>Ga0208299_1000082_pt1 | contig 92478 bp, 117 predicted proteins | sample 15_taG_FD_184089 | JGI IMG/M metagenome (GOLD analysis project Ga0208299, IMG submission 184089) | Marine viral communities from the Subarctic Pacific Ocean - 15_ETSP_OMZ_AT15312 metaG (SPAdes) (version 2) | ecosystem: Environmental > Aquatic > Marine > Oceanic | place: Pacific Ocean... | reverse complement strand
GCATTTGTAAGTGTTACTGTACCAGATGTTCCTCCACCTGACATACCAGTACCAGCTGTTACGCCTGTTATATCTCCAGTAGCCGTACTATAACCATAAGCCTCTATCTTTTCTTTAATGGCTCCAGCTGACATTAATTCTGTATCAACATCTGAAAACGTACTTCCTGTTTGAACTGCTGTTATTCCAACCGTAGCTGTATCAGTATCAAACGTCCACGTTCCTGTAGTTGTAAATCCTGCAGCTGTTATAGTACCAGATGTTGAATCACTAGCATCATTTTTTAGAAACGCATCATCAACATTTAGTGTAACAGTACCTGATGAACCGCCACCACTTAAATTTGTTCCAGCAGTAACTCCAGTTATATCTCCTGTACTATATCCTAAACCTGTGACATAATCTGAAACAGCAGCTGCTGTCATAAGAGATGTATCATTGTCATCGAAACTAGTGCCTGAATCTTGTACTGTTGTAATTCCAATTGTACCAGATGTAAATTCATCGAATGTCCATGTACCAGTGGTTGTAAAACCAGCGGCTGTTATGGTTCCAGTTGTTGTGTCACTACCATCGTTTATTAAGAAAGCATCATCAACGTTTAGAGTTACACCGCCTGAACTACCACCACCGCTTAAGTTTGTTCCAGCTGTTACTCCAGTTATATCTCCAGCATTAGATGTAAAACCAGTATCAGAATTTCTAAATTCGGAAAGGTCTATTTCACTGAATGCTTTTCGTTTTTGAGAACCATTGTCTAAATATACAATTTCATCGTTTGCGTCAATGTCTCCAGTTCCATCTGTCAATTCTGATAAATCTACATCGATTGTTGGACTGGCAGTTTCACCAGTATTATTCTGTAAATCAATTAATGCGCCTGCGGTTAACGTAGCTACATAATTTCCAGTTGTATGTGTTCCCATAGTTATTAAATTACTTAGGGATGTTGCACCTGTTCCACCTTGTGCTACTGCTAATTGTGTATCTAAAGTTAACGAGGCTAAGTCTGCTGCCGAACCACTAACTATTACTTTTTTCCATGAGGCCATCTTTTTCTCCTATTTTTGTTAACACATCTTATATAGTGTTAGGTATATATAAATATATAGTATTAAAATTTTTTTCAGTATATTATATATAATATATTTTAACTATTATTTCCAAAATAAAATACGCCATCTTTATAATACATCCCACCTTCTATAGCTGATGGTTCACTACCTGGTGCACCTAAAACTACTACACCTTCTGTATTTATTTTAAATTTTTCATTATCACCTGCTACATCATCCATTCGTATAACAAATGAATCTGATGCTGCTGAGCTAGAAAGTATAAAACTACCAGAAACAGATATTTTATCTTCCGAAACAAAACTAAGCTCTGCTGATGATGTGAATTTAACTAAACTATCAGAACTTGTTATATATGCAATTGAATTACTTGAACCAGTAAACTGCATTAATCCTGAACCTGGTATTATTCTAATATCTGCCATTTATTGGACTGTCTTTAATTTTTCAACATCTTTTCTAGTAGCTTGAACCAGATAAAATGCATTAACTTTATTATTAAATAATGCAGTTGTTTTTATAAATATTTTATTTGATGATATATCACTTACATAAAGATTCTGACTTTTTCCTATAGGCGTAAGCTGCACTGTTATTGAATCTTCATGTACAAGAGCTGTCCATTCTTCTGGTAATTCAATTACATTTTCTGTAACCTTGCCTCTATAAAATACTGAATGCTCTGGGCCTTCTAAGGCCCCATAAACTAATTTTTTACCTTCAATTGTTGGATGAGGTATTAAAAATGATTTTACTGCAGCTGCAAGAGTTTGTGTTACTGTTAAATCTCCTGTTATTGTAGCGTCTCCTGTATGTGTTCCATCCCATTCAGCTGTTACTCCAGTTATTCCCGAACCTTCTCCTACAAAAGAACCTGCAGTTACTGTTCCACTTGCAGTTATAGCTCCTGTTCCTGTATAAGTACCATATTGATTTAGTATTGCATTTGATGCTGTTATTTCACCAAAACAAAAGTTTGACTGCGTTGCAGCAACAGAACCAGAACCATACCAAAGAGAACCTGAACTTACATTTATAGCAAGTTCACCTTGAGTTAGTGTTGCTGGAGCTGAAGAGCCAGTTCCGTGTTTTAATATTATTGTTTGTGCCATGTTTTTTAGTCTATTTATTCTATATTATATAAATATCAAATTAGAAAGTTCCACCAGTTATTGTATTGAAATATATATTACCACTTGCACTTATATTACCTGCTGCACTTATATTTCCTGAGGATACTACGCGAGTGGTTGTGACTTCATCAGTGTTTATTTTAGCTATTCTTGCTACGTCGGAACCGTACCCTTCATCTGCAGCTGAATCATTAGTATCGTCAAAACCTCTTCTAACGTTATCCATTAATACTTTATTAATTGGTGTGCCTCCAACATATACAGTGGTTCCAGTAGTATGTATACTGTCGCAATACATATCTCCACTTGTAGTTATATTAGCAGACGCTGTTATTGAAGTAAAGTTGACGTCAGCTCCTGTACCAACATCTTGGTTCATTGATTCTACATATCCCCAATCTGCATTCAATATTGTATTGTTATTCATGGTTTGCAAAGAACTAAGCTCTGTGCTGGCCAGAATTGTACTGCCTGTTCCGTCAAATATTGACGCTCCATCGGTATGTAAAACACGCTGAAAGGTTTCTTGTATCTTAGAACCTGATAAGTCTGGTAAATTGTCCGCCATAACCTATTCCTTTATTTATATTTTTCTAAAACTTTTATAACTTTATTAATAACTGGAGCTTTTTGATTCTCAGTTATTGTATTTTCTTGTATATACTCTGCAACTATATTATTTAGTTTATTTTTCTTTATTGTTAGATTTCTTAAGTTTATATTTTCTTTTATTAGCAATTTCAATAAATTTATTACATGTTGCTGTTCTGTAAGAGTTGGTTGTGATAATATTTCTACCTTTGATTGAGACGGCTTGGAGGCCTCGTTGATAGAATCTCTCACTTGAGATTTAATTTCAACTGTCACTTTTCTAGCCGCCTCAACCATAAAGGTAGATTCCCATGGTGTAAAGTATGTGTCATCTGCTATTATCTCCAATTTTATTTTTCCCTTAGTATTTTCACCTATCAAACCTTTTAATCTTTTTACAGGCACTTTTACTATACCCGAATTTGAAATTGTACCTTTGAACATTACATCAAAGCCATCTGCCTCTACAACAAGTCTTGCTTTAGACTGTTTTAGTGATGCACCTTCTAATTTTATTTTTGCTTCAAAATTTTCTATTTTATCCGTGTATAATTTGTACATTTTTCTTTATCTCCTCTGCCATTATTTTTATATCATCTATATGCAGTTCTATATTTTCAATTTCTTTTTCTTCGTCATAAACTTTAACTCCTTTTCTCCACATAAGAAGTCGTATTACTTTTCTACGTTTTTTCTTATCCTTGTCTCGTTCTTTCCAATTCTTACCACCAGAGACAATTTCTTCAATTACTTCTACAAGATTCCAATAGTGGCCACTTAAGTCCCAATTAAAATTTGCATTATTCCATTCAATTATTGGCATATATAAATATCAATTTATTTATTGTTAAAACGTCCCACCATTAATAGTTGCAGTCTCTCTTGCATTTACTTCATTTATTATAGTGTTAAGATGATTTTGTACATTAGTAAGTGCAAAATATAAATCCACTTCAGAAAGATACTGATGGTACGCCTCATACGTGTTTGCCACAGTAGTATATATCTGTGTTTCCGATTGTTCTATATCATAGTTTGCATCTCCTTGTTCTGAATCATATTCAGCTACTGTATCTGATATTGGTGTTAATTGTGCCATATTATATCTCCTCTAAAATTATTTGGTGTTAATTGTGCCATATTATATCTCCTCTAAAATTATATTATATCCAAAATAAATCACACTCTTAGGAGATTGGCCATTAAAACTACTGGTTACATTGAATGCTGGTATTATAACAGAACCTGCTGTTAATATCTGGTTGCTATTTTGTAAAGATTGTGTTTCGACGAAACTTGCGCTATTTGTTGCTAGCTGGTCTGTCTTTTTATATGCGATACATTTCCAATTAGATACTGGTGAATTTGTGCCTGCTAAAATATTAGCATCACAGTCTGCCTTTGATTGAGCCCATAAAGACATTGTTACATTTTTTTTCACATAACTTGACCCATTGTAGAGACGGGGTTTTACCCACGCATTAAAACCTATTACTTTACAATCACGATATATATGATGACCAGATTGTATGACTTGTGGGTGACCAGTTGTATAGTCAGTTGTATACCAAGCAGAAGGTAGATAATTTGCAGGAGGATTTCCAGTAGCTGTGTTTGCAGGTGAGAACCACTTTATTGACCATTCATTATTACTTGGGCCTAAATAATAATCTGGTATTGCATGCTCATAATCTGTCCATATATCTGGCAATGTAACTTTTGCACTGTTATTGATTACAGTTGTTAGAGGTTTTGTTGATATTTCTACAGTATCATAAATTGGTGTATTTGAAACGGCGCTCATTGTTATAGCTGTACCTGGTTTAAAATTTAGATAATCTTGTGATGTAGCTGTTAATGTTGTTTGTATTGCGTCAGCAGCATTAACCACATTTACATATTTATAAAATGTTGTTGTGTTATTATTTGGAGCACTAATTGTTAAAACCCACGGGTCACCAGTAGTTCCAGCTCCTGCAATATCAGTTCCAGCTGCAACAGGTCCAGATTGTACCATAACCTTTACATACTTACCATCATCGATTGCAAAATCATCATCATCATCGTCTCTTAGTGTCCAAGTAGAGCCACCACCACCAGTACCACCTGGCCCGTTGGTAATCATTGCTGATGCGGTTGCATATTCTATCTTACCAGTTCCAGCATCATATGTTAAATAATTATTTGTATTTGCAGTTGGAGTGACAGAATCTAAAGAATGATAATACCAATCTTTATCTGTTTGTATTTCCATTGTAACCGTGGCTCCATTACTTTCTCCTGAATAAAAACCAATACCACCAGTACCATCATTAATTCTTATATAAGATTCATTTGAACTACCGCTTGTTCTAAGCCATAAGTCCTCACCTCCACTCATAGATATTGATGCTGTTGTTTCTGATGCATCACTACCAGTCCAAATTAAAGAATTTGAACCGTCTCCTGCTTTTGACATTGTTATATTTTGCGTAGCTATATGATTTCCTAAGTTGTCTGCGCCTTGATTTAGTCCAAATGACGACGTTAATTTTAATTGACCTGTTGTTGAGTCCCAATTAACTAATTTAGATTGTGACGCTTCTGGCAAACAAGGTAAGTGGACAGAACCTGATATCATCCAAAGGTCAGTACACGATTGGCCAAGTAGACCTGGACCAGACATTGTAATTGGGCCGCCCATTAAAATAGGACCAGAAGCAGAATATCCAGCAGACATCGTAACAGGACCCCCGAATATTGAAGTACTTGGGCCAAAGTAATTCGGGCCACTTGCACTCATGCCACCACTAAATGTAACAGGCCCTGTGGCTGTTATTGTATTTGTTACGATATTTGTAAACGTAGCTGTTAATTCATTTTCCCAAGGGACATTAGGTATTACTGCTGTATAGTTTGCAATATCGCCATAATCATTATAAAATTCAAACTTAAAATCTAAAGAATCATATAAAGCTACATTACATTTTATAGTTGGAAATATAACATCCCAAGTACCTGGTGTAAATCCTTTTCTATCCCAAGGCTTAACTGATATATCCCAGAGATACCAAATACCAGAATCTATCTTAAATTTTGGAGCTCCAGTTTCTGTACCGTCTGCCCTGAATACAAATTTCTTTCCTATTTCTCTTTGGTTATTATCATAATCATAATCAACTTGTTTTTTCTTTACAGCTGTATCTTCTATAAGACCTATAAATTTACCATAGCCATCACCACCATCAGTAAATGCCGAACCTGACATATACATAGTAATTTTAGGTTCTTCTATTGCAGTGTCATATACCGAAGTCCATGTAGGTATTACTGTTTTTTGTGATACGGCTTTAAATGATAATTCATACCATTGGTCTTGATAGAAAGATGCTACTACACCAGTTGCTGGTTGAAACCACCAAAATGCCGTACCATCTAATTCATATGCTTCTTCAGGTATACCTATCATAACGGAATCTTGTATTGGAGGGTTTTCTTTTGAAGCTTGTTGTTGATATAATCCTAATGAAGGATGATTACTACCTACACCCGACGCTGTCCAATATGTATTTAATGATGCTGTTCCATTGAAAGCAACACCAAATTGTGTAAAGTTTCCTATAGGTGTTCTATGTTTTTGAAAGTCTTCTCTGTACAATAACTCTTGTGCATCTACAGCATTATCAGATGCCAGTACCCAATCAAATGGTGCTTGCTCATTTTTCATATAACATTTAATTCTAGTTACGTCACCTGTTAAAGGTTCTAGATTATTAAATGTGACTTTAGCGTATGATGTATTTAAAAATTCACCACCTGAACCTGTTGGGTTTGCACTATAACTTATAGGTGTTTGTGCCCACATTAACTCAAAGTTAGAAGACGAAAATTCAAAATGTTCAAAGTCTTGATATTGTCCAGATGTTTGCCCTTGTATTGTTGTATGTGGTGAAGTTGTTCTTATTTCATAAGGTGATATAACTTCTTCAACCATTGTCACATAAGCACCTGTGACGAAAGAGTTTGTAGCTACAGTAGATGTAGCGTGTAAATATTGTAAATCTTCAAACAATCCATCACCTTCCTCTTCAGGTGCATATACTGGATTTGTACTTGGGTCATGCTCTGATGTATAACCTAAATAAGATGCTGGTCTTGGCTCTTGTGGAAACCTTACAATAAGAACACCACCAACCATGTCTTCAGTAAATCCACCAAAATCAATAAAACCTCCTGGGCCTTCTGGAGATTGAGCAGTAACAAAATATTTGTCACCACTTTTTCTATACGAAACATTTGCTGTTGTGTTAGCTGTAGTTAATTCTGTTGCATATCCATCTGATGATAATATATAGCTTGAAGTTGGATTTGCGCTCCAATAATAAGCAGGAGTTGAGCCTGAAAGGGCTTGGTTGTGTGTTAGCTCAAAAAATGGTTTTTTTATTTCTTCTATGTTTATTACTGGTCTAGAGCTTTCGTTATATAAAACGGGTGATTTGTTTGGTGAGCTTGGTTTACATGTAAATATCCTCGTCCATCTAAAATTAGGTATACCTTGCCAAGCTGGCGGAATTGGCGCACCATTAGGTGCTTGAGAAGCAACACCTATTAATGTCACTATTGTATCTCCAGGAGGAGTATTGCTAGCTACGTCTATTGATATAACCTTTGTATCTAAATCATCGTCTAAACCATATACTTGAGATTTCATCAACTGGCCATTGGAGTCGACAACTTCAACTAATATCTCTGAATTTAAGAGCATAGTTGAAGAGGAGCCTCTTATTTCTAAAAGGTTTCTACCTCCAGTCAAATTAAAAGATAGGTCATAATCTAATTTAAAATAATTACTAGACTTATCGTCAAAATCTTCAAAATATACATCTCTATTATATAAATCTTGAAAGAAATATTGACCTACTGTTGTTTCAACCTGTAGTCTTTCGACTCTATTTTTTGCGTCTGGATTTGATGCCATTTATTATTCCCATTATATTATATAAATATCAAGTATTATACAATAACATGACTCAAGCCTTTGAACCTACCAATTTCTATAAGACCATCGACCATATCTTTCATAATATCAATATGGGATATTATCATTACATAGTCAAATTCTGTTTTGAGATAATCGAATAACATATTTAATGAATTTATGTTGCCAGAATCTAAATTTCCAAATCCTTCGTCAACTGCAAGGAAGTTTGGACGTGGAAGATTAGATATTTTTATAAGAGCTACTCTAATTGCTAAAGACGAAATAAATTTCTCCATTCCTGATGTCAACTCTAATGGCCACCTATCATCTTTATATTTTATATAGCTTAATATGTTTTTACCATCAACATCAAACTCTATTTCAAAATCAACAATTTGAGAAAGTGTATTGTTTATTTCTTCTTCTAAATAAGGAAGTGTTTCTGCAATTATTTCATAAGGTATTCCATCTCGCTTGATTGCAGCTAAATAATATTCATATGATTTTAATTTAAGCTCTAATTCATGTGCATCTTTTATTGTGTTTTTAATATGAGATATATTTTGTCTGGTGATGGTGAGATTACTATAGGCTTTTTGCATTAATGATTGATGTCTATCTAATTCTATTTTTATAGTTGATTTCTCAATTTCTAAATTATCTATTAATCTATTTATCTTTTCATTATTTTTTATAACTTCTTTATTTTTATGATATTTTTCAATATCCTTTATTATACCTCTTAATTCAGTTTTATTTGCGCGTAAATCAGATTTTCTTTGCTCTGCTTTAATTTTTATTTCTGATTCATATTGGTTTAATATAATAATTTGAGATTGAAGATTATTAAAAGTATTTATTAAGTTTTCAACATCTTTAACATCATTTAATATATTGTCTGAAAAAACTTTGTCGCTGAGTAGTTTTTTAACAATTATCTTATCTTCTTCTAAATCTCTCTTTGCTTGATTTGCAGCTTTTACAAATTCGTTATTACAACAATATTTACAGTCAGGGTCATATTCATGTGTATATAATTTAGAGATTAAATCCAATTTATTTCTTACACTTACTTTTTTTACTTCAATCTCTCTAACCAAATTTGAATTATTTTCTTTTTCTTTATCAAGAGAGTCTCGTCTAGCACTTAAGCTTTGTATATCAATTTTAGAAAGCTTTGTTTTTGTTTCTGAATATTTCTTTTTATTTTCTTTTGTGTAATCTCTATATTTGCTAAGCTTATAATTATGTGCTTTGATATTTTCTTCGCACATATTTTTTATTCGCTCTAACTTGTTAATGTCATCTTCAATAGTAATATTCTTAAGCTCCTTTGTTTTTTGTTTTATCTGAACTTCTTTTTTTGAATATTGTTTTTGAATATCTTTTTTTGTCTGGTCTAATTTTTCATATATATCTTTATATTCTATAAGCTTTTCTTCTTGTTCAATTAACTGCTCGGCATAATCTGTTTTTCCAAAGTTTTTAAGAAGTATTTGAACTTCTTTTATTTCTTCGTTTGCTAATTGATATAGCTCCTCAAATACAGTTATATCTAAAAACTGTGATAGCAAATCTTTTTTCTCTACTTGTGTCTTGTCAATAAATCCTGTATTGTTATTTTGTATTGACATTGATGTTAATACAAAGTCATTATATAAACCTAGATAGCCTCTTATGTTTTTATCTGTTTGAGTTCGCTGCTCTCCGTTAAGAGAAATTATTTCGTCATTATCACCTATCATCCAAAAATCTACATCAACTCTAACATGTCCTGATTTTTCTTTTTTACCCTTTCGTTCTATAAAATATTGTACGCCATCTATTTCAAAATTAAGTTTACAATAAAAATTTCTTTTTTTATTATTTAGTACATCTGATGCACTTTTTGTTCTTGAACATTTATGGAATATACAAAACATAACCGAATCCAATATTGCAGATTTGCCTGCATGGTTAGGTGCAAATATTCCTATTACATCTCTAAGCTTAGAAAAATCTATAGTGTTATTTTCACCATAACTAAACATATTTGAAAATTCAAATGTTTTTGGTTTCCAATTGACACCTCTTGATATTTCAATGTTAGAAAGATTTTTATTTAACTCTGTGTTTATATTTTTTATTCTTCTTATTGCTTCGTCATCTGCATCATAATTTGTACCAATATATTCTTCAAGTAATTCATTTTGGTATTGTACATTTCTAATATCTCTTGTTACAGACCTCGTTGTTTTATTTTGAGCATTCAGCTTGTCATTTTTAATTATTACAATGTCTGTTGTTTTGCATCTTCCTTTTATTTCTTTTATTATATCTTTTAGTTGAGCCTGTGTTGTATTACAAGTCTTCAATCTAATTCTTGGGTACTTAGGTATATTATCTATATTTGGTAACTTGCCATTATTAATGTCTATTGTATAAAAACCATGTACGTTTTTAAAGTTTATAAACTCTGCATTTCTATTTTTAATATCCCATATTGCAATACCATGATTATCAAAAGCTTCTCCAAAATTTTGCTGTATTAAAGAACCTACTTGTAATATAGTTTCATTTTTATCATAAAACTGTCTCCTGTGAATATCACCTAGCATAGCAATATCATATCCATTAAACATAGATATTTTTACATCATCACTGTCAACTCTATATCCTGCGTCTGTAAATGATTTGTCAAGTGCTCCGTGAAATAAAGCTACTTTTGTTTTAGCATCAAATGATTTAGCTTTAATAAAAGTTGTTGGGTCGTCAAATATACTAAATACTACAAAGTGTGTATCACCAATTTCGTGAATTCCTGAATCTTTTAAATAATGTAATTGAGGGTGATTCATTGAATCAATCATAGGAGAAAGTGAGTCTAGTCTAGATGAATTATTTAGATTGGCGTCGTGGTTTCCAGTAATAACAATTGTATGCCTTCTGTCGGCTAAGTTTTTAAGAAATTCTGTTGTAAGTTTTATTAACTCGGGCGATATATCAGTTTTACTGTGTACGATATCACCACCTACATATACTATAGAATTTTTCGGTAAATTATCAACTTCTTTATATAACCGTCTAAATACTTTTCTATATTCTTTATGTCGTTGGTAATTTCTTATATGTATATCAGCAACGTGTAATACTTTTTCTAATCTGTCGAACCCTACATCAATTTTGTTAAATTCCAAGTTTCATCTCCAATAATTTTGCAAAATCAACAGTTTTTGAATCTTGTATCATTTGTCTTATTTTTTTATGACCTAGTGTGCTTGGGTCTTCATTATCTTTCATTTCAATTATTCTAACATCTATATCTTCTGATTGTAAATATTCACATAATTTTATTGCATCTGTTTTTGCATCGTTATCCAATACTATATTAACTCTGCTAACGTTATTTTCTTTTATTTTTATTTTAAGTGATTTAGGTAAAAATTTTCCGAATATAGGTATTGAATTTTCACCTATAGCAATTGCATCGAACACACCTTCACATATGTTTATGTCTTCACTCCAATTTATGAGTAATTCAAAACCAACAATATCTTTAGATGTCTTTGGGTTTTTGTGTTTAAAGTCTGTATTGTAATAAGACCTTCCTACAAAATAGTTTATGACTCCATTATAGTCATAGCTTGGTATAATTATCATACCACTATATCCACCCGACTCACAATAACCTATATTGTGTCTTAGTACATCTATTTTTGATACACCTCTGGACTTTAAATATTTTGCAGCATTTCTAAACTCCGGACTATTTTTATTTCCTGAAACCAATGGCATAAACTCTAAAGGTAATGATACATATTGATTTTTCTTTTCATTGTCGATTGTTTGTCTTGTGCCTGTAAGTGTTTGGAGCTCGTGTATTTTATTTATAGCACCTAATTTCTTAAATATTCTTTCAGCACCAATTCCTTTTGTACCACAAACCCAACAATGCCATTTTTGCGTAACTATATTTATTACAAGCTTCTTTTTATGATGATTGCAATATGGACAGAAGAATGTAGCTTCATTTCCACTTTTGTTTGACTTTCCAAGCACACTTTCAAAAAGATTAAGTAAACGTCTACTTTTATTCATGTATATAATATAATAAAATTATTTGAATTATGAAAACTTTATTTCGTTTATTTTACTTTCTGTATCATTAGAAAACCTTACCTTTGCAAACCTTCTTGGTCCTATGCAGTCATTATAAAAACAGTCTTTTACTGAAACGTGAAACCTATGATGTATATTTTCTTCAAGATAATTTACTTGGCCTTTTGTTTCACCTAATATCAATATTTCAAATCTAAAATTTTCTTTTCCAAGTTTTTTAATATCGTTGTTTAATATTTTTGATGAGCCAGTATACTCTCTCCAGTTTGAGTCTTTTCTTATAACTCTACGTCTTTTTTTACCTTTAACTTTTACACGGCGTGTTGTTCCAAAGTATTTTCGACCAATATATTTTTTATCAGTCTTAAGATTAGTAATTAAATAGACAAAACCAAAATAATTTTCAGGTACTTCTTCTAATATTTTTTCTTTATATAACCAATGACTCATATTTTATGTATCAAATCCAACTACAAATGTTGTATCATAAAGAGGGGATTTTTTAATAGCTCTTGATAGTTTACCTACAGCCAATAGCCTTGCACTGTTATCATATAATCCTATTGTTGTAACGTATGGTGCCCATGTAGATTGAGTTGTAAATGTTTTTATTGTATTTAGCTTATGGTCATCCATAATAGTTGGATTCATTGTAAATCCATATTCTCTTTCTTTTACGTGACAATTATATTCATGTTCTATAATTGTATGTGTATTTTTAAACGACATTGTACATTCAGAAAATATATGATTTATTGCGGTACTATAACCTGCACTTGGTGATGTAAGTGTAATTATTCCATGATGATAAAACACATTACCTACTTTGTTCTCAAATGTAGGATTGTTATTAACAAAATTAACTTCTTGTACTGTCAAATTTTTATTCCACATCATTACTTGACTTAAACCACCTTTTAGATGATTTTTATATTCTATACTATTGTCAAATTTTCTAGAATATCTTGAAGCTTTTCTTCGTCTTCTATATTTTGTTCCTGGGTCATAAGGTCGTGAACCAATTGTTATATCACCTCTATTATATTTTGAACCTGATGGTATACTTCCTTGAGATTGTAATGCACCATCAACATATAAATACGCATGACTACCAGATTTTGTAAGTATAATATTGTTGAATGTATTACTCTCACTTACAACAAGTGCACTATTAAGATAAAGTGTACTGACCCCATCACTAATCATTGCCTGATATGTTCCTGGGCCTGCAAGGTGAAACCCAGCAACACTGCTTGAGGGTGCGTTTCTGGCAATATATCTTATTGAAAAAGGAACAGCTGCTTTTTTGTTAGGGTCAAATTTACCTATTATGTCGTTGTGATAATAATTGTCCGTACCATCATCGGTTATTACTTCTTGGAATCTTGACGCAGATACTCTTATATAAATAGAAAAATCATCTGCAGAAGTATTTACTTCTTGTTTACCAACTCTAAAATCAAATTGATGTCTGTGTTTAACTTTAAGCATACTAGAATTTTCTATATTCATTCTAGATTCTGTGGTTGTTGGTTTAAGGCCATTGAAATTAATAAATGTTTGCTCAGTAGTTGATGATGTATCAGGTGTTATACTGTGACCTTCGACTCTATTTGGATATGGTGACCTTTCAAAAAATCTTGTTGTATTTTTAAGATTATAATATTCTTTACCATTATCTCTATAATAACTACTACTTGCCAGTGCATTTATACTATGTGCGCTTATTTTTTTATTATGTTGATTATACATATCTGTAAAATTCATTGCAAAAATACTTTGTGATATATAGTTTATAGATTCACTTGCAGCAGTTATATATAGTGAACAATCAATTAAATTTCCATAAGTGTCATCAACAAGAGTAGTACTACCCGATTGTATTTTCAATGAACCTTTTTTTATTGATTCACCAAACATTTTTTGAGGTATAGAAATTATATATGAAGATGATGCTAGTGTTCTTATTTCTTTTTCATAACCATTATTATCGAGAGTCCAACAAGGGTCATCTGGATTTGTATAATACATACCTTGTATTGAATCGTGCATCGAACGTTTATAAAAATTATTTGTTGTTACGGCGTGTGGTGATGATGATGTTATTTGTAGATAAGAGCCATACTCGTTTGGCATAAAATCAGAGCCATCATATTGTGACTCATAAGAATAAACACTCATTGATTTTATTGTATTAGTTATTGGAAGATTAAATGTAGAACCTGTTTTCCAATGGTCGGTAAGCACTGACTGTTCGTAATTTTTTTCATAATAACTACCAGTGTAATTGACAACATATACAAGGTATTCCTTGTGAGCTTCAAATGGAGTTATTTCTATATCGTCCTTCCGAAATTTTTTAAATATACCGGACATATAATACTCCTATTTTCTAAAACTCTAATTTAATTCTGATAAGTGCTTCCCGCGTAAATGATTTTAATAAAGGCTTGCTTAATTTTGCAGTTGCTAATAATTCATTTCTATCATTATATAAACCTACTGTTGTTACGTATACTTTAGGGTCTTTATACATAGACGGGTGAGTAAATATACCTTGAGAGCCTGATGTGAATGTTGGATTGTTGCTAAAGTTATATTCGGCATTTTTTAATCTACAGAAATAGTGAGTTGCAAAAACTCTTTCAGAACTACGTGCAGCGAATGAACTAGATACTTGGTTTTGTGGTACCAATGTATTTGAACCTGTAAAGAATCCAACAACTCTATTTAATGTTGGGTTTACATTTGTTTCTTCTACATCATTTCCATTACCAGGACACCAGCAAAAATTTGTTTCATCAATTTGCATGTCTAGTGTGCGGGGTGAGAGCATAATAACTCCCATGTCTGGATAAAACCATCCATATTGAGTTGGACTTGATATCGAGTCTCCGGCCATGTCTGTAATTCCTATAGAGCCTGTCACAACTTTATAAAGTGCTCCATAGTCTCCCAATGAAGGTGTATTTGCAGCGCTGTCATCTGTAAGTGTAATTTGAGAACCTACTGTAGGGTTTGGTGAATGTCCTGTGCGTATAAAAGAACTAGAAATTGTCATTGTCCAATTTCCTGGGTCAATTCTTTCCTTAAACCTTTGTCGATTAACATTTATAAAAATAGATGATGTTTCGTTGACACCGCCTATAGTAAATTGCTCATCACCTGGTACTAATAATAGATTAGCATATTGAGAGTATATTGATTTTGTTGGAGTTTTACCAGCAGTAGCATATTGACTTACAGGTGCAGAACCTGAACCTGCATAATGGCCATAGGCAATTGCAAATTGAGGTTCGGCCGCAGGAACTGCATCTGGTTCTTCTCTATAAAATTCTCTATAGTATAATCCTGATGCAGCAACTTGTACAGATGATGTATATATCTCTGTATCTTCCATTTTTAATTCGCCATCGTTGTTTGTCCACATTGCTGCAGTTATTACGTCGGCTTGAGCATTTTCTACAACATCACCTGGTTCAAATCTTGTGTACAATGGTGTTATGCGTGGACTATAAGGTCTCGATAGATATCTTTGATTTCTACCAACTCGTGTAGAATAATTTCTATTTAATGCACCTTCTCTCTCAAATTTTGGTGATTCATTCTGTGCCATTTTCTATTCCCTATTTTATCTTATATTATGCTTCAGACTCGCCGTACCAGTCTTCAACTAAATTGGTAGCTGTAGCTTCTTTTGAAACAGTAACGTTAATCGTAACATATCCGCCAGTTTCATTTCCAATAATTGTTAGTGTTGTGTTTAAAGCAGAAGTTGGTTGAGGTTTTGCAACAAGTTCGAACCTCGTACCTACAGCTGTTACAGAATTACCTGTATCACCGATATAATCAGCAGTTGTTGCATTATATGCAGATGCAATTTTTCCACCAGGTGCAATATTAAGATAACATGCATCTGAATTTGCTAGTATTGCTGTATATCCGTATGTTTTATTTCCATTTGCAAAGTTTGCTGTATTTGGAGTGATAGGAGCTTTATCTCCACCATAAGTTAATGTTATATCAGTAACGCCTACTGTAACAGTTGGCATTCTAGAAATATTTTTTGGCAGTGTGACCAACTTATGTTTCATCACATAATTTTCATCTGGTACAGCTTCTACTAAAGGCATAGCTTCAATTGCTTGTCCATAATAATTAGTACCTAATTGGTGATTAACGTCCCATAAATCATAATCAATTTCATCGTCACCTAAAGCAAATTGAGTGATGTTAAAAAAGTCACTTCCTTTTGCTAATAGCTCTCTACCTTTTTTGGTAAGAATTGCATCTACTGTAATTGTTGTTTTATCTAAATATCCCATATTGTTTGCTCCAAAAATCTATTTTATTATATATAAATATATAGTTCCTAAATAATTTATCTTATTGAGTTGCCCGTATTAACTGCTTGTATTGCACCTGCTCCAGCAGATGGTGTTGATATTATTAACTGATTAGGATTTGTGTCTGTAATTTCTATAACAGGGCCACCATCGACTGTTGTTATTACAGGCATGTTAAAATCAGAAGCTATAAGCTTACAACCTCCATAAAGTAAGTTATTAGTTGCATATGTCATATAGTCTTGATGTTCTGCCCTCTGCAAACTTTTACTAACAGGTCTTAAGCCTGAGCGGAAAAACCCGTTACTTAACATAGCTGGTGGATAACCACTCATACTTTCCTGTGTAAGTCCAGCTGAATGATGGCCTCCTGTTGAAGCACTATTATGCATATTGTTTTTAGGTGCAAAGTAATGATACTTGTATGTATGATATATTCTCGAAGTCTTCTGGTGATGATAGTACTTTATATTACCTCGGTCATTAAATCTAGATATTTTAACTGGTCTGCGACTGTGGCCATATTTAGGGTGGTCGTATGCATAATTATAATGTTTAAGATGAGTAGTTGTTGCAAAAGAATTCGTAACATGTTTAAGTTCAAAATTATCAAATCCATAAAAGTCTGTTGCGCCGTAACCGGCTGATGCACTTAAAGTACCATCAGCAAAATTAGATAAAAAGTCTCCTGCATTTTCATAGCTTGCTCCACCTTGAACTACACTGGCAGTTGGGTTGTTCCAATAACCAATACCTTGTGAAGATGAAGGTACATACCAGTGCATATTATCCCAATCATATCTGGAACCTTGTCGGTCTATATCATGAGTAAAATGTTTTCTTACATCTATAGATGCTTCTACCTCACCTGTAGATTGTTCAGTAAAACCAGCACCATAATTTGAACCACTTTCTTCTGCCAAATATCCAGTATGTGCTTGTAGTGCAGAGCCAGTTTCCCATTTATTATTTTTTGGATTTAACCATTGATGGTAAGGACCACCTAACGTTGTTGTATTAGCAGTTACTATGCGTTTAGGAGCAAGTATACCATCGTAATGATTTTCTTCAATATATTCTTGTAAATTTGCAACCTTTGGTCTTTCCAGCATATTTGCTTTTACAAGAAGTCCTACCTGAGCATTACATCTTGCAGGTATTAAATGCTCTATCTGTCTAAAAAGTGTATGGTCAATATATCTTAGAATTCCTAAGTATTCGAAGAAATTAAATGGATTATTGTGTTTTTTCCAATATTGTGAGCGCAAAACCCTAAGACTTTTATATTCGTCATCTCTATAGTCAAGTGGATTGCCTACATAATTATGAAAATCTGCACCACCTAATTCGTGAGCTATATCTAAGTCTATATTGAAATTAGGAGCAAAATAAACACCAACTCTATTAGAATCTAAAGGAGCTTTATCAAATTGTGATTTTTCAACCTTTAATCTATCACTAAGTCTTCCTTTAAGTGTAGTGCTTTCTATTCTTACCTTATCACCTATTTCTCTTGTACGTACAAGGTCAGGCATTGCCGTATAATATTTTTCTTCCTCTGTTTGCCAGTCGGTTGCTAAATCATTTGCAAATCCAGAAGCTGTTGCAAGAGTGTTTGCAAATGTGGCTACAAATGGGTTTACTCGTTTGTAAACAGAAGGTTGACTTCCAGATATTTCTGTCGTTGACAAGTCCCACGATGAACTATATCTATTTAGGTCTGCACCAAGTGGATATCTTTGAACTAATTGTTCGTATGAACCTGTTGCTCCATACCCTTCAATCGATAACGGTGAAAGGACATGATTGTGAAATGGTTTTAATTCATTCCAATAATCTAAAGCTGTTTGGTCTCCTTCAGGTAATACCCATGTTCGTAATTCTTGCATAGAGCCACTGAATGGGAACGTATTAGAAGAAGATAGAGGAGCACTTGACCCAACCATTCCTCCTAAATAACCCCAATCAAATGCATTCCACATATTTACTTCTGTGGTTGGTAGATCGGTCAGTGCACTTCCTGTATGAGTGATTCTTGCGTTGGAATGATCGGCTGACTTTGCAACAGCTGTACGGAGTGTTTGTTGTACAGCTCCATAAGAAGCTGTATGTCTAGATACCATTACATTCCACCAATCGTCATCATATAGTGGAAGATACTCAGTCGAACCATAAAATTGAGAAGAACCATCATCACATCCGAGTGTAAGCTTACCATGATTATAATATCCTGATGTAACAGTTGAAGCTGATTCATGTGGTTCCAACTTAAGCTGTAAAGTATCTGCAAAAATCATTACTGATTGAGTTACTGATTTGTTACGAGTAGTACCTCTGGTTTTAAATCTAAATTCAAGTGCATCTGGGTTTCGATTTACTGTAACAAGTGGATTAAGTGCAGGGTTTAATTTGCCCCAAGGAAATTTGATTGTTGAATCAACGCCATCAAATTCTAATGAATAACTAAACTTATCGTATTTTGCATAAGAGTCTGTTGTTTTTTCTTTTTGAGGGCCACCATATTCAAATATACGTAAAAGAGTTGGGGGTAAACCATATGTTGTTGTTAATGCTCTAATACCTCTTTCGCTACCTTTTGTTTTTAGCAGATATGGAAGATTGTTTAGCATTCTCTTCCAAGTTTCTCTAGATATGTCCTCTCTAGAAATTAATTGGCTTGACTGTGTTGGTGATGCCGTTATATATTTTATCGAACCTGTTATAGGCTTTCCAGCAGTTGCTCTTGTTGATACGTCTGAACCTGATATATGTAGTGGCCAGGAAGAACCTGAGTTTGAGTATGTTGCATCTTCATTTTGTCCAAATGCATATTCCCATAAATCAGTAAAATGAAAACCTTGATATGATTCCCAACCAAATGACGAAAGTACATTATATACTAAGTCTTTTGAAAGACCTTCGTATAAAGGATTGTTTCTTTTGTGAATTTGTACTGATTGTTCTGCGTAATTGTATACGGTATCAAAGTGATGTGCTACCATATTTGTAAACAGCATATAATTTGCATTATCATTTCCATCACCAGCTTCTCTAACGTGGAAAGGTATGACATTCTCTAAATTATGAGGATTATGTACATCATAGTCAAGTGCAACGGTAGATTGAGATGTAAACCATGCGGTTGCAATTGAATCGCTTATACTTCTATTTGTATAGGGCTCAACAGCATTTGATTTTGGCCAAGTTCTTTCGTATGTTGCACCATTTGAACTTATCGCATAAGAAGAAGACTCAAAATAAAGATAACTTTCATATCCATCAAAACCATTTACCACTTCTTCTTTTTTTAATGTATATGAATTAAGATTACTCGTATTATATACACTTTCACTTTCCATTGCGTTTAATGTAGTTATTTGGCCATCATAATATTCTATTAAGCCTAACTTGTATTTAAAATTTTCTAATCTTTCTTTTGCCGAGCTGAAGTGTACAAAATTATTATAATTATGATAATCTATATTAAGAAGTGTAGATTCATATGCCGAACCTGATACGTATTTGTTAAGTAGCTTTTGTTTTGTCGTTGTATTTGTTCCTAAAATGGTATCCCAAGTTTCCCATCCTGTTTCGCCACCTATACCTGGTACTATATCTATTGTAAAATTAGGACCAGCTATATTTGTCCCTTGTTTTTGTGGGGATTGCGAAACAAGTCTTATCATTTCAGTATGAGATGTAATTACCTCTTTAACAATCCATAACTGTTGCTTTACTTGTATATTATCTGGAAGTGGTTCGTATAACTTAAGTAATATACCATCGCCGCCATCACTGGTCCAATTTATTATCAATAATACATTATTATCACCAAAGTTTGCTAATAAATCTTGCCAACCTTCATCTATAAACTCTTCTACATTTTTCTCTTGCAGCTCTTCAAACTTTCTTAAAAATTCAGAATTTTGACTTGTTGTCTCTATTCTTATTTCTGTTCTAGAAGGTGATATTTCAGATATGTGTAAGCCATTGTTTTCATTACACGAACCTAAGATGTCTCTGAAAAAATTGTAATGAGCTTTATATAAACCTGATGACAAACCTAGTTTTCTTATATCATTATGTATATCAAGTTCAATTCTTGGTCGCTTTCTTTTCCTACCTCGCTTAATATGTTTGTCAATTCTAAAACTTTCAATATCATACTCTGTTGCAAGGAGAGTATCACCTCCATATACATGAAGCTCTACTAAATCTATATTACCAAGACCAAAATTTGTAAATACCTTTTTTGAAGGTATGTTTTTCAAATCTTCTATTTTATATCTTTCAATTCTGTCCATTTTAGTATCTGATTATCTTATCGTTGAATAGTGCATAAGGATTAAACTGTGTTCTATTAAACTTTTTTATATTAGACCAATCTCTTTCATATCCCATCTGGTCTCTATGGTCAAAATAAATTGTTGGATTTGGAAATGAATAAATACCTTGAGAGTCAGACCAATATACTGTAGGGTCGTCATTATATTTCCAATAACCTTGTTTTCTTTGCATATTAGACTCTATGGTATTTCCTTTCATAGAATTATCTTTTATCCATTGTATTTTTCTGTTTATATTCCACGGTCTTCTTGTTATACTCTTTTTAATATCTGTTCTTTCATAATTTTTAGTTTCAAAATTGTATTTCATCTTAACCCATTTATCTTCTTTGACAATATAATCCTGGTATGAGTTTACTTTTCCAAATTTATGATTATATTTATCGTTTGTGTATGTATCTATCCACTTAAATTTTCCTAAAGGTATATTGTTGTCACCTCCTTTAAGTTCTACAATTTTACCGTCTCTCCATACACTTAAGAATTGTGTGATAGTTCTACTAACTCCTTTATCATTTGATATTTCACATGTATATCTACCTGTATGTGCTCGCTGTACGCTGTCAATCAAAAGCTTTCTACTTTTTCCTATAACTTTATTTTGTACGTCTGTATCAAAATTTCTTGATGGTTCTGCAGAAAAATACCACGTATATTGTAAATTGTCTCTATTCTTTTTACCTTTTTTGTTTTCATAGTTATATGCGTTAACAACAATTACAAATGTGCGGTTTGCTCTTGTATCTAATATGTGAGTTTCACCTAAACTTTCTGCAAGTGCAAAACCTCCACCTTTTTCTTTATTTGCTTCTTTATAACCAACATTTTCATATTCAAACTGGTCAATTATTGGTGTACCATAAGTTGGTGCTTTAACTTTTTTAAGTTCTGTAAATTTTGTAGCTGTAAATCTTTCTGAAAGGTCTCTGTCAAATATATATCTTGCAGAAGCTAATTCCAACTTCCAATTATCGATGTCTTCTCTTGAAATTATTATACCTGTTTCGCTTCTTTTATTTTCTCTTTTATCTATACCAAATTCAAATTTATCTCGAAGTACAAATCTCTTGTCTGAGTGTAAACCATCTGACATTATTCCTGTTGCTGATTTAATAGGGCTTACAGGAAGTTTGCCGATGATAATCTGTCGCTGTCTTGTTTTATCGACAAACATATCGGGTAAGAACTTTCTTGTATTTTTTTTATTAGGATTGTGTGCCATTATCTAATAACCTTAAATACATCTTTTAATGGATAGTACCCAATTGTGTTTGTTGTACTACCGCTTTCAAATAATTTTATTTCTATTTGGTAATATCTTTCAGAATATAAATTTGTTGTAAACATTTCAAAATAATTACCTATTGAATCACAGCTCATTTTAGTAAAAGTATTGTCATAAGGTATTACAGTCTCTCCTGTTTTAAGGTCTTTAACTGAATAGAATGCTGAACCAGAGGGTAAATATGTTATGTCTAAATTAGCTGATGTTGTACCATAAGTTTTTGTAGGATATTTTTCTCTACCTACAATTCTGAATTTAGTTTTTTCACCGTACTTATAATTACCTCTATTGTTTTTTAGATATAAAAATATTGATGATGCATCTGTTGTAGATAACTCATTTAAAGAACCTGTTGCCCATTTAGAATCATCCCAACAAAATTCTAATCTAGGTTGATATATTGTATGTGTGTTTGTTGAATAATATAATAATTTTCCTCCTATAGTACCATCAGCTTCAGAATCGCGTACTAATAGAAAACCATTATTGTCAACTCTAGTTTCTCCATATACTCCACCAGAACCTGTAAATTTTGCAACCCATTGGGTTACGTCTTTTCTTATGTCGTAAGCTGTTGTTGCTGAATCGAATTGGAAAGCTGGGGTTGTAATACCAGATATCGAATGAGTTGACGCTCCTGGTGAAGGAAGTCCGGAAACGGCTCCGTCTGTTTGTGTCCACCATGTGCCATCTTTATATCCATCTTTATATAGCCAGCTTGCACCCTCCTTTGTCATATATTTGTTTGTACGTCTTCCTGTACCGTCAGACCAAGATTGTGATACCGCTTTAACATAAACTCTGTCTGTAGCATTACCAAGATTTTCAACTGATGTTGCATATAAATTTAGAAATGAAGTAGGTGGTGTAAATTGCGTACCGTCGGGATTTGTAAATGTATTTGAAGAATCAGAACCAGAATTAACTGAATCAGGTATATCAAATTTTATTATTATTCTTGAACTATAAGGACCGAGTCCCAAAGAACCTGATATGTGTTTATCTAATTCTAGAATTTCATCTATACCTGTATTCATACTAGATGAAAATATAGTATCTTCAACTTTTTCATATAACGTTGTATCTCTAGATGCTGTTATTGAATATATCATTTTTAATACCCCACAATTCTACCTTTAATATCGGTATCTAAGTTTTTAATTTCAAATATTGATGGGTCTATAGAAGGATATACAATACCATCTCTTGTAGCACTTTTAATATCATATACATTTCCACTATATCCAGACGTCGTGTCGAATAGATTAAATATTCTTAAATTTTTAACTGTTTGCACACCTTCAACTTTATCTAATTCTGTAGCTATTTTAGGTAGCATTATTGGCTCATTGATTGACCAGTTGTCAGGGTCAAATATACATTTTAACCTTGCTATACATCTAAGTAATATATCTTTGTTTTGATAACCAGGTCTTGGTAATATATTAAAATCTATGCCTATGTTTATTATATGAGCATTTTTAATGTTTATTGCATCAGTCAATATTCTATATTGTGAAAGATATGTTTGTAAATTTTGTTTAGCAAGTGCCGTTAGTGGTATATAATTTTTATTATCATCAAATGCCAAAGTATAAAGATTTATAGCCAGTGGATTTTTTATTTCATGAGTACCAACTGTTTGAACAAAATATTGTTCATCTTTATCTAAATAAGCTTTTGCAATAGAACCATATTTTCCTGGCATTGCATAAACCCTGGCAATATAATCCTCTCTTGTCACTGCCCTGTTTTGTGAAGCAAAGTGAGCAAGTGCATTATATTTTATCTCATCTGTTGTTTCTGCAGACCTACCTCCGACAGCAGGCTTAAGATTTATTATTGCAAGTGAGTCTTTTACAGTTGTAACTGTTACCGCAGGAAGTCCATCTTCATCTAACCAAGCTGTTTTATCAATAATTGTATCTATTGTTCTTGCAGCAACGTTAGATTTTATACCACCACCTGCAATATATTTTACAGTAAGTGTTGTTGATTTTGGTGCTTCACCATATTGTCTAGTAAACATAGTGTTTGCAGGGTCAAATGCAATATCAACATAAGTTGTACCATTCATATAATTTTGAACTGTATTGCCATACGGTAAACCTAAACCTACGTTTTCAGGATTTGGTACTATAAACTCATCTGGTTGTGTTGATATTCCAGCACCAAACCATAGTTGTGTCAAGTTGTTAGCTTTTACGTGAGTAGTAAATCTTCTTCCTGTTCTTCTTAATTTAAGAATATAAGGAGCATCATAATTATAGGCTGACATAGACGGGTCTGCTGTCCAGTTGTTGGCTACATCTTCAAATATATTATCTTGAGCAAGGTATGCAACCTCATTCCATCTATTATTATCAGAATCTCTGACGTCAATTACAGAAACTACATCATTTGCTCCTAATGTTATTTTATCGAATTTTTTAGGTACAGTAAAAACAAAATCTTCTGTTTCTAATTTTCCTGCCATTGCACTTACTTCTTTTTTCAATAGATAATAAGTAGGCTCTCCACTTATATCGTCAATTTGATATACAGATATTTCAGTTGGATATGCAGAGCTACTAGCTTTAAAGTCAACTGTATCTTGAGTTATAAACTCATATTCTCCCGTTGTCACAGTCATACCTTCTGAAATTTCCATAGCATATCTCATATCTGGTGTAACATTACCAGGAGCAGTACTAAATGTTGCCGGTACAATTTGATATACACTTAATTCTGCCAATGAAGGTACTGATGGTTTTGTTTTATATCCAAGAGCTCTTGCTATATCGACCACGTTTGCTCGCTCTTCGGCATGCATTAATAAACTTTCTTTTAACTGGTCGTCAACATAATATGATAATACATCACCTACATACGAAGCCATTTCTATAAACATCATACCTGGTGAGCTTTCATTAAAGTCATTATATGTTTCTGGGAAGTATGATTTTGCGTAATCTATTAAATCACTTCTAAATCTCCCAAAATCTTTATTAAGATATTTTATATCTCGTATTTCTTTTTTATCTAAATTACATTCGTTAGCCATTATAAGTCACCTATCTCTAATGCGATTGATTGTAAATCCATAGTATTACCTTTGAATAAAGTCCAATCTATTTTTATATTCATTCTATTTTCATTTGTACGAGGCTGTTGTACTTTTACACTTTTTAAATCAACATACGGAATCCAAATTTCGATTTGCTCTTTTATTAAATCTTCTAAATCTTCTCTTACTCGCGGCGTATTTGGTTCAAATAAAGATTTCCAAGTATCACAGCCAAAGTTTGGATGCATAGGTCGCTCACCTTTATTTGTTAATACTAAATTTATGATGTTTGACTTTGTTTGTTCAACTGTTGTATATGATTGATGAAAGTCTCCACTATTATCTGCTTTTGTACTAGAGTTATGAGGTGTTTGACCTGTAGTTGCTGAGTAAGCATTAGAGCTACCAGATGGTATTAACGTTTCATAACTATATCTTCTTTCAGCGCTTATATCGTTTGTAAGAGGTAACGTTAATCCTATTGCTACATCTCTTTCAAAATCTAATGGATTAAATTTATATATAGGTCTTTTTCTCATTATTTTTTAAATCTTTTTACTAACTCTGAATAATCTCTTGTTAAAGCTTTGTCTAAACCATTACTTAAACTTTTAACGTCAACAGGTCTATTATTTACATCTGTCATTTGAGTTGCTGGTGATATTCCATCTTGCATTCCTGCAAATTTATTTCTTAATTCATTTACAGATACTTCAGGGTAAGCTTCAAATTCACCAGAAGCTTTAGTCTCATTTAATACTTCGTTTAATAAAGTATTTTTTGTATAATTTTTTGGTACCCTTGTACGAACCTGTGATTTTGCTTTTTTATTTTCAAGTATATTAAGTGCTTCATTTATTTCATTTTTAACTGCAAATTTTATTTCTCGTTTTACAACCTCTCTAACAATTTTTACTAATTCTTTTTTTGTCATATTATAACTCCTTTATTTACAACAAGAATGGTCTGGAAGACATTTTTGACCTTGTTCCATCAATTCACAATTATGTGTAGTAGTTTGTGTAACACCACATTCTGTAAATAATGATAATACTAGGGCTAATAGAGTTATTACTATTAGTATTTTAAATACATTTATTTCGTTCCAATCTTTCATTGTTTTTCCATATTATTTTATTTATATATAAATATCTAGAAGATAGGTTTTTATATCCACGGACCTGATGCACCTGAGCTAGTATTTGTCCACATACCTGTACTAATCCAATTGGCTATAACGTTTCCGCAATCTGTTGCCCAAGCCGTATGTGGTGCACCACTCATGCCAGTAGCAAATGTTTGTTCAATAGGACATCCACTGGGGGGTACTGCAGCAAATGCTGGTAAACATCCAGGTGCGTATGTTGCATAAAACGTATCTATTGCAGACTTCAGTACACTTCCTGCACTATCACTATTAGAACTCCACCCAGAAAGTGCACCGTACATTGCAGACTCAGCTGCAGCAATAGTAACTGATGGTGGGAATATTGAGGGTGAACCAAGCTTAATTGATTCTGCCCAAGCTTTAGCTGTACCTGGTGAAGCTGCCACAGAATCACCTTTAACACCTACGTATGTAGAGCTAGCCGGGTCAAAATATTTTGACATGTTATTTACAAATAAAGGAACTATAAAAGGCATTATTGTTTCATTGCTTCCATTTGTGCTTTTAACATAGAATATGTTACAGCTTGTACAGGAGGCCCTGACATTCCGCAAGCAGTTGGATGTGTCTCTTGTATAAGTTGTGTTAACATTTCAAGTATAACATCTGCTAGTGCACTTACATTTAATTTCCAAGTTGCTGTTGAAAGACCTATTTCTTTTTTAGCAGAAAGTATTATGTTTTCTTTTTTAGAATTAAAAATAAGTCTATCTGAATTTATTATTACTTGAGAAGTTCCTGTATATCCACTTATAGGTGTCATTGGTAATACAGGCCCTGTTGGTATTGTGACTGTTTCATCGGCTATTGCGTTGGCAGGTTTTAAATCTATTTTCTGAGATTTTGTTAATACTATTGTTGAATCATTATCATTAACATCTTCAATATGAGAATCACCTGTATCAGCATGACCGTTTGATATAAACATTATTGGGTCACCGTCGGTCGAACCTACTGACCAAGTATTTTTTGGTTTGCCTGATAATTGTGTAGAACCTAATCTAATACTATTATCAAATCTACCTTGCATTATTGTATCACCTTCATAATGTTGTACTGGCGATATATCTTTTTCTGAGAATGTATCACCTAGTGTGTCATTAATAAAGTTTTTTGGATTAAAACCTACATTAGGTACAGCATTAGAGTTAATATCACCCCACATCTGTACTACTGATAGCCAATAATATCCAATTTCTTTTGGATTTATTTGTGCAGCTAATGTAGATGCTTTTAACAGTACTACTATCTCACCTTTAAGTGGATATGAAGTTATGTTTTTATATAAAGGCGGAATCCAATAACCTTGTACTTCATCAGCAAATGAATAATCTACCTGTTCACCTAAAAGTTTTACTTTAGCATAGCCTAAATCAGCACCTGGTGTGTCTTTCCTATACCATGGGTGGTCTGGATTCATTACTACATCTAAAACCTCACCACTAGCAACCATAGGGCTTACAGCAGTATTAGCATTTGTAAACTTTGCAGGACTACCTTTCTCTGCCATTATTTATTATCCTCTAAATCTTGAACTGAATCTAATAATTGTTTTTTCTCCTGTTCAGTTAATAAACTTACTGTGTTCTCATTTTCACTTCTTGTCATTGCTCGTTGAACAATTGCAGCCATCTTAATTAAGTGCTCATCATTTTTTACAGCAACTTCTAAATACTCCTTTATTATTGGTACAAGTATTGTTGCATCACCCATGTTTTTAATCATAGGTTGTAGTTGTAAAATTAATTCATTGATTTGCTTTTCTTTTTTAGTAGAATTATTATATATGTCTTTAAGTAAACCTTCAAAAGATTTACCTTCAAATATTTTGTCTTCGCTTATTGTCATTGCTTAACTCCTTTATATATAAATATACAAAACAAAAAACCTGGAGCTTTCGCCCCAGGTTTAATTATTGTAATAGCTTAGTGCTTACTTCTTAACAAAGAACGACATTACAACGACTAAAACAACTAGTCCTGTAAAACCGCCTGTACCAAATCCATTTACTAGACTTGTTAAGTTAGCGATAACATCCATTCCGAATACTGAACCGCCTGTTAAAACATACCATAAAATCGTTACTGGAAGTACAGCCATTAAAACTGAACCTAGTCCTGTAAAGAATCCTGTTATGTATTTTATTACATTTTCCATAGTACTATCTCCTATTCGTTTACTTGTTTTGTGGCAAAATTGCCAACCTGTTTAACCTATTAAAGCGCGCTTGCCTTCAGTTAATAATTAGAATTTAAGACCAAACCCTAAAGTAAGGTTTGTAGTCTTAGCTCCTGAATCGTAAACAATTTTAGGGTCAATGTATACCCCTTTATGTACTGTAAACATTTTACCAACACCATATTTAATACCTTCGGTGCTTGCGCCATCTGTCGCTACATATACAAACAAATTGTTCATATAGTATCGTGCATGAAGGTTGTACTCCATGTCTGCTGTTGAGTCTGCTTGTGATACGGACATTCCAACCATGATGTTATCTGTAACACCATATCCTAATGTTGGACTAACCGCCCATTCGGTCCAAGCAACGTTTGCAACGTCACCAGTACCAACATACCAGTCTCCTTGTGTTTGGGCTTGAGTTGTGAACAAAAATCCACATATCAAAGCCATTGTTAAAATTAAGTTTCTCATAAAATTTCTCCTATTCTATTTAGCTGCGCGCTATTTCTGAGCAATTTGCTCATATTGTTCGAACTTCTCTTTGAAGTCTCGTTTGATTGTGTTTACGACTCGAGAAATGTCTTGTGTTTTTTCATCTGTCATTTCTCTTATCAAAACATACAATGCCTTTTTATTATACTTTTCTATATTATCTCTTCTTCTAAATAACTCCATAACTGCATAAGCTATTTTTATATCTACTGTTTTTGAAAATCTATTTTCTATTTGTTTATCATAACTTTCTACAAATAAATCTGTAAAATCTTTAAGTGATTCTTTTCTTGAACTTTGTATTTCTTCGTTAATTATGTCTCGTTGTCTATCGACTGCTAAAAGATTATCCTTTGACTTAAGTAATTTATATGCTTTGTTATTTGTTTGTATACAATAATTTTTTGCAACAATACTAAAATAAGAAAAAGCTCTGCCTTTAGATTCTGTAAATTTTCCAAGCTTTTGTAATAAAAATCCTATCACTTCATATTGTTTATCTTCAGTTGTACCATTCATATAAGGAAATTTAAACCTATTAATTATATTTTGCGCTAATTTCCAAACAGGATAATGTATATACTCTGAATACACTTTGTTTCGTTTATTCTGGTCTTTATCTTTATTGTATGCAATAATAGCTTTTTCTGTTACGGGTGTAAAGTACATTTTATTTTTTCTTTTTCTACCTCGTTTACTTTTGCTGTTCATATATTCATGAAAATCACTTTCATATTTTTCTACATTTTTATAAAACTCATCTATATATTTACCCTTCAACTTCTCCCCTCAATATCTCCACAGCGGATTTGATACTTTCAAATACAGTACCTATCTCATCATCAGATTCAAATGCTCCTCTAGAATCTATAACTTTAATATCTTCATATGTATCTTCAACTTTTCTTCGAAATATAGATATTAAAGTTTGTTGTTCAACAAATGCATCACTAATATCTTCGTTTTTTCTTAGAAGATTTACGTTAATATAAATTGATGTTAATAATAATACTGAAATTGTTATAATTGCAATTGTCATTTTTTATCTCCAAATAGACCTGCAAATAAATCATCAACGGATTTGTTTTTAGTTGCTGTATCTAAAGAAGTCTTTTTATATTTTTTGTTTGAAGCTTTTTTAACTTCTCCTTGAACTTTATTTATTTCACCTTCAATTTTTGAAGCCATTAAATCTGCTTGATGTAATACCAAAGGCATATTTGTTTTGAAATTTCTATCAGCGTTGTAATGTTTAAAATATTGTGTATTTGCTTCGTCATATAAACCATCATGTACCATAATAGTTATCATTTCATTTTCAGATACTTTAATTTCGTGGTGTTGTAATAACCATAAACTTCTATGTTGTACTGGCATCCAGCTTAATTCTGGATTAAGGTTCCAAAGAGAGCCTTGATTTTTTCTGTGCCATTCACTTGGGTTAGGTACATATAAATCATTTTTCAAATCGCCAACTTTTCCTAAGTCATGATTAAGTGCAGCGAACATCAATTCTTCGAATGTATAACCTTGCATTGTTGAACCCATTGACCTCCATAATTCATATGTTTGTTCTGCACATTTAACTACTCTTAATACGTGTTCTACATAACCACCTACAAAAGCATTGTGGTAATTTATATTACCAGACGCAGGAGCAAACATCATTCGCTCTTGAAAGCTTTCGTACATAGCTAAGAGTTTTTGTCTCCTAGCTCCTTTAAACTTTAAGTTAATAACCTGCATAAGGTCTTTCCAATTTTGTACTATTTGTTCTTCTGTTAAATTCATGAGTTTTCCTTTATTTGTTTTTCTACTTTTTTCCAATAACCTGCTGTGACTTCGTTTTGCATTCCTCTTGGTCCACCGTTCCAACACCTAGCTATTTCTTCTGCTGTTATTAAACCATAATGCTTACAATAAATGTCAAACATTTTAATTGATTTTGTTCGCAACCATCTATCATCGTATGCAAATCTTATATCTGATTTCTGTCTTCTTAATATTCTATTTACATCCTTTACCATACACTTTCTAATTTGTAAACAACCAACGGCATCTTCGCCTCTGTGATATGCTGAATCATTGTTACTGCTTTCGACATGCATTATTGCAGATAGTAAATGAGTTGTATTGTTGGTCATATTAAAATCCCATATTTCAAGCTCAAAATTTAATGTGTCTATTTTATTTTTTAAACTATCGATTATAGAATTTTTAATTTTAATATCTTCATGCAAGTCTTTTATTTTATTTTCATTATCCATTTCAGACATTAAAAATAAAGACACCGCAATTAGTGTGAATATATAAGGTAAGTATGTTTTCATATTAACTGAATAATAACTTTAACTGTGCAGGGTCACCTAACTCTTCGTCTTTGCCAAAGTTTTCTTCTATGCTTTTATTAGAATATCCTAAAGCTTGTGCCAATCTTTTACAAGTTCTTTTATATTCTTTAATAGATAAATCAGATGGTACTCCGAATTCTATTATTTGTGGTTCTTTAGATTTTACACCCCGTTTGTATATTATTTTGTCTAATATCATTCATATCTCTCCAATAATTTATTTATATATAATATAACAAAAAATTTTTAATCTTGAAAACAATTAGCTGAAAAGTTTTGTAACCAATGCACCTGTAAATTTACCACTCATTATTTTTGAATAGTTTTTTATTTTCTGCATGACAATCTTTTTGTCTTTTTTCCAACGTAACCCTTTTAACTCTTTTTTGAGTGAAGCAACTTTAATTGCTGCTTCATTTTTATATTTTTGTTTTTCTTTCTTTGAAAGTTTATTTTTCTTTTTAACAACTGTAGGTGTTAGCGTACCCTTCAGCTTGGGTTGCTCCACTCCTTTATGATATACATTGCCATTTTTATCTACAAATTCTTTCATAAAATGCCAACCTGAAACTTTACCTGTATTACCTCTCGTCTTTATTTCAGGTGGGTCTGACATTTCTATTACGCATTCGTAACAAGTGACTGCTTCTGTTTCTTCACAGACTTTTTCAAATGCTCCACAGATTTTACACTCCATAAATTTATACAAGGTTTCTGAATTTTCATTCCATCTTCTTCCTTTTCTGTATTCTGTTATATATTCTGTCATTATTTGTCACCATAAAGATTTTCTCCTTCCATAGGGAATCTTCCTGTTCGTGCACGAAACATTGTTTCAGCTGTTTCCCTATGGGTAGCTTTTGTTACTGACTCTTTCTTTATAGGAGTTTCTTTATCAATTTCTTCTTTTTCTCTGTCATTTGTTTTGTTGTTTATACTATTAAGTATATCCGAGATATGGTTTATTTTATCTTCAATACCATCGATTTTACTTAAATCATTGGTTTGTTTATCGTTAGCTACTTTAACTTTTTTTTCTAAATGTTCATTTCTTTTGTTAAAATAATCTTTTTTCTCTGGTTTTCTTTTTATTTGTGCAAAAGCAAAGTTGGCTGTTACCACTAATGCTATTGCTAATGGGTCAAATACAAAGATAATAAGTAATAAAAACCAGTTGACTACTCTATCCATCGCCCAGCCTGTTATTCCTGCTAAATATTTAAGCGGACCTAGTTCTCTTTGGTCTTCATTAGATATTTCTTTATTTAATAAAGCCATATCAGTTATTGTAATTGAATCAATAACTGCTTCCAGTTTTAAGTTTATATTATCTCTATCTACAATTGTATTTTTTAATTCTGATTGTAATGCTCGTCTTGCCGAACTACTTGATGTTGTAATTACTTGTTCAGCTTCTGTACTGTAATATGAAACTGAAGTTGGGTTTGATAGTGATATTCTTAAATCAGAAATAGATTTATTTAATTGATTTTTTTCAATTGTTAAATCGCCTTTTGTTTCTTGAAAGCGAATTTGTTTCTGATTAAGTACTGCCAGTCCTTTGTCTAATAATTCAGACTTGATTGCCGTTGATTGATAAGCTCCAGATAAAAATCCATATATACCTCCTGATGTTATCACCATTAAAACAAAACAGGCAATCATTAAATAGCCTTTTAATATCTTATTGATTGTACCCCAATATTGATATAATAAAGATGCAACAACTAGTTTAGCAAATTCTAAAGAACCTGCCATTATAATTACTTGGGTAGATGCGCCTGCGAATAATTTACTTAAACCAAATACAGAATAGAACGCGGCTGTTCCTGCCACAGACAATGCTGACAATGCTATAATGTAGGGAAGTTTGTTTTTCATTATTTGCCAGGTGGTGAAGGCGGTTGCTTAGAAGAATATACCAGTGTATATATTGGAACGTCGTCTTCGAGTTTTATTCTTATTTCAGAATCATTAACTCCTAAACCTTTCAATAATTTTTGTAATTTATTTATTCTTTCTGAACTATAATTACTTATGCATATGAATTCATCAATAATACTTACAACCAACGAATTATAATCGTATGTATTTTTACTTATATTATAGATGTCTTCCTGTACTATTGGTAGTAAAGATATGCCGTTAATTAATCTTTCTGAATAATATTTTTTATCTTCATTTTCTAGTTCACTGGTCCATTTTGTAAAAAGTGTATAATTATTTTCAAAGATATTCTTATCACTTTTTTTCATTAATGACCACATTTCCATATCGGATAGAAATTGTGGTATATATTTTTTTCCATGCTTGGCCTGTGGCCATCTGCCTGCGTTTTTAATTTTATTCGGATCGAAATCTCTATGTTGTTTAAACAAATCAATTAAGCTGTCTATAGAATTTAAGCCATTATGTCTAGAATCTTTTTCAGAAACTACATCTGTATCTTTAAGGGTTATTTTTTCTATTAACTCTTTTAATTCATTCGGGTCCGAGTTTAATAAATTTTTAAGTTCTTGACATTTTTCATATTCTTCTGTTTCGATATAAAAATCTATGATATCATTTAGTATATCTTTTAATTCTGCAATGTCAAGATAGAATGGGTCATATAATAGGAAAACATCTCTATGTGGATTATGCGTTACTTTCTTTATACTTAATTTACCTGTTACGATTTTATAAGTATTTTTAAAAGCTATATCCAAACCAGCTGGTTGTGGAGTATTACTATTCATATATTCTTCAAAGTTTTCCATATTATTTATTTTTTAAATTATCCTCTTACCACCGAAGCTTTAACGACATGGCTTCTTTTAGCCGTTGGTTCTGGGTGCCTAAGCCGCCATCGCCATTTCAACTGTTTCGCCAGTTAGTCGTGACCTTCCTTATACCCTTATCATTGTGTCAATTCCAGTCACCCCCATATTGTGTAAATCTTTTAGTGGAGGTGGAGGGTATCGAACCCTCGTCCAGCAATGTAGCTAATATAAGTACTAGCGGTCATATATAAATATCTACTTACTTTGCTGTTTTTTAGGTTTTTTCCTAAAATTTCTACGTTTATTTTTAGGTGTAGATTTCTTAGAATCTTTACAACAAGCGAGATTTTGTATCTCTTTTTTCAAAAGGTCGTTAACAAGAATCTTATCATTCAACAAAGCCTTTGTAGTATTAAACTTTTTGTTAAGATAAATTATCATTGTAGTACAACCTAATATATAACTTAAAATTATTGATAGTGCTATCATTATCCTCTCCATGTCCCCGTACCTTTATCAAGCATTCCAAGCCTTTGAGCTTTCTTATATACATTCTGCATATCTAACATAGTTTCAATAACTCTATTAGTTTCTGAATAAGTTAATTCGAATCTCTTACCTCCGATTATAAATGTACCAATCAATGGTTGATTAGCATCTCCTGTAGGTACCTTTGCTTTGATTCCTTGAATTAGTTCACAGTCAACAGTTGACCATAATTTTCCGTACTTTTTTGGGTTAAATTTGTCTGCCATTTTATTTTATATTTAGCATTATGTCTACTCTATTAAATAGGGTTTTCGACTAGCCCCTGATTTATTTTATATTTACTAATATATCAAATTTTTCCGAGATAGAAAAATAATTATTAGTTTATTTTATGTAAACCTTCTAAGAGTTGTTCGATATAAACTTCAATAAGATTATTTTTTTCTTTATTAGAAATTTCTTTTTCCATAATCCTACCAAATACCATAGACTGTTTATCTGTCATAATAACTCCATCATATTTCTGATACATATCAGCAACACCTTGTGCGCCGTATTCTTTCCATTCAGAAATTATTTTATCGAAATCGATATAAATTTTATTAAATCCCATATTTATTCTGTTTTGTTTTTGATATAACTACCAAGTGTCCATATGATACACCCTAAACAAAGAGCGCACCATGTCATTCCTAATATTTGTATTGTTAATTCTATCATATTATTTATTTTTATACTGTAATTCTTTTCTTCTGTCGTGTACAGCTAATAACTCTACTGCTGCCTTCAAACTTATTTTACCTGTGTTGTAAAGTTTCCAAATTAATTTTGTCATGTTGTTTGTTTTTTTATTTTAGTGTTATTATAATTCATATCAATATTTAGATATATTGCTGAAGCCTGTGAATTTCTTGCTTTGCCTGTCATTCTTGTTGGAGCTAAATCTGAATCCATTTTCTTACCGTGCCATACGCTACCTTTACATGGGTCTATAATCCATTTGACGTTTGTCCAATGTTCTACAATCGAACCTTTAAATCTTATAAAAACTTCTTCAGCTAAATGTAATCTTGCTTTATTTGCATTGCTATAACCAAAAGCTAGTTCTCTATAAGGTGTGTTATTTCTTTTGTTTGTATTTTCACTTCTCATGATGTTTAATATAACACCACGTCTATTTTGCTTTCTAAATATCTTATCAATTTCTTCCCTATCAAAATCCCCTTTGTCTCCATATAATTTATCATATCTTTCCGCTGTCATCATTGTTTCATGATGGCCTGGTACTTCATTAAGGAGACCTCCTTCTATTACAAGTTCAGGATGTTCATTAAGCATACTAATTAAAAGCGCTTCAGCTTCGTATGCTCCTTGACTAGTTCTATGCGTTGAATGTATATATTCATAGAATTCATTTTCTCTTAACCACGAATTTTTTCTTGATTCAGTTAGATACATTGAGTTTCTATGTTCGAATACTCGAGAGTGTTTACCTTTACCTGGATAAGCATACTTGTTTGTTTTTTTACAACGTAATGAATATACATAATGCTTTATTTTCTTTTCCGCTAACGGACTAAACTTCTTCATACTCTACGCATTTTATGTGATTACAAAAATATAACTTCCCTTGATTTCTCAATACTGTATCGCAATGAAAAAATTGTTTTAGTATTTTCATATCTGGATTTTTCAATTGCTGTTCTGGTATAGTCCTTTTAATTTCATAAACTTCATCATTATCTGTATATAAGATTTCTCCTGTCATTATTCATTTGATACTTTACCATTGGTAAAATCTTGTTGAGCTTTGATAGCATCATCTAATTTTGATTTGCTAACTTTTTTCTTAGACTTTTTTCTTGCCATATCTCTTTCTTTTATTAATGTATCTCGATATTTTTGGTCAAAATCTTTATTTGCTTGTTTAGCAGTCTTATTTCTTTTGATTATTCTTTCATCTGTCATGCAAGGATATATTGTAAAGCCTTTGTTATCTTCTACTCTAATTTTGTAGTCAGCCGTTCCATCCTTCTTATAAGTTCTATCTATAATTTTTCCTGTGTGTACATCGCCAGTTAAAAACTTAAATGTTACGATATCTCCTGAGTTGTAAGTGTGTGTTTGTTTTTTCATAATTATTTTATTAATGTTTGTAAATTAGTTATTGTTTTTATTGTTTCTACTATATAAGGCCAGTCCATACCGTTTTGACCAAACCACATAAACTCTCCTTCAAAATCTCTTTGACCTCTATATATTGTATCGTCTATAAGAATATCTCCTTTAAGTAAATCTTTTCTGTGAGTTAAAAACATTTTTCTTTTAAGTGTTGGGAAATATTTTTCAATCCAGTTTCTTTTTTGACCCCAAGCATCTGGGTGGTTCCAGGGAGGTGTTGTTGCAATGAATAAGTCGTGACCCATATCTTCAAGTTTCTTGACAGCATCCTCTGCACCTACTATAGGTTCGAATGTTGAGAAGTCCAAATGTAAATCTGGTCTTTTAATATGTGGATTCTCTTTTGCTGCTTTATCAAAGTTGGCTAGTACGCCATCCATATCTATATAAATTGTTAATTTATTTTTCATAACTTTTAATTTAATATTATTTTTATTTCTATTTTACTTCCTATATAACCATCTGCAAATTCTGGATATGCTCTTATACTTAATGTATCGTATATCATAGACCTTACAGGTGCTATCATTGTATTTATTTCTCCATCGTTTGTTTGGTATGATATGCTATTTACAATAGGTACTTCGTGTCCTTCGAACCAAGTAATGTAAGTAGTGTCTGGTGTCATATAATAATAGTAATCGTTTAGTGTATTGTTTTGATGTACTATATAACCTAACGTATCACCGATGTACCAAAAATGAGAACTTGACCAATATACTTTAGCTGTATTATAATCTTGTGTTATAGATGGAACACTACCAGAAATTCTATGTAATGTTTGCCAATCGCTATCTAATTGTAAATGATAATAACCATTAGAGTCTATAGGTAACCTGGCATCTATTTCAAAGTCATGGTCAAGAGGTATATACTCTTCTTTACTACAAGCCACAAACAATAGAGCTATTAGTAATATGTTAAACTGTTCTTTCATCTCCGTGAATTATTTTTAAGACTGGGAATCTCAATGAGTATTCTCCAGCTTTGTTCTGTGATTCTTCAAAGTATTGTACCGTAACTATTTTGAACATAATTTTTGAAGGGTCTTTATAAAATTCTTTTCGTTGGTCTATTGTAAATCCAGAACCAACTCCAACATTATTACCTTTATGTTCGATTATGATATTACTTAACATTACTTCTTCTATTTCTTTTCCATCTTTAATATAACGAACAGTACCTTCTTCGCAATCGATAACTTTATATTCTGCATCATGGAATTTTTTTACCTTCAATAAATTCTTACTTCTTTTGCCTTCATAGCCTATATCTTTTCTTAACATGATACCTTCATATCCACAATCATCTGCAACTTTCTGTGCTATTAATAATTCTTCTTCAGTTGCTATTTTTGTGTGTTCTAAAGTTTGGAAGTGATTACCTGAAATTTTATTAGCATTTCTTTCAGTAAGTGTTCTTGTACTTTTTTGAGAATTAAATTCTTCCAAAGTTAATTGGTCGAATATAATAAACATAGGATTTTCTATTGTATGGTCCTTACGTCTAATTTCTTTCATAACACTTTGAAAATCTTCACTACCATTTTCATCGACTATACAAAGCTCGCCATCAAGTACAGTGTTAGGTTCCATCATTTCAAAAGGTGAGTTATCTGATAAATCCCATTTTAATTTATCTAGTGTTTCAAATTCATTTCCTTGACGAGAATAAAATTTTATATCACCATCAGTATTTATAGCCAAGCATCTTACACCATCAAGCTTTTGACTAGCATACCAATCTTCATTTTCAAAGTCTGGTGCCTTTTCAAAAGTTTGAGCCAAAGCAACTTTGAATTGTGGTATTAAACCAGGGATAGCTTTATTTATTAAGCTAGCTCCAGTTCTAGTTTTTAAATCTTTATCTAATATATTATATATAAGTTCTTCGTGTTCCTTGTTAGCTTCAACAAATCCATTTACCATTGCAATTGCCGAGTGACCTGTAAAGGTTCTATCAGCTAGTCTGCGTAGTAAATTAAATATAGTATCATGAGGATGTGAGGTACCTAAATGAGATAATTTCTTACAATTTTTAGAACCTACACCAAAGTGTATATAAGGACTATATATTTGAATTAGTATCTTTTTTATATCTTCAAATTCAGAATATACTTCCAAGCATTTTATTTTTTGATTTGAACTAGTAGTAAGTTGTAAATCGTCTACTAATGTTTGAAGTGTATTTAATGTATTCATAATTATATTGATTCGTTAGCCCATTCAATATCCTGTTCTAGAGAACAAGGAACTTTAATCTCTGCATCTAATTCTGCAACAATCCTTTCAGTTGTTCTATCATCTTGTTCTTTTAATTTAGCAATTTCAGTTTGCAATTCTTTCCATCTTTGATTTGTCATATTTATTCTATTTTAATTTATTTCCTTTATAAGATAAAGGTACGCAATTTTTCCGACATAATGAAATTATTTCAATGACAATGTGTCATAAAACAATGACAATGTGGCATGCTGTGGAGAAGGTGGGACTCGAACCCACGACTTCTACAGTGCAAGTGTAGCGCTCTAGCCAACTGAGCTACATCCCCATTCTTTCTCATATTTCTAGGTATTTAAGTAGATATTCTATTTTTCCATCTATCCTATCTAGCTTAGCGTGTATCATCTGTAATTCAGTTGGTGTTACTGTCACTTCAATCTCACCTCCGTCAACAGTTATCTCTTCTTTAGGATAGTATTTTTCTACAAACTCAGGATAGGTAAGATTGGTATCTTCTAATCCGTGATTCAATAATGAATTTGGATTAGGTCCTAAGTCTTCAGCTGCATTGTCCCAATTGTCTTGACTATATTCTTGGTCGCGTTTCCTATCATATTGCCCCGGCGGCTCGGGTACAAAATCTAAATTATCCTTTAGGGTACGCACCTTAAGACTCTTACGTAATTGCTTAAGTGTTTTAAATTTTTTCTTATTATCGTCCATAGGTAGCTCCATATCTTATTCTATTGTTTTAATAATTCCAAGTTTGGATTTATTGTTTTGTTCAACGTTTTTACTCTGTCATTTAAGTTATGCCACTCTGCCCATAACTTATCTGTTCGTCTATCAGTAGAAGCTATCCACTCATCAAACCTTTTGTGTATATCTTCTTGTAATGATTCTCTATCTTGAATTTCATTTTCAAGTTGTTGTTTGAACTGTCCTTCCAAATCAACCAACTCCATTCTTACTAGCTCCAAGTCTGCGACCCTTCTGCTCAACCTTATCACACCCCAAACAGTAGCTATAAAAGCCACTACCCAAAGTGTAATTAAAACTGTATAAATTGTTTCCATAATGTTTCTCCTATTATTTTGTTGACATGAAGCTACCTATCGACTTGCTTTAATAATATTGTATATATAAATATAACAAATATTTACGACATATAAAAATTATATTGTGGTTATTATCCTTGACGGAAGGGTAATGCATGACGAGTCCACATACCATTTGCCAGAATCATATCATCTTTAGTTAACCCCCCTGAATCTAGGTTAACATCGCCTCCTGCTACTTCATCTATCTTTTCTTGTACCCAGCGTATATTGTTATCATATACTTCTTGTGACGTGGCAATAAATTTATCTCCCGCGTAACCCTTTTTATAGTTTGTCTTTATTCTTTTTAGTAGTGCTTCTAATAAGTCTATCTGTTTTTGTCTTTTACTTTTTTTCATATTATGATGTTATAGTATTTAATATTGGATAGCAACCATATTCTTCGTAATGTAAATCCAAAAGAATGTTTTCAGTTAAATGAGACATAGCAGATGGGGTTATCATATATTCAACAATTACATTATCTAAATCATTTTCAGTATATCCTTTTTTAAGGAATTTAGGTGAATGACTTTCAGATACATCAGTGGTACCTGATAGAAGCTTGATGATACACCTTATAAAAGAACGACCTCGTAAATATATGTTACCTTGAGATTGGCCAATGTAGATAACAATACCATATAGTATATATCTGTATACGCCGGCCTTGTTTCCATATAGAGCACGTATAGTATTCTTATCTTTGCGCAATAGATGGGGTGGGTCGAATTTAATCCTTGACTTTATTTGTTGTTTGATTTCGTTATACATTTCTTTCATATCTATTATTTTTAATTGTTGACTTTATTTTATCTGATGGTTTACCATCATGTCTTAAACAGTTGTTTCTAGGGACAAAATTTCAGCCCCGATGTGGGAGTAGCCTATAGCGTTATGACATACTGTCATGGTCCGCTGCTTACAAACAATTAGCTAGGGACAGCGTTAGAGAGTATCTAAGCTATCCTTCGGCTAATTGCCCCTAACAACCTATTTTGCGTTTTCCATATCATCTGTGTTAAATAATTCGTCGTTGCCGTCGTCTAGCGTTTCCTTGTCGTAAGACCATTTTTGAACGAGTTGTTTTACGAATGTTCTTTCCGAATCCAGACCACCTGCGTTATCGAATTGTGGGTAGATGCAAACCTCTGCTGCCTCATCTAATGAGAAGCCATCGTAAATTAAGCTAGCCATCTCTACACTATTTCTTGTAGATATCATAGTTGATATACGTGGTGATTCGGTGTTTAGTTCTATACGTGTTCCACCTACTATATCCCCTATAGCCTCTATTGAATTTCCATTTAAGTTTGGATATAGATAAGTGAGTAAATCTATTTCCTGTTCCTTATCTAATACATCCATCTCTACTATAGTGAATCTATCTATCAATGCTCTATCCATAACTCTAGTAGCTGTATATTCATTACCTATATTAGCAGTAGCTATAAACGTAACTCCTTTTGCCACCTTTATAGTTGGCGAGCCATCAGCTTCATCTAGTCTTAAATACCTTTGGCCTTCATCTAATACCGTCATTAAAATGTTGTGGGCATCAGGGTGAGCTCTTGATAATTCATCTAAAAGTATAATGGCATTTTCGGTTTGTATAGCTTTGACGAATAGAGCTTCAGAGAAGAACGTTCCGTCCTTTTTATTGAAGTGTGTATTTCCTATAAGAGTAGACCTAGGGTCCTGAGTAGCACCGAGGTTAAAGTAAAAGGATGGTTTATCCAATACCTCAGATACCGCTTTTGCAGCCATTGTCTTACCACAACCAGCAGGTCCAGTCATTAATATATTCTTACCCCTCATAGCCGACCTCATTAAGTACTTCCACTTAATGGCCTGCATTTTCAGTATATCAGGTTTAAGTTCTCCCGATTCTTTAATAAAATTCATAAGTTCTATCTGTTCCTTAGGGAGTGTAGGGTCTTCTACCTTAGCTTTTTTAAGATTTGTAAGAAGTAATTCTTCACTGAACTTAGATAGTGTACCTGAAGAGGCTGTACCATAAGTTGTTGCACTGCCTTCTAATTTTACAGATAACAGTATTTCATTTCTAAACGAATATTTGCATTTTTCTGCAGCCTTCGTATTGGCCTTAACCGTATATACGTCACCATATGTATTTGTAAATGTGGTGTCCGATGTAGGTTGAAAAAATAATTTTTGCATTGTTAGGTTATTTTTGTTATTACTATTTTAATTTATATCCTTTATACTATAAAGGTACGTAAAATTTCTGACATATGAAAGGATTTTACCGCCTTTTTTCACAAAGTTATTAACAATATGATTTGATTTTATTAACATGTTTCTCTAATTTGGTTGTATAGTCCTTAAATACAGAGCCTGATGTTTGTGCTGTGGCCTGAATTGATTGGAATAACATGTTATTTTTGTTTAAGCATATGATGTTTGAGTGTTGGTCCAGTGTGATTGAGTAATTACCGAAGGTTTTTTTCATGATAGGTTATTCTGATTAATGATTTATACTACTAATATACGCTATATAACTGACATAATGAAATTTTTTCAATGACAATTTGTCTAAATACCATGACAATGTGTCAACCTTTTTCCCAAGGCATTAGAGAGTGTCTAAGCATGGGTAGATTAGAGAGCGTTTAAGCATAGGCTCCAGGAGTGTAATAGAGAGTATCTAAGCATAGGGGTCTAGCATGTCAAAGAAGCTGTCTAAGCAGGCATGTATTACGCTATTCCACAGCGTTAGAGAGCGTATAACAACGTCTATTTTTTGGGTAACGTATCATACACAACCCCTCAGATATGCTCTCTAGCCGTATAAAAATGCGACTACGACGCGCTTGTGCCAGGTCTAATTCAAATTCTGCCATATCTTATATTCCATATATCCATATATATCCATCGTTATCCTCCAAGAAACTAGTATATGAGTACTCTTGATATACGAGATTAGAACCTAGGGTCATCGTCGTTTAGTGTTTCGATATCCCATAGGGTATATACCATTAGTGCTATATATCCTATAGCTACTATTAATCCTATTACTGTCATTTCTTAATAATCTCTTCTATAACCAATACTGTAATTACGAATAATGTTACTGCAATTGCCATTGGCCACCACCACCATATAGGGATTGTTATTATCCACCAACTCAATTCTATTATTCCCAATACCTTTAATATAGCCAATAATATGAATGCTGTATAATACGGATATTCTTTACATAATTTAATCATTTTCTTGCCTAGCACCTGTTGGTGATAATGCTCCGGTTTTAGTTTTACCATTATAAGGGTCGTTTTTTTCTTTTTTACGTTGTTCTATTTTTCTACCTTCTGTTAGCGCATATCTACCCAATAGGATTGTCAATGCCATAACCGCCAATAATATCATTATACTATAGTCCATATATCTTTTATCCTTTCATTTACGTCCATACTCCATATACGTTTTATATACGCATCTGGATATTTGACGTTTTCGTAAACTTTTAATTCATTGGTCTTGTATTCTACGTATACCGCCGCGCCCCCGGGTGTTTTTGAGAGAGGGTGGACTGGGTGTTTTGATTTCCAATCTTCTGGTGCTTTGGATATATCTATCTTATATGCTCTTTTAATTTTTTCTTTTATTCCCATATAGTGTCTCCGTTATCACCTATCCACATTACATTTTCATCTTGATAAGATAAGTTTATTTCATCGTCATTTACATTTTCTATGGTTTCTGTTTTTAAACAGCCAGAGTACAATAACATAATTAAGCACAATAAGATTATACCTACCCAACCTATAAATGCTCCAAGAGCAGCGCTTTTATATTGTTTTGCTGTTCTTTCCTCTAACCAATTATACTTCTCTTCATTTATTTCCCTCCATTGGTCTCCTATTGTTTTTTTACCTGTACCTATATAAGTTTGGCCTGTTTCCATATCTTTCAATAACCATTTACTTGGTGCTTTTGTTATAATTTTCATTTCAACTGGTTTGTTAAGTTCTCTTACTTTAACTCCAGCAATTTTTCTCATTTTACTCATAGCTTTACTCTTTCTTTTGGTATACACATATATTCGCCATTACTATCTCCCCATATGAATTTAGAATGTTTACGTGTTTTTAAATTATAGACAATATAGTCTAACTCTTCAAATCTCTGAAAATCAAAACCACCATCTTCAGTCTTTATAAATTTTGGATATTTCTCATTGTTAATTATTTCTCCTGGATGGTGATAACCTATTTGCCATATTGGTCTTATATTTTCTAATGTATTTGTCATTTCAAGTAAAGCTAAACTTTCATTACCTTCTATATCTATTTTTACAAATTTTGGGTCTGGTATATTATGATTTGAAACATATTCATCAAATTTAACATAATTTATATTGCTTTGTTTTGTAATTTTTTGGTCCTGACAATCTCCAAAAGTTGTATATATAGTTTTATTTTCATTGCTCAGTGCGCAAAGATGACATTCAATATCATAGGGTTTGCAGTTTTCAACAAGTTTATTGAAATTATCAGGGAAACCTTCAAACGCATAAACTTTATGTCCTGTTATTGAAAAAGGTATTGCAAATGTACCAATATATGCACCTATATCCCAAACTATATCACCGGGTTTTAAATGTTTATAGAATAACTCATATTGATGGTCTGGTCTAGAAAATATTGTACCATCAATTATAAATTTATCCATGTTATAGCCTGTTTCTAAAAGATTTTTAAATAAAATATTTTTGTTTTTATATATTATACTCTTATTCATTTTTTTCCTTTTTATGTTTTATATAGTGCTCTTTTTGGTCTTTTTCTACTTCTCTCTTTTTTACCTCTTCAAATATATCCCTATACGTTAATGGACTACCTTCGGGTAATACAATATCATTATCAATTTTATCTGGGTCTATATTTACTTTATCGAACTCTTTTAAATTAATAGGATAACCATCATCATCTACTTTTATACCTTCATATCCTTTACCTAATTTTTTAAGCCAATCCTTTGGCATTCTTTTATCTCTACCAAATACATTACCTGATATAAGGAAATAACAATTATAACAGAGTATTTCCAAATTATCTATATCATAATTTTCTCTGTCTCCATCCTTCTGTGATAATAATAATGGTATTTTACCATCTATGACTCTTGCATGATTAAACTCACATGATTCACAATGATTGGGTTTTAAGCCTGCATGAAATAATCGCTCTTTAAGATTACTTAATGGATATTTTTTATATTTACCATCTAGTACATCTTCCAATTTTTGTTTATGTCTACCTTTATTTACTTTTCTTGATTTGCCTCTTGGTATATACGTTTTTATTGTATTTGTTTCATAATCCCAAGCTGAATGTAATTCAAGCAGTGTTTTACCTGTTTCGCTATCAATATGTAATTCTGCCCATTTTTTATATGTGTTATATGATATACCCAAATATTTTGCTGCCGAAAGATTAGAACGCGTTACTCTCATAGCATCTCGAATATCTGATTCAAGTATTATATAGCCTTTACGCGTTCTTTTTACTTTTGGTTTTAATGGCTTCATATTATTCCCAATCTTCCATTCTATCTAATGAATAATCAATCTCATCAAATACTTCTTCATCTATTCCTACCTTGCTTTTACGCTCTTTATCAATCGTAGGTTTGTTATTTGGTAAATTAGTTGTATCACCTACCATATTAACAATTGAAGCTTTAACTTTTTTAGGTTTTTTACCTAATTGTCTAGTCCAATGTTCTGAAGTAAATGCGTTATGATAAGCATCATATACACTATCTGCATGTTGTAAATCTGGCCACTCAGGGTTAACTACATTTTTACCATTAACGTGTATATAAAACTTACCGTTATTTGCTTTTAATTTTGCACCCTTAAATTTTCTATGTACAACTTTTTTTATTTTTTGAAATTCTTGTTGTCTTTTTTCTATATTCATATTATTTTTTACTTAATTGTTCATTAAATATCTCAGTAAATTTTTCTTTTTTATCTTCTGGCATATCACCCCACCAATTTGCAAATTTTTCTAATGTTACGTCTTTATAGTCAGGAAACGTATCAAAAATATTTTGTACAGATTTAACTTGGTCCTTGTATTCTCTATTTCTGTTATATTGTTCTGTTAACCAATAATTAGATTTCCAATCACTTAATTGATTATGCATAAAATCATTGCAATCTTCTAATCTTGTAAACTCATCGGGTGTTATAGATACCTGTACATATTCAGGGCCATCTTTTACCTCATATAAAGGTTTTTGGCAATAATAATTTGTAGGGTCTAATTTACCTTCCATCGCATCTTTTGTTGTTATCCAAATGTGTATTTTCATAATTTTTCTTTTTTATTTTGTTGCAAATCTCTTATTTAGAGATTTAGTTAATTGATTTAATTTTGTTACGTTGACATTTTCTGCGTCTTTACCATACATTTTAGTGAAGTTTTTTATATCTGTTTGTCCATTATGGTTGCTAGAAATAAAATAGCTAAGAACTTTAATTCCTCTATCTCTCATATTATCTATTTGAGTTTTAGTGTGGTTGAATGCATCAGGGCCATAATATGTTATATCTTTATTTTCAAAGTAAGGTTCACCATCAGAAAAGTTTATGAAATAACTATCAATTCCATTATTTCCTTCAGCTATCTCTTTTTGAATTGCTTCAAAACATAATCCTTCTGGTGTTATACCTGGACATTCAATATATTTGAATAGTTGAGTAATTTTAGTTATTTTATCTTTTCTACTATCATAAGCTATAAATATAGCTGGTTGAGTTGTGGTTCCGATACTTTCAGTACTTCTATATGAGATAACTACATCTAAATTCTGTACCATTGAAGCAGCTTTTGCAATTGCTATAGCTGATATTTGTGAATTGTTCCATTTTGTACCAGACATAGAACCTGAAGCATCTATTGAAATATGAACCATTGCAGGATTAAATTGGTCAATGAAAACTTGATTGAAAATTTGTTCGTTACCAAAACCTAGTGATGGTATCATTCGTTTATCAATTTTTCCTTTTCTTAATCTATTGTAAGTTAAAGTATTTTCTTCGTTTCTAATTTGTAATTTTTTACCAAGCATTGTACCTAAACGAATTCCTTTGTTTATAGTTTCACCTTGTCTAATATAATCTTTCCAGGTATATATCTTAAATGTATTGTAAAGACCAGCTTCTGCTAATTCTTTTGTTAAGTTTTTTACAACCAAACATTTAGTTCCTTTTCCTTTAGGAGTATGCCAAGCTTTTTGAATACCATCACCAACAGTTTTCATTTCTGAACCAGAATTTTTCATTGCTTCAACTTTTTTCTTATCTGATTTAGAAATATTTGTTTTTTTAGTTTCACCATTAATTGCATCTATTTGTTTTTTGATTGCTCTTTCCAATGACTGTATTTGGCTGGATGATAATTCCTTTGCATTTGGATTAAGATTTCCTTTTTTAATTTTAGGTATTTTATTGCCACTGTTTTCTCCATCTTCATCACCACCTTCTTTATTGTCGTCTTCGTCTTGTTTTTCTGGTTTTGGTAAATTAGATTCTACTATTTCGAACATCTTAATAGCAATAGCTAAAGCTTCCTGTGTATCTGGTATTCTACCAATATTTCTTAAATCTAATAGATTCCATATATCTAAAAGACCTGGAAGAGCATTTATATCTCTATTTGCATTTGTTAAATTTATTATTCTGAACATGTATGAGTCCCAATCAAGATTTCTTTTTTCATTTGATTGTAAACCTTTATCTACAATTTTTGCATTAAAATATTTATCGTACATTGCTTGGTAATATCCTTGATAGCCAGGTGCTGAGCGATAAATGAAATTATCAATTCTTCTATCTTCTACATAATTAAGAAGCATTTTTACTTTTTGTGAAATGTAATGTTCAGAATCATATAGTTGAGTTGATGTATCTCCTTCATCACCAAAATATTTATCTGCAATATCTACAACTAATGAAGATGGTAAGCATGTTTTTGTTTCATGTAATAATTGTTGAAGTACATTAAAGTCTGTCAATAAACAATGTGAACCTTCGTGAAGGGCTAAACCAACAGTTGGGTCAAAATCTTTATCTTTAACATTACTTGATATAACTACTTGCTTACCGTCTGTATAACTATCATCTTTAGAATTGTATTTAACAGGTATTGATTTTCCTGTAACGATACTAACGAAATTTCCAATAGCTCTTAAAGTAGAAGCCATTTTTACATAGTCCTTACCGGGTTTTAGTGTTTCTCCAGTTAAAACGTCGAAATCATAGTCGTCGTCCATCCAGAAGCTTGAAATTGTATTTTTTAAGAAATTTGACATATTATTTGTTTTTGTTATTAATCCGATTTATACTATAAATCTACGCAAAATTTCCGACATAATGAAATTTATTTGCATAAAGTTATTAACAATATTGTTTAAGTTATTAACAATCATAGTATAGTATACCCTGGATAAAGGGATAAAGCGAGTCTTTTGGCTTGATTATAATGATAAGCCTCTACAATTGATTTTCGTACTTTACCTGGAAAGGCTGTACATGTTAAATAAACTTCGAATTTTTGTTTCATGATTAAGGTGTTTTGATTTATACTATAAATCTACGCATTTTTTCCGACATAAAAAAATATTTTCAATGACAATTTGGCAAAAATATTATGACAATGTGTCATACTAAAATATAGTTTATGTCAATATCACCCCAAGTTGTTGTGTATATCCAATTCATTTTAATCTCCATTTCCTAATATTTTTCTTTTTTTATAACATCTTTCATGTAATTTTTCAGTTAACTTTTTACATATTTTATTGTTTCCATATAATCTTCTAAAATTCCATATATAATTATATGCAGATATAATGTGTTTATAGTTTGTACAACTATTAATTACTTTTATTGCTTTTTCATATGCTTTTTTCATATAGTATAATATAACAAATTTTTACGACATATAATAATAATTATGCAAAAACTTTAATCGCCGCTTAGATTTGGTTGAAGTGCCTCAAATCCAACATATAATCCATTTTCCAACATCAATAATCCACTAAAATATCCTTTAGTAGTAGTATCAACTCTAGTAAAATGAGGGAAAAATTCATGACCAGCTATTGGATTGGTAGATGCACAATTTCCGTTTATATCAAAATGGTCATCATCCAATGCTGGGTTCCAGAAATAGCTTGGCATATCTGTAGTATATTCTTCCCAACTTGCTGTTGCTATACTTTTTAGATATACATAACCTGATGTTGTAGAAGTCCCTGGGTTTATATCTGAACACTTAATAAAAGCTAATTTAGTTGTTACTGCAGGTTCTAATAACCAATTGCTATTAACTTCTAGCGCATCCCCATAATCCCATAATTCAGATATACTTCTAGCAGCTAAAGAATGGGGCCATTGATTTGAACCAGGATAGTCTGGTAAATCTGTACCTTGATTTGCATGATAGGGATTATATGTAAATAATCTAAGTAATCCATTTGCTCTAAATTGATACCCATCTGTAAAAGTAAGTATATACAAAGGTAAAGTTTGTGATGGGATAATTGATGAAGGTATTGTTTGTTGAGGTGAATTATACCATTGTTTTAATTCTATACATTGACAAGTTGGAGATTTTACCTGTGGGTTGGGGCCTGTAAATTTTAGATAAGCCTCATATTTTTTAATATCTACATCCTCAGTTGTTTTATGCTGTCCTCTTGGTCCAATATAAAAACTTCTATGGTATCTAGAACAAGTTTGCCAACTATCTGTATCATTTGGTATACCTAGAAACCCAACACTACCAGTTTCTAACCCAAGATTACTTAAGTTAGTTTGCGGAATATTAGTGAATGGTTTTGTATAAATATTGTTGTCTAATAAATCGTTGTGGGCCCAATCTCTATACTTGGTTGTAAATACATTATCATATTCCATATCTTCCCAACCTCTAGGTTGACCAACAGTAGCTTTATATGAATATGCTGATGAAAACCCACCAGGGGGAGTTATACTATATGATGGATATGTACCTCCATGTCCAGGACCATGACATGTATTGCAAGCTTGATGTGTACTTATTTGTATATCATTTATTTGGTCTATTCTCCCTGAAAGCAAACCTAATTCTTCTGACTTACAATAGCGTGTTTCTATTTCTATTGTACCTTCCAGGCCTGACTCTGATGCAGATATAAAACCAATCCAATAGTCATTTATCATATCTACAAATGCTTTTGTTTTTGTTATACCTGTAGTTCCTGGAGCTCCTGAACCAGTCCACCACTCTCCGTGGTCATTAGTTCCATAAGTACCTAAATGAATAGGAGACCTTGTAACGTATGTTGCTATTTTTGCAAAGTCTCCATAACTAGTATGTATTCCACCACCACCAGTTCCTATTTGCCAACTCCCTGACATAGTAGAGTGTGGCCAACTTTGCATTTGTGACCAATCAAATGGGAAGTGAACTTTAGTAAGTACTCCATTCAAATAACTAAATCTATAAGACTCACCACCAATGTCTCCAGGCACTTTATTCCAAAGTACTTGAATATCACCATGCTGTGCACCTAACCAATTGATTCTAGCAGCATCTTCTGGTGGGGACCAATCGGTTGATATATCAACAACATCCATTATAGTATCTGAACAAGTTACACAAGGATTTATAGGAAAAGTTAAAGGAGATGATACTATAGAATTTCTATTTATACCAGAATTAATTTCAGCAAATGAAGTCATGTGTGCACTACCATTTTTATTTATCCAAAATCTAGTATCGGAAGCCATTGTGGATTGATAGAATAAATCACAATTATTAATAGTGCCGGGATTATAAAGGTCGCCATATATTTCAGCCCTGCTTTTAATACTGGGGTGACTGTAAAAAGCTTCGGGCACTATTGGATGGCTATTAACAATATTTGGCATTATGCATAAGTCCCACCATCAGGTATCATAAATAGATAAACTCCATTTTCTAACATAATCGAAGCTCTTATTTCACTTGTTGGAAATTTATCCTGTGGCCATGATGTATATGGAAGTGCAGCAAAAACAGTATCGCTTTGAATAACTGCAGTAGTAATACCAGTTATTTGTGTACAACCTGTGGTGATATCTGATGTTCTACCAGGGGATTGGCAAGAGCAAACCCAATCATCGACTGAAAGGCCACCAACAGAAATAAATTCCAAACCATTCGCCCCTATTCTTAAAACCTCTACCATAAGACCCAATTCAATTACATAGCCATCACTAAATGTAAGTTCTTTAACCCACCCCGCGGAATTTATTGCATCTGACTTATAAACATAAAAAGAATCTAATGTTGTACATTCGCAATTAGGTCTTTTAACATCACATTGATATGCATTACATGTTACGAGGCTTTGATTCCCTGCTCCTGAAGTAGGGTCAGCTACACCATTATCACTTTGTACAGTAGCGAGAGTTTTTAGTATACCATTATTTGTCATTCTTATATTTCTATCTATAGGAATATAATTAAGTACAAACCCACCACCGCCAGCTGTAACTGAGTCTAAATATGAAATAGAATTCCAGCCGGTAACTGAACTAGCATTTGCTTTTGTAACCAGCAAAGCTGAAGTATTTGCAGGTGATACACATCCTGTAAATTTAGGTGGGCCTTGTTGTGTTGAAGCTATTATTGCCATTAGTTTATTTTCTTCCAATAATTTTGAGGACAATCCTCTACTTTTAATCTTGCTTTAATTTTTATATAACATCCACAGTCTTGACATTTGTCTTCCTTATAATTTAAGAAAGGACAAGCCTTACATATAGATATTCTGTCATTATAATCTTTATGAGTTACGTGTTTGAAACCTGATTTTATATTCAAATATAACGAATTACAGAAAGATTTTACTTGTTTTATAAATCTTTGTCTTTTGTGTTTTTTACAGCATGCCATAACCTATTTCCAACCTTTTTTATTTTTTACATATTGAACCTTTATTTTAATTTTTGGTTCATAATGGTCTCGAGTCCTATCGTCAATACCATAAAATTCTGATTTGTCTTTATCTATTCTTAGTGTAAACTCTAAATCTGTAAGATTCATCATTACCTGTCCTGTTGTTGATAGTATATCTTTATCTGTAGGATTTTTAACCATATCTTTATCTCGATATGGATTGTTTCTCATATCATTTGAATAATATGCACTTAGACCAGCTAATACATCGTCTGGATTTTTTGCATTGTCTAATACATCTTGAGCATATTGCCATCTTAATTCTGAAGATTTTTTAGATGGACCTGAAGTATAACCTGAATCTTTATAATCATATCCATGATTTGTTCTAGCATGATTATCTTTTCTATTTAATTTTTTAATAACTGGTTTATGTTCAGTTGTCATTTCAATAGAATATGTATATTTTGGAGTAGCTAGGAATGTGTGGCCTTTAACACCAACATCTCCTTTGTCATCTCCTGTATAATTCATTACAGAATATATTGCTTCAGATGGTTTTTTGAACATAAGAGCTCGTCTAATTTTTTTACCATCTTCAGAAGGTTTACCTTTTTTCTTTGCTAACTTCTTTTCTTTTTCATCGGCATTAACCATAAGTGCAGAATTGATTATACCTATTCCTAATGAATTCATTCCTTCAGACCAATCTGTATCATTATCAACAATGTATACCATTTCTACATCATTTATTAACTCTCTAACAATTTTTACTTTAGCATCATAAGGTCTATCTCTATTTTTTGCTAAAATAATTTTATCATCAAGTATTGTGTGTGCTATAATACATTCGTTTATCATGGCTTTACCTTTTTATATAAATATATCAAAAATTTACTATTTAACAAGAGATGTTATAAGAGTGACACTTGGATATTTCTTTTTTAGAGCATCAACAGCTTTAATATTTTTAGAGCTGTCATCCATGAAATATATTGGGTCGTATTTACCTTTTATTATTTGCTGTTCTATATAATCTGCTTTTAGTTGTGGGTTACCACCTCCTAATGGTACTACATATGGGTCTATTCCAATTGTTTTAAAAAATTGACTAATTGGTGCACCAAGTCTTCTTGCAGTTAATATCGTAACCTTTCTACCACCTTTCTTAAGCTGTCTGCGTAATAAATCAACATTTTTCTTTATAAGTCTTGGGTTTTGCAGAGGTCTATCAAAATCTCTAAAGTCATATTCTTCACCTTTTTTAAGACCTTTGTGCGTTGCAAATTCTGCTGGGTCTAATTTATCCACTTCCTTGCCATTTGACGTTACATATACCCAAGAATCTGATTTTGCAAGAGTGTCGTCAAAATCAAATATACTTAACATTGTTCCTTCAGTTAATATATCTTTTAGTTTAATCATAAATACTTTTTCCAATTACCTTCAGCTCTAGTTGCTGCTTTTTCGTAGGGATTATTTTTATATCCTAGTTTACGATATTCTTTCATTTTCTTTTCATCTTGAGTTGCGTGTGTATATTCATGCAGCAAAGCTTGAATAACATCTTTTTCAGATTTCATCGCTATTTTAAATATTGCAATTATATTCTTTCCCCACGCGTATTGCGCATGATCGTCTTCATGTTCGTCTCCCGGATAATCTTCTATTCCACTATTGAACGATAATACGTTATTATGTATTTCTACCTTAGGTGTTCCTTTTTTAGCTGTACCTAAATCCTTAGCTATTTGTGGATATACTCTATCTATTACAGATTGAATATTATTTTTGCTCATGCCCTCTAATAATATATCTTTTAATTTAATCATCTAATTTATCCAATATATCATTTGGTATTCTTTGATTTCTTTTTCCTATTTCACCTTTAACATCTGGAATTTCTTCTGCCATTACTACGCCACCTGACATTTCCCATGGTCCCCAATGGCCTTTGTCAACCATAAACTTAGCTGCATCTTTGTATTCATAGTATTTACATTCGCTTGGATTAATCTTACCCATTGCATAATATAATTTTTTTGGTATTGTTTTCTTTTTACCATTTGAGTGGTCTAATACTTTACTACCAACCTCTACCCATGCATGACCAAATCTAATACCATCTAATGAACCTTGACCATTTACCATACCATGTACAAGTTTTCCCTTACCAATATATCCCATGATAAGTCTACCTGCTGCTTGATAGCAATCGCCCATTGCTTCTGTCAACAATGTTTTTAGTTTAATCATTGGTAGCTATTGAGCTCAATTTAACTGCTTTAATATTTCTTTTCTATATGCTCCGCCGCCAATTTTCATAGTTGGATGATTTTGTTTCCAAACTCTTTGTATCTCAATAGCACCATTATATACTTCTACAGATATTTTTCCATCTTCCTTTAATTTTTTAAGTTCTGATGATGTAAAACTATCAGCAATCTTATAAGTATCTGTACTAAAATTAGCTTGAGCTTCAGTTAATTTGTCTTCTAATTGTTCGCGTCTCCATTTAGAATCATTGAATTTTTTATTCATCTTATATCCTTACTTTCGATTAGTGTGTATGTAAATGAATTACCCCAAACATTTCTAGCTTTTCTACATATTTTCATAAATGTTTGAAAATCATCATTAGCTGCAATTACTTGACAGCCTGCCGACCATTTATCTATTTGGGTTGATTTTCTACCAGCATGCCTTGTTGCTCTATGAATATTAATTCCATATATTCCTGTTGTTGTATTATCATAATCATAAGTTTCATTTAGATTATTGTCTCTATAAACTGTTACTGGCTTCTTTTGTCCCAATGCTTCATATTTACCTTGATGCAATCTAATTTTATGTGAACCTCTATACTGTCCTGGTTTTAATATTGCAACACCTTTTGAATTTAATATGTTTTTTACCCAATGAGTTCCTGGGTCTGTTGTACAGTCGAAACAGAAAAATTTCCACTTTAATTTAATTGGGTTCCAAGAAGATTCTTTCATATAAGAAATAGTTATCTTATCATCAAATCTATTTGTGACTTTATTTTTTGTTTCTGAATTTCTAACACCTACAATATTTAGATTATATGTGCCATTTTCAAACCATTTATATCCTTTGGTTTTTATTGCAGTCTTAATTTGTTCTCGTGTATACATTTTTATATATCATCCTCGCGGTGACCAGGCCCACGATTGTCATAATAGTGGCGTTCATCATCATATTGTGTATCATCATTACTATTATCTTTATTTGCAAATTTTTCTAAACCTGCAATACCAAAACAGCCAAGTACTACCATTACAAATGAATTATATATACTATCATTTATAACTAAATCCTTACCTGCCCATCCTGTAATTACATCTGCTAACATTACAATAACCATAATAAGAAAAGCACAAAATCCAATTATACTTTTTTCATTATATTTGTTATCATCTTTAAAAATTTCTTTCCAACTCATTTTTCTTCTCCTTGTCATATTAAAAATCACTCATTAGTATTTCGTCTATAACCTCTTGAACTTCTTCTTTTGTTGCTTCCATTACCATCATAATATTAGCTTGAAACCTACCAACTTCTTCTTCATCATTAAATATTAATATTGTAGGTACCACAACAATACCATATTTACCTGCTGCTTTTGTATCTATTGTAATGTCTATAAATGTAGTTTTGCAATCACCTAATTTATCTACCCACATAACTTTATTTGTTTCATTAAATCCTGCATTAAATTGTACTACGCATAATTCATCATCACCACAAGGACTTTGAGCATTTACAGAGTTGCTCCATATCATCAATATTAATAGTATTATAAACCCTGCCATTATTTTCCATGTTGTATAATCTTTATTCATCGAAATCATCTAACCTCTCTATTATCTGTTGCACTTGTACCTTAATAGTATCTACATCGCTTTGTGTATTCTGTATTATATTATACATACTATCTTGATATGCTATATCTTCTATTGTAGGTATCCACATATCTTCATCTGTTTTGCATATATCTATCTTAGAATTTGATACATGTATTACACTCCCTATTAACATAGTACTGAATATGCATACCATCGCTATTGTTAATATACTTTCGCTTGATAATGTAATACATCTTCCTATAACACATTTTTCTTTCCTCTTGCATATACATATTCCTTTGAATATATTGCATTTGTAGATTTTTTTACTTTTCCTGCTTTTATTCCATAACTTCATAGATTTTCTCCTTGCGTTTATCTTAGTGCATCGATTTTATCATTTAATTTATCAAGTTGAGCTTTTATTTCTTTAACATCTTCTTGGGTTGTCATAATTGTCTGACGAACCAGTTGGTCTTTCATATCAAATTCCATTCGGGTTATTACAGGTGCAGGAGGTTCTGGAAGTAATTTTGCCTCAGCAATGTCTGCTTGTAGCATAAACCACATACCAATAACTGTTGCCATTCCTCCTCCAATCGCAATTAGTGTTTTTATACTTATATTAAATCCTGTATTTTCGTTTAACTCTTTTGGCATTGTTCTTCTCTCCTAAAATATTACATAATTTGCACCAATTGAAAATCCGTGCCATTCTCTATTCCAATACTTATTATATTTTCCTTCTATAAAACAACCTAAATGTTTATTAAATTTATATCCAAATATCAATCCACCTGAATAATCATACCATTGTTTGTTATCATTATATTTGTGGTATGAGAATTCTCCTCCAGCATCATAATGATATGGCATTACATTACCCCAACTGTGTACCCAAAAAGATTTTGTATAATGATAATAGTCGAATCCTATTACTAATGAATGTTGTAATGTATTATCTATTTCATTTCTTTTCTTTTCTGTATAGTCTGCTAATACTGTAGGTATTACAACTGCTTCCCAAACTTCTGTACTTGTTGCAACTGAATGACCTGATGGGTCAAAATATTCTGCTCCGCCTTGACCATCAAATTCTACAGAATATCCTTCTTCTATTGCTAAAAATGTATAATGTAAATTATTATTTGATAATAACCATTCTTCTAATGGGTCATAACCATAAGGTTCTGATAGTCTTTGTACTGCTCCTATATTAAGTGAGAATTTTTTATTTTTGTTGTATCTATATCTTTGTGATGTTTCAAAATATTTTATGTCTGCAAATCCATTTTCTAAATATTCACCTTTAAGTATATATTTGTTTCCAACATATCTTAAGAAATGATTTTGGTCAATATAATCTTCACCTTGCTGTCTCTTATAATCTATTTCAAATAAAAATTCTAAGCCAGAAACTTTACCAACGGTTGCAGCATCTGAATATGATTTTTCTGTTCCATCATAAAATGCCTTTGATTTATTTTCATAACCAAATCTAGCAATTTTTCTTATACCAAATGTAATAGAATAATCAAATGGAGTTTCAATAATTTCTGTTTGTAAACCATTTGTGACTGAATATACATCAACGTCAGATATTGATGTGCCACCATTTGCTGCAGCGTAAAATGTAGAGAATTTAAACGTCTTCTTACAGAATGCTTTATAATCAAATTGAGCATACGCTATATTTGATATTAATAAAAATAATATTATTAGTTTTTTCATAATTATGATACGTCCATTGCATCATCCCAAGTTAATTTGATGCCTTGTTTTTTTAATTGTTTAGCTGCTTTTTCTAGTTTATCATCATCCATGCTTCTTAAATGGATTTCCCAACCTAATAATTTAGATAGCGAATCTTGAGCATTGCTAAATCCATCCCATTCTCTTGGAGCTCTTCCTCCATTGATTTTAACTTTATAAAATCTACCTCTTCTATCTTCAAACCAAATATCAATATGTTTTATTTTGCCTTCAATTAATATATTTTTTAGTTTTATCATTGTTTTATCACTCTATAATTTATTATTTTATTCTTATATGTAATTCTGAAATTATATATTCCTGGTTTATAACTAGATAAATCTATTTCTTTTTGTAACGGTTGAAAATTAGCAATATTATTGCCGAGCATATCATAAATGTTAACATCTATATTTCCCCTCGCTTTTATGTTTACAATTCCTGTCGTAGGATTCGGATAAATTATTATTTGTGTTTTAGTTAAATCTTCTATTCCTGTTGGCCAACCTAATTGACAATAGTCATACATTGATTGACAAGATGCATCCCAGTCAGTTGTGCAACAGTAATCATCTACATCTATTACCCAAGCATAACATCCATCGTTTAACCAATAAGGAATTCCAGGTCCTCCGTAACAACCTGCATCATAGAGACAAGCTGTTGAATCTGAAACGTTTGCTGCTGGATTATAGTTATATGCACTTACATCTGTGCAGCCTATAATTGGTACTATACATGAATTATCATCCCAACAAGCATTAGGGTCGTAATTAAGTGCTAAACTATCTGTACAACCTCCAATATAGCAACATGAATTATCTAATGTGTTTGCTAATGGGTTATAATTGTATGCTGTATTATCTGTACACCCATATATAAATTGAATACATGAACCATTATCTGTATTTGCAGTTGGGTCATAATTAAACATTGTAGAATCAATACAACCATATATAAAAGGTTCACACGAACCGTTATCAGTATTAGCTGATGAATTATAATTGTACATAGTTGGGTCGGTGCATCCGTACACTATAGGAACACAAGAACTATCTAATGTGTTAGCTAATGGATTGTAATTAAACGCAGTAATATCCGTACAACCTAATACTATTGGTATACATGAGCCATTATTGGTATTAGCTAAACTATTATAATTAAATGCTGAACTATCGGTACAACCAAATACTATTGGAATACAACTACCATCATCTGTATTGGCTGCTGCATTATAATTAAACATTGTGTCATCCATACAACCTAGTATTACTGGAATGCATGATTGTTGATCGTTTGTATTTGCTGATGGATTAAAATTAAATGCTGTTGAATCCATACAACCTATTATAATTGGTACACATGAACCATCATCGCAATTAGCCAATGGATTATAATTAAATGCTAAATTATTTGTACAACCAAATACTTTTGGAATACATGCATCTGGCATATTGGCTAATGGGTTGTAATTTAATGCTGTTGAATCCATACATCCAACAACTCCTGGGGTGCAGTAATTACCACAATAAGGTACTCCATTATATCTATACGGAAATTGTATCATTGGGTCTGTCCAAGAATTTGTTCCTCCTGATAATGTTGTATCTCCTTCTGGTCCTATTAAATAGAATCCACATTGATTTGCTGTTGTTGAAGCATTTCCAGGAGCAAAGAACATTGCCTCTACTGGGCTCATAGAACTTAAACTAATTGTAAATGATACACTTGCTCCATCATTTGAGTCCATTGTATATGGTCCTAATGCTGTAGTATCTTGTAATAAGCCTATCCAACTTCCAAACCAACCATCTTGAGCACCATCAGTTAATGTTAATGTATAATTACAAGATTGAATTATTGACATTGTATTTGCTAATGGATTATAATCAGGCGAAGTTATATCTGTACATCCTAATACTACTGGTGTAGCACATGAACTATCATTTACATTTGCTTGAGGATTATATTCTGTATATCCTGGGTCCATACAACCTGGAATTGAATTTGGTGTACAAGGAGCTACTGTATATGTTGTAGTTGTATCTGTTCCAAAATTAGCATTTCCTGGTATTAATGAAAATATAGTATCTCCACATAATGTTTGAACTAATACTGTTCCATCAACTCCTCCATAACATGTTCCACATAAACCATCTCCGAATGAATCATACATATTAAAGTTTATAACTGTTCCATCTGCTATACACGTTTCTGTTATTACAGGTACTCCAGTAATTGTATAATTAGAATCTCCTGCCAATACAGTTCCAAACGTGTCTGTTATAGTCCAACTTGTTTCTCCTGGATATGTATCAGGAATTACTGTGACTACTATATTTGATTGTCCATTTGCACAATTGGCTGGTGGCATTTGACATGAACCATCGTCTATATTTGCCCATGGATTATAATTTAATGCTGCTGGATTTGTACATCCAACATTGCATTCTCCTGTTGTTAAGACTATTGTATCTGTGAGTGAGGAATCTGCTAACATTCCCAAGAAATAATAAGTTGTATTAGGTTGAGTATTACTCATTACAACACCTGTATTAGACCAATTTGAAGGATATGGGTACCAAGTTGAACCTAAACCATATGGGTTATTTGATTTTGAATATGATAACATTCTACAACTTGGATTGACCATATTTGTCCAATGATAATGTAGTTTATTCACTGAACCTACACAATATGTCTCTCCCCAAAGTGTGTCTAACCCACTACAAGGTGGGTATATACATGAGCCGTCATCCCATGCGGCTGTTGAATCATAATTTGTTGCTAATGGGTCTAGACAGCCTCCAGCTGGAGGAGGACAAGGTAGTACAGTTATTGTAGTGTCTCTTGTAAAGAATGAAACTCCTTGTAATTGCCAATCTATAATTAAGCCTTGACAAGTATTTTGCATCTTAAACCATGCAGGATTAACTGAAGTCCATCCATCTCCAAAATTATCCTGTAAAGTTATTGTATAGCTTCCTGATTGTAAATTTATTGTAGTATCTAAAAATTGATAAGGAGTTGTTGGTTGATGAAATATAGAAGTATCACCAGTTGAGTCTGCAACCATGAACCAATTAGATTCTTGTACACCATAGAAGTCATACTGAACCTTAAAGTTTACCCAACTGTTTTGTGAGAATATAACCGATGGAACTAATAATAATAAAAATAATATTTTTTTCATCTCTATTTTATTTCTTTGCTAATAATTTTTCATATTCTTCAATTATTATTTCTGATAATCTTTTAGTACTTATTTTACCTTCATTTTGCATGTTATATTCTACATCTTCAATCCAGTCTTTTACTTCAAAATCACCATAGTCTTTTACAAAATCTTGTGGTTTTCTTTTTGCAATTTGTTCAATACTTTTTAGATATTTTTTAACATAATTTTTATCTATTTTTTTACCACCGAATGTTTTTGTTAAAGCAACAACGGCATTTTTAAGAGTATCTTTTGCTGTAGCTTCATTCATAACTTCATCCCCTTCTTTTATATTAATTTTAGGATTTAGGTTTACCCATTGTATTGCTTCTTTAGGGTCAACTTTATATTTCTTTGCTATTTTTAATACCCAGTCTCTAGTTATTTTATGAGGTGGTACTTTAAATACTGCATCATCAAATTTTGCATCGATAGATTTTAGAGTCTTAGTACCAGTTGGATAACCATATTCAGCTTCATTTAATTTGCCTTCTGCAAATGCTGATTTAATTGATTTTCCCTTTAGTACATCTTTACATTTTTGATTGAATTGTTTTAGTTTTTTAGTTGCGTCTCCTGGATAACCATCTTGCATTAGTTCAATGGCCATATCTAACCAACTTGCAATTTCACCGGCATATTCGTCATCTATTCTATCAAACTTATCTGAAAGTTTAATTAGTGTAGCTTCACCAGCTTTTTTAGTAATGGTTGAACCTAGTTTTAATAGGGGTTTAAGACCTTTTGCTAATTCAGCTTCAGTTAATTTGCCTTCGTCTTTTGTTCTTTTCTTTTTTCTACCCTTCATAAAGATTTTTCTCAAATCGATAGTTTCTTTTAACTTATATTTTTTGCCAATACTTTTGAAAAACTTTTTATGGAATTTTTTAGGAATATGGTCTGATATTAAATAATCATATAAAGCTTGTGCATCCCACCATTGTTGATTTGCTGCTACATGGGCCGTAGAAGTATATCCTGCTGCTGCATCTAAAATATCCATTGCGCTTTCGTGGTCTAATCTTTCATTAAGTTCACCAATAACTTTAAGACCTTTAACTTTAAGAATTTTCATTGCTGTCTTTGCTTCATCAATATCTCCTTTGTGAGGAAATATAGCTTTAACCATACCGCTTTGAACTACCATTACATGAACGCCGTCTCCTGGAGATTTCCAAGTTAACATGGGTCTATCTTGTTTCATCTTTAATTTTTCTATAAGGACCATCATTTCCTTATTAGTTAAATTCTCAACAATACCTAGTTTGTCAGTGTCTAAATTTATATTGCTTTCTGCTAAATATAAATCTTTACCTTTGTGTTTTTTACCCGTTTTCTTCAAAGTCTGAATATCGACAACATCAAAAGCAATATCTTTTGTACTTGGGAATTTAACGTAAGCAGCTCTACCTCTTACTTTATGAATTTGACCAATTTCACCATAAGCATCTTCAATCCAGTCCATTGCTCTTGCAGCTTCAGTTAATTTGCCTTCCTTAGCCATCATAACAGCAAGTCCTAAGTCATCTATTATCTTCATAGCTTCCTTGTAATATTTCTTGTCTAATTTTAACGCTGTTAAAGTCACAGACAGTCTGTTCATCTGAAACCCTTTAATTTTAGCTTTTTCCAATGCACCTTTTAACTGTAAAGGTTTGAAGTTTGCTTTGGTTTTTATACCAATCATACTTTCATTTAATTTACCTTCATACATTAAGTCAAACATAGTATCTTGAAGTTTAGAGTCTTTATATCTCATACCGGATTTTTCAATTGCTCTTCTAGCTTTTAAAGCATTTTTCTTAAGAACAATAAACCAACCTTTATTTGGTCCACCCATCTTCTTTGTATATTGTGATGCTTGCATTTTAGAACCAACTGGTCTTGCATTACCTCTTGGATCGATTATTACAAATTCTCTAGATTCATTTAATTTGCCTTCATATATTCCATAGTCTGCCTTTTGCATTCTTGCAATTGTATCGGTATCTATACCTAGCATTTCACCTTTATCCATGTTAAGATAAATACCTCCACCAGACCTTTTCTTTTTTAAAGCATAGTCACCTTCACTGTAATTAGTACCATCAATAGTAAACTTTTTCTTGACTGTAAATCTTTTAGGTGGTCTAGCTAATCTTTTGAAACTAACATCAGGTAATTGGTCAAAGCTTTCATTTAATTTGCCTTCATTCATCAACGCACCAGCCAATGTTTTTAAGTCTGAAGATTTTACACCATATTTATTTAACGCCTTCATATCTGCATATTTTTTAAGGAATTTTATCATAGCTGGGGCTCTACCTTGATTCATTATCTCTAAATACTCTTCCTCTTGTCCTTTAGGTAGCCAATCATTCATATTTTCTAGTGCTTCCCATTGTGAATTTGATAATCTACGATCGGCTTCAGTTAATTTGCCTTCAGTTATTTTGAATGTATGAGTTCCACCTCCACTAGAAATATCTGACCATTTTACGTGTTTTATTGTAATATTAGGATGGATTTGCTTGAATGATTTAATAACATCTTTAGGATTTACTTTATATCCATAAAAGATAGATATTTCTTTATTGTTTAATTTTACAATCTTTGGAGGGGTATTTCCTTTATAGTCATTCTTTATTTGGTAATTTACATCAGATTTATTTATTTTTTCTTCATATATTGTCATATCTCTTTCAAAACCACTTGGTAAGTTTTTCCAATCTGTATCTATTAATTTTTCTGCATCGTTGGGGTCTTTAACAACAGATAATAATGCGTCGAATCTTTTATCGTCACTCATGTATTTCCACATTTTTTCAGTAACTTTTTTCATTCGTGCTTCTTCTAATTCTTGACCGCGGAGGATTTTTCGTTTTTGTTTTTCAGATAACCTGTTGACTTCTTCTTTTATTATTTTTTTGATATCCATAAGTTCCCTTTTTAGATTGGATTATATACATAAATACTTATATAAATATCAAACTACTTAATTAAAATATCGAGTAATGACACCCAATAACGTCTCCCTGAGTGCTGTATTGATATATTATTCTTTGATTTACAGCTGCAGATTTTATCTTTGATTACAACCTTACTTCCTTTATATAACATACCATTTTCAGTCTGAACATCTTTGGTTATTAATGCTTTTTTGCCTATAATTTTTGTCATAATTGTTTTCGTTTTTTGTTAAACTTATAACCTTTGCCCATAAGTTCATGAGCCGTTGTAATTGCTTTTGTATGAGATTTGAATGGACCTGCAATCTTATTTTTTCCATGATATACAAAGACATCAATATTTCCTGATATGGTTTCCCACTCACCTTTATAATTCTTTTTTCTTCTTGGCAGATCTATTTTTTGTCGTATATCTAAATATCCTATCTTACATATATAATTGCCGTACTTTTCTTTTTTACCCAAAATTTTCACCATCATTTTTTAGTTTATATTCGTAAATAAATATATATTTATTTTTTAATTTTTGTTTTTTTAACTTTTGCTTTAAGTCTTTCTAACTCTTTTTTTAAACCTTCTACAATCCAACCATCATGACTGCCTCTGTTGGCGAGCTCTTTTTGCAAATAATTAATTTTAGATTCTAAATCTTGTTCCATTAATTTACTCTTACTTTAAGTCCTTTAATCTCTGTTAAAAATTGTTCAACAGATAGACTATCTCCCTTGTCTGTTCTTATTGTTATATGTGGCAATATTTCAGGTTGTTTATCAACCATAGTCATTAAAGCCTTTAATCCAGAACCTGCCCAAAATACTCCAAAGCCTGTATTTTCACCAATTTCATTTGATTCATAATATGCTTCCTTAGCAGTGTCTCCCGGCAACATTATAAAATATTTCATTTTTTATATTCCATAATCAAATCAAGTGCCTTGCTCTCAAATTCTTTTGCTAATATTTCTGCATTTGGTATAATACAATGACCTCCTATTCCATCTTCTGGTGGATATAAATTAGGTCTTACAACATGCTGCATATCTAGACCATAATATCCTAAATTATATGAAAGTGTCCATTTATTTATTACATCAAAATCGATATTATATTTATCGCACATCTTTTTCATTTCACCGTGCCAAGCAATACATAATCCATAATATGTAGTACTTGTTAATTTTGCTAACTCTGTTGCATCAGAATTTTCTATAGGATAAAATACTATATCAAGGCTTTGAAAATGTTCTTTTGCCAGAGCCAAGTCAACAGGATTGTTCCAACCTATAAACTTAACAAATTTTTCTATGCCCTCTTTTAGATTTGGGTGCACTCCTCTTATAGGTGAATGAACACAAGGTCTTTTAATTTGTTTTGTTGTTCCTACTGGCACTGTAGAATGAATTATTGTTAATTTTGGTAAATATTCATCGATATAATCATTGACTATACTTATAAAGCTTTTACCATAAGGAAGGCATATATTTAAAACATCAACGTCTCCACGTATAGTATTGATAGCTAAGTCTCTAATCATAGGTACCATTTTTTTCTCTTGATATATCTTTGCTAGTGACGAACCTATTTCGCCATAACCTATTATTGCTATTTTCATAACATATTCTCCATTTTATTTATAACTTGTTTTGTACTAGGATTCCAGTCTTTAGAAACAATATATTCCATTTCTGTATTGTGAGGATTCCAATCGTATTTATATCTGTTTATATTATTTGCCACTCCCCATACCAAATGTTTTAAACCACATAAAGATGCTAAATGCATAGGGCCGGATGATGGTCCTATAATTAAATCAGTGCTTGCCATATAATCAACAATATGTTTATCTCTTAAATCTTCTGTTCCATTTATATGATTTGATGCAAATTTAGTACCAATACTAGCAAATTTTATATTATTAAAGTGATTTACGACTTTCTCAAACTTATTTTTATCCCAATTTCTTATTGATGTTATACCCGCAGCGCCATTTGTGTTTCTTGCATGTATTAAAATTTTTATATCTGTGTTTATTTTTTTACCATATTTAATAAACTTTTGTTGTAATTTTGGTTTCCAAATGCTCTTATCTTTTGCAATTGCTGGAGTATAATGTGTAAGCATATGATTGTGAGGTATATAAGTGCAGCCACTTGGTGGCTGGGGTAAATTTGTCATCTTACCTCTATTAAAAAATGAATCAGGTTCGTAAACATCTGGTTCATAAGTAATATATTCATCACAAAAATCTTCATATAAAAACTTTGTTGAGTTTCTTCCAGATATAATAACTTTTTCAAAATTATTTACTTCAGTATACTTTCTTAGAATACCTTGCCAACAAAATAATTCCCAGCCAAATTCACCAACAAACGGTCCTGCAAATAGTGTTTTCATATTATTTTTTATTATTCATAAATTGTATAAATAATTTTTCAAATTCAATCCAATCTTCTTCAATTATAAGATGGTTATTACCTATATAAAACCCTTTAAAATGCATCTCATCAGAATTAGGAAAGTCAGTTGGTTCTAAATTAAGATATTGTAAAAAAGGCTGTCTTAATAAATTACCACTGCATAATGGTCTAGTTTCCATACCACTTTCAGAAAGATAACATTCTAATTCTTGTTTTAATTTTTCTGAATCACATATAAAAGGTAAAATAAAACTAGAGTTTCCTTCAACCTTAAAATCTGTTTGGAAATGATTTGGATATTTTTCTAATAGTTTTATAAATCTATCAAAATTATTTTTTCTTTCAATAATACTATTATCTAATTGTTTTAATTGAGAAAGTCCAAGTACTGCATTTATTTCCATACTTCTAAAATTATATCCATCCGTTATAAATAAAAATTGTGGATGTACATCTGGATATTGTTCTTTAATCTTAGTTTGTGATTCTGGGCCCATTTCTCTTGACAATCCATGCGAACGTTTTGCTCTCATCAATTCATATAAAGCTTTATTATTTGTAGAAACAAATCCTCCTTCTATTGTTGTCATGTGATGGCCAAAATAAAAACTAAATGTTCCACCTTCACCTTCAACTCCAGCTTTTTTTCCATTTATTTCAACTCCATGAGACTCACAAACATCTTCAGCAATTAAAGTGTCTGGAAATAATTCCTTATAATAGTTTACATCTGCAGCAATACCAAATAAATGTGTTATCCATATCATTTTTATATCTGGGTGTTCTTCTTTTATTTTTTGTAAATTATTTTTATTAAAACTAAAATCATGAGAATTTATATCACAAAATATAGGAGTTAAACCTAATTGTATTATTGGACCTATATTTGTAACCCAAGTCATAGTTGGAACTATTACCTTGTCTCCATCTTTCAAACCATATAATTCTTTTATAGCAGAAATTAATAAATAGTTTGCTGTGCTTCCTGAAGAAACAAATAATGAGTATTTACAGCCTAGCCATTTACTCCATGTTTCTTCAAACTCTCTACATTTTACTCCATTTGTAAATCTATTTGTAGACTTAATAAAGTCTATTATTTGATTTTTATCTTCTGGTGTTATAATATCCTTCATTAAAGGCCAAAATTTATCCATTATTTATCTCCTAATAGTTTAATATCATTATCTACCATTAGCTTTACAAGTGTTTTAAAATCTATTTTAGGTTTCCATCCCATTTCTAATTTTGCCTTAGTATAATCACCTTTTAGCAAATCAACTTCAGCAGGTCTCATAAATTTAGCGTCTTGTTTTATATATGGTTTCCAATCTTTAATGCCAATATGATTAAATGCAATATCAAGAAAATCTCGTATTGAATTAGTTTTTCCAGTTGCAATTACATAATCATCAGGTTTTTCTTGCTGTAGCATCATCCACATCGCCTCTACATAATCTCTTGCATGGCCCCAATCTCGTTCAGCATCTAAATTACCTAACGTTATATTATCTGCTAACCCTAATTTAATTTTAGCAACGCCATCTGAAATTTTACGGGTTACAAACTCTATACCTCTTCTTTCTGATTCATGATTAAATAAAATTCCACTACAAGCAAACATGTTATATGATTCTCTATAGTTTTTAGTTATCCAATGGCCATATAATTTTGCAACACCATAAGGACTTCTTGGATAAAATGGTGTATTTTCAGTTTGTGGTATCTGAATAGCTTTTCCAAACATTTCAGAAGTGGAAGCTTGATAAAATTTAATTTTTGGGTTAAATTCTCTAATAGCTTCTAGTATTCTTAATACACCTAATGCGTTTATATCGCTTGTTTGTTCTGGCGTATTCCAACTTTCACCTACAAATGATTGGGCGGCCATATTATATACTTCGTCTGGATTTGCTTGAGTTATACATCTTAACAATGAATTCTGGTCTGCCAAGTCAGCATTTAACCAGTTTATTTTACTTTCTATATGTGCAGTGTTTATTCTATTTTTATTCGAACATCTTCTCTCGACACCATAAACAATATATCCCTTTTCAAGTAATAACTCGGCAAGATAACTTCCATCCTGTCCACATATTCCTGTTATTAGTGCCTTTTTCATATTTCTCCCTAATTTATATTTTTATGACCTTTGTATTGCTTAACATTACCGTCATCAAATTTCTTTGTATATTCAGAATTTATATGCTCATCTAAATATTGATTAATTGCCTTTGTTAGTTTCGGTCTTCTATCCTTAAAACAATAATCTAGTTTTCTTTTCAAATCAAATACTTCTTGAGGGTCATTTGATTCTGCACATGCATCTTCAATTTTCCACATTCTAATATGTAATATAATATATTTTTCTAACATTTCTGAAAAATTATCTGACCATTCTACTCCTTTGAAATGTGGTGGTTCTGAATTAAATCTAGATTCAATTTCTTCTAATAATAATTTACTAATTTTTTCTAATCTTTTATTCATAGTTTTCCCTTTGTTATTTGTGTTATATATTCTGATAAAAATAAAAATTCTGTATTGTTATAATCTATATCGAACCAATGATTATATTCATTTGGTTCTTGTATGTGCGGACTAACTTCTGTCCGTCCAACTGGTATATATCTCTTAAATTGCCTTGCGCTATTTATATCATAAACATATATTGTGTCCATCCACATATAATATTGAAAGTTTAGATGTTCTAATGCTTTAAGAGTATCATAATTCATATGATTTCCAGGAGCTTTATATCCTTTTATTTTTGGCATAAATCTACCTAGTTCATCTAAACCTTTTTTCATAAAATCATATTGCTCATCAAAACTTTTTTTATTTTCGACACTACTAAAACCTTTTCCATAAGTAGGTAAAATACCATGATGATGATATCCGTGAGTTGCAATTTCAATCCAATCTTTATTTATAATAATCCAATCAATATATCTTTTATCGTCAATAAGTCTTTTACCATTTTCATTAAAAACATTTTCAGTAAGACTTTTTTCTCTAGCATTTTTAGATATTAAATCATTTGCAGCTATTGTAAATAAAGTAATTTTTATATTAGGTATTCTACTTTTTATATCTTCAAGATTTTTTACATATTCCCAATCATTACCAAAATCGTCCATTGTCAAAACTTTTGTTTGCATTATAATATGACTCTTTCTTTTACTTTTTCAACAACTTTTACTGGGTCTATCCTATCACAGTCACCTTTTTCAAAAAACGTAAATCCATTTTTATTAACTGGTTCAAGTGCAGAAAAATTAGAATGATGATTAGGAAGCCAATTTGTCATTAAATTTATTGCAGGGTGAGAATATGCTCCCATAACCCACATAGCTCCACTATCCGTACCCAGTGTTAATTTAGATGCAAGTGCAGCTTTTACTTGAGAAAAATATGATATTTGTGGATATATATAATATCCTTTTTTATTACTAAGTTTTGGGTCTGAAGGCATACCATAATGACACACAGAATAACCTTCGTCAATTAGCATATCAATTACTTTATTCCACCATTCAGGACTTGGTGAACGGCCTGGTGAACCTGCAAATGGCCAAATGGATATATTATTATCATATTCTTTACCTAGTACTCTACCTTCTTTTGAATATGTAGATTTTACTTGAGGTAATCCAACATCAAACCATTTATATAGTTTTGGAAACATTTCTTCTTCTGTAAGCAATTCTCTTAAATCTATTCCAGCTCTAGCATCTGCAGTTTCTTGTATGCAATCATGATGATTATACCATTCGTCATCTTTATGACCATTTCCTTTGTTCATTATTAAATTACATTCTTTTATTAACTTTTTATCAACGTCGCCAAATGAATCCCAATTGTCTGTTATTTTTATTCTATCAATTAGTGGATGATTAAAATATATTGGTGCACTTTGTGAGCATTTTTTTTCAATGACCCAGTATTTATAACTACCTGGATATTTCTTATCAAAATATGTTAACATAGGTATTGACATTATCAAGTCACCTATTATACCATATCCCATTCCCCATATCTTCATAGTATTATTTGTTGTATTTATTAACATTTCCTATCTTTTGCATTTGTTTTTTAACTCTATCATATAAAGAAATACCTTCTGTTGTTATTTCAATAACTTGACCTACTTCATATTTTCTATTTCCAATTACAAGACTATGTGTTTTTCTATATTCAGGTTCGAATAAAAGAATCCTATTACAATGATTCAAAAATTTATCTACAAATCCTTTCCAATGACCTGGGAATACATATAGTGTTTGTATTTCCATAATAGTATCATAAAATTTACCATCTATATATTTTTCATCGGCCACTGTCCACTTACCTTCAGGGTTTCTTTTCTTTGCAATATTAATCATATTTTTAGAATAATCTATTCCATGATAATTTTTTGTTATTTTAGAAATAGAATCGTACCATTTTCCTGGACCGCAACCTATATCTAAAATTTTTTCATCTTTATTTATTACATAAGGAAAATCTTCTATCCACGTTTTTTCATAATGTACAAATTGATATGGGCCTGATTTTACATTGTTATAATCTTGGTCAACAATATAGTCAAACCATTCAGCAGTAGGTTCTGTTTTATTAACGTCCATTTTTATCTCCATATATTTTATCGAAATCTAATTCCATTTGCTGCTGTCTATTATTTACACCTTTGTCAAATATTCCAACTCCTGCATAATGTATAATATTAGAATTAAATCTATCTGCATTGTTATTCCAATCTTCTGAAAACATAGTCATATGATTCCATTCGTATCCTAATTCGTGTACATCATAGCCTGATTTATGTATCATATATGACATATGAACATCTACACTACCCCACCCTGTCCAATATCTACCATTGTGAGAATTAAATATATCTTTATGTTGTTTTGAAAATATACAGCAACCTGCATTTGTATAGTTTTCTCTCCAATTCACATCTCCCCATAATTTTTGGATTTGATTAATCAGTTGATGTCTAGCTATCTTTCTCTGTCCTTTATCTTCATATATTATACCAATTTTATCTTCTGGAACTATTTCAAAAAGATTGGGTATGTTTTTATTTAGAATCATATCAGTATCTAATTGTAAAATTCTATCATATTTTTCTAATAATTGTATAAAATACAAAGCTCTATAATGGTCGTTACCATCATCAGTCTTAAATGGTGCTGGTTGAGAAATATTTATAAAATCTGCACCACATTTTTTTGCATATTTCTTGAATAATGGATGGGTCATATTTTGGCACCATTCTATACCTTTATCACTTCTTGTAACTATTGCTAGCTTAGACATCTTGCTCCTCATAAATTTTTATAATATATTTTTTATTATTATGGAAAAAGAATGCAGGGTATCTTTCATTGTCAACAACTCTAAGTAAATTAAAATTTTCTTTAATTGTTTTATTTATATCTAACATACTTGATTCTGAATTTCTTTTTTTATAATAAGTACTAAGTGATTCGTCTTGTTCGGGACCAGTCATAGGATATTCTTTAACATACCTTTCAGCCATTTCTATAGTTTTTATTCCTTGAAGATGTTTTATTTCTTCATTTAACTCCGTTCCTTTTAATTCTATATAATCTAAAATATATATATTACCTGAATCTACTTTTTCTTTAGCTTCGAAAAGACTTATCGGAATCCAGTTTTTACCTTCTAATACTTGCCACGCAACTGGTGACCACCCCCTTCCTTCTGGTAGCCGCGAAGGATGTATTACAATATTATTTATATTCATATCAAGATATTGTTTTTTAACAATCTTTTCACAAGAAAGAATAAATAAAATATCTGAAGGTAAAATATCCTTAATGTTGAATACATGTTTAACATCATGCGCTTTACTTAATTTTATAATAAGCTTATTTACATAAGGAATAATCCAACTATTTTTATTATCTGTAAGTAATGTTATTTTCATTCTATTACTTTATTATTTTTGAATACGGTAAACTCTGTTAAATCTCTATAACCATTGTGTTCGCCCATATCTTCTTTATGTTCAGGGTAGTTTTGCATCATAGATAATCCGTGAGCAGCCTGTTGTGGTGTCATATACATATTCCATCCACAAAATGTTATATCATCATCTTTATAATACTTTTCACTTCTACCTTCATATCTTGCTTTTTTGAACCAATTATAAGCTTCTTCATTATCACATAGAATTGCTCCTCCTTTCCAAATTGGTAATTGTTTTTTAATATGAAATGACAAACACATAAATGTATTTGGTATATACATTCCAGATGTTAATCGCTTTGCTGCATCGTATATCGGATAAGGTTTTAACTGATATATTCCTTTCCATTCGTTTACTGTAGGTCTTTTATTAAAAATAACTTCACCACCTGAATGTATTATTGATTGTGGTACTGATAAATAAGTTTTAGATGGAATTGTGACTTCTTTTACATCTAAATATTTACAGCATAAAAATAATGCATTAGTACAGCTATCTATAGATACAACATATTTTGCACCTGTAAATTGTTCTAACTCTTCTTCGAACATTCTAACTATTTTATACGGATTGTGTTTCATATTATCAATATAATAAAAATTTTTGATATATAAAAATTATTCTTCTACAAATACTTCTATCATAAGAATATTTTTATCATTAATCATAAGCGTTGCACCATTTTTACATTCTAATTTAGTAAACTGGCCCTGTCTTATTGTTTCGGTTTTTATTCCTTTGAAAGTTCTTTTGACACCTCCTACAAAATGGAATATTTGCGTAACATATTTACCTTTGTCTATTAACGATGATTGCAAATTTGGTTCTCTCATTTTACTATTTCCTTTGCCCATTGCATTCTTGTTAAACTTTTTACTTTTGCCATACCATTTTTTGAAATTCTATTTCTTTCTTCTTCGTCTGATAAATACTTATTTATTTTTTCTTTTAAGTCTTTTATATCACTATATATTATTAAATCTTCTCCATCTACAAGGCCTGTTAATTCTCTACCATACCAATCATCTGTCAATAAAAAACCCCCTGCTGCAAGTATTTTGTATACCCTGTCTGATGCATCTGAATATAAAATAGGAAACATTGAATAAAAACCTTTTGTACATGAATTTAGATTTATTTTAGATTTTCCAACCTCAATAGCATGCTGTAAACCATAAGCAGATGTAATAATCTTAACCTGAGGTGATATGTCTAAGAAGCTCTTTCTTTCACCATATATTTGACCAATGTGGGAAACATCATATTCTTTTTTAACATTTTGCAAACAATCAACATTGGCATCATATCCTTCACATACATATCTTGAATTGTTATTTACCAACAAACCTTTTTCCATTACACTTTTTTTATCGAAATATGCGATATCGCTTAATCTTGTTTTTTCTATCATTTCCGAAGTATAGTTAACTATACTATCCATAAACCAATATATTATCTTTCCATTATTTTCTGATAATTTTTTCATTGTATAAGATGATATACCATTACCTTTTGCAATTAAAATTATATTGTAATCTTTAATTTCTTGAAGAACTATATTAAAATTAGAAATCGATCTATATGAGAATTCATCGACGTCATGACCAAGTTTTCTTAAACAGTCTCTTTGCGAATTATTTGTTGAGCCTTCAGTAAAAACTCCTATAAATAAAATTTTCATAACTCTGATTCTATCCTTTGTAAAGTTTTATCAACCTTTATTTCAAGAAATTCAAGAAGCTGAACCCCTTTCATTTTTTTAAACCAACTTTCGTACGTACAGCCATTTCTATTATCTGTAATTATTTTAAGCTCAAGTATTCTAGATTCAACTAAAAGTCTACAGCATGTTTCAACTGCATGTGAAAAGAAAATAATTCCTTTATATTGAGATAATGTTTCTATAAAATTTTTATGTGACATAATGTTAAAAATTAAATCATATTCTAATTTATTTATCTCACAATATTGAATTGCTTTATTACTTCTTTTGCCAGATACAATTGCAAATTTATTTTTTTTGTTTTTACCTATATTTTCTCTTAATAAATCAAATTGTTGTTGAGAAAAATGTGTACATCCGAAAGGCTCAATATTTGTTAAATCTATATGTTTAAGAAGTAATTCTGCAGAATGATTTGTCAAACAAAATACTTTGTGTGCACCTCGATAAAATGTCTTGTTTACAACTTCAGATTCTGGTGCAATAAAGTCAGGGTACATTGCAGTGTTTCTAGACCTAACATATTTCTGGTCTCTTTCAACAATCATGTATTTACTTCCTGAAGATGTGAACCAATTCTTGTTTTGTTCAGACAATCCAACAAAATTAGAAATGATAAAAGTGTCAGCCTTATGGATGGTTGGGTTAAACGTTTGACTTTTTATAGTTTTTATATTATAGCCTTTATTTGTAAGAAATTGTATTACAACATCATCTGACAATTCAGCCCCACCTATAATTTCATTAACAAAAAAATCTGAAATATATATTATGTTTTTCATTTGTATTAAACCCTGAATACATCGTCATCAAAATCATAATCAATGAGCTGTACTAAGCCCAATTTATTAAAAAACAATGTTCTATAACTATTATTATATAAATTTTTTAAATTTTTTCTAAGTGTTCCTATATAAAATCTTTGAGACGATGATTCCATTATTAGTTTAGGTATATCTAAACCTCGCTTCTTATATTTTGGTATTATTTTTATACCTGTGTCTTGTGCTAAATCATTAAATTTAATTATTGAAAATTCATTAAGACTTAATACATGTACTTTATTTTGATAGACGGGATTTAATATCAAAAACATATACCTTTTTTTAACGTTTTCAAGATTCTCATAAAGGTTTGTTATTACCATACCTTTTTGTAAATCAGCTTTTGGTATAGTTAATCTAGATTGCATTTTCATCAAATGTTGAGTATAATAATTTGCTTTTGGTTTTGCCATTATAAATTACCTAACGAAAATCCCTTCACTTTTTTACAAGCATCTAAATAATTTACAAAATATTCTGCCTTCTCCATATTTACCTTAGATTCATAATCAACAATGTCAGAAAGTTTTTCTTTTTCTTCTTCTGTTAATTGCTTAATTGGAGCCCAGCACCATTTTATTTGATTACCGTTTATTGCTTCTCCATTTTCACCTACTAATTGGACTGTTCCATCTGGAAATACAATTGACTCTTGTGTTTGTATTGTTGCTGGGTACCAATAAGATTCTCCATCATCGAATCTTAATTTTTTAATTAATTCTGGCATATTTTTTTCATATTCAGAAATATTAAAATCAGGATATTTTTTATGGTTTAATGGATGTTCGTTTGTATAATACCCAGAACTTAAATCCATTTTCGATATTCCATTAGTATCGTCGTGTTCACAAAGTACTTTATCTTTTCCAGTAATAGGACTTTTTGTCCAAATATCTTTTTCATTATTATTCATAAGTTTGTAACTCCTCTAATTTAGGTATTTCAATATCAAAGCTTGGTAAATATCTATCTAATATATTTTCAAAATCCTTTGTCATTTCATCTAAAGTAAAATTATCTTTCATATATTTTGTTTGTTTTCTACTTTTTTCTAAATATTTTTTATAATGTTTATGTAAGTTTTTAATTGTTGCAGAAGCATATTGGTAATTTACATAATACCATTTAGAATCTTTCAATATTACATTTTCCCAAACAACGCTTGGGTGAACTTGATGTAATTCACCTTGTAATAATATACCATATTTACTTAGAAAATCCATTTGGCCTGACCAATTAGAAGCTATAGTCGGCTTTCCTGTTATGGAAAACTCAGCCAAAGGTCTTCCGTAACCTTCACCATGTGTAAAACTAATCATGGCTTTAATTTTTGGATGGTTATATAAACTATTCATTTCACTATCTGATAAATCTCCCCAAATAAGATATATGTTGGGTATTCTTTTATTTGCATCCATAAAAGTTTGTTTAATCTGTCTAATTTTTTCTTCTACCTCAATCCTTTCTGGTACTGAAAATGATACACCGGTCTTTATTACAAGTGCAGGTTGATTTCTTTCTGATAATTCTTTAAATGTTGTTAAAAAAGTATGAATTGTTCCTCCTATATCTTTTCTATCATGAGTAAATTCTCCGTTCATCCAATGTCCACATAATAAAAAACAAAAATCTTCTTTTATTGAATTTAATTTTTTATTAACTGAATCTTCTATTTTTTTTGTTTTGTTATATATTTTTGTATCGATACCTTCAAACAATACTTCAATTGGTTTTTCAGATCTAAGTGTCTCTACAACTTCTTTAGTTTCTTCATGTATCTTATCATACGTAACATTAAAAATTGCTTTCGAATGCTGTGAAGGTACTATATTCATATCCATTCTATTCATGCCTTCTAACCATTGCGGTGATACTCTATCTGTTTCAACTCCTGCAGTAATTCCTATATTATATTTGCCAATAGGATTAAATTCATTTGGAACTGTTACTTGAATCCAAATATCTGGTTGTTCTGTTAATTGTTGAGTGATTGCTAAGTCTAAAATATCTTTATTTTCTGGTTTTTTAATTTCTGTTCTAGGGCAGTCACCCCATCTTTGGTCCATTACTTTGATATTAAACTTATTCATTGCAATTAAGCTTCTTATTAAGTCTCTACTGTGGTTACCGTAACCACTTCTTGAAGATGCTGGACAACTTATAACTAAATTTTGTTTCATTATGCTAATACTCCTGTTGGATATTCTGGTTTTTGTTTTATAGTTAATACTTCAAATGAATCTAATGGCTTCCATGTCTTAAAAATACCTTCAAAAGAATCAATTATTGCATTGCACATACCTTCTCTATTAAATTTATTTTCTATTGCCCATTTTCTACCTTCCAAACCACAAAGTTTTCTTTTTTCTCTTCCCATGTTATACCACCATCTTAAACCTTTTTCAATATCAGTTATATTTGGTCTACTGTCATAAATATATGGAGTTGGAGGTGAGCCTTGTAAACTTCTAACTGGCCATAATGGATATACCCATTTACCATAATCTTCTGATATAAGTTTTGTTGAATTTGTTGGAATTTCTGCAGAAAAATGTTCAACAGATAGTTCTTCACCATTGACTTTAAATCCCATTTGGTCTTGTAAACCTCCAATTACAGTTGCTATTGTAGGTGTTCCTGCCATTAAAGATTCCATATGAGATAGACCAAATCCTTCTGCAGATGATGGACAGCATGTGACGTCTGCAATATTATATAATATATTTAATTTTTCAAAGGGTAATTTTGCAGTACTAAATACAATGTTAATATCAGAGCATATATTTTTAGCAACAGCCTGTAAATTTGTGCCATGTTCGTCTACAACATCAGTGTGTAGCAAAAGAGCAACTTTATCTTTTTCTTCTTCAGATAAACCGCTTTGAAATTGACCGAATGCTTGAATTAAATCAGATATGCCTTTTCTTCTAATATTTCTACTATTAAAAAATGCAATAAAATCAATGTCTTTTTCACCAAACATTGCTGTTTGAATACCAATAATCTCTGAATTCATTTCGTCTAAAGGGAAATATTTTTTATCATCAATACCATGTTGAACATATGTTAAGTCTATACCTTCAGTTCTTGGTTTGTTTTGGCAAACATGTTTATTGATATTGTATGTTTGTTTTGAAATACCCATCAATAAATCACAAGACTCATAAAATGGTTCGTTCCAATGTGGGTAAGGAAGGTCGTCCCAAATATTATAATACGTTAAAGGAATGTTTGTTCTTATTTCATGAGCCATATTATACAACCAACCCCAAAATCTTGGGTCTGTAAAATGCATAATTGCATCTGGTTTTTCCACTTCCATAACGTCTCTTAATATATCAGGGCTGCCATATCCATTAACAGGTAGTACTTTAAGATATGCATCTTCTACACCTGATTCTTTTGCCGCTTCTTCTGACATATCAACAAATCCTTTACCTACTTCGGGATGAGTTATCGCACCTCCTAAATTAACCCAGTCATATTTATGCAATGTTCCCATCACAATCTCTCTAGACATTGTACCTATACCAGAATGTAATCTAATATCATCTCCTAATAATAATATTTTCTTTTTTGCCATTTTTTATAACCTTTTCTTTTATTGTTTTTCTAAAACTTTTGTTGTTAATAAATTCTATTAAAGATATTTCTACTAATTCTCTAAATGTTATTTTTTCATCTATGGAAAGTTTCCTAAAACTATCCCAAGAATCTATATCGACTTTTACCGATGTTAATTTTTGTTTTACCATAACTATTTCTCCTATTCAATATATAAATATATACTTATATATTTTTATGAAATAATTACAACATTTTTTTTTAATTTTTTAGCTTCTTTAATTATATGTTCTGTACCACTTGACTTTTTACCACTTGGTATAAATGCTATTAAATAATCACTTGCAATAGCTATCATCTTATTTCTATGGAAAAAGTTCTTAGGAGCATATTTTTTCCCGTAGTAATTTTCTGATAGAGCAGAATATAAATTTTTAGGTGTGTGTCCAGGATTATATTCAATATATTTGCATTCTAATTCTATAGCATATTTTTTAGCAAATTTATCAGCACCATCCAAACAACCTCCAGATATAACTGTCAAATCTTCTCCAAATTTCTTTTTTAATCTAAATATTGTGTCTTTTACTTTTCTAAAATTTTGATATTCTCTACTTCCAACTATTCCTATTTTCATGCTGCAACTCTATCTTTAGGATTACATAAATTATGCTTTGTTTTGAATGGGCAGTATGTACAACCAGTTTTTAACGCAGGATAATCTGTATCTTTATTATACTTACCATTTTCTAAAAATGAATGTGCAATAAATTCTGTTAATAATTTAGTTGTTTTATTCATTGAAGGTTTTCCGGCAGGTGGATTATATATTTGTATTCTGCGTTGTGGAAAATCTAGTCCTTGATATAACTTTCGTTTTACAATAAAATATTCTAAATCAATTTTTTCTTCTGGTACATCATATTGTTTTGAAAAATATTTTTTATAAAGTCTAAGTTGGTCGCCTTCACCTTTTTTCTTCTTAGATTTCCAGCCATATATAGAAGTTTTTATATCATATATTTTTATTCTGTCATCTTCTTTCATTACTATATCTACAAACCCCATAACCATAAGTTTATCATTATCATCAACTTCACATAATATTGGTATTTCAATACCTAATAATTCAGTATTCTTTTTAGAAAAATAAGCACCTCGCTTTCTTATAAAATAATCTATTATTTCTATACCATCAGAATAAAATTCACCCATTTCTTCTTTACAACTGAAGTGTTTATTATTAAATTCTTCCACCCTTGTCTTATATTCTGACTTCATAGTGTCAGATAACATTTTATGTAAATTAAGAGAGTCTGCTTTTACTACAGTTTCTTTATACATTGTTGTAAGATATGTTTGGAGTACTTCGTGCATTGCAGTACCAAATACTAAAAACATATTTGGGATAAACTCCTTGTGTTTATCTATATATGTAAGCTTCCACTGAAGAGGGCAATTTTTATACATGTTAAGTTGACTATATGAGATTGTCTTTTTACCCATCATGCGAGCTTTTATTGCTAAATCTTTAGGAGTTTTTGGTTTCATGTTCAATTAGTCTATCTAAGTATTGTTTTGCTTTTAATAAATCTTCAATGCCATTTTTGTGTTTCCATCTGGTTATATATTTAAGAATATTTCCTTCAAAAAACCCTAGACCTTGAGAGTGTGCATAGTCCCACATTTCTATACCTTGAGTATAATGTTTAGGATGCTTTATGTTATCCTGTTTATTGCTCACTTGGATTTTCTTTTGGTAAAAATCCTTCATCAATATGAGCACAGTCTGTACATTTATATACCTGTAAAGGTATTATAGTATCTTTACCATTTGGTGATAATACTGCTGATAGTTTTTTAAACAAAAATACTGGCTCAAAAGTTTGACATTTACATTTTGAACACAGCATGTCTTCTAAATCTTTTGGATTTATGTTTATATTCTGTTGTTGAGTTGGGTTTAAATTTATTTCTTTTGCCATTACATCATCCCTATTCCTGTTTGGTTATTATTATTATTATTATCTTCTGAAGGTATTTTTGTTAATACACATTCAGTAATTAGCATTGTTCCTGCAACTGATGCTGCTTTTTCTAAAGCTACTCTCGTTACTTTTGTTGGGTCTATAATTCCTGTTTCTAACATATCTACAACTTCTTCTTTTCTTGCATCATATCCTGCATTTTTTAATTTAGACGATTTAACGTCATTCCAAATTACTTCTGCATTAAGACCTGCGTTTTCCATAATCTTATTGAATGGAGCTTTACATGCTTCTATAACGATTTCTATACCTGATTTTTGGTCGCCGTTATCGTACTCAATTTCTAAATTATTAGATACTATATTCATAAGTGCAACTCCACCACCTGGTAATATACCTTCGTCAACTGCAGCTCTTGTAGCAGCCAATGCATCTTCAACTCTATCTTTCTTTTCTTTCATTTCAATTTCAGATTCTGCACCAATTTTAATAAGAGCAACACCGCCTGATAATTTACCAAGTCTTTCTTGCATTTTTTCTGTTTCATAATTTGATGTAGAATTTTCTATCATAGTTTTAATTTTTTCTATTCTAGCTTCTATATCTTCTTCACTACCACAGCCATCAACAATAGTTGTATATTTCTTATCAACTGTAAGTGTTGTTGTTTGTCCTAACCACGAAGAATCAAACTTATCCAATTTCAAACCTTTTTTTGGTGATACTACAGTTGCACCTGTCAGTGCTGCAATGTCTTCCATTATATCTAATTTTGAATCCCCATATCCTGGAGCTTTAATACAAGCACATTTTAATGTACCTCTTGCATTGTTAACAATAAGTCCTGCTAGTGCTTCACCTTCAATATCTTCTGCAACTATAAACAAAGGTCTGTCTTGAGCAATGCAAAACTCTAAACACTTTACAAGATTTTTTAAATTATTTAATCTATTTTCGTAAAGTAAAATATAAGGGTCTTTCATAGAAACTTGTTGATTTTGTTGGTCGTTAATAAAATAAGGAGATAAATATCCTTGATTCAATTGCATACCTTCTACAGTTTCTAATTCGTCTTGTGCAGTTTGAGATTCTTCAACTGTAATTACACCTTCTGTTCCAACTTCTTCCATAGCATTTGCAATGAGTTGTCCAATTTTTTCATCGTTATTAGAACTAATTGTACCTACTTGTAATATCTCTTTGTTATCACCTACATCTTCTGATGAATCACTAATTTTATTTACTACAACCTTTACAGCTTTATCAATACCTCTCTTCAATTCTATATTGTGTGCACCATTTCCAATTCTTTTATAACCTTCTTTAAGGATTGCATGTGCTAATACAGTTGCTGTTGTCGTACCATCTCCTGCTTCATCACTAACTTGATTTGCAACATCTTTTACGATTTGTGCACCTGCATTTTCTAATGGGTCTTCAAGCTCAATCTCTTTTGCCACTGTTACGCCATCTTTTGTTGATTGATATTCACCGTATTTTTCAAATACTACATTTCTACCTTTTGGTCCTAATGTTGCTGAAACTGCGTCAGCCAATTGTTCTACGCCATTAAGCATTCCGCCTCTTGCATCCGAACTAAAATCTAATTTTTTTGCCATTTTATTCTTTCTCCAATATAGTTATAATATCTATTTCTCTAATTACATAATACTCATCACCATCAACATCAATTCTGTGAAATGCTGATTTTGGTAAAGCAACAATATCACCAATTTGACATTGCATTATGTTTCTTTCACCGTTTTCTAATTGACGCCCTGGGCCAACTGCAACAACTTCAGCTAACTCTGTTCCTTCTTTTGTTGTGTCTGGTATAATTACACCGCCAGCTGTGGTGCCTGTTTGCTCAATTTGTTTTAAAACCACTCTTTGGTCGATTGGGTTAAACTTCATTATTAATTCTCCTCTTTTAATTGTAATTCATGTTCTGATTTTGTACAGGTCACCCCTGTTTGTTCTTTTACTAATTCTGGTGTTGTACAAGATTGATTGAATGATGCGTATTCTGCATGAGATGGCCATCTACCACAACCTGCAAATAAACAACCAAATGCATTTGATAAATAATCTGCCTTAGCATATTCACAATTCTTTGTTACGTCACACGTTGGTCTAAATTGATTTGCAATTTCTATTCCTTCATCAATCATCTTTTGTCTAAGTAACCAATGTAAGCCTACAATAAATTCTTCTTCACAAAATTGTAATCTTCTAGCCATTTGTCCTCTAAGAGAACCTAAGTTTTGTTCTACTATATAACTACATTCACGAGACATAAGATTATACCCAGATAATTCTTCACCACAATGCTTATTGTTTCTTATGTCTTCAAGTTCAGATAGTGTTTCATAAACTTCTTTCTTAAATTCTTTATCTTTTTCCATAGTATCCCAGACTTGAGTATATACTACATAATTTGGTTCCTTACTAACTGTATAGTCTAAAAATTTTATTCCAACTCTAGCTCTAGAATGCTGGTCAAATTGACATACAGGAGTACCTGTTACTTTATATTTTATCATTTGAGAATCTGGGTTCCAAGATAGTATCTCAACACCTAAACCTTCGATTCCTTTTTTTATTTTTATATTATTCTGCATAAAATAATTCTTTATCGTTATCACTTAAATCTTCAAACTTGAGATTACTTATTTCTTCTAGTATCTCATCTCTTTTATCGTGGTTTATTACCATATTCAAATATCTTCCTATTAAATCAAATTTTGAACCTATTGCATTTACAACCACAACATAAAGTCTCCACAATGCATATTCTTTTAAGTCATCTTTCTTGAAAGTACCTGATGCATTAAAACCTCTCATCGAAACTATAGACAATAAGTTTTGTCCGAAGTGATATGAATGCTGATATGATTGTGGTAAAAACGATCTTGCAGATTGCCAAGACGCTTGGTCTGTATCAAGAGCTTTTGCATACAAACCTTTTAATCTAGAAAATACTTTTTCTTCGGTTTTCGTAAGTGGTACTTGAGTAACAATATCTACATCTGATTTATTATTGTCCCTACAACCAATACTCATAAAACTCGTAAAGGGAACTTGAGTATGATAATCGAATAACCATCTTGGTACACCTCTTACTCTGAAAATAAATTGAATCATTTCTCTTGCTTGTGGCAATGTATTGTGAGTTAATACTGCTTTTACAACTTCTAGTTTTCCTTCAGGCGAAGTCTGTGGCCATTTCTGTTTGAATTCATTGTCACCCCACGTACTAGTACTTGTAACAAACATTGACTTATACGGATTGCACATGTGGTCTTCTAATGTCACTTCGCATTCGCTAAATAATTGTTTAAAATGTGTTTTTAATTGCGGTTGTTCTTCCGGCAATGTGCCCATAACCTTTCGCAGATTATCGACAACTTCGTAACTTGATATTTCTTTCATGTTTTCCATAACCTTTTATACTATATAAATATAACAAAAATTTCTGATATATAAAAATTATATTAGTTTTTTTATCTTCGAATCTTTACTTTTTGTAAATCCAAATTTATTTTTTGATGCAGGTATTAAAACAAGTTCACCTGAAGATAAACCTGCAATGTCTCTTGTATTAAATATTGTAATATATAATTGTTTGATATCATCTTCTAATACAATTTTATAAAATTCTCTGCCTGTCTTTTTAGATTTTTTAATTATTATTTTATTGATAATTCCATAAAGTTGAAAACGTCCTTTTTCTAAACCATCTGGAATTTGTTTTGGACTAGTTAATTGCTGAATAATATCAGGTGCATTTTCCCAAAAGAACTCTGTATATTTTATAAATGGATGTTCATTAAAATAAAAGTCAAAGTACTTTTTCTCAAATCCAAATTTTTCAGATTTCTGCCAATCCTTTTCACCAATATTGTCATCTAAAATTTGTTGAGCAATACCATCAATTGTTTCACGTTTCTTTTTATTTCTACATGAATTGATAATATCTTCAAGCACTCTACAATTTTCAAATATTTCTTTGAAATAACCTAAACGACATAATGGTTCATAAGTTCGCTTTGTAACTTTATTGTCTATAATAAATTCTGCAAGCTCTACAATTGTATTTATATCTCCTTGTATGATAGAATTTATTATTTCTGCATCTTTATCTGGGACACCTTTTACTAAGTTAAGTCCAAATTTAATTGAATTATTTTCATAATCTATTTCAAATTTATTACCAGTTTGGCCTAAAATAAACTCATTAAATTTTATACCCTTTTTCTTAATCTGTTTAACAAACCAACTTAGTTCTTCATTTGTAGAATGGTTTAATAATGAAGCATAATACTCTTGTGGAAAATGAACCTTTTGCCACATTGAAATATATGCGTTCATTGCATATGCTAATGAATGAGATTTATTAAATGAATATTCAGAATATTTTCCAAGTATATCAAGTAGCTCATCAATATCTCTCAGTTTCATACCATGAGTTGTAGCACCTTTTTTGAATTGGTCTAACATTTTATAGAAATTATCTTTTTTATTCTGATTACCTTTGTGTAATAGTTTGAGAATTTTTCTACCTGCATCTGCTTCAGCAAGTGTAAAGCCACCAATTTTTTGTAAGATAAACATAATCTGTTCTTGAAATATAGGAACTCCAAATGATTCTCCAAGTATATCCCAAAGTATTGGAGATTTTTTATCTAAACGGTTTTTTGCCTCTTCCGGATTTTTACGGTTTTTAATATATTCATCAATACCTCCGGCTTGAATAATAGCAGGTCGGAACATTGCGTTAATAGATGAAAGGTCAATTATATTTTTAGGCTTAATTGTTCTAATTAAATTTATCATATTGTCTGAACCAAATTGAAATATATCTTTACAATTACCAGTTTCAAATTCATCGTAAACCTTTTTATCATCAAAATCAGATTTTAATATTCTTTGTTCAAGTCCTGACTTTCCATACTTTTTTTCAACAAGTTTAAATGTATCATTAATTACAGACGCAGCTTTAAGTCCAAGAATATCTAATTTACAATATCCTAACTCACTAACCTCTCGTTCGTCACCACCTTCTTGAACTCCCGTAACAATATCTCCTTTCAATCTTAACAATGGAATTTCTGAACAATTCAAATCCTTGTTGCTTACCAAAATACCAGAAGCGTGACGTCCTGTTTGTCTAACCATACCAATCATTTTAGGTGCAACTTTTAAAAATAATTCTTTATTATCCTTAATAAATTGTATTAAAGCTTTCTCACCTTTTTTCTGTGCAATGTTAAATGCGTTTTTCATTTCGAAATCAACAGGTGAATTTGGGTCATCACTAAAATATCCTGTAAGTTTATTTGATAGTACAAAGTCAAGTTCATGTATTCTACATAAATCTTTTATTGTAGTTTTAACACCGAACTTACCAAAGTTTGCTATGTGACATACACGTTGAGTACCAAATTTATCTTTAAGATAATCCTCACAAAATTTTTGAGTATCAGAATCAATATCTAAATCAACATCTGCAGGGTCAATTCTTGTAGGATTTAAGAATCTTTCAAAAATAAGATTATGTCTTATCGGATCGATTTTTGTAATATCTAATACAAATAATACAAGAGAACCTCCTGCTGAACCTCTACCTGCGCCAGTTGCACCACCTACTTTATATACGAAATTATTTAATAAGTCATCAAGAATAAGAAAATAATCTATAAATCCTTTTTGTTTTATAATATCAAGTTCATATTTAAGTCTATCAGTATATTCTTTATTATTATCTGGAAGTAAACCATTTTTTATTTTTTCAACCCATTTAACTTTAAGCTTTTGCATAAACTCAGACTCGCTTTGTTGTTTGTCTTCGTGATATTTTGGAAAATTATCTGGATATTTAGGCAATTCAATTTTAACTTTATCATTTATTTCAAATGTAGAATCAATAGCCAATTCAAGGAATTTTTTATCAAGTCCATATTTTTCTGCTTCCGTATATATCTCATCAATTTCTTTTATGTATAAACTATGAACTGTGTAGAACCAATCATCTGGTGTATATGATTGTACAGTTTCACGTTGACGGATTACATATAATAAATACTGGATGTACCAATCATCTTTATTTGCATAATGATAATCGAGTGCAAACACAGGTTTTATTCCAGTTTTTTCATAGACCTTATGATAAAAATTATTACATTGCATTTGAATATCTAAATTATTTAGTTGAATTTCCAAATAAAAATCATCACCAAATTTATCCTTAAACTTTTTTATAAGTTTCAGTGCTTCAGTTTCATTTCCAGAAAGTATGTATTGATTCCATTTTGATTGAAGACAGCCAGTTGTAATTATATTATTTTCATTCAAGCCTTTATAAACCTTATCCATACTTGAAAGAGGTTTTCTATAAAAATTATTAAAGCTTTCGTTAGATATATTAAAAAGATTTTTTACACCTTTGTAGTTTTTAGCATAAACTAATGTGTGATTATTTGACGCATCTGATTTATCAAAGTCATCGGCGTCACCAATTGTTTCTAATTTATCTCTTTTTATTTCTAAAAATTTATCATTATTGTTATGATATAAATCATTTGTGTATAGTTCACAACCAATTATAGGATTAATTCCAGTCTCCACTGCATGTTTGTAAAATTTATAGAAGGAAGACATATTACCATGTTCGGTTAGTGATACGCCGGTAGCACCAACTTCATTTGCACGCTTCATTATATCTTCTATTTTCGTTACACCATCTCCTTGAGAATAAGTCGAGTGGCCATGCAGTGGAATATAACTGGTGAATTTGTTACCTGTTTTGTATTTTAATTTGTAGTCACATTTTTCACACATATTTTAACTTTTTAGATATATCTAATATAATCAATTTTTCCGAGATATTAAAGGATTTTTATAAAAACTTTTAACAAAACGTAAATGTATCTTCACCACAAAGTCTATGGAGAGATGTGATGTGTACATAGATTTTACCATACTCTGCTTGGTGTACATAATTTGGAAATACCCAACATAAGTGGTCCATTATTTTCATATATGTTTGATTGTCATAGCAAAAATTCTTATCAAAATTTTGACTTCTTACAAAAACATGTAGGTCTATTTTATTATTTCTTGCTATTGCTTGTATTGTAGAAAGACATGCTGTCAATGTATTATCATCTTGATATTTTTTGTGTACGACGCATTGTCTAGAATTAATCCCTCTCCGTATACAAACTTCTTCACACTCCCTTATTAATTCTTTTCTTTCAATCTCATCCGCTTCAAGAGCAGGTGGTATTTTTTTATTCATAAAATCTGTATCAACTTCAATTTCATAATTGAAATTATATACTTCTTTATATGTGGAACTGTCTTGTTCGTTTAGTAGATTTTTTATTTTCTGTACTAATTTTTTCATAATGCTTTACTATTGAATTGTATGTTTTTGTTATACCTTCTCTTGAATTATATGCATCGGCTGATAAAATATAATGCTGATATAAACTATAAAAGTTTTTAGATTTACCATTGTGTCTAGCCAAATAATCACCTTCGGGTATTAAATTTATATGCTTTGTTAAATCATCGCAATGTGTAATTTCTTCTATAAGGTATAAATAATTTTCAAACGGCATAGGTCTGTCTTTACTTATAATAAAATCTTTTCCCCAACCATTATCCATAAGTAATAATTCTAAAAACATATCTGCAAAATATTCACATCTCATATAGTCTTTATCGATTGCAGGGTCTAATAATACATCAAGCTTATTATCTTTATTAAGTGGTGATAATGTATAAGGTATATTATTATTGTGACAATATACTTTTTCTGTAATTTTTCTAATCATAGATGAATTATCAAATGGTGCATCACCATAAACAAATACAGGTTTTATAATCATTGTTTTTTCAAAATCCATAGATTGTTTAACTGCCAATTCTCCAGAATATTTAGAAAGACCATAAAGTGTTTTTGGGTCTATTTTTGCAGTCTCATCAAACTCACCGTTGTTTTTCATATATTCATCTGGGTCAAATACTGCAGTTGTAGAAAAATAAATCATTTTGCAACCTACTGAATTTGCAACATCTATAAGATACTGAGTACTTAATATATTTGATTTGACAGCCTCATATGAAAAATCTTCACATTTATCTGTATTAACATAAGCTGCTGTATGTATAATGATATCGTCTTGTGTTAATCTTTTTGTTATTTTGTTAAGTACTTTTTTATTCGTTACATCAACTTCTTTTGCTTTTACAAGCTTATTACCCAAATAACTAAAGTCATTTGTATATTCTGCCAAGTCTGAATTATCCATAACTTCAAATCTTTCTTGTGTATAATTTTTAAGTGCTTTAATAATTGATGTTGCTAGCATTCCACTTTCGCCTGTTATAAATAACTTTCTCATAATATCCTATTTATTTTATTTGCTGATTGTTTTATTGTGTCTGTAGTTGTGTCGATTCTATTTATTTTTATACCCATTCTTTCTGCTTCACATATTACTTCTAAAAATATATCTCTGTGTTTTTTCCAGTCTTTTATATCTAAATCTTTTTCATTGTGTTTTATAAATCTTTCTTTTGCTAACTTATAAGTACAATCAATAAAAAAGAATTTGTTATCAAGAATATTTGTAGCGTAACTCCAACATTCAAAAAAGAATTCTTCATTTATATTTCTATTATATAGTCTACTATATGCGATTTGTGAAAGAAAAGACCTAACATAAACAAGATAATTACCTTTACCTAGCTTTACAATCTCTCGTCTAATAGAATCCTTTCCTGTTTTATCAGGTCCGTCTATATGTATTATTTCTGCTTTCAATACCACTTACCTTTTTCAAGTAAAAGAACCAAACACGACATAAATCTTAATTGGTCTGAATCTACTTTTCCAAATATAAGAGTTTTATAATATTTTAGTTTTCCTGGGATGCTATGTAAGTTAAACTTATCGTCTGCTGTTTTTGAAATTTCTCCTAACTCTGTATATTTTTCTATATCGTCAGTAGGTATACATAGAACCATTTCATGTTTGTTTCCATCTACTAAATGATAACTCCATTTGTCTCCTATATATGACCTTGATTTTATTTTATCTTCAACTAAACCTTCCCAAAACTTTATCTCTTGTTTTGCAGCAGGATTTTCATAAAAACAAATTGTTAATTTAACTTCCTGTTGAACCAAAACCACCTTCTCCTCTAGTTGTATCTGTTAATTCATTAGCCTCTTCAAATTCAAAATTTGGTACTGGCATTATAATAATCTGACCTACTCTATCACCTGGTTCATACATCGTAGGATTTGTTGTACATGCAGATTTTCTAAATCTTAATTTTACAGGACCTCGATATCCAGAATCAACAACACCTACACAATTTGCAAGTAATAAATCTGTTTTTGAAACAGAGCTTCTTGGAAATAAAAGACCTACATAACCTTTTGGTATTTCCATTGCCAAGCCTGTATCGTATTCTATATATTTTTCAGATTTTTCTGTGAACCCATCGCACTTTTCGTTATATTTTATAGTCATACTAATAGATGTTAAATCCATACCAGCATCACCTTGCTTTGCATATTTTGGTATTATAGCTGTTGGGTCTAGTTTTTTAATTTTTATCTTCATAAATTACCTCTAATATATTTCCGTTAATTATTTTTATTCCTTCATTTAGTTTTCTTGATAATGCATTTTCTGAATATAAACCTAAGTTCTTTTTTAGATAAACCTTGAATCCACTATCAGAAAGTTTATTTGCATTCGCAATATCATCGTCAATACAAAATGCTACTTGCGTTGGGTCAAAATTATTTATAATATATTTTTCTTTTTCTTCGTCAAATACAATAGCATCATAACATATATTATTATCTTTCAACCATTTTAATGTATCTGAATATATTCTAAAATATTTTTTATATGGTCTTGCTGTAAGTAATACAACATTATATTTTTTACATGTTGATTCCATAAAGCTTTTTGCATTATCTAAAATATCCAATTTAGCCTTTATTCCACATGTTCTATATTCTGACTTTATTCTATATTGTTCTTTTTTATCAACACACCTCTTGAACTCACTAAGTGAAGTAAACTTTGTATTTATTTGTTTATTTACCCATTCTAAAAAACCACCAGGCCAATCTGCAAGAACGCCATCGATATCTATAAAAGCAATTTTCTTGTCTGAAGCTTTTATTTTTTTCATTACCTCTTCTTGTTTAAATTTAGCTTCAACAACTTTAGATTTATCTATAAACTTATTATGTAAATCATCGACTGTAAAACCATTGAGTTGTATTATTCCAAAAAGATATTTTAATACATCAACGCACTCCTCTAACACATTATCATTAACATCTTCTGTATTTTTTGTTGTGTGCATTTTCCAATCAATCTCATCGAGTACCTCATACACTTCTTTAGACAGCGCTAGAACGTACTCCTTATTCCATTTTACTTTTAGTTCCTTATCATCAAGGACGTCTTTTATAGATAAACCTTGTTTTTGAAAAAACTTTTCAGTGAATGTTTTTTGTATTTCAAATATTTCTTTTAGTCTGTCCATTCTTTTACCCTATCTAAAACTTCATTTGCTTTCATTTTATGGCTCCATTGTGCAAATCTACCTAACATTTTTATACCACACATCTCATCAATATTTTCATTATATTTTAATTGTAGTGGTATGTTGATAAATCTAGTTTGTATTTTATTTTCTTGTATACTATTACCTTCTATTGGTTTTACAGATTCATAAACTATATAATCTCTGAAATATGTACATCTTGTCCAATCTGCAGATATTGAATATACGTAATCATAAAATGTTGATGGGTGGCCTGTATCTAAAGCATGTTGTATTGAAAAACCATATTCACATTTATAAAAACATTTTGTTGATGTTGATAAATCTAATTTGTATTTTTTACATTCTGCATTTATATTATCAGAAAGTTTTTTTAATAAATTTAGATTTAATGTAGAAATAATATCTGAATATTCTTTGCTTTTACCATTAGTAAAATATATTATTTTATCTTTTGTGTTTATTGACTTTACAGAAGTTTTAATAAGCTGTCCTCTGTCTTCAATTATTTTTAATAATCTAACAAAAAATTCTTTATAACTATCCTCACCATAATCACCAAATTCTATATGAGCAATTTCTGTCTTGCCTTCAGACAAATGACTTCCTTCGCTTTTTTTGCCTCTAGTTCTCAAGCTGTATTGTTTTTTGAAGTTGTCATCTGGCGTATCATATACACCATTTACTTGGTGATATCCAATTATAGCATGTACTATTTTTAATTCTTCTTTTGGTATGATTGTTTTTATAAACCATTTCATATTTTGAGTAGATTGTAATAGTCTTGGACCTGGAATAAAAGGCATGTTTAATTGGCCTAATGGTTTTTCGTCTATAACTTTATAGTTTTCGTTGTAATAAGCTGCTATAAGACCAGCTGGTCCCGCACCTAAAATATAATTATTTTCCATTTCTATAACCTTTTATCATTTTATAATATAACAAATTTTTCCGATATAATAAAATTTATTTTAACCAATTTTTTTCTTCTTCATCTGTTGGCCAACCTATAGGTAATTCGCAATATTTGCAAACTCGCATAATACCTCTTTGGTCAATAAATTTTATTTCCTGTTCTTTATGAGGACATTTTTCTTGTATATCTTTTATTTCTTTTTTTATCTTTCTCAGTCTTTCGTTTAGTTTGGATACGTCCATTGGAGTTCTCCTGTATTTCATTTTGCTTAACCAAAAATTCTTTACAATATAACTCCTCTATCCAACTATTATATTTCACAAGCACCTCCTGCACATGCTAATTCGCCTGATAGATTTGTATTATCTTCTATTTCACTAACGTTTGATAAATCTACATTTGTCAATGATTTCATCATTTCTTTATATTTTGTTTTTGTAATATCTTCAAACGGTGCTTGGATATATGTTCCACCGTCGTATGGTAATACTGACAGACCATTATAATATTCTCTGTTTTCCCACATCCATTCTCCAGTATATTCCCAATCTTTTTCTTTTAATGAAATTGTTGCAGATACATTATGGGTATTTGAACCTTTTCTGTGGCCACCTCTTACCCAGTGTGTTGCAACCTTCTTAACTCTATCTAATAATGCAAATGGAGATTCAGTTCGTAAAATTGCACCAGCTGGAGCCTTTTGTGGTATTTCAATTACTGCTGTATCATGTGGTCTGAAGTATTCATCTTGTACTAATTCTGGATGATTGTCATTTATATATGGATATATTGATTCATTTTTGCCAACTCGTATGCGTCTGATATAATGGTTATTATGCCACGCATGAATACCAGAACTAGTTCCT
>Ga0208299_1000080_pt1 | contig 93284 bp, 114 predicted proteins | sample 15_taG_FD_184089 | JGI IMG/M metagenome (GOLD analysis project Ga0208299, IMG submission 184089) | Marine viral communities from the Subarctic Pacific Ocean - 15_ETSP_OMZ_AT15312 metaG (SPAdes) (version 2) | ecosystem: Environmental > Aquatic > Marine > Oceanic | place: Pacific Ocean... | reverse complement strand
AGCAAACCAAATAAGGTTATGGTGTCAAAGACAAGGAGCGGTGTGGCACAGAAGACTGTTACAAATAATAAGGTAACTACCAAACGTGTTGAGCCAAAAAGAAATTATCACAAGTATAACGTAAGTAGAGGGGGTCCTGCAAAAACAACAACAACTAAACCATCGGTTAGGTCAACAAAACAAACACACAACAGAGGCACGAGAACATTTTCCAAGCCTACGTCAAATAGGAGTCTCAGTCCAAAAGTTGGAATTCAAAAGGGAAGGAGGTAGACTGTCACTATTAAAGAAACTTAAATGATTAAGTTAAAAGACATATCCACTCACATCTCAATCCATAAAGAAAATTAAGAAATGATTAAATTAAAAGAAGCTGCTCTCGAGTCTTTAAAACAAATGAGATTAATATGAATGAACCTATTGAATTCCACCTAGATATAGCCATACAAGAATGTATTGTTGAATTTGAAGAAGAAATTGAATTATATAAAACGTATGGAGGTAGTTAAATTATGAAAAAATGACAAAGAGAGATATTACAACAATTATTGACATAGCAAAGGTTGGTAGAAATGAGGCCTATCAATTGTACATCCATGGAGTAATCAGCAGGGAAGAGATGTATGATTATCTACATGAACGGATGATGTGGCTACTTCAAGAATCAGAAAATGAAAGAAGGTATAAATAAAGATCTAGGACATTTTATATTAAGACAAGAGGATTATAGCAGCACCGTTAATTGGTTATCAAACCACAGACATAAATTCCTGTGTAATGTTTATGACAGGGTTAAATATGCTGTTGAAAATAATAAAGAAAAAGTTAAGTTATATGATTTTACCTCTAGAGGCAAAGTGCTAAAAAGATATAACATTAAAACAGATGAAATATTAAATGGGAACTATATTACAAATACAATGTTATCCTATTTTGAAAGAGAAGAACATTATGATAAATGTTCAAATATAGTTAAGTGGTTAAATAAAAATAAAAATGAGTAAAAAGATTTGGTTAATAGATATTGACGGTACTGTTTGCGAGGACATACCTAATGAAACACCTGAATTATTTGAAACAGCTGGGGTTTATCCAGATGCACTAATTCAAGTTAATAAATGGTACGACAACGGGGACACGGTTTACTTTTTTACAGCGCGCTTAGAAGAGCACAGAAAAGCTACTGAAAAGTGGATGAAAGATAACGGATTTAAGTACCATGGAATATTATTTAATAAACCGCGCATCAAAAATGGTCAAACATATCATTGGGTAGATAATCGCCCTGTTAAAGCAACTCAATATATTGGTACGTTTGGAGATATGGTTAAAGAGACAAAGGAAATAGAAGTATTTAAAAAATAAAAAGTTGAGTAATAAGGAACAAGTTGAGCACCCCAATCACTACAACAGGGGCAAAATTGAAATGTGGGATTACGCTTACGAACACGATTTAAATTTCTTCGAAGGAAATATAGTAAAGTACGTTACAAGATGGAGAGATAAAAACGGGTTACAAGATTTGCAAAAAGCGAAGACCTATCTAAATAAATTAATCGAGCTCGAAGAAAATAAAAATTCAACTAGTTAATTAGTTGGAAGTCTGGTAATTAATTCGTATCTTTATTATATAAGAAGAAAGATAAAGATATGACAGTTTTAGAAGCAATAGTACAGGAAATGGATAGGTTGGGATCAGATAGTGCAACCGGTATTAATGTATGTGAGTTAATAGATCGACATGATATTGATGTATTACCCCAAGTAGCAGGATTAGTTAATTCATGGAAAGGTCAACAAGATAAATAAAAATTAACAATTAAAAAATAATAATAAAATGGAAAAAAAAGAATATTTTAAATTAATCAGAGAGGTCATGAAAACAGTCCGCCGAAAAGGGCTTTCCTATATACGAGTATTTAGTGAACCTAGAAAAAAAACAGGTTACAGGACTAAAGTATATATGGCGACTTCAGAGCTCTGCAGAGCCCTCAAAATGGCCGAGCACATTAAAACAGTAGCGCCGTACGGGCTTACCGTTGAGGTAATAGAAGGATTCAGTATGTGGAATGCATTTGGTGATGGTGGTGTTGGATACAGTGTTGTATTGAGACCTATTAATAAGGTGATTAGTGAATAGTCCACAAGAGCGGGATTTGTATAAGAATCAAAACATCCTTAAAATAAACATTGGAGATATAATGCTACATGATGGGTATCCTATTGACAAAGATAATGAGTTGGTTAAAGTAAGGATAGATGGTTTTATTGAAGACACTAATTCGATTAAATGCTCATTCTTTGATGAACACTTCACTAACCATGTTACAACTAAAGATGAATTATATCAAATTAAATAATATGACAATACCAGAAAAATGGTTTAATAAAACGACTGTACATCAAGGTAGCGGTTTTGTTAAGGTACGGGATATTCATGAAAGACTTATTTACAGCGACGCGCGCATCAGAATCAATAAATGGTACGTGATGCTAAGTAAAAGTATATTGATGACAAAAGAAAATATATTAGAAGCAGATAATATATGGTTATATTTTAAAAAGATTAAACAGCAGACAAAACAAACATAGTGTGACCAACCGCAGTCGGATCACCCAACATATGTCTTGTCACACACAACAGCAAACGGATGAAAAAAATAGGCAGTCTCCCACAACTCAAACACCTTGCAACACAAATGACGCACGCGACAAAAATGTACGAACTGCAAACTAGGTTTAGGAGTTGGGTGGTAAACAATCCTTCAGCAGCCTGCTTTCAAGGGGATGAAGATCAGATAGAAGAGTGGTTGGTGAGAACAGTACAAAATGAATATCCACATCCACTTACACAGTCGGATATGAAACGGGCAAATACCTTATGGAAACAATATAAATAATATGTGGACGGCAGACAGTAATAAAGAAAATGAAGAGCAATATGACGTGATACTAGCGTGGTTACCTAAATCAACTAGAGAGGATATTCTTGAAAGAGCCGACTTACATATTTGGTGGCAAGAGAATGAGGAGGAACGGGAATTAGATGACAAAACAAAAGCGTTAATAAAACACACGTACGTACTTGCTTCGTCACAAGCACTGGGAGATAGAATAGATTGGGATGAGTGAGAGGGGTTAACAGGAAATATTACCACATGACTACCGATGAAGAAAACGCACTGGTAAAGAAAGTACTTGACGGAGACAAGGAAGCGTTCACACCTTTATTTTACAAGTACAAACCTATATTCTTTAGTAACTTAAAAAAGAAGTACGACAGTTTTTACAGCGTGGATGAAATAGAGGATATGTCGTTGAGGTTCTTGGGGAAAATGTCAGGTAAGCTTCATCAGTACGATCCTGAAAGGGCTCAGTTAGGGACTTGGATAACACGCTCCATGGATAACTTTTTCATTGACTGTTACAAGGAGAAAATGCGGGAAAAAAAGAAAGGGATATCGTCACTGGATGCGATTCCTAATATATATCACGGTGCACAATCTGACAGTACGGAAGTGTACTTGAAAAGGAAAAGACAAAGAAAGTCAATTAACGATATGGTAAGTAAATTGACTGAAGAAGATAAAATTATTTACGAAGAAGTATTTGTAAAGGAACGACCAGCAATCACAGTCGCAAAGGAACTGGGCGTAAAGAGAAGTACATTTGATTACAGGGTACAGAGATTTAGAAGACGCGCGGCAGAACTTATAAAGAGAAATGAAAATTAAAAAAGAAGAAAAGATGGAAAAAGAAATCAAGAACCGCACAATGGGCGAACTAAGACAAACTAAAGAATATTACACACATCCAGTGTCGTACGTAAAGGCAAAGCAGGAGAATGCAATTGTTAGATTCCGCAGTAAGAGTGAACTAGAAGAATTTATCTTTCGGGCAGTAAAGAAAGTGTTACGAGTAGGTAAGTATAAAGCTTTACCTGGATTACAGAATGACGTTAAAGAGTACGTTAACAGGTGGTACGAGATGTAAAAGTAAGTGAATACCTTTCGATTCAAGTTCTTTTTTACAGAATAGAGTGGTAAGAGGGAGGGAGGGAGTGTTTGTACGGAAATACCCCAAGTTTAACGAGATGTACAGAAAAACCATTTATTTATATAGTCAGTTCAGTGAAAAGAGGGGGAGTGTGTGATGGGGATGGACGGGAGATCATACAGGCCCGCGCAATATACCAACTTTTTCTTCTATAGACCACACTAATACCTTTAAGCAAACCATGTTATCATACGCTCTCCGTACGTATCCCCTTACAATAGAATACCTTATAAGGACTAGTAAAAGGAATTAGGGAGAGAGGGTCTTTTTAAAGCTAAATACATCAGGGATTAGTTGGAATTGTGAATTAATGTTCGTATCTTTAGCTATTCAATGTATTCGTTACTCTTTTAACGATGATGGGTTACATATATAGAAGTTATTATATTTAACACTCTCCTATATATAATCTGAAGAATGCCCGTGATATTCCATGTTCCTCGAATTACCTCAACACCGAATAGCGTTAATGATCAATGGTTTTATATAGGCCCATGGTTACAGTGACAAGGTTTTAAAATGCTTAGGTGAATGTGTATAAAAAAGAATAGTCTTAGCTAACTCCTTACAATAGAACTACTTTAAAAGGCTGGAATGTAAAAAGAGCCCATAATATTGTTTTTACAGAATATCATGAGCTCTTATTGAATGTAACTTATTGTGTGTTTTTAGCGTAACTTATCTTCTCACTAACGTTCGAAGAGTTTAATTGTTTAAAATACTTATTAACTATATTTTTAAAACATATATCAATAATATATTATATACTATATAATTATAAAAATAAAATTGGTAAACACTGTTTCTCCAAACTTATTTCAAATTAATTTACTTTTTATTAAGGAACAGTTGGAAGTCTGCATTATTCTTCGTATCTTTATTATATAAGGAAAGAGATAATAAAACAACAAACAACAAAAATTATGAATATTGAAAATTTAATCCAATTATTTGCCGAAGCTAAATATGAATCAACAACTTACCCAGGTGACCTATCTGGTAAGACTTATTGGGAAGGAGCTCAAGCAGCTTATCTCAAGATTTTAAATGCAGTGCATCCAGATTGGGGATCAACTAAAAGGGGCAAGGAGGTTTGGATGTGTGGGGCTTCTGATAAAGCTGTATTGATTAACAAAGCATCGTAGAGTAATGACAAATAAAGAAGCTTACGACTTACTGAAAAGATTAGGACACAACTGGGCAAACGAACCGTACAATCCTGATCATCATTATCTTGACGAAGCGATTGAAGCTTACAGAGATATGAAAAGATAAAACATATATAAGGTTGTTCCTAAGTTGGATGATGTACTGTTGGAGCCGGGAACCTTATTTAATACCACCAACAATTGGTCGTTGTTGGAGATTATCAGCGGATGCATCGTTTGGGGTGAGTTGGTAGCACCCCACAAATTGACCAACACATATTATAACAATGTAAGGTGCCCGGTAAGGGTTAAATGCTCGGAGGATAGCTCCAGCCTTATATTGTTTTTATAATTGCCCTTTTTATTGCGGAATAGTTGGTCCTTTGAGGAATAGTTCGTATCTTTATTATATAAGAAGAAAGATAACAATTAAAGCAATGACAAAGAAAAACAACAAACTCAATTTTAAGACGTTTCAGGAAGCGCGCAATCCCAATCAATTATTCAATGACATGACTAACCTAGTAGATATGGTTCGTTCCGGAGTTTCTCCTTCATTGATAATCTCAGGAATGCCGGGCTTAGGTAAAACATTCCTAACACTTCAAAAGCTCAGAAGAGCTGGGTACAAGGAAGGAGTTGATTTCATTCACGTTAAAGGTCGGAGCACGGCAGCAGGAATGTTCATCACTCTATTTGAGAACTCTGATAAATTAATTATATTCGATGATTGCGATTCCGTATTCAAAGATAAAGATGCTATCAATTTACTTAAAGGAGCTCTTGACAGCTACGACAAAAGGACAATTGGATGGTTGGCTGCTAAACCGTTAAAAGATCAAGACGGGCTAGCCTTACCACGCTTCTTTAATTTTACAGGTCGTGTAATTTTTATTACTAACATCGCCGCGGGTGATATTGACAGCGCTATTAAAAGTAGAAGCTTCATTATCGACATCATGCTTAACGCGTCACAGATGCTTAAGAGAATGAAAACATTGCTTCCTCAGATTGAGCCACAAATTGAAGATATAAAAATTAAAAAGGACGCACTAAATGCACTAGCATCAGCTCACAAAAAGTTTGACGGTGTTAACTTAAACTTCAGAAGCTTAATTAAAGCTATAAGGATAAGACAAATGAACTTCAGTAACTGGAGGAAGATGATCACTGAACAAGTAATAGGGTAGTACTATGAGAGTTAGCGTATATGAGTTAGAGGCGGAAGCTAAGAAAGAATTAATAGTCAAACAGTTACAAGCTGTAATTGACAGGTACGAGGAACAGAAAGGTGATTCAGTCTTCTCGTATCTTCGCTGTCCAGTTGAAAGTTATACAACTAAAGGTAAGGTAAAGGGCTTAAAGAAAGCTTTAAAAATAATTAATGAAATACTTTAAGGAATAGTTGGAAGTCCGAGGAATAGTTCGTATCTTTATTATATAAGGAAAGAGATAATAAAAACAGCAATTATGAAAGAAATTAAATGCACATTCGAAGATGGATCCAATTACTTTACTACTGTATTTACAGAAGCACCAGATTCATTAATATCAGATTATTATAATGGTCTTACTATTGTAGTATCAGGAAATCTCAAAACTGTAACTAAAGCAGAAATACAATAATATGGAATATTTAAATGAAGTTAATGTTTTATTACTGTCATGTACAGTAACATTGTTAGTAAGTATTATTGTGGGTCTCATTGCAACAGAGATCGAGAACAAAAAGACTCAAAAAATTTTAAAAAAGGTAGAGAATAAGTTGGAAGTCTGATAAAAAGTTCGTATCTTTATTATATAAGAAATAAATAATAAAACAACAACAATTAAAAAATAAAAATTATGTCAGAGATAAAAGCATTAAACATATTAGAAGTCAAAGAACAAATTCCTAGAGCGTTTCAACCAACGCCAGCTGTATCACGTACTAACAAGTACACAGTATTAAACACTGTCGATGCACTTAAGGAATTACAGAATCAAGGTTGGTTACCTTACGAGGCGTTTCCGCTACGAAAGTTCAATCCGGAAGCTAAACAAGATTACAGCACCCACTGTGTTAAACTAAGACACATTAATTTCTTTCAGTCACCTACTGAAGTGAACGAAACAATTCCTGAGATACTGTTAATCAATTCGTACACAGGAATGAGTTCATTTAAATTACTTGCGGGCCATTTCAGACTAGTATGTGAGAACGGAATGGTAGTTATGGATGACAGTAAAGCGAATACAAAGACTCGAGTAATCCACAGGGGCGATCTAGATGTTAAAACCATCGTAGGAGCAGCTGTTCAAGCAGTTACTGATAGTGTTAAACAAATCGAAACATTTAAACATATAATGCTAACAACTAAGGAGCAAAGAGATCTAGCTAAAAAGGCACTCACGTTAAGGACAAGTGGAAGACAGTTGTCAGGGGGTACCCCAATCATAGGCGATCTATTAAAAGTCAGAAGGCCCGAAGATGAGGGGAACAGTGCTTGGTTAGTATTAAACAGATTACAAGAAGCCATTATAAGAGGTGGTATCAGAGTAAGAGGTAAGAACGGTACAATCAGAACAATGGGTAAGGTCAGATCAGACGAGAGCTCACTCGCACTCAATCAGAAAGTATGGGACTTAGTAGCTCAAACAGTATAATAATAATGTAACTGAATCGTGAGCCCCCGGCAGATTGGACAGAACACACGTCCATAGGGGGTCGTTCAGTAAACATAATATAACAGAATATAGTTGTTGTTTTTCCCACCGCGCAAGCTAGCATCATATCAATATTGATAAGCTAGCTTGTGCTATATCTGTATATATCGAACACAATATAATTAATATAATAATAACATATATAATAAAATGTAATATGACAGGCCAGACCTCGCCCCTTATAATATAAAGATACGAAGAATAATTCAGATAAACAACTAATCGACAGATATAATTTAAAATAATATGGCGGGCATCACAAACAATACAATAACAACAATAACAATTAATAATAATACGGTACAGCAACGTATATATAACACATCAATCACTCCCTGTGCACACATATAATATAACGACTCGATAATAATATAATAATTAAATCGATTCGAATATTATAATATAAATAATATAATCGATATTATATAATCTGTATATAATTTTAAATAAATAATTAAATATAATATATAATATAACTGTATTTGAATTCAATTAAATAATAAAATAATTTTTTTAACGTTAAACTGAATATTTTTAATTAAAAATTATATAAACTGTAAATAATATATTATAAAAACAGATATATAAAATTTATATATAATACAGTACTATAATAAACGCTACATCAGAAAAATAACGGGGGGTGAGAAGTGAATCTGTGTGGTGTGTATGTCCATGTTAGTTTTTTTACCTATAGGCTACTGGTTGTAAATAATACACTAAGTGTAACACCTCCACACCACCTTTACACCCACACACGCTGCGCCCATCACCACACACACACATCCACCTTTTCCTTTTCAAAACATTTCCCCCGAAATCCAAACCTGCAAGGATTCTCAAAAAACAAAAACCGGGCCAACTAACAACCACTGTTTAGCTTATTACTATTATATTGTTCAGATCTGTTATTTTTGCAGCTCCTTACATATTTATATTCGCACACATTTTACAGTGTAAAAAAGTTGGATAATTGCGGTAAAGTTCTTATCTTTATATTACAGTAAAAAGATACAATATGACTAAAAAATTTAACATTAAAGAATGGCAAGATAAAGCATTAAAAGAAAGAACGGTACTAGGCCTAGAAGGTCTAGAGGATGTTAAGGATGCATACTATGGTATATCAGATGAACTTGCCGATATGTCAGCTCATATCGAATCCGTTAGAAACACTCCTGCAGGTATGAAGTGGGAAGAGCAGAAGCTAGGTAAAGGTGGATTTCAGAAAGAAATTAAATTATTCCAAAAAATAGAAAGATTGTTCCATTCAAGTAAATTAGGAAAAGCACTATAGAGTAAAAAGATACAATATGACTAAAAAATTTAACATTAAAGAATGGCAACAGAAACATCTACTTAAAGAACATGCATTAGGAGAACTTCCAAGTGATAAGCTTATGAAGATGAAATGGAATCCATTGAAGGAATCAGATCCTGTTACTGAAGATAAGGGTGGCGATCTAGCCGATAGAGTAATATCAAACTTTAGAAAAGCACTGCGTAGGATGACTGATGATGAGGTATTTACATTCAGGGAAAAAATAGCACTGGCCATTGACGCTAAGTTAAAAGGTTAAAAGAAGAGAAAAAGATTACTATATGAAACAAGAACAAATATTTGGATTAATCAGACACGCTTTAACAATTGTTGGGGGTGCGTTGATAGCTAAAGGATACATTGACAGTGACGGCATTGAAGAGGTTTACGGATCAGTTATGGCACTCGTTGGTGTTGTGTGGTCTTACATTGACAAAAATAAAAAAAGCATAACAACATGAACAACATTAATGACATCAGAAAGAACTGGCACACAATTGTAGAGAGCTTTCGCAACACAGGTACAATTAACGAACTAGAGTTTAAAGACGAAGAAGCTTACAATGCCTATACCGATAAGCATGACGTATCACCTGATACGGAAGTTACTGTAGATGGTGAGAAGATGAAAGCTGGGGATGTAGGCGGTCAACAGGACCGGTCGACTGACAAGGAGAAAGGTCAAGATTTAGATTTTACTTCTTCAGCAGAAAAAGAAACAGGTGGTGAATCCAAGACAGATGTTCAAGGTTTTAAACTAGATAATCTTGAGTACGCGACCAGTGCACAAAAAGCTATAATAGATTTGGAGCTACTACACAACAATTCGGTATATGCTGACGATGCATCAGCTCAAGACTTTGCTGACGAAATGATGAACCTTCATACAGCTGATGATGTATTCGATTATATGAAAAACAGTGGATGGTCTGAGAATGATGCTAAGCAATTTGGAAAACTTTTTGCAAGGACTAAATCAGGTGATAAGAATTGGGTACCACCAACTGCAAGTAGCGGAGATGTAAGTAGTGGAGATGATGGTGACAACGGAGATCCAGAACATTACGAACACATCGAACACGTAGGGGATTTATTCTCACACGGTATGGAGGTAGATCCCTATATCGAAGACCTAATAAACAATCAAGGTATCGACCCTCAAGAATTGGAAAATGACTTTAAAAAATGGTTCAACACGAGCGAGTGGCCACAGGACGAACAAGAGCAAGTCATTGACACTATACAACGGGTGGCGTCAGAACTTGACAGCGATTCCGATAGCGATGAAGATTGGTACGGAGATGACGATCAATTCGATATTAATCCAGACGATTATGCATCTACAACTAGGCTAGGAGATTCCGCAGAGGATTATATCGCATATGATGATGATCAAGAAGCTTATTTTATTGACTCATACGATGAAGATGATTCACAGGTCACAGTAGAGCCAGGAGATACAGTACAATTTAAAAATGTAGATGGTCAAACAGTATACGGAACAGTATCAGATGAAGCTTCTGGTAGAGATGACGATGTATATAGAATTGATGTTGACAGTATTGAAGAATCATTCACGAATCCCTTCGAAAACAAATTACTTAAAGCTACAGTAAGGCAAAAGAAACAATAATATGAAACTAAAAAAATTAATTAACGAACACTTCCTAGGCCAGCTTCCTTCAGAGAAGCTTCAGAAGATGAAGTGGAATCCACTTACTACACAAAAAGAGCCAATTCAAAAGGAACAAGCAGATGACCTCGAAGTGACAGACGATCCTATAACTGAAGTTAATTACGATCACAAGCTCCTCCGTAGAGGACAGGGTCTGGTGAACATGAAGAACATGAAAGCCTTTATTAACGGTAGTCAAGGTATGGCAGCTGATCTGGAAGAGGAAGGTTGGGATAGTGAAGACATTACAGACTTCTTTATCGCATTCGCTCGAAAGTCATTTTAGATATATAAAAAAGATAATTAATATGGCAAGTGCTAAATTCAAAAAATTCGACAAAGTAAAGGTTAAGGATATATCTGATCACACTGCTAAAAAGTACAACGGTAAGAAGGGAGTTATCTCGTCCGATGGGATGAGATATAGCGACGGTTCTTACGGTTACATGGTAAGGCTCAGGGGCAAGGATGTAGAGTTCAAGGAAACTGAATTAACTACCGAAGAGATAACTGAAGGTTCAAAGGATGAGAAACTATATAAAGCTCTTTTAAAGCAAAGAGCAGTAGCTGTAAGAAAAGGCCAAACTACACTAGTTAATTCCTTACACAAACAAATCGAGAAATTAGTTAAAACAATGCGTAAGAATAAATCAATTACCGAAGCAGGTCTTAAATTAGATTATTGTGGTAAGTGTATGCAAATGACAAATCATAAAGATAAGAAATGTCAAAAATGCAAAAAGAAAAATGAATCAGTTAATGAAAATTACAACTTAGGTCTAGGCAAAGAAATTGAGTATGAAAAGGCAATTGGTAAAGTAGTTAGCAAACTTAAAGGTATAGATGCATATGCTAAAACGACTGCAGGGTACGGTAAGACACCAGTTAACTCATCAGCCAATCATATTTACGTTACACAATATGGAAAGGTTGATAACACTAGTAAGCTTAAAAGCATATTAAAGAAAGCAGATCCTAACTTAGATGTTAGTAAATTAAAGAATAACTTCAATGCTAGTGATTCAGCGAGAAGCAAGCACGATCAAGATAATGATATTTGGAAATATAGTATTCCTAAGAAGATGGATTGGCACCAAGCTAAGAAAGCAGGCATATTAAAAACTAAGCCCATCAAGAAAATGTCCCACGATGTTGTAATTGATCTATTAGATATGATGGCACCTTATACTTCAAAACAACATGAACTTGCAGATCAAAAATGGACATCATTAGATAGCTTCATGCAACATGCTTCTGATCTTATAAGTGGTAGTAACTGGAAGAAGTTTCAACAATCAGTTAAAAAGAAATACCCAGTATTAGAATCAGTTAGTGAAGCTACTATTATGACGCGCGCACAAACTATATGGAAAGATCTTAAAAAATACCCAATACAAAAACCAACAAGTGGAATGGCAAACAAAGCAGACTTTGCAGCACTAATACACTTCTCAGGTCAAACATGGGCTAAAAATGTAGCTGGGGGAAAGTGGATTCGGACTGACATAAAAAACCCCAATTTTCCTAATAAAAATCCAAACATAATATCTTCTAACGACCTTGATAAAAAGTTGCGTACGCAGAATAAAGTTCAAATTAAGGAAGGCAAATTAACTAAAGAATCAGTTAATGAAGCTAAGAATAAAATTAAACCTGGAACTGAGATACGCTGGCCTTCCAATCACAAGAACAAGAGTTTGGCAGGACGATCGGGATATGTTGCAAAGATAAAAGGTAGTAATGCATTAATGAACATGCACGATAATAGCAATAATAAAGCTATGTGGATTCCTGTTCCAATTAAAGACTTACCTGAATATAAAAAATCAATTAATGGTGATTTTCCAAAACAATACGCCAAAGCATATGCCAAAGCAACTGGTAATGAATCAGTTAATGAAGCAGAAAGTTCTTCTCAAACAATAAAGTACTTGCATAAGTTATTGCGTAAGAAAGATGCTGATATTACAATTAAGAAGAAGGCCCATGGGCAGATAGTATACGTCAATGGCGAGACATCTTTTAATTTAGATGATAGAGGAATAACTGATAACGATCTTAGAAAGAAGGCTTTACAAAGAGCTTACGCTAGTTCAAAAAAGAATGAAGTTAACGAAGGCACCAGCTGGCCAAAGGAAGTCGAAGCATATGCCAAAGCAACTGGTAATGAATCAGTTAATGAATCATCGCCGCGCAGCAATACACTTTCGAGAGCTCTCCTTGTCCAAATCATTAACGAAGAATTAGATAGTTTAATGAATGTTACAGAAGATACAGTAACGTTCTCTAAAGATGAAATGGAACAACTTCACAGTAACGGTAAGGTTATTAAAATTGATCCTGAAACTAAAGAGGAACACATTTACATTTTTAGTGAGGGTACTATTATTAAAGAGAAAATAAACAATATGAATGAAGAACAATTAGATGCTAAAAAGGTTCTGACCGGTATTAAGAAGTTTCAAAAGATGTTTGGAACTAAAGCTCCTCTAGATGTTAGGAAGTATCCTAAATCAATTGGTACAATAGCTACTATTGCTTTACCGAGTGGGTCTGAAAAAGGTTCACCTGAACAAGCAAAGAAACATAAACTAATGCAAAAGGCTATCAAATCCTTAAAGCTACCTGTCTCTAAATTAGATTCAGTTAAAGGTCAAGCCACATTCTGGGTACAGTACGGGGTTGATGAATCAATTAATGAAGCTGCTTCTCAATTTAAGCATGCGGTCCAAACAGCATTAAAGGCTAATGGATATAATCTTAAACAATCAGAAGTAAAAATAGGTGCTAAGAAAGTTAGGGGTATGGGAACTAAGATAACTCTTAACGGAGAGATGATAGGTTTTGATGATAACATCCCTAAAATGATTGCTAACTTTACTAAAGCTATTAAAGACGATCCAAAGAAATATAAACTTAAGGAATCAATTGATTTAAGTGAATCAACGAATAACCTTAAAGAAGAAATTGCTAAGATCATTAGAGAAGAATTAGCTAACATTATTGTTAACGAAGACATTCGTATTGATACGGCTAAAGATATTAAACCTTCTATCATATCATTCAAGGATGCCCATGATATCAACGAAGATGACTCACAATTAGATCAAGCATTTCACGATGCTAAACCTGTTGACGAGGCTTCTCCAAAGATGAAAGTGGATAAAGATGCATCATCTGTTGGTGATATGATTAGCATGTTAGGAGCAATAGGACGGAGAGCTAGTGGCTCTAACGTTAAAAAAGAATTAGTTAAGGCTATAAAAGTGTTACAAAGTTTAAGGTCATCTATCCAAGTAGGTAGATAAAAAAAGGAAAACAATGAGTAAGAAATTTAGTATATATGATTGGAGGTTTCGTAACCTTTACAATAAGAAAGAGACTATTAATGAAGAGGCTACTAAAGACAACGTAGGTAATCTTTTTATAGTTAAAGATGGTAACGGACACATTCATTTAGAAATAGGTGGTAGATCTGGTCAAATTAATCTAGGATATGCTGGTGGTAGGCAAATGAAAGAAATACTTGCTAAGCTTGCTAAGATGAATAAAAAATAGTGAAACTAAGAGATTTGATCCCAGAAGGTCTTGATGATTTAACAGGTGAAGATGAACTAGTTTATCAAACAGAGAAGATAATTTTTAATCCAAAAGAACCGAGTGATGAATTGAGAAAAGAGACTGGTTATAAGCGTGAACTCAGCAGACTACTACCGATAGTTAAAAAGTTTGGAATAAAAAAGGCACGAGAAATAAATAAAGCTGTACGTAAATATACAGCAACTGGATATGGTAGGATGAATAAATCTTTACGGACCGGTAAGCTACCATCGAATGCATCCCTAATCGATCAATATATAGAGATAGCTCCAAAATTTAAAGGTTCAAAGTTATTTAGGGGTATAGGAAAGGATCTATTTCAGTATATAACCTCGTTGCAATCTAAAAAAATTATTGAAAAAGCCTTTATGTCAGTAACCAAGGATCGATCGACAGCAGATAGTTTTGCAAACAAGGGTAAGGGTGGTATACTCATATTAACCGGAGCTCTTAATAAAGCAACACAAGCTCCATTACCTTATATGTACAGGGATGGTGAAGCTGAGTTTATCTTTCCGAGAAACACTAGATTAGAGATTATTAAAGTACGTGGTAGTGAAATATATACAAAAGTAAAGTAATGAAATTAAGAAAATTAATTAACGAAGCAGGAGATCAATGGACGGGTAAAGATCTTATCGATACTGCTAAAGCATTAGTGTTAGCTAAGAAGTCATTAACTGGAGCTATTCGTAATATAGATAAATTAGAAAGTAAACTAGCATCATATAAAGATAAGCCCCAAGGTAAAATATTACACAGCATAACACCAAGTCCAGGACAAGTAAAGTCAATGCGAGCCATTTTAAAAACAATGGATAAGTTAGACGATGGTATGGGAGCAATGTTTCAAAAGGCTTGGACTACGATAAAGAAAAAGTAATAATATGCCAGCAAAGAATCAAGAATTAGGTTGGATTTTATTTAATTTAAGAAGGGCTATTGAAAAGGTTCAAGACTTAAACACAAGTAAACATAAAGGAATACCGGTAGTAAGGTGGAGTAAGGAGCTGAGTAAGAGTGATAGACACGATATAGGGTTAGATATTTTAAAGCTATTCTTAACAGGGTTTGCTAACAAATATAAGTTACCGAAAAGAACAGTTAAAGGTATAGTAGATAAGTACAGGAAGATAGACTTTACCCAGGTCATGGTACAGCCTAAAAGCCAGTTAGAGTTAGCTAAGCTATTTCGAAATATGGTAGTAAAATAAATAATTAAGAAACGAATATGAAGATATCAGAAATAAAAAAGGCAATTAGAGCTGTAGTGCTTGAAGCGGTAAATGCTACAGACGTTAAATATCAGATTGAACTGTCATTACAGGACGGGCTAGGTATTAATTCCAAGGCGCTTAAAAAGGTCAAAAAGAAAGGTAAAGGGTATGAGCTTCATATGTCCAGCTACATGAACGATACTGGAGTGGATGCATTACTTAAACACGTTAATAAATCTCTTAGTACTAAACTTAAACGTACTGCCCCTGGTGTTAAGACTGGCGGGGGGATGAGACACACAATAAGTGAATCGATCAGTGAGGGTAAAATTAAAAGAGGTACGAAGATCACTTACATAAAGCAATTCGCTTTCGGTAAAGAGGGTAAGGAGACAGCTAAGGTGGTAGCTATTAAAGGTGATAAGGTGTTACTTGATAATGGAGAGGAGTTGAACGCGATAGACATTGCAATGAACAAAAAGAAATATAAATTAGAATCAATTACTGAAGCTATTAAATACAAAAAAGGTAAAACATATCAAAAGGGAAAGGATTGGACGGTTTACATGAGCAGCGGACAAGCCCATTTTGATATTAGAGTTAACAATTCAGCTGGTTGGTCTACAGATCCACATGACATTAAAGGAGAGACATTTAGGTTACTGGATGCCGGTAAACAAAGAGCAACTATTCGCTTTAAAGAAGGTAATATTAATAAGGTAGCAAAACAAATGCATGATCTTAATAGCGAAACTACTTGGGGAGAGAGAAACGGTCTTACTTCAAAAGACTACGCTGATATTATTAGAGTGTGGATTAGTATGGGGATGGAAATGAATGAATCATCACTCGGAGGACAGATCGCGGGAGATTCAGCTGAATCATTAAAAGATGAATTAAAGCAGTACGTTAAAGGTATTATCAAACAGCCTAATGATAAAGTAACATACCTACATTTGAAGAGTGCAAGTGCTGGAAAAAAGGTAGTAGCGTTATTAAAGAAGGTATACGGAATACAATCTAAAGTAGACACTCATATGTTCTCTCCATCACCAACTGTAAAATTCGATAATGACCAAATGTTAGAATCAGTTAATGAAGGTAACCCAACTGCAAATAAACTAAAACATTTTGGATTTACTAAAGTATCAGATACACTTTTTAAAAAGGGAAATAATACTATAGAAATTGGAGGAGGGAAACCTGGATTTTTACTTACTGTTGATGGTAAACCTCAAACAGATAGTTCACCATTTTACCGCAAATATAAAAGAATGGATATGAATCTTTTACGTGGTCAATTAAAAAAGCTTAAAGAATCAGTTAACGAAGCTACTTGGGATGTAAGTAATGAACGCTTTAAGGTAACATTAACTGACGGGAGTGAGATTGATGTTAAGTTAAAGGAAGGTACAGGAGAGGATGGTGTGTACAGAGCTATAGCTAAGGAGATTGCCGCAGGGAGAGTATCAAACACCATTAAGATTAAAACTATAGAAGCTAAGGCCTCGAGACCGACACTCAACGACGTTGAAGAGGGTTCATTACCTACAAAATTTAAAGACCTGTACAGTGACATTGATATCAATAACCAGGGCGTAGACATTGAATTTGCAAAAAATCATGGCTTATATCAAGGAGCCGGTTCAGTATCACCAGCGTACGCAGTTAAGCCCTCAACCATGGGTACAGATGACGATGAATTAATTGACATGGACGCTGTCGGTGGAGAGGGTGAACTAGAGGATCACGAAGACGCTGTAGAGAAAACATTACCTAAGAAATAGTATATAGTTACTCAACTATCTTAATGAGCTCAAACTAACTTTTCTTTTATTTTACACTATTTATAATTGTAAATTTATTGTTCATGGAATTAAAATATGAAGAGGTGTTAAATGAAGCGTATATTAACTAAGGAGGTCAAGCTTAGAAAAAAAAGAAAAGGTATTCACGCAAAAACAAAAACATCACGTAATAAACATTCAAAGAACTATAAAAAACGATATAGAGGTCAAGGTAGGTAAATGAATAAAGATCAAATACTTAAAGAGTGTATACGGGAGATAGTACAGGAATATTTAGATAATGATCCTGAAGTTAAGACATGGGCTCTATTTACTACTAAAATATATGATCCTATATTTAAGGATATTAAAGATAGGGGTAAACTAAAAAAAACTTATAAACAATTAATGCGTAGCCCCAAGGTTGATGTAAGACATAAAAAGGCTATATATTATTTTTATAATTATCAATTAAAGAAATTGGGATCATCTGACTACGATAAAAAGTTAGTAAAGTTTCCTGTTAAAAAATAAGTTAAACGTTATTATGAAGAAAGAAGAAAAAGATCCATTTATACCTACTTACGGTACTGGAGATGTTATCCATGATTGTCCTAAACACGTAGAGATAGAGGAGCACGGTATTAAAGGTACGGTGATTAGTCACACACTTAATGAAGCCGGAGATGTTAACTATGTTGATGTTGATTTCGGTAACGGTAAGGTATACGAAAATATACCGACAAGTAAGTTAAAGGTAATAGAGGAGTCACATCATAAACACGAGGTTAAAGAAGAACCTAAAATAACTGAATTAAGATCTGTTATCAGAAACGTTATTAGTGATATGTTAAATAACAAATGAAAAAGTCTAAACTAATACAAATAGTTAGAGAGGAAATTCATAGTGTAATAACTGAAGCGCAACGAGCTATGGTGGGTGCACCCTACCGTAATACTTACGCGTCAGGAGTTATACCCAGGTTCGAGGATGATGATGAAGATGTAGGAGAGGTTGAAGAAACAGATATTAGAAAAAAATACGGCGACCAGCGAATAGATAATCCTAAGACCGGTAATGCTATTAAGTTAAGAACAGCATTAAAGGCGAAGAAGGGATCTGATGTTTACAGAAAAGCTAAACAAATATATAATCGATTAAAAGATCAAGAAGAGACGTAGTTGGGAATATGGGATATATTAAAGAAATTATTATATGTATTTGGATTTGTTGTTGCAGCTGTGGTAGTATCCATTTTAATAATACAGTACCTTATCATACTATGCCAAGGGTGTACACGACTGGTTACGGATATCATACAACTACTTATATAACCCCACTCACTAATTACAGTATACGTAGCTACTACTATAGTAAATACAATAAATTTCACTACAATCATAAAGGATATAATCATTATCAAAGTCACAGGAGATGGTAACATGAAAAAGAAAACTTTAAGATCTATAATACGAGCTGAGATAGTAAATGAAATCGAACTCAAACCTGATAATACATCTCAGATATATAATAGGATAGAGCAATTACTAGATATGACAGGGTGGATAGGTGACAGTTATTTCGAAAGATCGTTCCCAGATCCAGATACTTCTATAAAAACAATAAAGTATCTCGACGCTGCCTTGAAGATAATTGAGAAGGTAGCTAAAGATATCGATAAGGCTCCTAGGAAAGATACACCGGTCTCAGCTGGAACCGACCAATAAGGACTCGTTATGATAACCCTCTCTCCCGGAGCTCACGTTATAAGTAAACGTGCAAAAAAAATATGGATAATAGTTTCTATCTCTGCAGGAGTTATTACTATTAAGTCTGGTAGCAAAGAAAAAGAAATACCTTACAGTAGATTTAATTACGGTTGGGAGGTTTTTAAAAATCCTGATCACTAATCGTACGCCAACTTATTGATTAAGGCCTTTTTCGCTAGAGGTAGGTATGTTTCCTTTAAAGGAATTCTCATAGGTGATGTTACAACATACGCAGCTGCGTGTATAAATGTATCGTAATGTCTAGTTACATCCAATTTTATATCGTCATAACCTATTTTTTTGTCAAACTTATCTACAAACGTTAATGTAAGATCCTTGTACTTGGATGCATCAAACGCATCATACTGAGCTCCTGTAATAATATTAATTCTATATTCGTAGACATATATTTTATTCTTAACGAGAAATAAAAATCCTTCGTTCGTATACGAAGCTCTAAGTCCTATTGTATCCACCTCTAATTGTGCTTGAATATTATCAACTAATTCCGTTAAACGATGAATCGATTTAGTAAATTTTGATAGCGCGAAATTAATTGATTTCTGTAAATGTATTAAATACTTATCATCACTTAATATCTCCTTGTACAGTAAATTATATTCAGTGAAATCAAATCCTATTAAATCTTTTTTAAATGCATTATCCATTATCATCTTTCGATGCTTCAACTGTAATAACTGATCATAGTGGTTTTGTAAATCAATCAGAAAGGGATAAATCCTTTTTTTATTTATCTGCTCTTCAATATATTGAATATAATCTAATAAAATATATTTATTATATTCATAGTCTATTGGCTCGTCTGTCAACCATGTAGGACTGAGTTTCTTCATCTTTAATAAATATTTATAATAAGAGGAAAAATGGTAATATTTAAGCAACCTAAAATATATAATCCAAATCAACTTAAACGGATCAGATCAGCTGGAAAAATCGTAAAGGATGTATTACAGTTAATGGTAGAGAATTGTACTAGTGGAATAACAACTAATGAACTAGACAGCCTTGCAGCAAATTTTCTTAAACAACATAAATCAAAATCAGCTTCACTCGGTTATAGAGGATACCCTAAACATTCCTGTATATCAATCGATCATGTTATAGTGCACGGTATACCTGACGATACTATTATCAAGGAGGGTATGTTAGTGGGTATAGATTGCCCGGTAAAATATAAGGGCATGCATGCTGACTCAGCCGTCAATGTCGAAGTAGGAGATGTAGGAGAAAGTAAAAAATTACTTAACAAGGTCTCATATGACTGTCTCATACATACATTAAATAATACCGGTCCGAGTGTAACGATAGGTGAATTAGGAGATATACAACAGTCATATGCTAACAAACACGGATTTAAGGTAATGAAACAATTCCAAGGCCATGGGGTAGGTAAAAATCTTCACGAACCACCTGTAATACCGTACTGGAAGGTACCTGGAAACCCATATAATGACTACCAACTCAAGCCAGGTAATGTACTTGCGATTGAACCAGGTTTGGTAACAAACGATAATCTACTAATACTACCGGATAAGTGGAGTATAGTGACAGATGATAATAGTCCAGGTACAGCATGGGAGCATACAGTTGTGATAACTGATAATGGTTGTGAAATTCTAACCGAATAAGTTGGATACCTGAATATAATTTCGTATATTTATATAAACGGGGGTGACTTGGACTTGACGTGTAACGGATGTCTGAAGCACAGGCTGGGTGATGACCTACATCAAGTATCGCTAACTGGCGAAACTACCCTTGCAATGGCGGCCTAAGAGGTTTAGCACTTGCACATCATTTAACTGAGTATACTTGCAGGTTAATTAGATGTTAAACGAAGTAGATGGTGAAGAGGTAATGATATTGATTCTATAAACAACCTTACAGTTTAAAAAACATATCAATTTTTGGAAGTTTAGAAAAACTTATCCTATGCTTGTAAAAATGTTTCTTAAGGAAATTGTCACGGACCCGGGATCGATACCCGGCACCTCCACTAACTTAAAATAAAAATTAATGAAAAAAGCGATTAAACAATATCTGGATAAATTTAATGATATATACAACAGGTATTTAATACTGCCTATTATTTTAATGTGCGCAGCTGCATTAGTATACTATACATTATTTTACAATATTACTGAAATAATAACTTGGGGTATTGTATTAGGTATTAATCTACTTAATCTATATTTTATATATAGTAAGGAAGATTTATAGGAATGGATTTAAGAAATAAGATCACTGGAGAAATTAAAACTGCAATGAAGTCAGGTGATAAAACCCGACTAAATTTATTCAGAGTCCTTAAGGGAGAATTTGCACGAGTAGAGGATAATATAAATGTACTGACAGACGGACAAGTCGTCAAGATGTTACATAAGTTTATTAAGAATCTAGAGACAGTAAGTGACGAAAGGTCTAAGCAGGAAATAGCTATTTTACGTGAATATCTACCTGAGCAAATGACCGAAACCGAAATACGTGATGCTATTCAGGTTATTATAACAACTAATAATTATTCCACAATTAAGGACATGGGAAAGGTGATGTCTGATTTTAATTTTAAATTTAACGGTCAGGCTGATATGAAGATAGTGTCAGGTCTAGTGAAGGAAAATCTACAAAAATAGTTGGTACATTGAGTTATTTTTACTATATTAATAATGAAGCAAAGAACATTACATTTAGATATAAATAATATTGATTGGAGTGTACATTTTAAATTATCGATAAATCAATGGTTACACAGTACGAAGAGAATTATCGATACATCTTCTGCAAATGACTGGTCAAATGACCTACAAGATAGTTTTAAGAAAGAATTCGATACATTTATAGATGATAAGGAGTTTAGTTATATGTTTATTTATCAGGGAGAAAATCCATATATGTATCCGACGGATTTAATAGGACATATATGTGATAGATACATGAAGTATAATATAGATGTTGCAACAAAGTATAAAGATAAAATAGAAAGAAGTTTTTTTAATATTAATTAACAAATAAAATGGATAGTAAGATAAATAAACAGATTGAAAAGATTAAATTAAAAGTAAAGAAAAGGTTCCCTCACGCTAAGTGTGTAAATATGAAGGATGGTTATTATATCTATAATAAAGATGAGAATATTTTTGAAGAGTTTTTCCTACCACCTGCGGGTAGCATCCCACAGGCTTGGGAGTACGCACTCAAGACGGTAAGGTTGATTCAGAATTTTAACAGGACACATCCTTTGAAATTAGAATTAAATGCTGATGAAGAAAAATTAGAACGAATCCTGGGGAGGAAATCTAAGAAACAGATGGATAGAGAATTGTATGGATTATAAATTAAGGTGGATTGAGTTTAACAATCCCCAACTAGCTCCATTTAAAGGTAGGGTACCAATAACTGCCTATACAGAACAGTATATGAACGGCCTATGCTGGAGTGGTCATGAACTCAGTTTTAAGGCTAATAGTAAGTCTCAAGTGGAGTTATTTCTATATTATTGTGCGCTGATACTAGGCTATGATCTTACAACAGTAGATATAGAGGATTTAGACGGTAACTTAATTTACGTAGAACAAGATTTAAAAATAGGTGAATATGAAAAATATATTAAAGAGAATCAGGGATTCAATAGTAATGGATGATCCGAATAGCGAGTTAACTAACGAAGAGATGGATGTAATTAATTCTATAGAAACTGATTTAGATGTAAAGGTTGATGGAGTTAGTCTTAATGATAGGGTTAATGAAGCGTATGATGATCTCCGCGATCAGGTAGCTACGACTACTTCTCCAGAATATATGTTAACTGATACACGAGTTGTAGGATATAGCTCCAAGGAGGAGCAAACGCTGTTATTCGAGATGTTAGCACAGATCGGTATAGACCCAACATTAGAGTCTGTCTTAGATGTAGGTAGTGGTGTAGGAGACTTTTACGGGTACCTCGAAGGTAGACTGGGCACTCCTATTGAATACTTAGGTATCGATATAAACCCAAATATGGTCAATACTGCATATCAAAAATATCCAAATATTAAATGTATTAAAAAGGACTTAGCGGATATGGATGGTAGGTTTGATTTTGTTATATCTTCCGGTCTATTTAATTTAAAGCTCGTAGACCCTATGTATGATTACTTATACAAGAGTATCGATAAGATGTACGAGTTAAGTAATATTGGAACAGCCTTTAATATGTTAAGTGATAATACAACAGAAAGAATAGATGGGTTATTTTACTATACACCCACTACAGTGTTTGATTATTGTTTAAAGAAATATAATAAAGTAATATTGAAGCATGACTATCTGAGTGATGATTTTACTATTTTCATATATAAATAATATTAATATAAAAAATACAAATATGTTAGATTACAATGAACGTATAATTAATGCCATGGAAAAGCAAACAGAGGTTATGGAGCGTATAGTTGATGCATTAAATGTAATAGCTGATAGTATAGAGCGACTTAAGGAAAAGGATGCAATAAATAAGGGTAAAAATATTTTAAATGGATAATTATTAATATATAAAATTATTCACATATAAATTTACATCACATGAGCGTCAATCACGCATACGGTACTCCAGAAGGAGCCAAGGAAAAACAAAAACGATTAGGTAAATATTATTCTTCTATAGATTTCTATATCGATGATAATATATCAGAAGAGCAAGTATTTTCCTCACAACAACCAACTATTGGTCATCTTGAAATAGGCTCACTAAAGCCTGAGCTTACATATAGCGAATGTACACGTATAATAGAAACGTTATACGATGCATTAAACGCATATGAAAAAAAATATAAATTCGGGATGATGAAAAAGCAACGTCGTAAATAATTAAAATTATGAAATCATTTGTATTAATATCAATTGCCTGCTTTGTCGGGTCCTTTACTAGTGCGTTTATCTTAAGAGTGTTTTTTGATAGCAAAATTAAGAAATTAAAAGACAAACTTAACGATAAGGAAACGGTAATATCCGCACTCAAACAATTTATTAGTGGTACAGGTAATAAATCCTAAAGATCCATTTGAACAATTTATACGTTCAATACTATCTCAACACAACCAGGCTGATCACCTCAGAGAAATAGCCCTTAGAGGTAAAGCTAATTTCGGTATCGGGGATAATATTGATTCATTTTTTCAATCAGTAGAAACATCCGTACTAACAGATGAGTATTTTAGTGATGAAAAAATTAAAGATATTGATACTATACGTAGGATTGTTAATAAAATGTTATATCTTATCAAAAAGATTAACAACTCTTTAAAAGAAACCGAGTCTAAGGAAAAGGATATACAGACGGTTAAGAGTCTTATGTATATAGTATTGGAAGAACAACGTAATATTAACAGTACATTTGTAGACTTTATGAACACAGTAAATAAACATTATTAATATGAGCATATCAAAAGTATTTCTTAGTAAGGATCGTGTAATTAACTTATATAAAACTGGAGGAGTTGCACTCGTTCTTAAACAATTAAATAAGGATTGTGTAACAGCTGAAGACGATATCAATTGTTTAATTGATCTCCCGCGAAAGAGTGAAAAAAATATAGAGGTTCTAGAGACAAGGATTAAGGACTTAATTAAATATAGTAGTATATAAGTTAGGTATTTATATATGACAAATATAACTGTCATGATAGGGATGAGATTTAAGGATATACAATTTTCAGAGATTGATTACGAGTGGTTTTCTATGATGCCTACGGATGAAAAACTCATCTTTATATATAGTGCACTATTGACCCCTGAAGAGATGGTGAATTTCATAGATAACGATTTGCAGGATGATAATGAAATCCCACAACAGCCTGATACTAGTGATATATTTAACATAATCGGAGAAACTATATCTGATCAAGATGATCTTATACCGTTATATAATGATATAGGAGAACTATACACTGAGGTAGTCAAGAATATGACAAACTATTATAGATTGAATATTGTGTTTGTTAATAACTATATTATAATTAATAGTGATAGTATTAAGATTATAAATAAATCAAGGGATAAATTTTTTAATGATGGATTTATTATTAAAAAAATTGAAGATGGTATATCACATACAGGAGGTTATAAGTATATGCATTTATATGAATTAGTATCTTCTGTTACATCTATATCAACGAATTAATATATGAAATTTAATTACAAACTGATACATCATGGTGATAAGGCATATATTATTCAACGCACAATGCACGTATCCCATAATCCTATCCTTGCAGTGTGGAAAGAGCATCTAAGTTCTGATATAATATTAAAGAAGGGAGAGTTATTTTATTTTTGTGAAGAAATTATAAATTTACAGGAAATACCAGAAACTGAATAATTATATATAAATAAATTAATACAATGAGACGTAAACAACAAGTACAAACAAAATTAGAAGCTATTATTAATAGACTTGAATTAAATGTAAGAGCCCTAGAGGGAAGACAACTATCAGCTGATCAGTTACTGATTAATTTAAAGAGTATATTAGGTCAAGCTAAGCACACTGAAGAATTGGTTGATTTAGAGGATTAACTATGAAGAAATTTTTTGCTGTACTAGCGTTTATTACATCCGTCTTAATTGCTAGCAGTGCCGCATATTATTCCGTGTTCGGACTATCCCATTTATTTGCAGGAGCTAAATTAGCTATAATAATAATGGCTGGTAGCTTGGAGTTCGGTAAATTGGTTACTGCTACTATATTACATAGATACTGGGAGGATATTAATAAAGGAATTCGGTTGTACCTACTTATAGGGACAATAACGTTGATAGGTATAACATCAGCTGGGATATATGGATTTCTTTCAAATGCATATCAGATTACTGCAAATCAATACGCTATTAATTCATCTCAAATTAACATCCTAGAAAATAAGAAAAATTATTTTCAAAAGAATATTGATAGAATAGGAGACCAGGTTACAACTAAAGAAAATCGAATCAATACCTTAACTGAGCTGAGGGCCCAGCAAGAAGCTCGGTTAGATACACTCTATAAAAAACAGTGGTGGAACTCTATTAGAAGAACAGAGGCATTGATTAAGCAGGCTGATGCTGAAATAAAAAAGAATTCAAACGATATAACAGAATTAAATAATAATATTTCATCATCAAATGATTCTATTAATAAATTTGACATGCAAATATTGGGGTTTAGTAATAGTGAATCTACGGCTGATTTAGGACCTTTAATTTACCTATCGAAGATAACCGGGAAGTCGATGGATCAGGTAGTAAATTATTTTATATTATTACTTATATTTGTTTTTGATCCACTCGCAGTTTGTCTGCTAATAGCAGCCAATACAATTTCCCTTAAGGCATTTAAAAAAACAAAAAATCCAGTCGCAACAACCTTATCTAAGACTGGTACAGCTACAAAGGTTGAAGATACGCACACTGATGTACTAGGTGAACACAATTTAATAATTGATGATTTAAAATTCGAAGCTACTGTACCAGATGAAAAAGAGTTTAACACCCCCTATCCACTAGCGGATATTATCAATGAACCCACATCTAATGATATGAAGGGTCAGTCCCGAGCTAAGAAGATAGCTGACTTAAAGAATAAGCAACAAGGTGGTATAGTTAACGTAAAGGGTGAGTACAGGTTTACTAATCCCAATACTTACGGTGACGGTAGATCTCCTCGACCCAAGAAAAAATAGTCGTTATTATTTGCTTTTTTAAAAAAAAGTTCTTATATTTAAATATATTTTTATGAGTAGACTACTTTTAGTATCAATAATTTTATTTATAGAATCACCTAATATCAATACATGCGATACAAATATCGTGTACATGCCACCTGTACCAACACATACAGAATTATTAGACGCTATAATACAAGTAGAGAGTGGAGGTGATCCTAATACTCACGCTAAGGGTGAAGACGCGGTTGGTTGCTTACAGATTAGGAAGATAATGATAAAGGATGTAAATAGAATTTTAAAGAAACAGGATAATAAAACTCGTTATAAATATAAGGATAGGTGGGATTGTGAGAAGAGTAAAGATATATTTGATATAGTAATTAAGTACTATCTCCCTGGAGCATGTGATCAGGATATTGCAAGGCTTTGGAACGGGGGACCGAAAGGACCTGTAAAGAAAAACACAAGACGGTACTGGAAGAAGGTTTTAAAAAAATTAAAAAAAGCAAAATATGAAAAAGTTAACAGCTGAAGAGTTAAGAAATAATTTCGAGAGACTTATTGAATTTATTTCAACTGAATTTTCAGGAAATAGAAAGGAAAAGTTACTGGACCTATATAATGGGCTAGGTGAGCGGATAATGATGGCACCAGCATCCGGGAATGAGGGATTTCACAATTGCTTTATAGGTGGGTACTGCGATCATGTATTAAATGTAATCGATTGCGCGCGCGCTCAGTACGAGATGTGGTCAGCTATGAATGCTAATACAGACTCCTATACGTATGAGGAGTTGATGTTCAGCGCACTCAATCACGATTTAGGAAAGGTGGGTGATTTAGATAACGAATACTATATACCTAATCCGAGTGAGTGGCACAGAAAGAACCAAGGTAAAATATATGAACATAATAAAAATCTAACGTACATGAGGGTGGCGGACAGGTCGTTATTTTTGTTACAACAGGCCGATATTAGTATAACTACAAACGAATTTTTAGCAATTAAGTTACACGATGGGTTATATGTTGATGATAACAAAGCATATTATTTTTCAGGGTACAATAGTGGTGGTTTAAAGAATCATCTCCCGATTTTACTACATCATGCAGATCATATGGCTTCTACTATTGAGAGGGAAAGTCAGCTAGCTCAGGAGCAACCTTTAAAGGATATTAAGGCTTCGTCGAACGGAGTAACTAATAAAAATAGGATGAAGTCGTTTACCAAAATAGCGGAAACGAACACTACTACACAAAAACATTCTGATCTTTTTAATGAATTATTTAAAGACGTATAATGGAAATTACAATAATAATAATATTGGCTGTGTTAAATATAATTCTTGGATACGCTTGCTATAATTTAGTTAAGCAGGTTGAGGATATGGAGGACTATAATAGAGGTCTAGAGGAGTATATTCTCTTTATAAAGGACAAGATAACTAGCGCCTACAGTACAATAAAAAAAGCCGACTATAAGGGCTCATTCGAAGCGGATGATGAAGTTGGTAGTATATTTAAAGACATAAAGGAGGTTATTAACTTCCTTGAAATATTATTCACAGATACAGATAACGATGCCAAGAAAAGCTAAAAAAGGATCATCTAGATATTACTTTACTCAAGATACTGAAGATGCAATTATTGAGTTTAATACTACAGATGATCAGGATAGAAGGAACTACTTATACGAACAGCAAATATATAAAGCTTTTGATAAGTTAGCAGAGAACCTTATTCATACATTTAAATTTTATTATTTTGATATGCCGTACGTGGATGTTAAACACGAGGTGGTAGCCTTTTTAAATGAAAAAATACATAAGTTTACCCCTGGAAAAGGGAAAGCGTTTTCATACTTTAGTATAGTTGCTAAGAATTACCTTATAGTACAAAATAATAAAAACTATCATAAATTTAAATCTCACGATGATGTAATAGCGATAGATAAGGATCGTAATGTTGTGAATGAGATACAGAAACAGGAGCATCGTGAGATTAAGTCGGAGTTCATAGACCTCTACGTACAGTACTGGGATAGAAACCTAACTAGACAATTTACTAAACACCGGGATATGGCTATCGCAGATGCAATTGTTGATCTATTTAGACATAGACATAATATAGAGAATTACAACAAAAAAGCTCTGTATATTTTAATCCGGGAAAGAACAGGGGTTAAAACTCAATATATAACTAAGATTATCGGTATAATGAAAAAGAAATATATTGAAATGTTTAAATACTATAACAAACACGGAGTATTACCAAAACATTAATCTTTAATATTTATATTTAAAGAATGTTATGGACAAGGACTCACCGTTATTTAAAAAAACATCTTTTGCGGATCTTATGCAAGAGATACATTCCAATCAACGTAAGAAGGATAGGCAAATTAATTTACTTATAGCTGAATTAAAACCACTTATTCAATCTATAAGTGACGCTACGATTATAGTACCGCTAATAAAAGAATATCTAGAGGTAAGTGTAAAGAATGACGATCACTTAGTCAAGTTACTGGCTGTTACTCAAAGATGGATGTCCACTAACACCAAGGCAGCGATTGCGGGTGGTGAGAATACTTTAATCACTGATGAAGAAAAAGAACAATTGCTCCGGGAACTGGAAAATATACAGGATGATATAGATGTTAATAATGATATCGATGTTAATAGGGATGTAGAGGACGCAAGAGTGAGATTAAAGGAGCTAGATAATGAGTAGTATTAATTACGAACAAGCTGAAGTAGTAGGTGTTAATCTTACGGATAAGAATCCCTTAAACCTTTATTCAGTTAGATTTAAATTAGTTAAACACAAGGACAGTAGTTACACCGATTCACTAGTAGCAAGACCGGCTGACCTTAATATTAAGAGAGTACCACTGCTGGGTGAAACTATTCTAGTATTTAAAGCAGCTGATCAAGATTCAATGGCATTTAATCCAAAAGGCTCCTGGTATTACCTACCAGCATCCCTGAATGTACAAAACTCTGTACATCAAAATGCAGCTCCTAACCTATCGCTAACCAAGCCTGTTACTAATAAAGAAGCTAGCGCAGGTAACTATAATCAAGTATCGGCTGGTAACGTGCGTACTGGTGAGAGTGAAACTGCTACTATGGATAGTGAGCAACAGGCTAAACTCGGGATTAATTTCGTAGAAAAGACTAATATAAAGCCTATGCAGCCGTTTGAAGGTGATATGTTAATAGAGAGTAGATTTGGTAGCTCAATTAGGTTCGGTAGTACGTTGAGTAAGAATTTTAATTTATTTAGTAGGAATCCAAATTGGTTGAAAGATGATGATAACAGTTCAAGTGAAGATGGTGATCCTATCTTGATAATTTCTAATGGACATGGTACTACGGGTTTTGAGAAAACATTTAATAAGTATGAGGTTGAAAATCAAAATAATGATGCATCATCTATTTGGTTGACTAAAAATCAAAAACTAACAACTTTCAGTCCTAAACTTGTTGCAGCTAAATTTAATAAAGCTCAGACAGCTGAAGAGATAGATACATACAAGGATGGATTTAACGGAAACCAAATAATAATAAAATCAGGTAGAGTGGTATTTTCATCCGATAACGAAACAATTATATTTGGAGAAGGAGGTATTGGATTAACAGCCAATAAATCTATCACCATGGATACTAAATCTAATGTACATATAAATTCTCCTAAAATTATAATAGGGTTAGATGCAGAGGAACCAGCTGTACTAGGTAATAAGCTACAGGATGCATTAAATACATTAATTGATGAAATAGTTAAGATATCAGTACCAACAGGTACTGGTCCATCAGGTCCACCTGTTAATTCAGGAGCTATTATTAGTGTTAAACGAAAAATAGCTAACGCACTGTCTGGTATCGTTAGCGTAAGATAATAATATACCATAAAAATCAATAAGCAAATATTTATTTATAAACAAAGTAAACAAGGGTATTATGAAAGCGAAAAGTTTTTTTACTTCATTAAGAAAAGTTATTAGAGAAGAGGTCCAGCGAGCAGTAAGGATTGAAATTCAAAATGTGATTAACGGTAATGTTAAGCCTGTGAATAAGCTACCTAAAAAACGACCTAAAACCAGGGAATTGAGTTTAACTGAAGAGGTACGTGCATCGCTAGGAAATGGTTCTAGTGTAGTACAAGCCAGTGAACCTGAAGTTGAATATTCATCTAATCCTATGATTAACGGAATATTGAATGAAACTGCAAGGGAGTATAGTCAACCAAAGCCAGCTCAACAGGAAGAGTATCCAACGATGGGTGGTAGCGCGCTTAATACTGGGGATTTAGCTAGTATGTTAGGATACGGTGATATGCAACCACCTCAACCGACAGTACAGGATATGGTACCTAAGGGAATGAATCCTGCAGGGGTAACTGATGATGTTGCGAATGCCTTAACAAGAGATTATTCTCAATTAATGAAGGCTATAGATAAGAAAAAAGGTATTAAATAGTAATGGCTCGATCTAGGGAGGAAAAATTTTATAACGTATTAGATTTAAGGCCTAATAAGGCTATAGGAATTAAACTACCTTTAAATAATAACAGCGGTGGTGTTTTTACACTATCGTACACTACTGAAGAACAAGCTATATCTAATTTAAAGAATCTATTACTTACTAGGAAAGGAGAAAGGGTGATGCAGCCTAATTTTGGATCATCTATATACGATGTATTATTTGAACAAAATACTGAAGATATAACCGGTAGGATATCTGATGGACTAGCATATGATATAAAGTACTGGTTACCGTATATTATAATAGATAATATCAACGTCGTTCCTAAGCTTGAAGGAGAATTGGGACAATTTGGACATGGTATCCAGATCGATATTAAATTTAAAGTAACAGAGCAAGGTGCTAATCAATCTATTACATTTATAGTGCTAGAGTCAGGTAAAGCAGCAATATTATAGAGTAAGATATGGCAGAAAAGAAAAACATAAAATATTTAGAAAAGGATTTTAGTCAATTTAGATCTAATCTAATTGATTTCGCTAAAACGTATTTTCCGGATACATATAATGATTTTAATGAATCATCACCAGGAATGATGTTTATTGAAATGGCGGCGTACGTTGGAGATGTGCTATCCTTTTATATGGACTCACAGTTAAAGGAAACGTTAACTGAATTTGCAGAAGAAAAAGCTAATGTATATTCCATAGCATACGGGTTAGGGTATAAACCAAAAAATTATGTCGCTGCAGCTACTAGCTTAGATATATTTCAAATAGTACCTTCAGTCGGAAGTGGTGGGAGTACATCACCTGACTATAATTACGCGCTTACTATCCCAGCTGGGATGCAGGTCTCATCAACTGAGAACACGACTGTAAGTTTTAGGACAATACATGATATTGATTTTCAATATTCATCCTCCCTCGATCCTACCGAGGTTACAGTATATCAGGTCGATTCCAATACCAGTGAACCTACATTTTATTTACTGAAGAAATCGACTAAGGTTGTTTCTGGTACAGTTAAAACATCTACATATACATTCGGAAGTCCAAAGCAATACGATAAAATTAATCTATCTGACGATCAAGTTATTGAGGTTGTTGATATATACGACAGTGACGATAATAGATGGACAGAGGTACAGTATCTAGCGCAAGAGGGTGTATTTGATAGCTTAAGAAATATAGCTGCTAATGATCCAGATCTAAATCAATATAATGACACTGCTCCTTATTTATTAAAAATTAAAAAAACACCAAGAAGATTTATATCTCGTTTCGATAAGGACGATAAAATGATGATTCAGTTTGGTGCAGGTATTAGTGCTGGGGACGACGAAACAATTATACCGAACCCTGATAATGTAGGTTTAGCTTTACCGTACGGTGTGAATGGTGAGACATCAATCGATCCATCTAACTTTACATTTACTCGAGCATATGGTCTAGCACCATCCGACACTACATTAACAGTTAGATATACCGTGGGTAATGGTGTTACTGACAATGTTGCATCAAATACATTAACGGATATTACTTCAGTAACGTACACAACAAATAGTACAGGATTAAATAATAGTTTACTCAATCAAGTAAAGGGATCTGTCGCGTGTACAAATCCAGTTGCTGCTAGCGGTGGTAGAACATCACAGGATATTGACGAGGTAAGAAACAATGCATTGGCTCATTTTGCTGCGCAGAATAGGATTATTACAAGAGAGGATTATATTGTCAGGGCGTATTCAATGCCTTCAAAGTTTGGAGCAATCGCTAAAGCGTATATTGTACCTGACGATCAATTAGACAGCTCCACTCCTGCAGGTACTAGAATACCAAATCCTTTAGCTCTAAATCTGTACACATTAGGATACGATAGTAACACAAATTTAACCAGACTTAATTTAGCTGTTAAGGAGAATTTAAAAACATATTTAGATCAATTTAGAATGCTAACCGATGCTGTTAATATTAAGGATGCATTTATAATTAATATAGGTATCAATTTTGAAATTATTTCAAGGCCTAACTATAACGATAATGAAGTTATATTAAGATGTATTGCAACATTGAGGGATATGTTCGCAGTTAAGAAATGGCAAATTAACCAACCAATAATAAAGGCAGATATTTATACTGAATTAGATAAGGTTGATGGAGTACAAACAGTTACTAATTGTGAAATAATTAATTTATGGGATTCAACACAGGGGTACAGTGGTAATATTTATAATATTGAAACTGCTACTAAAAATGGTATTATTTACCCGTCACTGGATCCGTCAATATTTGAAATAAAATATTTAGATTCTAACATTAAAGGTAGAACAGTAAGCTTATGATTTATTCTATATTCGCAGATTTCGATACAACACTTTACGAAGCTTCGTCAAGTCTAAATACAGGCTTAGACCAGATACTTGAGCTCGACAAGGCTGTTAAGCCTGCAACTTCACAATCTTATAATTCGAGAGCACTAGTAAAATTTGATCTAGCGAGTATATCTCAGTCAATTGTAGACGGGCTAATTACTTCACCATCCTTTCATTTAAGAATGTTTGCTACAGACGATCAACAGGAAATACCTGCTATATATACATTAAGGGCTTACCCTGTGTCTGAGAGCTGGGATAGAGGGATAGGTAGAAGATATAATAAACCGTCTGTTACTGAGGGAGCGAGTTGGAAATATAGGGATGGTGTAGATGCAGGTACACAGTGGGCTACTAGTTCGTTTACAGCGGGTGTAACTGGTTCGTATGCAGCTGTTGTTGGAGGAGCTAATTGGTACACTACGAGCTTTGCAACACAGAGTTACTCTTACTCAGCCGTAGATATCGATATGAACACTACTACGATAGTTCAAGCTTGGTTATCAAGCTCTATAACTAACAATGGGTTTATAGTGAAGAGGTTGACGAGCGACGAGCAGAGTTTAACAAGTTTAGGGAACATACAATTCTTCTCAACACAGACACATACAGTATATCAACCTAAATTGGAGGTTAGGTGGGATGACAGTACCTTTAGTACAGGTTCATTAACACCGTTAACTGATGAAGATGTGACTTTATATTTTCGAAATCTAAAAACAGAATATAAATCAGGAGCTAAGGCTAAGCTCAGAGTCTATGGAAGAGCTAAATTTCCGACTAAAACATTTGCAACTTCTTCAGCTTATCTAGATGTTAAATACCTACCAACTTCGTCGTACTACTCCTTGAGAGATGCATATACAGAGGAAATTATTGTTCCATTTGACGATAACCACACTAAATTGAGTTGCGACTCAAATGGGAATTACTTTAATTTATGGATGGATGGGTTACACCCTGAAAGATTTTATAGATTTATAATAAAGATAAAACGAAGTGATACAGATATAGAATATTTTGACAATGATTATATATTTAAATTGGTTAGATAAAAGTGTTCAAGGATCCAAAAATACAAGACAAGGTCAATAGAGCGTTATGGGACCTTCAATCGATTGATAAAGAAAAACAGGAGGTTGAGGAGAAGATAAGTGCTGTTGAGTCTAAGGAAAATGTATATGATATTTGGGGTGAGAGTATTGACCTTGAGGAAATAACAAGGAAGCTTATTAAAAAATATGCCGGGCAGGATGGGTATGATGCAATAACATCTAATCCAGAGGATAATCCAGCTACTTCCACTACACAAGATCAAGGCAACCAACCACCTGTAAGGAGTGTAGATAGGACTCCATCAGGTTATATACTAAGTAATCAGGATAAAACTGAACAGGTACCGTTACGGATAGAATTAAAAAATCAAAAATTTGACGTAGAGATATTTGATAAGAAGATCGATGTATTAATACGTGAATTAGTACCCGTGGATGTTTCAAGGTTAAGTGATAGAGTCGAAACGGAGTTAATGACACTCGAGGAACAGTTAGCTGCATTACAAGGACAATTGGATGATAAGGATGATGAATTGGGACGACTTAACGATCAACTCGAGGGTTTAACGGGACAGGATGATCAGGTATACCCTGACGGTACAATATTAACAATACCTGAAAAGACTTGGTCTTATATCGTACATAAAGGTAAGTTAAGATTTATACCAGATATTTTCGTGCAGGACAACACGTATTCAGCTCAACAGTCCGGGTATCCTATCACTGTAACGCAGCCCGTCACTGGTAAGTCATTGTTAGAGACTATATTGAATGCATACCAGGGTTCTATTAAGACAGTTACTTTAGATGATTTAAGGTTAATGGATGAGGGATACGTTACAGAATATATAGTTAATCCAACCCGTGATACTGTTACAATTAAAATACCAGACCAACCACAACCGTACACAGTCAATCTAGGATTATCGTACGATGAAAACGGGAACGTAGAATTAGATGAAGACGGGTATCCGATAGAGCGTACTAAGGTTGAGATGGGTCCTGCGGATCCGGTTAAGATTGGTAGCACTCCACCTAGTCAAACAGTTAATATAGGGACGCAGTCCGGAGCGGCCGCCGCGGCTGAAACAGCAGCTATAAATAATGCTGATGCAATAGCTACATTACAGGCAGAGATAGTCGAGATTGAGACTAGGATGGGTGAGTTGAATGCACGTATGATTCAAGCTATAGATGATACAGGGTTTAACGACACTAATACAGGTATATGGAAAGCTCGTGTAAATAACGGTGAGTACAGTAATTTTGTTGACGGTAATGGAGATTTACAGTCAGGATCTGCGGTTCGACGGATATCGAAAAATTATCGCCAAGCAGGGTATGGACCTGATAGTGAGGACTCACTTCAAGAGGTAAGTAATATAAGTATAGTACTCAAGACTGATTTAGCTAATAAACAGAGTGAGTTGGCGGGATTACAATAATGTTAAAGGATTATAAAAATATAGATTCAATACTAGTTAGTACACAACCTACTCGAGGGGATAGACTTACGGAAAAGGACTTATTAGTTCTTAAATATGAAAATACTACACCTTCATTTGATGCCAACGAAAATGAATTAATTGAATTTCATGTATATGATATTGACGGTAATTATATTACTTCTAATCATAACGCGGAGTACAAGAAAAAGAAACCTAAATCAGATGTTACAGACAGCATCGTTAGAAATTATTATTTTGATATACATGAAGCGGTAAGAGATTTAGGATTACTATCAGGTGAATATAAATTTTCACTTAATTTTTACAAAAATATTATAGGATCATTTGACGGTATTAAGTTAGCGTTAACAGAGATATCCCCATCAAGAAAGGAGATACGATTAAAGCCAGTAGATGATTTTTCAAATTACACTGGTGGGCTTAGTACCTTAGATGCAATTAACGATGTTGATTTTATAGTTAACTTTGGTAACGACTTAACCGCTACGGCAGTTAATTGGTTGGTCGACGGAACAACGGATACAGAAACAACGATAGTCATACGATTGTACGAACCACTTTCAGATGATATTGAGATTGGGGATGAGTCTTGGATTGCAGATGAGGTGTCTTCACCCTATATTGATAATATTAAAGTGATAGGAGCTCCCGTACCAGTACTACAAAATAATGTCAAAGGTCCAAATTTCGATATTGTTACTGACTATAGATTAAAGACAGAGACGGATTTTAAAACATGGAATCAGCTATTAGGTTCCGGAGTGTCAACATCCCAACAATTAATAGATACGTACTTTAGCGGTAGTTTAAGTGGTATTAAATTAAATATCGATTACTGTGAATTCGAAAACTTCGTGCATTTTAGTTCAGCTGAAGAGAGGATTAAGAATTTTAAATATAAGCTTGAATTAATAGAGCAGTATGATGCTACGTTAACGTCGATTAATACATATACGGGATCTGTAGGTGATAACACCACGGTTACTACAAAGAAACGTAATGAGATAATATCTGGATTTGATGATTTTGAAAATTATTTATATTTTCAAAGCGGTAGCGGTACATTTACTTTTGGAAGTTGTTCTATACACCCGTGGCCTAAGAAACCGGACTCGAGGGTTACTACCCCGCTTACTTGGCAACAGGCTCAGCAGCAATGGAGTAATGCTAATTTTTCATTCCAGCAAGGAGGTGTAGTTGATACGTATCCAGCTATTAAGCCCTATACGCTATACGATGTAACATCATCGATATCTACTAACTGGTACAATGCTGCAATATCATCAGCGTCTCTTTACGATAAATACAACGATAGTAGTTTAGTAAAAACAATACCGGAGCATATTAGAGTCGATTCTGGTAATGAACAGTATGATGTATTTGTTAATATGATGGGCCATCATTTTGATATACTGTGGACCTATATATCTCACTTAAATAAAACAATTACTAGGGAGGAGCATCCTACTGAAGGGATGGCTAACGAGCTATTATTTAACGTAGCTAAATCGATGGGATGGAATTTATCTCTAGGAAACAATACAACGGATCTTTGGGAATATACTTTAGGGACGAATCAAGCTGGTGCGACACAACAAACGGGATCAGTAGAGAGTAAACCTAGGGGACAGGTTACGAAGGAAATATGGAGAAGGATTGTTAACAACTTACCGTTTCTATTAAAAACGAAAGGTACAGCTCGTTCTGTTAAGGCACTTTTAGCTTGTTACGGGATTCCTCAAACTTTATTATCTATAAGGGAGTACGGTGGACCTAAGTTACCGATTTCAACAAAAAAACCAGTTTACGTAAAAGATGATTATTCGTACGCACTTAGGGTGAATGGTGGTCAGTATATTTCGTCGGCTTGGTTACCAGTAAAGACTGGCTCATATAAAACACCAGACACTTTAGAGTTGAGGTTTAGGACGAAGGATGGTCTAAAGGAATCTATTAGTGGTGTAACTGTATTACAGGGAGGGTTTGGACCGAGACCTGAATGGTACGTCACAGCTGTTCCATCCGGTAGTAATAAACAAAAGGGAAATTTAAATTTCTATCTATCAGGTTCTAGTGGATATAAAACGGGCTCAATTACTGATGAATACTTATTTGATGGTAACTGGGCAGGTTTAATGGTTAGGAGGGATACGAGTACTGATATTACAGGTTCGAATAACTCTTATACTGTATTTCTTAAAAAACATAAATATAGTAAATTAACCACTGATGCATCTGCGAGTATTGCTATTAACGGGGCAACGGAGTATTCATATAATCATGCATGGAAACGACCGGATAGTGCAGGGACCGTATCAGTGCCAAAGGTACACATCGGGTGGGGAGATAATCCTTCAGGTATAAGTCATTTTTCAGGTTCGTATCAAGAAATAAGATATTGGGCAAAGCCACTTGATGAGGAGGATTTTGCTAACCACGTTACATCCCCATCTGCGTATGACGGTAATTCAATAACATCATCGTATCAGCAATTAAGATTTAGAATACCTTTAAGACAGAAATTCGATCTTTCAATCTCATCGAGCTTAATGTCTCAGCACCCGAATCAAAATATATTAGAGTTTGAGGGAGGATATGTTACATCAGCTAGCTTTGCAGGATTTGTTAGTCAAAGTAGTTTTTACGGTGTCGATGAAACATATTATATAGAAAACCCATCAATGGGTGGTAATAACTTATGGAGTGAAAAGGTAAGAGCTGAGAGTAGTACTTTAACAGGATTTTTAAATACTGATACAAGGAAAGAGAAATCAACATACGATACAGCTCCGGTTGATTCACCGAGATTAGGAATATACTTCTCACCTCAAAATTCCATTAACGAAGATATTTTTAATCAATTAGGGTTTTTTGAAATAGATGATTACATTGGAGCTCCTGATTCAGTATATGAAGATGACTATCCTGAATTAAAATCACTGTCATGGGATTACTGGAAAAAATATTCTGACAGAAATAATTATAACGAATACTTAAGGATGATATATCAGTACGATATGTCGTTATTTAAACAAATCGAACAACTACTACCTGCACGTACTAAAAAGCTAGACGGGGTACTGATTGAGCCTAACATACTGGAAAGGAGTAAGGATAGAGTAATAGATCAAATGACTTGGGAGGAGCCCTTCTACAGTATGTCACTGGATCAATCTCAGATCAACCCAACACCGACTGGAAGTTTTATATTAAATGAAGCGTCTATGTCTCTTTACCCTGCAGATAATATATCAGGTAGTTACGATAATTTACCTACCGCGCATATAAGCTTAAGCCTGTCCGTTAACCCTGCTGTTTATTCTGTGGATTCATTTTACAGTAACATTGTTAGTGGTTATCCGCTAGTGCTGCCAGTAAATAATGGTTCAGGTACAGACTGGACAATACTTAGTAACGCAACAGGAAGTTTTGATAACAAGTACACCAGTGCATATTTATCTGCTGGTGCTTATTCTAAGAAATTATTGAGTTATACATTTGATGGTATTAATAAAGCTTCGCTACCACCTAGTGAGAGCATCGATATAATGGGTATAGAGTGTACATATCATTTGTCTGCTTCTAAGAATGATAGGATGTATGATTATAGTGTACGGCTAGCTAATGATGATGGATTTTTTCCTAGTGATTTAGCTACATCTCAATCCATAAACGGTGGTGTTACTCGATCATACGGTGGACCAACAGAGAGGTGGGGTACTACCGCGGAGGTGCTGAGAGAAATTATATATAATGTTGAAGGTGGCTTATATGCTACATTTAAGGCTCAAAATAGTGGCGCGGGTACACACTATGTATATGTTGATAGTGTTAAGACTACCGTATATTATCAATTAAAAAAAGCAGAAATACCTTACTATGAAGCTGAGGGATTAACTCCTACAATAATGGATAATAGAATTTATCCCGGAGTTTACAATACTGTAACACACAGTATATCTAGCTCATTGAATAATCCTATAACTAGGTACACAACTCATGAGACTGGTTGGGAATACTGTAAGGAGGTTACTCAGTCGATAGGGTTATTGGGGGACGTGCCATGGTTTAATATTAATAATGTAACAGGATCCCCGGATGATGTTTATGCGGATAATCCAATATCTGGACTAGTTGGTAACTTTATAGTAGGCCGTAATTACGGGTTTACATTTCCGTCTGAATCTATATTAATGGGATGTCGTATACACCTTCCTTTTAGTGTCAGTGGTGTAACTATCACTAATCCACCTAAAGTGGCGATTAGTAATACTATACTTGTTAAGAATTACGAATCAAACGGGATGAATTACTTAAGTCAAAGTAATAATGCGTTCGCTACGAGTGATGTGTATCCTGTTGGAGAGTATGATGTATATACTGGATCTCCCAACTATCGATTAACGAGTAGTTATTATGGTAATCCGGAACAGGATATAGGTATATATACATCTTCAAGCTTTGGCGTAGCTGTAAGTTTCGCGAAGGTCTTTGCTCTCCCACCATCGAGTATTAATACAACGGCATCGCTGGATACTATAGGACTTAAACTGTACTATAAAACACCGTACTATGTCGAAGCTACAGATACGGTAGAATTTTTACCTCAAGGAACAGCTAATCACAGGTATGAGGGAAGTAAGGTAACGTCTGCTGATTTTAATGTGGATTCACCTGATACAATTGACGGTGGACCAGTGGTAGAGATAACAAAAGCAAATCCAAATAAATTTATAGTTTCACCGACTGGAGCGTCAGGAAGTATCAAGGTGTTATAATTTTTAATTTCAATATATTTATATATGAACAAAATAAATTAATTCAAGGGAAGTTATGGGGTATTTAAATAATTCAAGCGTTACAGTTGACGCTATTTTAACTAATAAAGGAAGAGAGTTATTATCTAAGGGAAGAGATGAGTTTAATATAACTCAGTTTGCTTTAGCAGATGACGAAGTAGATTATAATCTATGGAACCCAGCACATCCACTAGGGTCTAATTATTACGGTATTATTATTGAAAATATGCCACTAGTAGAGGCGTTACCTGATGAATCACAAATGATGAAATATAAATTAGTGACGCTACCAAAAGACACGACTAGAATTCCTGTTATTAATATCGCTAATTCTTCTATCGTATTAACATCGGGTGGGGATGTGGCTACAATTGCACCTAATACTTCTAACTTCGCGAACGGTAATGCAACATTGGGATATACTTGTATTTTAAGTAATTCAGATGCAGCACAATTAGTAGTAAGTTCCGGAGGAGCGTTAACAACTGCAGGAGCTTCTCCATCAGTACCGAGATTTATTGGTGATACGGAATCAGCTCAATCGGTAGCAGTAAGTGGATTTTCATTTGATATAATAGCTAAAACACAAATGACGTCAGATGCTACGGCTACTATAACGATTATTGGAAACGAAACAGGTGGTAGAGTGACAGCTACTCTAACAGTTAAACAAGCGACTGTATTTACGTCAGGTACAACATAATATAAAAACAGATAAACAGTTATGGCAAGATTATCATTAAATTTAAGACAACAACGTAGGGATGTCCAATCGGTTAGTGAAGCTTCAAAAGGTGATGTGGCTGATCGAGCTGCATTTAATATTGCAGTTGAGGAGAGGGCGAATATAATTGCTCAGAAAATTCAAACAGCTAACGCTCGTGCAGTACAAACAACTAACAGTGGTAAGGTATTCTCTATATTTGATGTAGGAAATGATGTGGTTTTAAATCAGAAAAAAACAGTAACGAGGGGATTGTGGACAGGTAATGTTGGTGAGTTGGTTACTTTTTATACTTCATCTACTGAAACTTCAACACAATTTAAATACTACGTAGATGTACAGAATAGTGCATCCCTTGGTAATGGAGGAGCGACACAATTTGCTGTAGCGTACGGTAACAGATTAGGGAGTGGGTCTTATTCGGATGGTCAGTTAAATGACTCCACTACAAAAGCTATTTACTCTCAATATAGAAATCTATTATTAGATCCTAACGATACACAATTTACCTTTAAAACGGGAGTTGACTCAACGAGAAATTCTGATAGTATTTACATTGTAAATATTCAGCGCGCGAGATTAAGAGACAAGATTGATCCAGGTAACTGGGAATTAAACTTAGCACAAATTACAGGTTCTAATGAAGCTTCTCCTAATAGTGGTTCAATAGGAACTGGGTCGTTTGTTAATGCTACTTTATGTAATACTGTTATATCTTTAATAGATGATTCAGGAGATAGTGCACAGACAGTTTCGACTGCAGGTGGACAAACAGCTGCAGTATATAATGTAGTTAGTGGGTCTATTAATAATGGAGTCTATAAAGACGGTTCAGGAGCCATACATTATTATGGATTAGTATATCCTAATACAGGATATGCAGTACTAGATGATTTACCTTTAAATCAATCATGTTCATTTAATACTGTTACAGCATCAGCTGTTGAAGGGTATAATGCATTTAAGCTATTTAACTCAATTTCAGGATCAGCTGTTGTTGATGCAACAAAGGGATTTCAAGCTAGGAATTCAGAAATTATAACTTCAGCTAATTATTTTGTAAGGGTTAAGAATGGAGATTATAATTTTTCTAATAACCCTACTTTCGCTACAGGGTCTACGGGAGAGTTTACACAACCTACATTCTATAAGGATCCTAAAGTATATCTTACAACTGTCGGACTTTATAACGATAGACAGGAATTACTGGCAGTAGGTAAATTAAGTAAAGCTACAATTAAATCATTTGACAGGGAAGCGTTAGTACGAGTTAAGTTGGATTTCTAGTAAATTAAAACTCCTTCATATTTATATTATATAAAGGGTTCCGTTTATTATGACAAGTAAATCTAGAGTTACAGTATTTAAACCAATTGACGCGAGCGATTATTCAGTAACACCATTCAAGGCGCATAAAAATTATTACTTCAATCAAGGTAATTACAGTGCTAGTTATGGTGCGAATATATTTGTCGGCCACAGTACTTCGAGTGTTAAGATTCCAATAGGGGCAAATGATGCCTTAACCTATCCAACTACTTCATTAGGGAAATACCAGCAAGTAATACATAATTCAATCGATAATATGTTTTATGCTCGATCTGATAAACCTTTTGAGAGTTACGGTACAGATGATATATTTTTAAGTAAAAGAAATTTACCTGGAAGAGTTAACGTTATATCTGTACCGCAAAAAATGTACGGTGAGAATATAAAACCGGGATCAGTTACTATAGTAGATAGTAGTAGGAGTGGTAGCTATGGTGATATAACTACTATAAGTTTATCTGATGATAGGAAAGAAAATCTTTTAGATGCGGTCATAGTAACCGGTTCATTTGCATCTTCAAGTGCATTAGTAGGATATTGGGGATTTAATGAATTTTATAAAGATCAAGGTACTGAGTATTTAGGGTTTACTAATTACGCTAAGGATGGTTTAATAAACAAACATCCAGCGTATCTGAATAAAGTAAAATTTAGTGAGGGTATTACTACTACAGGTGCTGTTAATGAGAGGAGTGGTGTAAGAGCTAATTTCCCGACAACCGGGAGCATGAGGATCTATAATCATAAAGATTTTAACTTTAGGTCTAATAAGGATTTTGCGATATCGTTTTGGGCTGAAGCTGGATATCAGCAGGATTCAACAGATCGTTTCGGAAACATATACAGGGAAAATACTATTATATGTAAAGATGGTCGAGGTGAATATCCTGCCTATTCACTTACACAGGGACTGTCATTCAAAAAGGATGTCGAGTCGACTGGATGTTATCCTTTTAAAATTCAATTAAATAATCACAGGGCAATAACTAGTGGTGATAGAGGTAAGATCCAATTTAGTAGGAGTGATACAAATAATATCCCGACAGTAACTTCTTCAGCTGCATTATTTCCTAATTATGGAGGTACACAGCATCACATACTATGTCAGAGATCATCAAGTTATTTACAGATATGGGTGGATGGAGTTTTAAGTAACCAGGTACCGGACACTACGGTGGGAGATACACATAATGCGAGTGATTTATGGATAGGAGGAAGTGGTATTGGTGATTATTGGTACTCTGGTAGTATCGATGAATTAAGGATATATAATGAAGCGCTACCAACGGAAGCTATATTATCACTAGCTAATAATCATTACATAACATCATCAGCGTATCAAACTAATGTCGCGGGTAATGTATTTTACAGTACAGGTCATGTATGCATAACTCCCACATTACCGAAGTATAAATATATATTAACTGGCCAGACTGGGAACCTGGATTATGGTACCGTTGATGAATATGGGTTTAGTTTAAGCTATAAAGGTAGTCACACTATATATGAAAATCAAGCTATATGTAAGATTGATGCATCAGATTTTAATTTATCTATAAACCCTACTTTAAGACCAGATAACGATCCTGACAGTTACGCTGTGGATGGGTTTGTGAGCTCGTCTGCATTTAACCCGTACATAACTACTATAGGATTGTATGATGATAATGGTCAAATGTTAGCTATAGGAAAGCTAGCTCAACCAATTAAGAATCCTGATAACGTTGATTTAAATATTATCGTTAGATGGGATGTTTAATTTAAATAATATACTATATGCCAAGAAAGAAATTGTCAATACGAGCTCTCGCTCGGAAACATGGGTTTAGATCCGGCCTGGAAGATCGAACAGCATCACAATTAGATGAAAATAAAATTAAATACGGTTACGAAACTTTAAAGATTTCGTACATTAAACCAGCAACGGACCACGTATATACTCCTGATTTTGTCCTACAGAAGAAAAAGGGCGGTGATATGATTATTGAGACAAAGGGTAGGTGGGTTGCAGAGGACAGAAAAAAATTAAAGTTAATCATAGAGCAGAACCCTGGTATAGATCTACGTATATTATTTCAAAATCCTAATGTAAAGATACGTAAGGGATCTAAGACTACGTACGGTGATTTTGCAGGTAAGTTAGGTGTACTGTGGGATAAAGCACCGTTACCTGAAAAGTGGTTAAAAGAATGTAAATAACTTTATTTACAGAAAAGTTGGAAGTCTGCAAATTTTTTATTATTTTAAATAATTTAATTATTAAAAAGTAACTTTAATTAATTAAACATTAAAAACAATATTATTAATAATAATTAACAATTAATATATTAATTATATAATATAACATATACGAACTGTACGCAGCTGAAGAATAACATTGTTAATAGTTGTTTTATTCAGAAATAGTTCGTATATTTAATTATATACAAATAATGTATGTCAGATATAAAGTTAGCTAATCTCTTAGATTCAGTAATAGGTAAAGGATACACCACTAGTGGTAACAATAGAGCATACTATTGTCCTTTCTGCAGACACCATAAACGTAAATTAGAAGTAAATTTATCTACACAATACTACCAGTGCTGGGTATGTAATACCAAGGGTAGATCATTACTGACATTATTTAAGAAGCTTAAAGTTGATAGTACTAGGTTTAATGAACTTACGACTCTAGTAAAAGTAGGGGATAGATCTAATAATTTAAATTACCTTACAAAAAAGAAAAAGGTAATAGATAGCGTAACGTTACCAGTAGAATATAAACCACTGTGGGTACCTAATAAGGGAGTTGAATATAAAAATGCTATATATTATCTTAATAAGAGAGGTGTCACTCCATACGATATATTAAAATACAGAATAGGATACTGTGAATCAGGAGAGTACAGTAAGATGGTGATCGTACCGTCATACGATGCATCAGGGGAATTAAATTACTTTGTTGGTAGGTCATATTATTCAGCGTGTAACTTTAAACATAAAAACCCTAAAATAAGTAAAGATATTATAGGATTTGAAATGTTTATTAATTGGGCGATGCCTATAATATTAGTTGAAGGGAGTTTTGATGCTATAGCTATTAAACGAAACGCTATACCACTTTACGGTAAAACAATACCAGAAGGGTTAAAGAGGAAAATTATAAATAAGAAAGTAAAAGAAATATATATTTGTTTAGATAAAGATGCTATTAAAAATGCAGTCAAATTTGCAGAGCAGTTTCTAAACGCTGGTTTAAATGTATATTTTGTTGAATTAGGTATAAAGGATCCATCAGAATTAGGATTTGAAAAAATAACAAAAAGAATTATAAGTACAACACCACTCACGTTACGTAAGTTGGTGGAATATAAATTATTTACATAATGGAAAAGGTTAAGATTGATATAGGGAGAAGTGTGAATAAGATTTATCACTTTGCTGATATTCATATTAGAAATTTAAAACGACATAAAGAATATCGTCAGGTGTTTGAAAAGTTATATAATGAACTAAAAAATGACGTTACTGATAATAGTTTAATTTACCTCGGTGGTGATATAGTACACGCTAAAACAGATATGAGCCCAGAGCTAATCGATATGGTACAGGATTTTTTTAAAAATCTAGCTGATATAGCCCCGACCATTCTAATAGCCGGTAACCACGATTGTAACTTAAATAACGAATCTAGACTAGACGCACTAACACCAATCGTAAAGGCTCTTGATCACGACAACTTTCACTACCTAAGAGATAGCGGTGTGTATGAAATAGGTGGGTGCAATTTTATTGTATGGTCTATATTTGATAAGGAGGAAAATTTCATTGATCCTAACACTGTTAAAGGGGAACATAAAATAGTATTATTCCATGGATGTGTAAATAACTCTCAAACTGATTACGGGTTTGAATTAGAAAATACTAAAGTAACTACAGATATGTTTGATGGGTGTGATTTAGGATTGTTAGGTGATATACACTTACATCAGTTCCTAGATAAAAAAGAACGTATCGGTTATTCAAGTAGTTTAATACAACAAAATCACGGGGAAAAGATAGATAATCACGGGTACGTAATATGGGATTTAGATGACTATAGCCATACATTTAAAGCAGCTGAAAATGATTATGGATACGTAACTCTAGAAGTTGATTGTGGTGAGGTGGTGGAAATGTCTAGAATACCTAAAAAACCAAGATTAAGGATAAAGTTTTCAGAAACAGATGCTGCAGACATAAAAAAAATTGTTACAAAAATAAAAAAGAAATATGAAGTACAGGATGTAGTATTGAATAGAGTTGACACTCTATCAAATCAAAAAAGCGGTGACCGTGAATCAGAAATTAATTTTGGAAATATTCGAGATGTAAATATTCAAAATAAATTAATTAAAGATTATCTAGATAGACAGTTTGGTGTTGAAGAAGGTGTTATGAATAAAATATATGATATTAATAATAGACTAAATCAACAACTCCCACCTGTAGATATATCCCGCAATGTTATTTGGTCCCCAAAAAAGTTTGAATTCAGTAATATGTTTTCGTACGGAGAGGATAATGTAATTGATTTTGGTAAAATGAAAGGATCATTTGGATTATTTGCTCCTAACACATCAGGTAAATCATCATTATTGGATGCACTTACATTTTGTTGTTTTGATAGAAGTAGCAGAGCTACAAAAGGCGGTCACATAATGAACACTAAAAAAAATACATTTTGGTGTAAATTTAATTTTGAAATAAACGGATTAGATTATTATATTGAACGAAAAGCCTTACGTAAAAAAGGACACGTGCGTATTGAGGTTAATTTCTGGGTAATCAATGAAACTGGTGAGCGCGTATCACTCAATGGAGAACAACGGAAAGACACTAACACGGTAATAAAAACATATTTAGGGGAATACGAAGATTTTATATTAACTACACTATCCTTACAAAACAATAATGCATCATTTATAGAGATGCCCCAAAGAGAGAGAAAGGAGTTACTAGCACAGTTTTTAGATATTAATATATTTGACGACCTATACGACCTGTCATCATCAGAGATAAGGGATGTACAGGTACTAATTAAAAATTATCAAAATGAAGATTTTTCAACACAACTAGTAGGTATAGATGAGGATCTTAAAACATACACTAATAAATTACTTAAAATAGAAAATCAGCGAAATAAGTTAATTACGTTGAGAGATGAATACAGAGATAAAGTCTTACAAGAATCAACGAAATTAGTAACCATTGATAAGAATATAAGTGGTATCCAGACCTTGAGAGAGGAAAGGGAGGATGCATCAGAAAAGATAGCTGTCAAGAACAAAAAACTTAATTTAATACTAGAGGAGTTTAGTAATGCAAAAGAATTATTAGAACTAACACAGCAAGGGTTAGATGAATATGATGAAGAGTACATTAATGATATGTTTCGAAATTTAACGCAATTAGAATCTAATAGTGTAGGAATTACTAACGAACTTGAAATGATGAAAATTAAAGTAGATCATAAACTAGAAAAGTTACATAGGTTAGAGGAGCACGAATACGATCCTGAATGTCAGTACTGTATGAATAATATATTTGTAAAAGATGCAATTCAAACGAAGCAGGAATTGGATGGAGATAAATTAATTGTAGGTGATTTAAAAATAAAACAACGAGAAATCGATACAACTATAGAGGCTTCGATGTACATTCGAAAGGAAAAAGATGAGTTAGATGATCTTCAGACTGATTTAAAAAAATACGAAACATTAATGTATCAATTTAAGGCACAATCATCAACCTTAAAATATGAATTAGAGTCTTTACAAAATAAATTAACCGTTACAGATAATAATATAGCTGTATACTATAAACAGGAAGATATAATTAAATCAAATGTAGCTATTAATAGTGTAATATCAGACTTTAATGAGATAATAGATGAAGCCGATTCACGATTAAGTGTTATAGATACTGAGCACAGGGCCATTAATTCTGATATTACAGTTATTAAAAATGATAAAAATAATATTAACACTTCAATTAATAAATTAAAAAAATTAGAAAATGAATATATAGCGTATGAGTACTATATGGATGCCGTTAAACGTGATGGTGTACCTTATGAATTAATAACTCGCGCTTTACCTAAAATTGAAAATGAAGTTAATTCAATCTTAACTGGATTAGTTGATTTTAATATTATACTAAACACTGACGGTAAAAATATAAACGCATTAATAGCTTACGATGAAGATACATTCTGGCCACTTGAACTAACATCTGGTATGGAAAAATTTATATCATCACTAGCCATTAGAACTTCATTAATATCGATAACGTCTTTACCGCGACCAAACTTCATTGCAATTGATGAAGGATTTGGAACATTAGATTCAAATAACCTAAATTCCATATTTATGCTATTTGATTATCTTAAATCTAGATTCGATTTCTTTATTACAATATCCCACCTTGACACTATGAGAGATCTAATGGATCATCTTATAGAGATTAAGAAAGAGAATTCCTACAGTAAAATACAGTATAACACATAATTATATATATAATAATGCAGTTATAGTGTATGATAAAGAAAAAAAGCTTATACCAAGGTTTAGATAAAATTAAACCGCTAATAGAAGACTCTTCTATAGATTCTCCAAACTATTTTAGATTAAAAGATGTACCTATATTACTCACAGGAGGGAAAAATCTAATTAAAGTTAGGTTAAATAATAATTTCTTAGAATTAGGATCTGATATTAAATTTGAAATATTAGATTTTAACGGTGATCCCATACATAGTGAGTTTACAAAATATGTAGCTAAGGACGGAGAAAGTCACGTAATATCAATCTACATATACAACGACACACCACCTGGTCTAGCAACAATGTACATGACTGGTGTAGCAAAGTACTTCCCAGATGGTAGGAGAGTATCATCTGATTACAGTAACGTATATAATGTACTGTGGAAGAGATCAGTGTTAGTTGCATCAGATAAAAGAAACAGTACAGAAATATTATTTGATCCAGAAAAATTTCCGTCCGCTAGTATACAGGAAGTAGTATCCCCGTATCTAAATAGAACATTTCCAACCGGTACTGAAATTGTTACATTCGGGTTGGGTCAAGTTAAATATCAACTACTTCAAGAGGCCCCTACACTATACTTAGAAGGAGCTCAGTTCTCTGCATCAATGGTGGGTGGTACATTAACTGTTACTACACCAACCAACCCACAACCAACACCGGAAAACGGAACAGTAAGCAATGCAACGTACACTACTAAGATAAAAAAAGTATTAAATACTAACAACTTATTATTGAGTAAAGCATATACTGTTGATCTAAATGAAAGTGCAGTAAAGAAACATACATACAATCAATTTGATTTATCAAATTATTCAATAACATATAAAGATACTCCTACATATACAGCAACGCAAAATTCAATGTCCTACGCTAGTATTACGTTAAGTGATATTGAACCTATAACAGGGGACGTATATAGAGTAAAAACATTTCGACAATCTCCTGGTGTAATATCCACGTGGCAACTGGTTGATGATAATATTTTAGAATCTTCAGAGATGCTAGTAGATACTACAGCATTAAATATTAATAAAAGAACAGGATTATTTCTTGATGCATCTGTAGTTAATCAGTACTGGAATATAGATAATTCAGACAATAGTATATCACCACCGCCCTCAATGTCATATCACATTGATCCACTAAACGACTCCCTTAAGGTAAATACCACTGAAATACCAGATAGAGAGGCGGTAAGATTATTCACTACCCAATCATTTGATTTCTATCAAAAAGGAGATTATGTGTTACAGTTTGATGCGTACGCAGAACAAACAGGTAGTGCAAGTAAGATTAATATATTCTTGTCAGGTTCTGGATTTGATTACGACGGTACAGAAAAAATTAAAGGAAAGAAAATAGGGTTCCTTAACCCGGGAACTAGCACTACTCGATACGATGATCACCAAATTGAGTTTGAAGCAGACGCTGACGGAAAAGGTACAGTAATATTTGAAATAGAAAAAGGTACGTGGTATTTAAGTGAAGTATCAGTGAAGTCGGGAGAAGAGACGGGATTTAATCCAAACAGTACAACAATAACTATCCCTATCGAAACACAAATGCTGGGAGACAAACTTGATTTTAAATTTGAATATTTTGATTACGAAAACAACCAAGCAAGTCACGTAACATATTTAAAAGATCAATCCTTTGTAGGAGGTAACACATATATAGATGGAGCTAACAATCTATTAACAGGTTCTATGTACATTGGAAGAGAATTCGGAAAAGGCCTAGAACAATCTGGAAGATCCTCAGGTATGATTAGATCAACTGGATACTTAGGGTTTACATCTGCATCAAAAGGAACTGGACCTGCCGGATGGATGATGTGGTCTGGTTCTGCAATAAAGGATATCGCTCCGGGGGAATATGGTGGTGTAGGATTAGATCTTCATGGAGGACAAGCCACGCTCGGTAATATTGGAGCGAGTCCCGGGGTACTACAATTTAGAACAGATAATAGACAACTATTCATTAAGGGAGAGATTCGAACCAGGTTCGATGACGGTAGGACTATGAACCCACCACAAAACCTACCTAAACGATTTATATTATCAGATCAAACCAATACATTTAGATTTTACGAAACAGGTAGTCTGCTAACACAACCTATCGTTGAAGTAGGTAGTCCATTTGTTACACCATATTATTTACCCAATCAAGAGTTTACACAATCAGGTATCAATATAGTTCAACCTTCAGAATATGAAGGTCATCCAGGTGTACAAGGTAATAGTGTAGCTGGTGTAGTAATAAGAACAGAACGAACAGGTTCAGGAGGAGGTGGTATAGAAGATGTTAATGTAGGAGAAGTAATACACACTCCCACCAGTAAAACATGGTTTATTAATTCTGGCTCAGCTGGCTCGATCGCATTCGATCAAATGAAAGTATATCGTGCAGATGATACCGCTATAGCACACTCAACATATATATCTGGATCTAAAGCAAGTATTGCCTACGATATACTTTCAGAAGGCACTAACGCTGTAGGTATAAACATACATCAAACAAAAGGAACTGGTACCGCAGCTGCAATAGATATCGTACAAGCCAGTGCAGGTACAACTGTATATGGTGTAAAGGTAGGATCATTAAGTGGAACGACTAGATACTCATTTTATCACAACCAAATACCTGGCAGTGGTGGAGAAATACTAAATCTACCTACCTACTCTAATATTATTACATCAACAGTTAGGGATTTACAAATAGACGTAACTGGTGAGTTTGGATATGTTTCATCAGATAAAAGATTAAAAAATAATATAAATCCAATCCCAAATAGTTTAGAAATTGTTAAAAATTTAAACGGTGTATTCTTTAAATGGAATGAAACACCAAATCAAGAAATGAGAGATATAGGGTTAATAGCTCAAAATGTACAACAGCATATACCTGAATTAGTATTTGAAAATGAACAAAATGGGTATTTAGGAGTACATTACAGGAAAATACCTGCTTTACTTATAGAAGCAATCAAAGAGCAGCAAGAAATAATTGAAGATTTACAAACAAGAATTGAACGGTTAGAACATAAATTATAGAGTTGGTACAGTATTTTAAACATTATTGAAATTACTTGATATTTATATACGAAAAACTATAGTTTTAGAAAAATACAAGCAGGAATTCCTAAATGGCAAAAGATTTAAGTAATTTATATATATCGAGTTCCTTTCAACGGTTATTACAAGTAGATCCAGATGATGGTGTAACTATAATAAACGGTTCGGGATCATTTGAGACATTAAAAATATCAGGGTCCCTTACGATTACAGATACGTTATTCGCAGAAAGGATGCGTGTATCACATTCAATAATTTTTACGAGTGGTTCAACTATATTCGGAGATGAGTTATCAGATATCCACGAATTTACAGGATCAGTAAATATTACCGGATCAACAACATCAGATTATTTTATAGGTGACGGAGCAGGTCTAGTAAACCTACCTACAGTTGGAGGTAGTGATGTATGGTATGATGGCGGGACGTACGCAACAGCTTCAGCTGAAGTACAAATTACAGGCTCATTTAAAGCCTCTGGCTCATCAATTATATTAAACGACTTAACATATCCATCAACAGATGGAGATGAGGGCCAAGTTATAGTAACAGATGGTGCAGGTAATTTAACCCTAGGAAATGGTGAAAGATTAGATTTACAAGTAAGAAATGATGAGGGCGTTAATTTAGATGCTGGTACTCCTGTCTATTCTAAAGGGGAGATTGGTGGTAGTAATAGAATATTAGTGGGGAAGGCAGATGCATCTGATACATCAAAAATGCCATCCATTGGTATATTGGCTCAAGACCTAGACACTACAGGTAACAAAGATGGTTATGCTGTCGTCACTGGCGTTTTAAATGAAAATATAACTGGATTTACCGGCTTATCTGATGGTGATACAGTTTATGTCGCCAGCGGTAGCACCTTAACCACAACAAAACCAATAGGTACTAATCTCATACAAAATATGGGTATCATTTTAAAAACAAATGGTACAATAATACAAGGATTAAAAGTATCGTCAATAGATAGAACAAATGACATCCCTAACCTCCTAGAAAATCAAATATTCTATGGATCAGGTTCAAACCAAGCTTACCAAACACATATATCAGGTGCTTTAGATGCAACTGTAATAAATAATATAACATCATCAGGAAATATAAGTTCAATTAAATTTATATCATCTGGAAGCAGTGATATGGGGTTCGATTTTCAAAGTGGTCAAACCGGAATGCTTCGAAATGGGTACTATAGTTGGCATGGTATAAATTCTGACACAGCGAATGATAATAAATGGCAAACCATCGGAAGCTTCGCCTACTCAGATTATACTTCAAAATCAGGAAGATTTTTAGTTCAACTATACGGAGGTTCAGCAGCTCAAGCTAAAATGGCTGAACTAGATTGGAGCTTTAAACATCAAAGTGGAAGCGGTGGGCTCCCGAGTACAGCGAGTTTCTATTCAATTATTAATAGTTACGGAAGAGAGGCTTTACCTTCAAGTTCAATTGCTGTGTTACGGGATGGTAATATGCATTCCGGGTCAATTAACTTTTATATCTATATTGATGAAGAATACACCAGTCCTTTCATAACATCTATAGGTAATACAGACTTTCAATTTTCTTCATCTATAGTAGGAGCTACACTAGGTGGTGAAACCGATGCAGGGTTTTATACAAAACAAATAAATAATGGAATTACTGTAGATTCTAACAATTACGGATATGTAGGGATTGGGAAAACTGTACCAGCAACAACATTAGACATTGAAGGTGATACCTATATAACAGGATCATTAAGCATAACCGGTGATATTGAATCTTCTACAGCAATCAATATAACTGGTCCGTTAACCGCGAGTTATATCGCGATAACAGGTACAAATCACTACACTAGTGGATTATCCACATACCCACACTTAGTTATATCCCCTACAGGGGGTAATTCAACTGCAATAGTTTCACAAGATAGCGATTGGAGTAACAGATTTTCAGTCCAGCATAGCTGGAGTGGTATAGACATAGGAGCGTATAATAATACACTACATGGGTCTTTAGGAAATCGATTAACACTCTCTACATTTAACACACAGCGTATATTCATCGGAGCGTACGGTGATGTATGCATAGGACCTATAATTAATGGAGATTCCATGGCATCGCTACCGAGTGGAGGATTACATATAACTGGTTCAGACAATGGCCCGGTATTTAGGGTAACTAGTCCATCTTACGGATACACCAATGAAAATGATTTATTACTGGTCGACGGGAGAGGATACGTTAAATCAACTGCAGAGAATCAAATAACAGGCTCACTTAAAGTTGCAGGAAGCTTAACAGAAATGATTTCTCCTAGCGGATCAGATGCTGTATTACATATAATATCATCAGGGAGTGGAGATGTAGTATTAAAATTACAAGCTGATGATTCAGATACAGATGAAAATGATAATCCAAGAATAGAATTAGTACAAGATGGAGGAATAACAGGATCAGCAATTTACCACGGAGCGGGACATGCAACACCAAATAATCTTTGTATTGCAAACTCATTTGTCTATGAAGGAGGTATTAGTTTTTTAACAGGAAATTCTAATGGATTCACCAATGCAGTAGAAAGTATGTTTATAGAACCAACTGGAAAAGTTAGAACAAAAAGAAGCGCTGACGTAACAGGCTCATTAAATGTAACAGGATCAATAAATATTCAAGGATCCACGACATTTAAATTAACAGAGCAAGAATACACAGCTGACGGTCAATCATTTAATATCCCCGTCGATACTCGCTTTTATATAGCTTCTGGATCAGATAGTGTAATTCAAAGCGCTGGTATATTTACCGTACTACCGGATGCTACAGCAACAGATGTTGGTAGAGTTTACGACGTAATAAATAATTTACGATATGAAACACTTTACCTAAGTTCCTCAATTGCAGGGCAGTGTTACGGTGGTGGTGGGCAAGAACACATGGATGCATTCACACTAACCAGTGGTGGTACTACATTATCCGTGGTAAATACAGGAAAATCATGGGTACCATATTAAACGATGTACAAGAAAAAAAGGTGAAATAAAAAATGACTTACAATCCATTACAAACTGTTAGAGTAGATTTATTTAAAACTGATTTTGAATCTGGGTTACCAAGTGACATTACACTAGTCAATGACACTACTAATACATGGACACTTGGATCAGCTGAGACACATACCGGAGACACTGCTCTTTACATTAGCTCTGATACCGGTACCACTAATACCTACGATCACACATCACTACAAGTTAGTCATTTTTACATAGATGTAGATATTCCTGAAGTATCAGCAAAATCATATCTTGAATTTTACTATAAAGGTATAGGATCTGCAGACTCATCATACTTAAATGTATTTCAAATAGAGACTATAGCTGGTGTTTCAGCAGGTACTCAATACGACCCATATGACGGAGAGCCCCTTGGTTGGGATCCAAATTTAGGATATACTACAACAACTGGTAAAGCGTACGCACTGCAAAGTGTTTGGATGAGAGAGTTTATCGAACTTGATATATCTGATTACAGAGGTGACTCTAAACGTATATTGTTTACATGGGTAAACACCGGAAGCGAATTAGCTGCTAATAATCCTCCAATAGCTATTGATAACATTAGAATATTTTCAACAATGTTTCAAAACGAAGCATTAGGTCTGTAGAATGTATATATTATGAAATTCGGTATAATAAAAGATAGAACAAAGTGGAAGCGTGAAGGTAAATCTAAATTTACGTACGTTTCTAATCTAAGTGATGGTGATTACTACGATATAACATCTATAGCTAATTTAAATCGAATGGCACGTAAAGTCGGGTTAAGTAAACAAGTTGTTGAAGCAGCTATGCAGTCATTAATGACCGATAGAGGTGGATATGACAATTTACAAGAAACTGAAAAGAAGATTGTCGTAGACCGTGACATTGAAGTAACAAGTAATACAGGTACAAATAAGATTCTCTTTAATAAAGATAAAGAGTATATAATATACCAGGAAGGAGCTTTAGACTTTGACTTTGATTCATCTGACTTTGGTGAATCCGGAGTAACAATTACTATTAGATTGTACTGTAACGGGGCCCCTGTTAAGATCAACGGATACGGTATTGAAGAAATAAATTCCCAGTACAAGACGGGTAAATCAAAATTCGTCGTACTACAAAATGACGGTGTATTTCAAGTCGGATTTATAAACTTCCTTACCTTTAAGTACACAAAAGTAGATAGCACTGATGAAATCAGAGTATCTATACAAGCTATCCGAGAAGTAGCCCTAGGATCTTCCACAGGAGTCACAGACTGGAGTTCTAGCACATATTACAATATAGGAGATGATATCATATACAATTTAGTGCTTTACAACTGTATTGAAGCTCATACATCCACTACTGAATTTGAGCGTGAAAAATGGGAACAAGAGGGCGGCATCAGTGCAGAAGATGTTACGTCATTTGAAGAAGGTCTTGACTCTCTAGATTTCACAAATCCCGGTATATCTCTGTAAATTATTTTTTTATACAGCAGTTGTTTTCAATGTAAAATGATATTTATATTTGAAAATGACACACATAAACTTTCCTAATAAAGTTTCCAAATAAATTTAAGGGTTATTACAAATAGAGGTTAATTATTTTTAAAAATAATATCTTAATATAATAATAATATCAAGTATATAACACCATACAGAGGAAACACATAATACACAATACATACGACATTACTACTGATTGCGCACAGGTAGTATTTTTATTTTTTTTAACAATCATAAACAAGAGAACAAATTATGATGAGTAACAATAAACTCTTCGTGAACCTAGTAACAAACAAACTAGCAGAGATCGAAACAGGTAGAATAGCTGACTTAGAGGCCAAATGGGCCGAAATTTCAGCTAACCATACAGCAAAGAATAATACATCAGTAGCAAACTACAATAGTGCAGTAGCGAATGATGCCGCAGAATATTCAGCTGATGAAACAGCAGCAGTTGAAGCCCATAAAGCTGCAACGACAGCACTACAGCAAGCATTTTTCGGTCAAGGTGCAAGCCAGCTGGTAGAAAGTAGTGAATTTACCGGTCTTATGTCATTATTGACTAAAAATGAAGGCGATGCAAATGCAGCTGCAGCTGCAAAGGCTGAGAAAATAGCATCTGAATTCACTCAAGTAAGGGTTGATTTAGGGTCATTTACTGAACTTTATACTGCGGCCTACGGTGAGAATGGGTCTGCAAACCAAAGAATGGAAAGGCATACAGCCAACATTACAAATGCAGAGGCAATGATCGCTCAAGAGAATTCTGAAAAAGCAAAACGAGCAAGTGAAGACGTTTCAGCTGCTGCCCTTTATGCAAGCGATTTAGCTGAAAAAGAAAAACAACTAGCAGAGAGTACTGCGCAGTTAAATGGGCACAAAGCATCTCACGCTGCAGGTACAATGACTAATCAAGAATGGTTAGCAGTTGGTCCAGATTCGATAGAAAAAGTGTCTGAATTGACAGCTGACAAGGCAGCTTTAATAAGCAATAGAGCTGAGGATGTATCTCACTATACCGCACAGCAAAACCTGGCCGATGCAAGGATCAATATGTATGAAGGGGTAAAATCATCAGAGCAAAAAGTAATGGCTACAGAATTAGGTCCTGTTGACTCTGCAATTGATACAACTAATGAGAAAAAGTCTTCGCTAAAATCTGTTATAGCTAGCTATGATGATTTAATCAATGAAAGGACAAACGACATTGCAGCCAATGAAGCTTCTGCAGCATCCTCATTAGAAAAACTGGCAGCTGTCGTTTCTGCAGCACAAACAAGCTATGATGAAAAGTTCGCAGCTGATCCAAATTCAGATGAAACAGATGCAGCTCACCTAGCACTTGTAGACGCAGTGACTGCAAAACAACAAGAGGTGAACGACGCTAGCGATGCTAATTTTCCACTTATGTTGGACAAATACAGATATATTGGTATAAAAGAGCGTGCTGAGGTAGAACTAGCGCTTGTTAACGCAGCTCTATCTACTGTATTGGCGTGGAAAGATGCTAACTTCGGTGGTAATGAAGCTTAAAAATAACTTATAGTTTAAAATTAACATAAAAATAAAAAATAGAGAAAATAATTATGATGTCAAACTCAAAAAAATTAGGGGAAAGTGCCGCTAAGGCCCTTTTAGCTTCTAAAGAAAATTGCTATGCTGCATTATCTGCACAAGGTGAAATAGAAGTACAGAACGCGGAAGTGTTCGCGCTGGAGCTTGAAAACGCAATGTTCCCTTTGCAAAGAAAAATAACAGCTTATAGAGCGGAAAGACTAACAGCTATAGAGAGGTATAACGCTATAGCAGCTGCTACAAGCGATAGTATTAGAGTCGATGATGAAGTTGCAGAAGCAACCTTCGAGTCACTTGAAGACTGTAAATCTGCAATAGACGCTTCCAACGGTGCAGCCATAACAAGATACAGTTCTTTTTTCAGTGATGGAATAATCGACGTAGGCCGTGTAAGTGATCACACAGGATCTGTTGATGGTATCGATTCTATCGTTATGGGATTTACAGCAGCTTTCGGATCACCACCTGCAGCAGCATCTTTTGCAGAACTTGAAGCCGCAGTAATGTCAGCACAAGCTGAAGCTGATAAGTCATTGACCGAGTTTGCTGATGCAGAAGCAAACCTTGTAGCTGCTGAAGCTGAATTAAAAGAATCAACAAAAGCTCTTGCCGTAGCTACAGCAAGTGAAGATACAGCTGCTATTGAAGCCGCTCAAGCACAACTCACGAAATCAGCGACGAACAAAGCTGATGCATCAGCTGATTTAGCTAAAGCATTAGCTGCTAAGACATATGCACAGGATAGCTTAGCTATAGCTAAGTCCGAGTTAGAAGCTTATGCAGCTAGCTAGCTAAAAATAGTATATATAACTTAAAAATAATATTTTAACAAAACATAAATAGAGAAAATAATTATGATGACAAATATGAGTGCAATCGCGGGTAATCTGGTTGTAAAACTAAGAGAGCAAGTAACAGCTAACAATGATGCAATTACAAGTATCACTGATGTTGCAGGCACCTTCAGAAATACTAAAAAACAGGAGATGGATGACTCAGTTACTGGCCAAACAGAAGCTATGAAAGCCAAGCATAGTGGCGTGTGGCGCGTTGAACAAGCAGCCAGAGAGGATGAATTCGCGAATCTCGCAGCAGGTATAAGGGAAGGATCTGCTCTTCAGACTGGTATGGTAATCCAGTCAAACCTTGCAAAAGCCGCGATTACTATAGGTCAAGAAGCTAGTGAATATAACGGGGTTATTTCTACAGAAGTAGCAAACATTGAAACCATGGCTAATGACATTATTGCTGATCAAGGTTCAGAAACTGAAATGCAAGTTGCATTTGATCTTGTTTTTTCAGGCGGAGCTGCATAAATAGCAAGTGATGATGGGGATGAAGAAGCAAATGACGACTAAGATTTAACAATATATAATATTGTAATCGGGTAGTGGTTTAATTCTAACAACCATTCAAATTAAAAGGGGGAAAGCAATTTCCCCCTTTTTTTATTAATTCTAAATATTTATATACAATTATAACGGTTATGTATATCTAAAAGAAAAAATAACCCAAACCGGGCGTTACGTCAATGAGTATATTATCGGAATTAGGTAAATTTATAGGTCAAAAACATCTTAGTCTCTTTAACCAAATAAAGGGAAATGAAGATAAAATAACTACTCTCCAACAACAAATAATAGATCTTCAATTACAAACTAATTTAATGCAGATCACCGGTTCTGTGCATAATAACGATATATCTATATTAAATTCTCAAAAAGGTGTTGTGTTACAATCAGAAGATTACACTAAATATAGATTAAGAATTACAAATGACAAAAAACTTATAATTGATGATGTAACAAATAACACAGCTAACATAGCAGAGATACAGCTAACTACATCCAATCCAATTGATGAAATCGGAGAGATGACAATAGGAGAGGATTTTGAAATAACATAATCAGATGGCCCTGGGAAATTTTTATCCTTTTAAAACGATAATATACTCAACTTTTTCCGGGGTCATCTTATTAATATAAATATTTATATATAATATGAACACTATAGGAGATTGGATAGTAAAGCAAATAGTTACAGAAGGTACTGTTAAGAAAGAAAACGGTATCAAAAAGGTAATTGGTATTTACCCGGGTAGGTTCCAACCTATGGGTAAGCACCACGCACAAACTTACGATGAATTAAAAAAATTAGGATTTGATGAAGTATGGGTAGCAACATCAGATAAAGTTGAAATGCCTAAATCTCCGTTTTCATATCAAGAAAAAGCAAAAATAATTAAATCTCACGGGATTAAAAATGTTATTAAAGTAAACAGTCCTTACAAGGCACAGGAGTTACTCTCTAAATTTGATCCTGAAACAACTGCAGCTGTATTTATGTTAGGTAAAAAAGACGCAGATAGATTATCAGGTGGTAAGCATTTTAAAAAATGGAAGAAAGGAGATCCAGTAGAAGTTGGGTACAGGGAAGGAGCGTACGTATATACTGCAAAGCACAAGTCTCTCAAAGTACCAGGTTACGGTGAAATGAGTGGTACTAAAATCAGGAAGGCACTAGGAGATCAAGGGATTGACGATAAGACACGAAAGAAGCTCTTTAGTGGTATATTCGGTCACACTAAGAATTATAAGTTGATAACTGATAAGTTATTAGCTATCAATGAGATAATGCAATCCTTTATATCTACCATAGACATACCTAATATTTTAAATGAAAGTAGTAACACTGGATCCCCAGCAAAACAATTAGTTGATGACGGGCCCGCCCTGCAATTTACTACATTCAAGGGGTACTCGAAAACTGGTGATTTTTACGCAAAACAAATGGGATGGGATGTTGTTGACTATATACTAGATGGTGCTGTCGAATTCGACTCTATATCAGATAGAGAAGTACACTCAGTAACATATTTTCCTGCAGGTCAAGCAGGAGTTACTACCCCGATCAATCGTGACGATATTAAAGGTACTCGAGCCTGGAAAAAATATGTTAAGCGTATATCTCAAGTAGCTCTAAGGTTAGGATACGAATTTGTTAGTTTCATGGGAGCAGAATCATCTGCCGTAACAAGTAAAAAAGAACCTAATAAGCTAGATAGAGAATTAAAAAAAGTTACGAAACTTGTTGATAAGCAACGTAAAAAAGATACTGAAGTTGAACTACCAGACACAAAAGTAAACGAACAGGTCTTAACTAAAGAATGGTGGTCTGGAATAATGGAAGATATAACAATCCCAGTTAATATTGGTGACACTGTTTTAATGGGAAAGTTTAAAAATAAAAAAGTGGTTGTAAAGACAATAGGTTGGAATGAAAAAGGAGATCTATTAATCAATGGCAAATCTGCTATGAGAATGAGAGTACTACCTAAATCAAATATATTCGACGAAGCTAAAAAAAAGAAAAAACCTAAGAAAAGTAAAAAAGCTTCACTTATGAAGCAAAAAAGAAATTTTTATTTAAAACATGATAATGCAACTAAAGAACTTGAGAAATCGGGAAGAGAGGGGAAGGTTGTTTCTAAAAAAGTAGGCAAGCAAAGATTATTTTTTGTTTCTTACGGTCAAGGTAATAACCCTTTTGCAAAACAAGAAGGTATTAAGGAAGGATTAATTACTGAGGGAGGAGCATACGGGCATATGAGCCATCCATTTGATGATAAGGGCATGACTTTCGGAGATTTTAAAAATCTAATTGATTTAGGATTACAGGGAAGATTGGATGTAGATGAAGCTGCAAGCGAAAAAACGGATGGTCAAAATTTAATGGTTACGTGGAAGGATGGTAAGTTAAAAGCAGCACGTAATAAATCCACCATTAAGAAGCCCATGGATATCAAACAAATGAAATCTAAATTTGCTGGTAGAGGTGATATCGAAAAAGCCTTCGTGTATTCTATGCAAGATCTCGAAAAAGCAGTATCATCATTATCAGATGCTCAAAAAGAAAAGATCTTTAAAGGAGGTAGTGCATTTATGAATTTAGAAATAATCTACCCAGCATCAGAAAATATAATTAGTTATGATGTAGCCCGATTACAATTTCATGGAGCTATAGAATATGATTTAAAGACGGCTACTCCAATCGGGGCAGTTCCTGATAGTGGGAGAATGTTGACTGGTATGATAACTCAAGTAAATCAAAACATACAAAAAACATTCAAAATAATTCCACCACAAATTATAAAGATGAAACCACATCTTGATTTTGCAGCGAGGAAATCGATATATCTATCAAAACTAAACAAATTACAAAAACAATTTAATCTAAAAGATACATCAACATTAGCCGAATATCATCAAGCGTGGTGGGAAAACTATATTGATAATAAATTTAAAGGTATCGATAACACAATCAAAATGGGATTGGTTAAGCGATGGGCTTTTGGGGATAAATCTTTTAGATTAAATGGTACAAATATTTCAGACAAAGACCTGTTAGATAAGATCAAAAAAGAAGATAAAATAAAAGTAACCGCTCAAGTTAAAAAGAATATGTTACCATTCGAAACACTTATGTTTGAATTAGGAGCAGATATTTTAAAAAATGCAGAAAACCTACTAGCAGCCAATCCAGCAAAGTCTGTACAAAACATTAGAAAAAAAATAGCGTCATCAATATCAGCTGTCAGAAAAGGTGGGGATTTAAGTAAATTAAAGAAAGTTAAAGATAACTTACAAAAGGTTCAACAGGCCGGAGGATTCAAAAATATAGTACCAACTGAGGGTATTGTTATAATATATAACGGTAAAACATATAAGATAACAGGTATATTCGGACCAGTCAATCAAATAATTAATGCCCTTTGGTAGTTATTTATACAGTAGTTTTTACAAAAAAAATTTAATATTTATATATAATAAAACTATTAAAAATGGCTAAAAGTAAAGCAAATAGCAAATTACAAAATGTTAAGGCCGTCAAACAGATGTTAGATGGTACACATAAATTTCAAACCAAATCTAGTGTTGGATACGATAAGGTAACGGAACATAAAGAGGTAGGTGATACCTGGTTTGATGATCAAGGGTATAAATGGGAACAAAAAAACGGGTTTAAAGTAAAACACGGTAAGATGGATACTTTAAGAAAATATTTAGTATCGTTTCCTAATTGTACTAAAGAGATATGTACTTGTTCTAGTCCTAGTCGAGCTGATCTTAAGATGAAGAGGGTACACGGTAAATGTTTAGATTGTGTCATAGACATGGAACATAAGATTAAAATTCAAGGACCTGAAGCTTGGAAAAAATACGAACAGGGAAAGATATACGAAAATGCATTATCATGGATGAAATCAGCTGAAAAGGATAAAGATGGTGTTTTACGTGAATTAGAAAAAACAGAATTTGTAAACAAAGATGGTTCTATTGAAAAATGGAATGGAGATGCAAATAAAGGTGATATTAAAAAACAGATCGAGGAAGGATTCGAAAAGTTTAAAACAGATTTTTTAAGTAAATTAAAGAGTAGTGGAGAAAGTAATGAATAATTTATTTACGAAAAGTAAAAGACAAACTTTAGCCTATATAATGATAGGAATTTGGTTTGTATTAGGTATTGTAGCAATTGTATTTGAAGCTAGTTTAACTGAATTAGCAGCATACTACAGTGCAGGATCAGTACCAGTACTAGGTTATATTTGGGGAGAAACATCAAGGCCATCCGAACCAAAAAAAGAGTAAATTGATATGCCGGTAGGAGAAAAGGATTTTAGGAAAGTTCTTGAAACTTTAGAGGAGATGAAAAAGAAACTCCCAAATGGGGAGCTAAAGATCATTCAAGAAAAGATTGAAAGGATAAATGACCATCAAAAGGATATGAGAGATGATTTATCTCATATAAGAAAAAAGCTTTTTTCACCAGAAGATGGGGTAATTGTAAAATTAAATCGTAATATTGAAATAGTAAGGGATCACGAAAACGAAAGAAAAGCTTTCGTACCTAAGATAAATGATATAAAGAACGATGTAGATGATTTAAATGACTGGAAGCGAAATGTAACAAAGGCAATCTGGCTTGTATATTCATCTATTATTGCATTAGTAGCAAAAATGTTATTTTTTGACGAATAATAATAAGAAGTAAAAATAAAAATGGAAAACAAGTTACAGGAGTTTAAGTCTTTAATTAAAGATGAAATAGAAAAGGTACTACAGGAATTTAAAGTATCAAAAAAATTCAAAAAATCAGTAGAGGAATATCAAGCTTTATTATATCAACGACAAGAGCTTTTAAAAAAGCAGAAAAAAATTGTTGGTAAATTCAAAAATGCTAATCCTGCAGATAAACAAAAAATGAAACCTGAGTTAATTTCTTTACACAAGGAGGTTGGAGCATTAAATTCTAAAATAGCAAAAGCCGAAAGAGCTTACACTGCAGCTATTATGAACGAGCCAGTCGAACTTGAAGACGAATAATAAATGCCATTAGTAAAAAGCACGTTACAACAAGCATTAGTACAAATGGAGCCTACAGATAATGTAGCAGCAGCTGCAGGAGAGTGGGCAAACGCTATTAATACATATGCTAGTTCAATACTGCCATTATCAATAACTTCACAGGTTGCATTAGGAACACTACAAACAACACTACTAGGTATAGGTGCACCTGGAGCATTTAATATAATTCTCCCACAAGCCTTAACAGCATACGCTACAACGCTAGGTTTAGGAATGGCTCCTGCATTTACTGCTACACCACCACCATCACCACCAATTATTACACCAGCATTACAGTTAGGTCAAAACGGTGGAACCAAGCAGCAGGTTATGCAAAGCTTCGCAAATATAATACATGCATGGTTCAGAACCGGTATAGCAGTAAACTCTACAACAGGGGTACCAGTAAATTGGTTGTAGCTACATATTTATATATAAAATAATATTGAGTCAATAATATGTTTAAGAAAATAAAAGATACTCTTGTTTATATTTTTGCAGGAATCGGGACCATTTTAGGGGCAATATTTCTACTTAACGTAAGTAAGAGAAAAAAGCACGTTGAAATTGACCGGGAAGAAGCAGGGAACAATAGAGAGGTTGAATTACTTAAAAAACAGTTAAAGGATATAAAAACAGACAGAAGTCATCTTGAAGCTGAAGTAAATAAATTAAAAGAAACGCTTGACGGTAGAACTAAAAAAGTTAAAGACGCTAAAAAAGCAGTTAAAGCCGTTGATGATCAAATAGCAGACTTAGAAGCAAAATTAGGTATTAAATAATATGTGTTATGAAAATATGGTTATCGTTACTATTAGTATTTAGTTTTATTACAGGAACATCACAAATTAATTGCGACTCACTTGAAATAGTTGATTCTTTAAAATTAGAATTAATCTCTAAATACAAGGAGAAGATCACTAAGCAGGATACAGTAATAAGTTCCTTAGAGTACAAGATTGTAACGCTTGAAACTATTATAACAAAACAAGATGTCATGTTAAATATGGATACAATGACATTTTACGCGTACGACCGTCAAATACATTTACTAGAAAGAAATATAGATCTTTATCTAGATCACATTGAAAACACAAGACCAAAATGGTACGAATCAAAAATAATTTACTTTATTGGTGGCGCAGCAACAATATTCGGAAGTAGCTGGGTAGTTAAGAACGTAAGATAACATGGCCACTAGTAAATCAATAAAAGATATAATTAAAGATGAATTTCGTAAGTGTGCAAAGGACCCTGTGTACTTTATGCGCAAGTACTGTATGATTCAACATCCAACAAAAGGAAAAATTAATTTTAATCTATACGATTTCCAGGAAAAAACCCTAGACGCTTTGAAGCACCACGATTATAATATAATATTAAAATCTAGACAATTAGGGATATCAACACTATCAGCTGGGTATTCGTTATGGACAATGGTGTTTGGGGAAGATAAAAATATACTTGTAATAGCAACAAAACAGGAAGTAGCTAAAAATCTTGTAACAAAGGTAAGGGTTATGCACGACAATTTACCTAGCTGGTTAAAGGGTAAGTCAGTTGAAGATAATAAATTATCATTAAGATTTGCAAATGGTTCACAAATCAAGGCGATATCATCCGGAGGAGATGCAGGCCGTTCAGAAGCACTTTCATTACTTATAATAGATGAGGCTGCTTTTGTAGATAGAATCGAAGAGATATGGGCTTCATCTCAACAAACATTAGCGACGGGTGGTAAGGCCATTATACTTTCAACACCAAACGGTGTAGGTAACTTTTTTCACAAATCCTGGACCGATGCAATGGCCGGAGGGCAATTCAACCCAATCAAACTTCACTGGTCATTACATCCAGAAAGAGATCAAGAATGGAGGGATAAGCAAGATGAGTTACTGGGACCTAAATTCGCAGCTCAGGAGTGTGATTGTCTGTGGGGTGATGCATTTGTCACTATCCGAGATATTGTTACTGGGAAAATTAAAGATATTAATTTAGAGGATTTGTATGGAAGATTGTAATTATGTTAAACAGGGGTATATTAAAATCCAAGAAAAATTAGATCAAATAAATGATCTATATACGTTTAATGAAACTAAGCAGATATTGCAATTGGATAATTATTATAAAATTTTATTTGGTAAAGCTAAAAATAGAACAATAATAAAGGAAAATCCAAGATTATATAAATCAATATATAAACATTCAAGTATATTAGAAAAAACAATAAAGAATCAAAATTCATATAAAGGTCAATATAGTTTTAGATATAGGATTCTGTTTATAGTTCAATATAATGGGGATATAGAAAAATTGAAATGTTCATGTGGTAGAAAATATAATTTTACTAAATATTGTAGACATTGTCCAGATTATAAACGAAACCAACTAGGTAAACCACATACCCAGGAAACTAAACTAAAAATGCGACAAAGTACTTTGGAGTATATTAAAAGCGCAAAAGGGGCGTGCGTTCCTAGATACAATAAATCTTCAATCCCAATCATAAAGCAGTATGAGAAAAAACACGGGTATAATTTTCAACATGCAGAAAATAATGGAGAATATCAAGTACTTGGGTATTTTGTAGATGCATATGACCATGAAAAAAATACTGTGCTAGAAATAGATGAAAAACATCATTACAACGTTGACGGTACGCTAAAGGATAGAGATATTCAAAGACAAAAAGAAATAGAGGATTTTTTAAATTGTAAATTCATAAGAATTAGTGTGTGATATGGAGTTGAAAGTTAATAGTAAATATGAAATATTAACACCAAGTGGGTTCCAAAAATTCCATGGTATTCGTAAATTGGAAAAACCCAGTCACGTGGTCATTACATTAAGTAACGGTACACTAATAAAATGCTCTGACGATCATCCATTTATGTTGGACGGTATAAAAATACATCCAAATGAATTATATATTGGATGTAAATTAGACTCAACCAATAATCAAGATATTTTAATTAAATCAATCGAACGTATAAAGAACAATATAAAGTTATATGATGTAGTTCAGGTTGAAAATGGCAATATATTTAATGTAGATGGTATTGTATCACATAACTGCGATTTCATCACATCCGGTCACTCAGTTGTAGAGGGAGCTATATTAAAATGGTACGAAGAGACATATTGTTGTGATCCAATTGAAAAGAGAGGATTTGACGGTAATTACTGGATATGGGAACCAGCTGATTACACAAAAAATTATATTGTAGTAGCTGATGTAGCGCGAGGAGACGGAGGTGACTATTCTGCATTCCATATCATAGATGTAGAAAGTCTAACACAAGTAGCAGAATATAAGGGAAAAATTGGTACCAAGGATTACGGAAATATGTTAGTTAACGCAGCTACAGAATATAACGACGCACTATTAGTTATAGAGAACTCTAACGTGGGATGGGCGGCCATCCAACCCGCGATAGATAGGGACTACAGTAACTTATTTTACACAGCTAAAGATTTATCAGTAGTAGATGTACAGTCACAGTTAAGTAAAGGTTACGATCTAAAAGATAAATCACAAATGGTACCAGGGTTTTCAACAACATCGAGAACACGACCACTCATTATATCTAAGCTTGATACTATGATGAGAGAAAAAACACCAATAATTAAATCAAAGCGACTACTAGATGAACTGTACGTATTTGTGTGGAAAGGAAACAGACCAGAAGCACAGGTAGGATATCACGATGACCTAGTAATGAGCTTTTCAATCGCTCTGTGGGTCAGAGACACAGCATTGAGACTAAGACAAGAGGGTATTGAACTAAATAAACGAACACTTGGACATTTCGGAAAGTACCAAGGAGCGTACACACCAGGTAGTACACGAAAGGAATCTGGATGGAGTATGAAGACTAAAGGAGGTGATGAAGACCTAACTTGGTTAATTTAAATTTGTTTTTTTCAATTATTTTTTATATATTTACATGATATTTATATTATACACAAGATAAAGAGTTATGGCAGATAAATCATTTTTTAACAGATTACAACGACTATTTTCAAATAACGTAATAGTAAGAAGGATCGGAAAGGGTAAGAGTTACGTAGTTGACACTGATCATTTACAATCTTCTGGTAATGTTTACGGTAAAAGTTCGTACAATGATCGATACAGTCGGTTACACGGGGTAAAGGGTCAGTGGGGTTCATACAATCAACAATACAATTATTATTCATCTAAATTAGAATTATATTCTGATTACGAAGCAATGGATACTGATCCAATATTAGCATCTGCGCTTGACATATATAGTGATGAGTGTACATTAAAAAATGATGAAGGAGATGTATTGCGTGTAGTTTCTGATAATGAAGATATCAGAAAATTGCTGCATAATTTATTTTACGATATACTTAATATTGAATTTAACCTTTGGCCCTGGATCCGTAATATGTGTAAATACGGAGATATGTACCTTAAATTAGATATACAAGAAGGAGTAGGTATCGTAAATGTAGTCCCTATGTCTGCATATGAGGTTCAAAGAATTGAAGGACTAGACCCAGAAAAACCATATGAAGTAAAATTCTTTTATGAATCAGAAATGGGTAAAACAGAATTGGAGAATTTTGAAGTAGCTCACTTTAGATTATTAAATGACTCTAATTTCTTACCGTACGGTAAAGCGATGATCGAGCCTGCTAGAAAGACATGGAAACAATTAACGTTAATGGAAGATGCAATGTTGATCCATAGAATCATGAGAGCTCCTGAAAGAAGGATCTTTAAAGTGGACATTGGTAATATCGCACCTGGTGAAGTTGACAGTTACATGCAACAAATTATGAATAAAATGAAAAAAATTCCTTACGTAGATAACGCTACTGGGGAATATAATTTAAAGTTCAATATGATGAATATGTTGGAGGATTATTACCTTCCTGTTCGTGGTGGTCAAAGTGGTACTGAAATTGATACCTTAAATGGAATGGAGTTCGGTGGTATCGATGATATTGAATATTTGAAAAACAAAATGATGGCGGCGCTAAAGGTGCCGAAAGCATTCTTGGGGTATGACGAGCAAGTCGAAGGAAAAGCTACATTGGCTGCAGAAGATGTTAGGTTTGCACGAACAATAGAGCGTATACAAAAAATTACATTATCTGAATTATATAAAATAGCAGTAGTACATTTATTTTCTCAAGGATACACTGATGACGATTTAATTAATTTTAAGTTACAGTTAACAAATCCATCAATAATATATGAACAAGAAAAAATAAATCTCCTTAACGAAAAGGTGAGCTTAATATCATCCATGAAGGATTTAAAGATGGTTTCAGAGGAATGGATGTACGAAAATATATTTAATATGTCTAAGGATGAATGGCACAAACAACAAATTGGAGTTATTGAAGACGCTAAACAAACATTCAGAAAAGAACAAATTGAAAGTGAAGGAAATGATCCAGCCGTAACAAATGAATCGTACGGAACTGCACATGATATTGCATCTATGCACGTATCTAATAAACTTAACACGCCTTTAAATGACGAGGAAATGCCCGATGATGGCTGGCCCGGAGCAGGCAGACCAAAAGAACATACAAAGTACGGTTCACAAAAACACTCGCGGGGATTAGATCCATTAGGTAAAAAAGATTTGTCAAAAACATTTAATGTAGATAGATCAATTAAGCATAATTTTAAGAAAAATAGTCCATTAGCTATGGAAAGTACCAGTGAGGTAAATAATGATGTTAAGGATTTATTAAAGGTATTAAAAAGCCGGTTTAAAAGTAAAAAGGTAATTCAAGAAACCTTAACTAATAAAAAATCTAATACAGATACTGGTACACTTTTAGATGAAGATAGATTAATTGATTAATAAATAATGGATTGTTGTTTTTCTATATATTTATATAGGAAATAAGTATATATTTTAAAAAAATTGGACACAGTAAAAAATGAAGAAACTCCGTCACTCAAAATTTAAGAATACAGGGGTGTTATTTGAGTTATTAGTAAGACAACTTACTTCTGATACTCTCAATAATACAAGTGAATTAACAGTATTAGAGATTATAAAAAAACACTTTAATAAAACTTCTATTTTAACAAAAGAATTAGATTTATATAAAGCCCTGTTAGATACTAATTTTAATAATCAATCTAAGGCCGATAAATTAGTCGAAGAGGTTGTTAAAGCTAGAAAACGTATTGACAGTAAAAGATTAACCAAAGCTAAGTATGAGCTAATTAAGGATATTAAGCATAGTTTTGATTTAGAAGATTTTTTTAAAACTCGTGTACGTGATTATAAAGAATCAGCTTCTATCTTTAAAATATTTGAATATAGCTCTCACGAAAATCCAACAGAGACTGTTAACTGTAAATTTACAATATTAGAACATATTACAAATAAACCAATTAAAGAAGTAGACAAACAAAAAGCTTTAGAATCTTACACAAAGGCAGATAAGGACTTAAGGCTATTATCTTATAAAATATTGGTAGATAGATTTAACGGTAAGTACACAGGCTTAAACAGAAAACAAAAAGCTTTGCTTAAGGAATATATTAATAATATATCCAATACAACTACCTTAAAGGACTATGTTCAAAAGGAATCTAAATTACTAAATAAAGAAATAATTAAATTATCTAAAAAGGTAAGTGATAAGGTAGTTAAAATTAAATTAAATGAAGTATCTAATTTAACTAATAATTTTAGTAAAATAAGAACAGTTAAAGATTCACATATTCTTGGCTTATTAAGATATTATGAATTAATTAAAGAACTAAAAAACTTAGATAAATAATATGGCTGCAAATCCAAAACCAGGCTGGAGTTATGCCGGACAAGAAAACGGGAATGATTTCGATAGATTAGGTGACCCAGGTAAGTATTTCCAATCAATTACGGTCCAAAATACTACAGTAAATTTTACAGGATCAAATTACGGGTACGGAGCCGTTATTAAAAGTGATGCTGCAGCTGCTGGAACAATTACATTATCGAGTGGCGGATCAATTAATATAGCACATTTAACCGTCGGTCAACTATATGAATTATCTCCTTCAAAAATAGTTGAAAGCGGGAATAAAGCAATTTACGTCCTGAAACGTCAAAACGGATTTTAATTAAACCTAGATGAAGACATTAAATAAGGACATAGAAAATAAGTTAAAGGAACTCGAATCAGCTGATGATATAGAGGAAATGAATGTTACAGGAAATGTAGCAGGATATAATACACCGAATGCATTTACAGGTAAATCAAAAAAAGGTAAAAAGAAACGTATGAAGTCTGCTACTGACAGTACAGGGTATACCGTTGTTAAAGATATAGATGAGGTAAAAATGAGTACATACAAACAAATTATATCCATGATGCACCTTAACGAGATTACTTACAAGGAATATAAATCCGATGATTCATTTACATCTAAACAAAAAGTAAATAAATCTATATCTGAGGTAAATCGAAAGTTATACGAAATAGAAAAAACAATTAACAGAAATATTAAACTAAAAACTGAAACAGGTGTAAATTCGAGTCAGTACTGGAAATCTACAAAAAGTAAGATGTTAAAGATTTCTGAAAAAATGGTTAGGATTTCTAATAAACTTAAATATTTAGGAAGCTAAAGTGTTAAGGGAAGAAATCATAAATATAATTAAAGGTGAATACGATAAAAGAGTCGACGAGGATTTAAGTATTAAGGATTTAGATAAAATTAGGTCTTTAATTCGTAATGAAGTAGCTTATATCTTATTTGATCTTTACAAGAAAAAAGGAACCTGGGTTTAAAAGGATAATTAATATGAATAAACAACTATTAGTAGATTACATTCCATTTGAAGTTTCGCCCGAACAAATTAATGAATCATTAGCTAAAAATGGTAAGTTAATTGTGCGAGGTGTTCTACAAAGGGCAGAAGCTAAAAATCACAACAATCGGGTATATCCTATGAAAACGCTGCAGCGAGAAGCAGCTAAATATTCAGATACTCAAATTAAAGAAAGAAGAGCTCTCGGAGAACTTGATCATCCTGAATCGTCAGTAGTGAATCTAGGTAACGTATCTCACAATGTAGTTTCAATGGACTGGAAAGGGAACGATTTAGTAGGAGTTGTTGAGGTACTGTCCACACCTGCAGGTAATATACTCAAAGAACTATTTAAAGCTGGTATAAAATTAGGTATATCATCTAGGGGATTAGGAAGTGTAAAAGAGATTCATGAAGATAACGGAGAAGATACTGTACAGGTACAACCTGACTTTGAATTAATTGCATTTGATTTTGTTTCGAATCCATCTACTCAAGGAGCTTTTTTATCACCAGTAAATGAAGGTACTGATAAAAGCAAAAAAATACAAAACAACAAATATGCAAAAATTAACAGTATCATAACTGATATTATTAAAGAAAGCAAATAAAGAAAGCAGTTATTATGAAATTATCAAAACTAATAAATGAATCATGGCTTACAGATGAAGAAACTAAAGCTAAATTCACTAATGAAGATAAAAAAACCTTTATAGAGGCAGTTTCTAAATTTAATGATTTTAATAAATCTATTTACAGAGAATCTGATCTTAAAGACGTTACAAATGCAATTAAGGAATTATGTAACAGTGCTAAAGATGTAACATTGGGTGAATCTGAAGATTGGTTTGATAATGTTACTGTCGGTCGACACATGAAACATCTTAACGACTCTGTTAAGTTATTTGAAAAAACTGCAAAAGAAATTACCGTACTGCAACAACGGTTAGAGGGATCCTACGAAGATATAGGAACTACACTTTCAAAATATTACAATATCAACGAAGCTGATTTTATTGATGATAAGGAGGCAGAAGGAGATCTTGAAGATATGGAAGATCAAGATGTTGATAACGACGGGGATAGTGATGACTCAGATGAGTACTTACATCACAAGCTTAGCGTAATAGCTAAACAATCTGATAAATAATAATTTTTAATATAAATGAGATTACCTAGTTATAATTACTTTCGAAAAAAGAACGATCATACACTGCCTGGTTCCTCCAACGGGGTTCGAGTCAATAATAATAACGTTGAAATGGCCCTTAAGATTTTTAAAAGAAAAATAAAAGATACTGAAGTACTAATTAAAGTACGAGAAAATCGATTTTTCGTAAAAAAATCTCACACAAAGCGACTTCAAAATGAGCACGCTATTTTAATACAAAAAAGAATGTCTAAGGAAGATAGAGATTCTAAATTATTCTAACTACAATCCGACTCAACACATTAGAGTGTTTTGAAATAAAAGACATATTTATATATGTTTTAACAATACTCTATTCCTATAGAGGTCAAAACAGATTTTTATAATTTCCTATTACAACTTGCACAGTCTCAATAGTTGTAGAATCCCAATACAATAATAAAGGGTTTTATTATGAACGATTTATTAAAAGAAGCAATTGCTGACGCAAAAGCTGTAAGAGAAACTGCTATGGCTAACGCTAAACTTGCTCTCGAAGAAGCTTTCACACCAAAACTTCAATCAATGTTATCCGCTAAACTTCAAAACGAAATGGAAGAAGACGATGTAGATACTATTGAAGACGAAGAATTAGGAATGGAAGAAGAAGGAGAAATAGAAGATCTAGAAGCAATCGAGGGCGAAGATGAACTCGAAGACCTAGAAGTGGCCACAGAAGAAGCACCAATTGGTGATGAGATCGAAGGTGAAGAAGAAATCGGAGACGAAGTCGAAGACGAACTTGATCTAGAATCAATCATCAAAGAGCTAGAATTAGAAGAGGAAGACGAATTAGAAGTTGACGCAGAAGAAGAAGAAGTAGCTATAGAAGCTGTTGATCCAACTGATGAAGAAGACGATGAACTTACCGAAGAAGAAGGTGAGGACGAAGAAGAAGTTGACCTTGACGAAATTATCGCAGCTCTAAAAGAAGAAGACGAAGACGAAGACGAAAACGATCCAGGACATCTTGGCTCTGATTTATCTAAAGGTATGTCTGATGCTGGTGTTACTTTAGAGGTAAAAGCAGCTGAACTTAAAGAAGCTTACGGCGTTATCAAATTCTTAAAAGACAAAATTAATGAGATTAATTTATTGAATGCAAAACTTTTGTTTTCAAATAAACTATTTAAAGCATACAATTTAAATGAATCTCAAAAAATTAAGGTCATTGAGAACTTCGATAGGGCTACAACCTTACGAGAAGTTAAATTGGTTTATGCTACAATCGCAGAATCTTACGCTAACGGTAACAAAAGAACTGTTAACGAAGGTACAGCGAGTAAAACAGTTGCATCAACTGCACCTTCAAAACAAGTAATTACTGAAGGTAACGAACTAGCTAATAGATTTAAGAAATTAGCCGGTTTAATTAGATAATATTTTTAAAAACACATTAAAAGGGATAAAAACATGGCAAACATGAATATTTCAAATTTAATGGCAAGTGCAGGTGACCATTCACGTAAACTCAAAGAGGAAACACGTGAGTTGGTATCAAAATGGGAAAGAACAGGACTTTTAGAAGGTCTTGATAGCGAATACGAAAAACACGGTATGGCTATCCTATTGGAAAACCAAGCAAAACAGTTAATTGATGAGGCATCAAAAACTGGAACAGCATCTAACTCTGAAGAGTGGTCAGGTGTTGCACTTCCATTAGTAAGAAGGGTTTTCGCTGAAATAGCAGCGAAAGAAATGGTATCAGTTCAACCAATGAACCTACCATCGGGACTAGTATTTTATTTAGATTTTAAATATGGAACAGCTCAACCAGGATTTAACACTGGTGCTGCAAACTCAAGCCAAGCCGATTCAACGTTTGGTATTACAGACGCAGCAAGCGGTACTGCACCTTCTGAAGGTCTTTACGGCGCTGGCAGATTTGGTTACTCTATTAACGAGGCAACTACATCTATTGTTTCATCAGGTTCAATTGCAACTACAGTTGTTGTTGCTGCAGCTAGTACTTCAGACATCAATTTTGATTCTGATTTTTCTGCATCGTACGCAGCTGATCAATCTTCAAATGGACTATTTAAGCTTACCTTTCCATCAGCATCTTTAACTAGACCTGACATGAAAGGATCAAGAGCATTTGAAATCTCTGGATCAGGCATTAATGCTTATTTCCCACAATTCACATCTGTGAATAGTGACGAATCACAAGTTACTTTTATCGTACAAGGTACTGGTACAGGTGATCCAGCTAACGCAAAAGTTTCTTACCAAGCTCAACCTACCGATACTAGTAGAGGTGATTTTGAGGAAGGTAATTCACAATTGCAAGATACTACAATTGACATTCCAGAAATTAACGTAACAATGAATTCTGTGCCAATCGTTGCTAAGACTAGAAAGCTTAAAGCTGTATGGACTCCTGAGTTCGCACAAGACTTGAATGCTTATCATTCTATCGACGCTGAAGCAGAATTAACTTCTATGCTTTCTGAATACATCTCACAAGAGATTGATTTAGAGATTTTAGATATGTTAATCGAAAGTGCTCAAACAACTGACTACTGGTCAGCAAGAGTTGGTTATCAGTATAACGCCGCTACAACTGCATTCGAAAATGCTGCTTCAAGTGGACAAGCTTACAACCAAGGAACATGGTTCCAAACTCTAGGTACTAAGTTACAGAAAGTTTCTAACAAAATTCACCAATTAACAATGAGAGGTGGAGCTAACTTTATATGTTGTTCCCCAACTGTTGCTACTATTATCGAGTCTATCCCAGGATATGCTGCTGATACTGATGGTGATAAAATGCAATTTGCAATGGGTGTTCAAAAAATCGGTGCATTAAATAACAGATGGACCGTTTACAAGAACCCTTACATGCTAGAAAACACTGTACTAATGGGATATAGAGGTACTCAGTTCTTAGAAACTGGTGCTGTCTACGCTCCATATGTACCATTAATCATGACTCCACTTATCTACGATCCAACCAACTTTACTCCGCGTAAAGGTGTAATGACTAGATATGCTAAGAAAATGGTTAGACCAGAATTCTATGGTAAAGTTTACGTCTCAGGACTTGATAGACTTTAATCTAGTATAATTCTTTAATATAAGAAGGTAGTCATTAATTTGGCTACCTTTTTTTGTGTTTTTAAGTGTATACCTTACATATTTATAACAAATAATTAATACATGGCAATTAAGCAAAATTCTCAAAAGAGAGTACCAAAAAATCCGATTAAATTTCAACTTTCACTTAACGAAGAACAAAAGGAAGCTAAGCGTCTTATATTATCAAATGCAATTACAGTAATAAAAGGAAAGGCTGGAAGTGGTAAAACATTAGTAGCTTGTCAAGCTGCGCTTGATATGTTATTTACGAGGAGAGTAGATTCAATAATAATTACTCGACCAACTGTATCAAAAGAAGATATAGGTTTCCTACCTGGTTCCTTAGCTGAAAAAATGGATCCGTGGGTAAGTCCAATATATGCTAATATGTACAATTTATATAACCGAGATAAAATAGACGCGATCGTACATGAAGGTTTAGTTGAAATTGTCCCGCTATCATTTATGAGAGGTCGGACTTTTTTAAATTCATTTATAATAGTAGATGAAGCTCAAAACGTAACTGATGATCAAATGGAAATGATACTATCCAGAATTGGAATAAACAGTAAGATGGTTATATGTGGTGATTTAAGACAAAACGATTTAAAAGTACAATCATCTTCGGGGTTTGATTTTCTTTGTCAACTCAAAGATAAGGTAAACGATTTTGACGTAATAGAATTACAAAAAAATCATAGACACTCAATAGTCGATGAAATTCTACGTGAATATAACGCTTTAACAAAAAAATAAATATTTATATAAAAGAGGAATTATAAATGGCAAATATACCAATTTGGCCAGGTAGTAGCTCATTTGGAGAAGTAACAAACCCAACACCGTTTGGTTTTTTTGATTCAGATACAGCATTTACGTCATCAGCTGACAAAGCTGCAGATTTCTGTGCACGACGTTTAGGATATCCTATCACTGAAGTCGAGCTACAAGATATTAACTTTTACGCTTGTTTTGAAGAAGCAACATCAGAATATGGAAATCAAGTTAATTCATTTAATATTAAAGATTACTTACTAGAACTTCGAGGAGCTCCTACAGGATCAAATCTTACCGGTAAAGAAATATCAAATAATTTAGGACACGTAATAACGTTATCCGAAGAATATGGGGTTGAATCCGGTACCGGTGGTAACGTAAATTGGAAAACAGGATCACTTGCCGTTAAAGATGGTACTCAGTATTACGATCTCGATGTATTATTTAGAGACGTTCATGAATCTGGAAACCAAATTGAAATTAAAAGAATTTTTCACGATCCACCACCCGCGATATCAAGATATTTTGATCCATTTGTAGGTACAGGAATGGGTGCAAATCAAATGCTAGACGCTTTTGGTTGGGGAAATTATTCACCGGGCGTATCGTTTATGATGATGCCTATGCATGCAGACTTGTTAAGATTACAGGCAATTGAATTTAACGATATAATACGTAAATCACAATATTCGTTTCAATTAATAAATAATAAATTAACCTTATTCCCTTTACCAGTAAATGACTATAATTTATATTTTGAATATATTGTAAAATCAGACAGATCTAATCCAATAAAAGCTACAAATACAACATCTACGGATGGAGTTATAACTGATTACAGTAATGTCCCGTACGATAGGATAGAGTACACTAAGATAAACGACGTTGGGAGACAATGGATATTTAAATATACATTAGCACTTGCAAAAGAAATGTTAGGTAACATAAGAAGTAAGTACGGGACAATCCCAATACCTAATGCTGAAATAAGCTTAAACGGAGCAGACTTACTATCTCAAGCTTCAACGGAATTAGAATCACTTATGACTGAATTAAGGGAACATTTAGATTCAATGAGTAAACGTAATCTACTTGAACGTAAAAAAGAAGAGTCTGAATTCCTACAAGAACAGTTAAATAAATCACCACTTAAGATTTATACAGGGTAAAATTAAATGGCATTATTTGGATCATCAAGAGACGCAAGTTTATTTAGGCACCTAAATAAAGAACTTATAAATAATATTGTAAGTGTAGATATCGTTTACTTTAAACTCTCACTGAACGATACTGAAGAAAATGTTTACGGGGAAAGCTCTCAAAAAGTATATTACAATCCAATGAAGATTAAATGCTTAGTAGGTAGGGAAGATCAAGCGTACACAGGAGATGAATTTGGAATGGATTACAATCAAGCAATTACATTCGGATTCCTAAGAGACACTATGAATGACCAAAACATATTCCCTGAAGTCGGGGATATAGTAGAATGGGATTTAGATTATTTTGAAATAGACGGTATAGTAGAAAATACTTACGTAGCAGGTAAAAATCCAGATACAGATTTTAATAGTGGGACTCACGGGTGGAATGTATCATTTGTGTGCACAGGTCACCTTTCAAGAAAAAGTAGAATTAATATATTAGATGTTAGATCGGGCATTACTAAAACAATTGAAATAGCTAAGGATTCATAATGATGTCAAGATTACCAAAAAAGAGAAGGCGTCAAAGTACGTTTAGCGATATAGATGAATTTGGGTACATTGCATCAGAAAACAATGATCGGTTAAACAGAGCTGATCAAGTAAGAAGAGATGATGATATAGTTCAGAGTTTTGAAATTACACTCGAAACCGTTGATACAGCTATAATTCACTTTATAGAAAATCAAATTAAACCATACGTAGAAGAAAACGGAGCCAGAATCCCCGTTCCTGTAATGTACGCTTCTCCAGAAAAATGGTCATCAATACAAACACACGGATTTCTAAGGGATAATAAAGGTAAGTTAATAATACCTTTAATTACTATTAGAAGAATTTCAATGTCTCCAAGAGAAGCACTAGCTAAAAATGAAGTAGCAGCAAAACGAGATAATAAATTAACATTTAGAAAAAATTACTCTAAACAAAATAAATACGATCAATTTTCAGTATTACAAGGTAGAAAACCATTAGATGAAATATGGGAAATGAATCTACCTGATTTTGTTGATATTGAATATGAAGTAATATGCTGGACAGAATATACCTATCAGGTTAACAAGCTTGCCGAGATGTTTATATTCTGGGAAGGAATGGCTTGGGGAGATACATACAAGTTTATAACAACAGGTCAGTCATATAATTTTGAAACAGTTAATACAGAGGGAGTTGACAGAATAAATAAGTCTACAATCACCCTACAAACTAAAGCACCGTTAATGCCTAAGGACTTTGGTACTCAACATAATGTACGAAAAGGGTTTACAAACGCACAGATTGTTATAGGAGAAACTACTATCAACAATATCAACGATATACCGACTAAATAGGTTTTTTGAATATTTATAAGATATTTATTATATAGAAAAAGTACATTTTTAATACACAAAATACAGTTATGTCAGAAACAAAAAAACTAACACAAGAAGAATTACAACAACTTATGGACCTAAGAGAAGGGTACGCAAAAACAACTACTCAATTTGGTCAAGCTAGGGTAGAAAAAATGATGTTGCAACAACAGCTCGAAAACTTAGAAAAATTTGAGTTTGATCTCGAGCAGCAATACGCTACTTTACAGAAAACAGAGACAACAATAGTAGAAAGTCTTAATGGAAAATACGGTACTGGTCAGTTGAATTTAGAGACAGGAGAATTTACTCCAATAGATACTGATACAAATAGTTAATATAAGCCTATTAACATAGTGTTTCCAAAAAATATCTTATATTTATATAAGTAAATTATATAGTTATAACTACATAAACTCAAGCAGGAAATTAAATGGCAGAAAAAATTATAAGCCCCGGTGTTTTCACAACAGAAAATGATTTATCATTTCTACCAACGGGTATAAGCGAAATAGGTGCAGCTATCATAGGACCAACTACAAAAGGCCCAGCATTTGTACCTACAGTGGTTGAATCGTACGATGAATTTGTACAAAAGTTCGGTCCATCAAGCGAAAAAACATACATACCTTACACAGTAAGAGAATATCTAAAAAGTGCAGGTAGAGTTACGATCGTTAGATTATTAGGAACAGCAGGATACAGTCTAACCAAACCAATAGCTCTTGGTATTGAAGGTGGAAATGTAATTTCATTATTACACCCAACAAAAACAATTACAAGTACAGGGACAACTGAACTTTTCGAAGGAGCAGCACTAACATCAAATGAAAGTGGATCTTTCGTATTACTAGTATCAGGGTCAGCACAAACAGACTCTGATTTTACAAATAAAGTAGGTACGTATTATTCAGCTTCTTATGTAACAAGTAATTCAAATAATATAAATAAAGTATTTGGTGATTCTCCAGAAGGTGTTGAGCCAGTATATAATTACGTTAATTTTAAAAATTACGGAACTGGGCAATTAGCTATATCAGGAGCTTACTCAGCATCAGTAGACACTGGTAGTTCAACCTGGGATTTTAGTGATGAATTTTCATCTGCTAGTACCCCATGGATTACTTCTCAAAAGGTAAATGGTAATAACGTAAATAACTTACTTAAAATACATACGCTGTCACACGGTGATACTACAAATTACGAAACTAAAATCGGTATTAGTGAAATTAAAGCTGGTGGTACATTAGCAGGTACAGATTACGGGTCATTTACATTAGTAGTCAGAGCAGTAGATCAGGACAAAATTCCTAACTCACCTTACACTTACGATGACACAGATCAAAAACCAAACGTACTTGAAACATATAGCAATTTAAATTTAAATCCAGATTCACCTAATTATATTTCAAGAAGAATCGGGGATAGGTATTTAACAACTGATACTAACGGAAAAGTAAGTGTTAACGGTGACTATCCTAACCTTTCAGCTTATATTAGAGTAGAGGTAGACAGTTCAGTAGGGGATAAGGCATATAATGCATCACTAGTACCATTTGGTTACGCAAAAGTAATACAACCAATACCTACAACCTTTGGTACTTGCCCATCATCTTCAGTAGTTACAGATCAAACAATTAACAGTATTTACAATAAGAAAAAATATTGGGGATTTGATTACGACTTTTCAAATACAGACAATGTTAACTATCTCAAGCCTTTACCAGCAGCAAATAGCGGTACAGGTAGCAACGCTGCTTTCTACTTAGGTGATCATAATCAAAACACCGGAGCCAATTACCCAACTGCAGCTTCTCCGTATACCGGAGCAATTGATCTATCAACAAACACATCTACTGATTCTAGAAAGTTTATGATACCGTTACAGGGAGGGTTTGATGGATTAAAACCAAATACAAGAAAATTAGTCGGTACGGATATAAAAACAACCAACACACAAGGTTACGATTGCTCAACAACTTCAGCTGCAGGCTACACAGCCTACAAAAGAGCAATTGACGCAGTCAGTAATCCTGATGAGTACGATATTAATATGCTAGTTACCCCAGGAGTGTTACACAGATTACACTCAGCTGTGACTACAGTAGGTAAAGATATGTGTGAAGATAGAGGAGACGCGTTCTACGTAATGGACAATAATGCAATAGCGGATAATATAGCTACAGCAGTTACATCAGTAGAGACCTTTGATTCTAATTACGCAGGTACTTATTACCCATGGGTTAAGATATTAGATGCTGACAGAAATAAACCAGTATGGGTTCCACCTTCAGTAGTGCTACCAAGTGTAATTGCTTACACTGATAGAGTTGCACACGAATGGTTTGCCCCTGCAGGATTAAACAGAGGAGGGTTGACAGCTGTATCACAGGTGTACACAAGACTAACTCATGATGAAAGAGACACACTTTACGAAGGTAGAGTTAATCCAATTGCAACATTCCCTAATCAAGGAGTTGTAGTTTGGGGTCAAAAAACACTTCAAGGAAAAGCAAGCGCGTTAGACAGAATTAACGTTAGAAGATTATTAATAGCTGTTAAAAAGTTTATTGCAAGTTCTTCAAGGTACTTGGTATTTGAACAAAACAGCGCAGCAACAAGAAATAGATTTTTAAATATTGTTAATCCTTATTTAGAATCAATTCAGCAAAGACAGGGATTATATTCCTTTAAAGTTGTAATGGATGAAACAAACAATACACCAGATGTAATCGATAGAAATATATTGAAAGGTGACTTGTATTTACAACCAACTAAAACTGCTGAATTTATCGTATTGGATTTCAACATACTACCAACAGGAGCTAGTTTTCCAGAATAGTAACAAAAATTTAAAAAATATATAATTATATATATAAAGAGGAAGATATACAATGGCAGACTTATTAGATCCAAATGAAATAATGTTTACGGCGTTTGAGCCGAAAATGAAAAACAGATTCATCATGTACGTAGATGGTGTTCCTGCTTATCTTATCAAGGCCGCAAACAGACCGACAATTCAATTCGAAGATGTACCTTTAGATCACATTAACGTAAGAAGACACCTTAAAGGAAAAGGGGATTGGCAAACATTAGAAATTACACTTTTTGATCCTGTAGTACCATCTGCAGCACAAGCAGTAATGGAATGGGTTAGACTTTCACATGAAAGCGTAACAGGTAGAGACGGTTACTCTGATTTCTATAAGAAAGATGTTACTTTCAATATGTTAGGACCTGTTGGAGATAAAGTAGAAGAATGGACATTAAAAGGAGCTTACGTACAATCAGCTGCTTTTGGTGATTTAGATTGGGCATCTAACGATCCTGCTCAAATATCAGTAACGTTACAGTACGATTACGCGATATTACAGTACTAAAATATATAGTTCCGTAGAACATACTAAAGGCCTTCATTTTATGAGGGCTTTTTTTGTTTTTATGCAATATTTTTATTATATTTAATACACTTAGCATATTTATTATATATAAGCACACTTAAACATTTAACATGGATAATACATCTGACAAGCAAATAGCAGAACAACTAAGACAAGAATTTAGACAAGACGAGGTTAAAAAAACAAATTTTCCAACTGAAGTTATAGAATTACCTTCACGAGGATTACTGTACCCTGAGGGACACGTTTTAGCTACTGGTGTTATTGAAATGAAGTACATGACAGCTAAGGAAGAAGATATTTTAACTTCCGCTAATTTAATTAAACAAGGAGTTGTATTAGATAAATTGTTGAAATCATTGATTGTTACACCAGTTAATTACAATGATATCTTAATAGGTGATAAAAATGCTATCATGGTCGCAGCAAGAGTACTAGGATACGGTAAGGATTACAATGCTGAATTAAAATGTCCTAATTGTGATGCAAAGAATGAAATTAATATCGATTTAACTACTATTGAAAATAAAGAAATTGATTTAAATAAAATTACAAAAGGCACAACTGAATTTCATTTTTCATTACCATCTTCAAAAAGAGATGTAACATTTAAAGTGTTAACTCACGGTGATGACCGAGCAATTGAGCAAGAAATTAAATCTTTAAAAAAGACAACTAAACGATCAGGTATAGATCCTACATTATCTACTCGATTGGCTTACACTATCACATCCATAGATGGTAACAGGGACAGAAAAGTTGTTAGAGATTTTGTTGAAAATGAATTATTTGCAATTGACTCCAGAGCCCTAAGAACTTACGCACTCGACGTTACACCAGATATCGATATGTCGTTTTACTTTGAATGTGATTCATGTTCTCACGAAAACGATTCAATGCCAGTACCGATGACAATCGACTTTTTTTGGCCTAGGGCCTAACTATAGGCCCATTCTGCACGATCAATTATTTGATCTAATCTACTACGGTCGAGGTGGCTTTACACACTCTGAAGCTTACAACATGCCTGTATGGTTACGAAAGTACTATATTGGGAAAATTAACGACGCCTTAAAGAAGGAAAATCAAGAAATGAAGAAGGCTCAAACTAAAACAACAAAGCCTAATTTTAGTGGGTTTCCTAAGAAGTAAGAATTACGTTTTCTTATATTTATTATTGTAAAACTATAGGAATAAAGTTATGAACAAAAAAACTCTAACAGAACAACAAAAACAGGTACTCCGTGAATCTTTATTTGATAAACTTATCGGTATGGTATTCAAAGGAGATATCAAAAAAGCCGCTAAAGCTGTAAACAACGATCCTAGAGTAGTTGATGCGATGAAAAAAGCTAAAGACGCTAACGATATAGCTAAAAAATCATTAGAAGATTTTTGCAAAAAGCACGGTTGCTAGGGATAACCAATACTGATGGCTGATAATGACGAAATACGAGATCAGGTTGACTTAACTAAAAAAGCTCTTGAAGCTACAAAAAATATTGCTTCACAGAACAAAGAGATTAATAAACAACAGAAAGAGATAGTCGATGTAACTAAAGAATATTTACAGCTATTAAATGACAGCGAAGGTACGATGGTTGATATAACCCGCGTACAAGAAGTTCAGAATAAGTTAACACTTGTAAAATCTAAACTTGAAGAGATTACCGATGGTCGACTTCAATCTCAAAAAGACAAAATGGCTGATATTGTTCAGCTTATACAAGATTCAGTAACAGCAACTGAAGCAGTACACGACGCACAAAAAGCTACTTTAGATGTATCTAAAGAATACGCTAAGACGATAACAGATGATATAATAGGAGCGATACCCGGTGGAGCAATTCTCGATAAGATGTTTGGAGGTAAGTTATCAGAAGCTCTTATTAGTTCTATAACCGATCATATTCATGATGCATCATTATCAGCTGAAGAGATGGAGAAAAAGACAGAGGGTATTATGAAGAAGTGGGTAGCTGCTGGAGCTGCTATAGGTGCCGTAACCATGTTATTTAATGCAGCATTTGATGCACTACAACAATTAACTTCAGAACAACGTGCATTTCAAGACAATATAGGACTATCAGCAGATCAAGCACTTCGTTTATCTAGAGATACACGTGATACTGTACACAATATGACACAATTCGGTGTTACATTACAAGATGTAACCACAGCTGCATCTGTAATAGCGGAACAATTTGATAAAATACCTAAAGCCTCTGGGGAGTTAGTAACCAATACATTAATGCTAAATAGATTATTGGGTGTATCAGTTAGTGATGCAGCAGCAGTTCAAAGATCATTTATGGAAATGGGGGCTTCATCGAGTGAAGCATTCCAAACAATAGCATTAGCTAAAAATTTAGCAGATGCAGCTGGGGTACCGCTCCCAGCGATAACAAAAGATATAGCTCAAAATGCAGGGGTAGCAGCAACATACTTTAAAGGTTCAAAAGAAGAATTAATTAAATCAGCTGTATATGCTAAACAATTAGGACTGTCTTTAAGTGACGTAGGTAAGATATCAGACAAGATATTGGATATCCAAGGCTCATTAGCTAGTGAAATGCAAGCATCAGTAATGTTAGGTCAAAACTTTAATTTTGACAGAGCTCGTTTACTAGCACTTGAAGGTAATATGAAAGCTGCTACTGAAGATGTGGTACAGCAGATCGCTAAAGGTAGAGATTTCAATAAGTTGAATATGTTGGAAAAACAATCACTTGTTGAACTTACAGGGCTAGAGGCAGACCAGCTTCAAAAAGTTACTGAGCGCCAGCGTATTATTAATAATATGACTGCTACTCAAAAAGCTCAATTACAAGCAGCTGAAGCATCCCTGGATAATCAAAACAAACTTACAGCTGACCGAGTAATACAAGAGGCACAATCTGCAATGAGACAGCAAGAAATGAATGCTACTATGGAGAGTTTAAAATTAAGCTTGCAAGAAGCATTAATACCTTTAGCAGAAGGAATGTTGCCTATAATGCAGGGCTTATCTAGTATTGCAGGTGGAATAGGATCATTCTTTAAAGAATACCCAGCCCTGATTGGCGCTGCTGCAGGTGCATTAACAGTAGTTGCAGGAGCACTAGCAGTAGCTGCAATAGCTGCATCAGGTCTTACTTTAGGTGCAGCAACAATAGCTATGGCAGCAGGAGCAGCGGTAATAGGTGGTTATATGACTGGTATGGGTGTAGGGAGTGTACCGAGTGTAAGTACTGGAGCAGCAGCAACTAATAGAATAGCAGGTATTGAAGCAGCTAATTCCCAACAAAGAATTGAGGTGGTAAATCATAATACTCTTCATATGGACGGGAAACAAATAGCTACTAACACTACAAAACATCAGAATAAGTATAATGACGGTAGCAAAGTAGGTACAGGGAGATAATGGGTATATTAGATCAAAAATCAGACTTAAGTAAGTACAGGAATTTTTATCCTAAAACAGACGTAACTAAACAATCAGGTACTGAGACTATCAGTATAGATCGTAATTTCGGTAGCAAACAACCTTTAGATAGTTTACTGAAGGCAACACCGGGATTATCAGTTAATCCTACAACACCTAAAAAACAAGGAAAGGATGTTGATAATTTATCAGCAACACCAGAAAAGCCCGGAAAAGAAGTAACCAATACAAGTACACAGTTAGGTAGACATACAACATCTAACATACAGTTACAACCCACTACAAAAATATTTGAAAGAGTAGGTAAAACAGTTGATTCATTAGCACCTACACCTGAAAAAACGATTAATATAACTAATCCTGTAACACCAACACCAAGTAAACCAGGTAAGGTTGTTAATTTACTATCCCCGACACCAAATAAACCAGGCAGATCAGTCGATATATTACCACCAACACCAAATAAAACTACTGTAATACCAGGCCTTAATCCTGTAATACCAATAAAACAAGGTGTTAGCGTTAACCCATTAGCAACTGCGCCTGTTAAAACAACACCCACATTAGGTTTAGTTGATTATTTTGACAACTTTAATGCTGGTGGGTTCACATCTAATATAAGCTCTACACAGTATAACATTATAACAGGTACGCCAGGGAATCTTAAATTTAATTCTCCTATATTAAATACACAATTAGGTTTAGTTGATTATTTTGATAATGCACATGCTACTGGATTTACCTCTAATGTAAGTTCAATAGAATTAGGTCAATATAAAACCATAACTGGCCAAATTGGGAATCTACAATTTAATAGTCCGCGCTTAAACACCCAATTAAAGAATTACGAAATATTCAGTTCTGTAGCAAGTGGGTTTACACCCAATATGGGACTGTTAACTACAGATGAAAAATCTCAATTTAAAGGAATTGAAAATGGTAAATTTGATTATCCTAATATTATAGAGGGTGGTAAGAGTAAACGTTTAATGAACGTGCCTAGAACCAATACTAAATTTTCTGGATATGCTGGTATAGGCAGTCTAGACAATCAATTAGGAAATGGGTCACCGTTCACAAGTTTGAGTGGAGCTAATACATCACAGCCAAGCATAGGACCTTTTCTTACTAAAGGAGGTGAAGGAAATTACAATGAAACTTCTCCATATTTTCCAGCTGGAGTTCAAAGTATTGAACGATTAGGAAATAGATACACAATAGGCTCAACACCATTAGATGGTTTATATAACCAATTTTCGTTAAGAGATGAATCGTATAACTCGACACCAATAAAACAGCCCTATATTATTAGGGGCATACAGAGAGCTGGTAAGAGTAAAAATCAAAGATGGGGATTAGGTAATTTTTACGCTTCAGCTGATGCAGGGGAATTACCTAATGGTACAGCAGGGGCTGTTTCATATCTTGAAGCATTGGATGGCGGTTTTATAAGAGGTGGTATTTCAACAGCATTAGATAGGGCTGTACATGATTTAGGGAGAATTGCAAAATTCCAAATATCACCACAAGGTCTGACATTTGCAGCTAAACAATTTGGGTTACAAATGTCAAATCCTGGAGTTGAGCAACCATTAGTTGGTGGGTACCCGGTTCAAACAAGAATGACTCGGATGTGGACACCACTTAATATGTTAGCCAATGTTGCAGGTAATGCATTTGGGTTACACTTTAAACGTCACGGTATATTACCAGTAGGAGAGGGAATCTTCGATTATGAAAAAGTAGTTAAACAACGTAACAATAAAACAGATAATAGAATAATAAAATTAAGGGATGAACTTATAGATCCTAATAATAGTCCTGTTAATAATGCTATAAGTAGTTTTAGGTCTGCACTAGGTATTGAAGGTCAAGAAATACAAACACTTTCAAATACAAATGTTATAAAAGGAGCTCCAGGAATAGCAGGTCCTGGTTCAGTTTACGGTTTAGGTAAAACATCATACCTGAGGGCTGTTAACAGCCAAAAAGATCCTGTAAGAGGGGATTTAAGTGCAAATATAACCCCTGGTTCCGGTATTCCAGCGCCAACACCGACATTACCACCAATACAGTCAGCGCCCATAGGACATTCACTACCAGCATCTAATAACAATAAACTAAAAGATTATGCTGTACTATCATATGGTAAATTAAAAAATGGATCTGATAATTTTAATAACAGAGTAAAGGATTATAATGATTTTAGAGAAGACATAATTGAAGATAAAGATGGTACAACATTTATAGGAAATTTAACAGATAAAAAAGGTGGGTCAGATACCCCTTATTCTACAAATAATTTAGTTAAAAAATTCGGTGTACCCAATTCCGGTAAAACAGGAGTCGATAGATCTAACTTTACAAAATCAACTGGATTAAATGACAAAGTAAATGCATATGATTTTCAAGAAATGAAATTAAGTGATTTAAATACTAAAGCTGAAGAATTAGGGTTTAAAGATTTAATTAAGTTTTGGTTTACAGGTCCTAATATGCTTAGTATGGATTCCGGTAAAGATAAGGTAATGTTATTCAGAGCAACATTAACTGGGTTTACAGATACATTTAACGGGGAATGGTCTTCTAATAAAATGATAGGAAGAGGTGATCCAGTCCATACTTATCAGGGATTTAACAGGAGCGTATCATTCTCATTTAGAGTAGCAGCAACTAGTAGAGATGAAATGAAGCCTATATGGAGGAAGCTAAATTATTTAGCATCTTACACTGCTCCTGATTACACTCCCGGTGGTAGAATGAAATCACCATTTATAAGATTAACTATTGGAGACTTATTTAATAACACACCAGGATTGTTAACATCTGTAACATTTACAGTTCCTGATAATTCACCATGGGAAATTAACCTAGAGGATGACAAGAACATGCAACAGGTACCACATATGGTAGATGTTCAAATATCATTTACACCTGTCCTTGATTACAGACCACAATTACACGGTAGAATGTATTCATTATCTCCTAATGGTAGTGATATAGGTGTAGAAGCTGAAGAAGGTAATTGGTTAGCAGATAATATAGGTCATATTTCGCAAAAAGATTTAGATGATGCTGCAGCCGCAGAAGCTTCTGCAAAGGCTAAGGCTAAGCAAGCTGAACAGAATAGAAAAGCTGAAGAACAGAGAAACAAAAAAGGTACAGCCGAAGTTGTGTTTGAAGCAGATAAAGAAAGAAATAGAAGTAGTAGATTTTACAGGCCATTATAATGGGTAGATACGATAATACAAATATAAAACGAGACTTAGATACTAAACGAAGAATGTTTGTTACTACACTTTATCCTAAAATTCAACAGGATGGATCAGACATTTATATTACTAGTAGAGAAGGAGATAGGTTAGATAGTTTAGCTTTCGATTATTACGGTAATGTAGAGTTGTGGTGGATTATTGCTCAAGCAAATGCAATTGGTAAAGGCACATTATGCATTGATGCTGGGCTCCAACTAAGAATACCTCAAAATGTTGATGGTATAATCCAAGATTATAATGATTTAAATAAAACTAGGTAACCTATGGCTAAAAATCCATTTTATAGCGAAGTTAGTGGTTTTGTACAAACTGAACTTGTAAATCGAGCAGGTCATTATGGTAAGTATCATAAAAATCTTGAAGATTTAAATTTTGCTCATCAAAAACAGCCTTACCTTGAAGTACATGGGTTAGATAGTAGTGGTGCACCTACAACAGGTATAACAATATTTACAGGAGGTTTTATTGATACTTATGCATCCAATGACAGGTACTTACCAAAACCTATTTTAACAAAATGTTCAATATCTAATTTAGGTAGATACGGTTCAACAAGAAAAGCTCAAGTTGATTTTACTGTATTTACTCGACCTGATTTAGATAGACTTAACGATATATTCTTTATACCAGGAGCGTGGATTCAAGTTAAATATGGATGGACGGGATACACTGGAGTAGATGCTAAAAACGGAAAATTAATCGGTAGAGTATATAATTTTAGTTTTAGCTTAAGGGAAGAAGATGGTGGGTACAACTGTAATTTCGAAATAGTTGGGGAAGGATATTTTCCAGCCAGTACAGATGTAAACTCTAAGTCTACAACTACGTTTACTCCCGGTGCAGACGGTAATCCTCCTTTACTTGAGACTGGTGCAATAGGTAGACTAAGAAAAGATATACAAGAATTTAAAGAAGGTAGAGATAAAGACGATGTTAATAGTGGTCGTACTCGCTGGGGAGCACAAGAGGAGGGTAGTAAAGATAATTTCTGGGAACCCACCTCACCAAATGATACAACCACTGTAATATTAGCAGGATCAGAGGGCATGACAAAAACTATTGACGATAATGATCAAGACTCTACATCTTTGAAAGGTAATTTAGTAACCCCTACTGATGATACAAAAAATTTACTTGCGGCTGTTCAATTTATTGCTCAATCAGATAAAGATAAATCTGAAGATACATATCAAGATCAGTTAGAGGTGAAAAGAGGAGAAGGAGAAGACTCGATAGGGATTGACGGACTGTTATGGGAGAGTGAATGGACATATTATGTTAACTTACATTATATAGTAGATATATTAATTAATAATATTATTCGTGAATCTACAAATACAGAAATTTTAACTGGTAATAAATTTTATTATAAATGTGATGATTTATGTAGTAAAACTCAAATGACACCTAATTTTGTAGCACCTGATCCCTCAAAAGTAATGTTGCTAGGATCAGGTGGAAATTATGGTGAAGAAATAAACTTGAATAGTGATCAACCTTTTGCAAACTTTAACTGGGGGAACTTTGGGAATACATTAATATGCTCATTAAGTCGCGTTTTTATTAACGTAGAGACAGTATATGAAATTTTAGATAATCACAAAAAAGAAAATCCATTCCAAGCACACGTATTTTTAAACGAACTATTCAAAGAAATATCATTTAATACAGGAGGTGCAATACAGCCTATGTTAATGATACCTGATGATAAAGATGCAGACGGTAAACAAAAAAATTATATAGAAGTACGAGATGGAAATTATGTACAAGCAGAAGATAAAGATGGTAATCCAAAATCTATTTCACCGTATGTGTTTCAAGCATTTAATGTAAATTCTGTATTACGTAATATATCAATGGAATCTACATTACCTGATAAAATGGCAACAGCACTATTTGTTGGAGGTGCAAAATCCATGACAGGTGTTAGCCAGGAAATACAAAATTTTTATACAGGAGGAGCTCCTGTACAGGTACCTAGTAACACCAGTACAAATACTATTACGGATGAACAAGCTGCATCTATTGAAGGATGGAAGATAGGATGGACTGTATTTAAAAGTGCATCACCACCCAGCATTAATCAAATAGTATTTTATGATACTTCTCAACAAGCTCAGCAAGCTAATGATGGAGAGGTAAGTGGAGTTAGAAAATTATATTATAAAAGTACCAGTGTATATTGGTATATAGATGCAAAAACATATATCTCTCAGGATGTAAAATCATTAGGAACTGCTGTTGGTAATGCTAAAGTTATATACGAACAGGACAAGCAAACAGGAAGAACACGATATGAAGCAGTATCTAAAGGTAGTATAGACGCTATTAAAACTCTAATAAACGGGTATGGCCCGGTACCATATATTACTGATTCTACTGTACAAGCTATTAAACAGTATTCACAA
>Ga0208299_1000079_pt1 | contig 93506 bp, 110 predicted proteins | sample 15_taG_FD_184089 | JGI IMG/M metagenome (GOLD analysis project Ga0208299, IMG submission 184089) | Marine viral communities from the Subarctic Pacific Ocean - 15_ETSP_OMZ_AT15312 metaG (SPAdes) (version 2) | ecosystem: Environmental > Aquatic > Marine > Oceanic | place: Pacific Ocean... | reverse complement strand
CTGACGAGGACAAATCCCAGATATGCTTTTGCAGCCGGCGTAGGCTCTTTCTTTGGGCAAATGGTTATGCCTGGTTTTGACCAGGGTGTTAAAGAGGGGATGCTTACAACGTTTGCGAACCTAAACATGGTACGAGCAGCGCCTGTTAATCCGTTCAATTACCTTAGGCGAACCGTTGAGGGAGTGGCGCCTGGCTTTAGCAGTTGGCAAACAGGTGCACTCCTAGGTATTGGAGCTGCTGCAGCAACTGCATTAAGAGTTCCTGGTGGCAAGAGAATTCCGACGTATCTGGCGGAACGTTTTAACTTTGGTTTCGAACCTGGTGATGTTGCGCTATCTACCGATAGTATCAGAGACTGGTACAAAAATTATACACATGACCTGCCGGCCCTAGGTGATGCCCCGGACAAGCTTGAGGGCCTCAACCTACGTAACGCCAGATGGTATGAGGCAGAGCAAGCGCGGGCAGACTTCCTTAAGAGCGGCAACCCGATTACTGAGCAGCTTCTTTCTGAGCTAGATAGTATTAGCGGTCGATACGGTGATGACTTTCTTTCTCGTGTTCGAATGAATGTCAGGGGGCATGCGACTACCGCCTTCCATAGTTTTTTTGGTGCAGATATCAGTAAGTCTTCAGAGGCTGTTGAAGCTGTTCAAGACATGGGCTTTCGTGGGCTTGGAAAGTTTAATCGCGCGTTAACTGTTGGTGCTTTCGCTCTGGCTACCCATCAATTTATGACCGGTGGCACCTTAGGCAGCATGGAAGACATGGGCACCCTTAGTGACTTGTATGAAGGCAAGAAGCTTGTTGAAATCAAGAAGGGTAGGTTCTGGGAAGGTGGCGGCACACCATATGAAGGCGACAAGACAAGTTTCTTTCGTCCTCACTGGTACCACCTTATGAGAACTGATGCTTATGATGCTTCTGTTTGGGGCGAAGATCATGACCGCTATAGTCCCGTTAGTAAATTCTTCCTAAAGAATTTTACTTATCATCTTGAGCGAGAGCAGTACTACGATCGCCCATATCCAATTTCTGGTGCTGCATTTGCAGATATACCTGTTATTGGTGGCCTGTTGTCTAGTACTGTGGGGCGTGTTATCAAGCCCCCCAAGATAATGCATGCCCAAGAGTGGATTAGAGAGGGGCAGAACGGTTTAGAGTTTGCAAGTGTATTTCGTGGCAGCCGACAGGAACCAGCTTACAGCCTGGGCGCCGAAGGCCCAGGCATTCCGCAGAGCCCCTTTGGTGCCAAAGAGCAATTAAGCTTCCTGTCTTACCAGTTTAGAGAACTAGAAGGGCTTACTGGTTATGCTAAGAATGTAATGCAGGAACTAATTACCGGCAGCCAGCAATTTAATACCGACTCGCCGATGCTAGCAACCGCTAACGAGATGTCTAGCTGGAGGCAGGCGTTCTGGGAGCGGGACCTTGGCGGCATGTTGGGCACGAACGAGTTCCTGCGTCGGTTCTTGCCTAAGACTCCGTATGAAAAACGTAGGCAGAATCCCATTGCTAACACCATGCCTAGTTGGCTTCCTGACAAATTCCACTATGGTGATCCGTACTCTAGCATCAAGACCGGTTGGTCTAGACTACCTGGACCTGGTTATGCGGCACTCCACCCTGAGTTGACGAACTTAGATCCTGATGACTATCCGTTGCTCTATCAGTATTCTATTCTTTCGGATGTTGCACCCTACAGTAGGGAGTACAGCGTTAAGAAGGAGATGGTTTACCGTCAAAGAGCCCAAGGCATGTTTGATGACAGGCAGCAGGAGTATATCGACTACTTAGATCAGCTACATGCGCGGAAGATGAATCAACTTAATTTTGATTCTGTTCATCCCAACGCCGTAGATGCACCTGGGTTTTCGTTATTGCGTGACGTGTATGCTGGCGGCAGCCAGGCGCTTCGCACAGTCGCAGCGCCGGCAGAGTATATGGTGCCTATGGGATTTAGGCCCGTGCAGAAGTTTCTAAATGATCGTGACCCTATTGAAGAATACGAATATCAGCGTCTGTACGGTACTCCGATGTCGTTCTGGGATAAGCCTTGGCGAGATTGGTTTAGGCCAGCTATGTACTCCAGCCTAAATATGTTGGGCTTTGAAGGCAAGCCTTTGTGGAGGCATGAAGCTGATGTACAGCAATCGCATTTCGATAAACTTAATTACCTCCGGTTTATGAGGGCTGCCGAACAACATCGAGCTGCCGGTGATGGTGCTGCGGCTCAAAGTGCTGAATGGCGTGCGGGTCAGACTCGTACTGGCGTTAACCCCATGGGAACTCCACTTGCTATATATTGGAGTCTACCTGCCGAGGAGCGCAAGTTCTTTAACGCCTTCGCTCATGCGCAAGGCCCCGATCGTTCACGAATTTTGGAAATGGTTCCGGAAGATCAAACTCATCTGTATAAAGCTATGTGGTCTCGCATGGATGCAGGCGATCCCAGCTTATGGGCTGGGGCGCCAAGTAGGATAGACGAACAGTATCTACGGTCACAAATGGCTGCGACACAGCAATATTTTGACGGTGCTCCTCTACCCGAAGAAGACTGGATAGGCTGGCATTGCCTACCTGTAGGTCAAGTAGTGCTCGACAGCTTGACCACTCGTACTAATGTTGATAGTATTGTGCCTGGACATCCAGTTTGGCAGACAAATGACCAAAATATAGTTCTGGAGAAGCACATGCGCTATACGGAAGAAGAACTTACTACTGTCTGGGTAGAGCGTGATCAATTAGATTCTATGTCAGCCACTTCCAATCATAAGGTGTTAGCATGGCGCTGCCCTTGGAAGAAAGATCATTTACGCAGACGAATTAAAACTGACAAATGGGATGTTGATAAAAAGTTTGAACCTGAATGGATTCGTATCGGCGAACTTCAAAAAGGCGATTATTTGGTAGTGCCTGCTTCGGGAATTAAATCCAAAGAGCCACAAGGCTTAGATATGGCATATATTTGTCAAAACGTTCCAAAAGTAAAATTCAATAATTCTCAGGTGTGGAGATATTATAAGGCTTCGAGTGGACGGGCTGCGACTGTACGACGTTGGATTAGCTTAAGCACTGATGTTGCCTGGTTGGTGGGCTATTACATGGCTGAAGGACATGTAGGTAAGCGTAATGGTGTTAGCCGATACGTAGAATGGACTTCACATGTTGCAGAAGATGATCTTCGGTGCCGAGCCATACAGATTCTCCGCGATGAATTTTATGTTAAGGGCGTCGAATCTATTCGTATTCGTCAGTCTGGATCGAGTGGCAGTGTGCGTGCCCAAGGTTTGGTTGCTCATCTTCTTGGAGAGTATTTTGCTCCTGGTGTAGCTCATACTAAAAAGCTATGTCATGCTGATAAACTATTGTGGTCGCAAGATCATGTGGAGGCATTCCTCGGAGGTCTTTATGCTGGAGATGGTACCAAGCAGGCTTCTAGTTCAACGCTATCAACCACAAGTGAAGAATTACATACACAAGTTAAGGAAATGTTGCTGGCGTGCGGTATAGTTCCCAGCGTGCGAAGATTGGACCGTGAAAACCGTAAGGCCTCTTATCAAATTCGATTTGTTCGCTCTAATGAATCTGCTAAGCGTATCCATGACATGATAGTGCGAGATCGTGTAGATACACGGGATGTTTCGCCTGCCAAACCTAAGGCTTTTACTAAGGGTCAATGTGTATATTCGCGCATTGGTAAGATAGAGAAAACAACTTATGCGGGATATGTATTTGATTTTACTGTTGAAAACGTTCACGCCTACCGTTCGCCTATTGGGCTTTACCATAACTCTGATGTAGATATGGATGATATTCGTGTAAGATATGTACATGAACTTGGCAAAGACATTCATGATTATGGATTATGGGAAAGTCAGTTAAGACAAAGTTATCGGCAGCCCTTCCTGGAGGGATCAACCCAATATCTACATGATACTGGCGGCTTAGGTATGTTCAGGAGTATGACACACCAGATTATGGGCCCCGGTAGCTCGTCTACCATCGTACCTTGGGGTGGGCAACAGACTAGCGTTAACGTCACCTACAATGATAGTAGAGAGCACGAACTTATGAGTACGGTATTCGGGAGAATAAATGGCTATTAATAACATATTCGGTTATGACCAGAATACATCGGATCGAGGACTTAGCATCCTGCAGACTGCCTTGGGTATGGGGCCTGCCTCCTTTGGTGTTTACGCGGCAGCTCGTGGCTTCAGTCAATCCAATCCTGGCTTGGCTGCTCCACTCAAAAGCGGACAGGCCCTACGGGGCCTAGGGCGCTCGCTGGGAGCATCGGCAAAGCGCAGAGGGGGGCAGGAAGCACAACGTGCTCAGGGCGTCAGAGAGGCCTTCAGGAAAGCCGCACAGGGTGGTGCTGCGTTTGATCGTCTCAAGAACAGGCTTGAGGGTTATAACGGTGTAATTCAAATGCTGTCTACAGCCCTTGAAGATCCTGCTTTTGGAGTTGAGGCAACTAGGGTTCGCATGCTTAAAGAAGAGCTTGTGCAATCTATTGATGGTCTAGACCAGGAAAATATTGAAGACCTGTTGAGAAGTACTATCAACACATTGGTTGACAGTGATGTAGACAATCAGGCGTTGCTACGACTTGAGCGCTATCAGGATGAGTTTGCTGGAGTAGGTAGCCAAATACAGGTTCCTGACTTCGATATCAATAACAGTGGAAAGGCGTATAACCCTATTAGCGTTGGCGCTCTTCGTCGAGGCGAAGCCAGTGGGCTTAGTAGTCGTGCTCTTAAGCGCGCCGAATCTATCATGGATCGATTTGGCAAAAGCCATCATGTGGAATTCCATACTGGTAGTGAGTTTGGTCATACTCGTGGACTTTCTGCACAGGTTTATAGTAGTAACCGCAAGATCCATCTGGCTAATATTCCCTTGCAGGTGGAAACCTCTCCTGAAGGTATGCGTGTCTTCAGAACCGGGCGGTCATTTAATACTGCGTATGCAGCACCTGCTGGAGCAGTGAACGTCCGTACGCTTGATCGTGTCTTCGGAGATTCTGGAGTTAAGGGTGTGCGTAGCGCCATGTCTGCTGGGAAAGGCATTGTCGGTTTTGAAGACATGGTAATGGAACTAGTTAGGAACCATTTCAAGACTGGGAATTTCCAATACCGGGATTTTAATACTGCGCTTACCAGTGTTGCTCCAATCGTGAGCCGTATGGCTGCTGCTCGGGGATCTAGCTTTGGGCGCCAAAGTCGCCATGTGCGAACGCAGGCGGCACACTCCACTAACTATCTATCTGCTTTTGGAATGCAGGGTATTGAACAGGAACGGCTAATGCGTGTACTTTCTGCCGCTGCCAGTGCACCAGGGTATGACCCTGGACGGGCCAGCAGTATGTTAAGTGGATTTGGTAGTGAACGAGTTGCCAAAATTGGCCTAGAGGCTAATAGTCCTATCTCTCATATACAAAGTACATACGGTCTGGGGCGTACTGATATTCCTGTTACTGCCCGTATAGAGCAGCTAGTTGGTAGGCAGGATAGTTTTTACAATCCTAGTGGTCGAGTGCGTCGTGCTGGTGGGTCTATCGTAGGCGCCATTGGTCGTGGGCAGAACATCATGGGAGACCTTGTTACTGGTGGTTACAATCAATTTATGGTTATGGATTTCACTGGTATGAAGGGTGTTGCTGGCGAGGGTTATGGGTTTACCGGCAGCAATCGTTATGTCAATCGCGTTATGGACATGGTTGTCCTGGACCCCAAGGCTCATGGCCTTGGTGCCTCCAAGTTACTTAAGCATATTTCTGATGCTGGTGATGAAGGTCTTCATCTTTCTCGCAGCGAGCTAGGCCAATATCTTGGGCAAACTCCTGCTGGCAAAGCCAAGTTCTTAAACCTGCCGCCCAATACTCTTGGTGCCACAGTAGCAATTGATCGAGTCGCAGAAGCTGCTGGGAAGCGCCAAGTCCACCTGGCTGTTAACGCACAGCTGGAAAGTGGCATTGGTAAATACTTCTCGATGTTATTTAAGGGTAACCTGCGGAACGTTGGGACTGCTAGAATGCAGAGCCTTTATCGTGGTGGTATAGAACAGGACGTAGGAAACTACCTCGATGATGTTGGTCAGGCTGCATTCGTATCTGCCGACATGGCAAAGAAAGGCAGGGGTATACTTGCATATCAAATCGGCAGGTCGGCCGAGCTGATTAGTAATGCACAAACTCAGAATGCTAGGAATCAGCTTGCTAGAGACCTGGGGCAAGCTGCTAACGCCATGACCAATCAAGACATCAAGCAAGCTCTTGGACTTTCTGCTGTTCCCAATGCCAGGACTGCGCACCAGTATAAGTTTGCCGTTGCTGCCTTCCACAAGCTTAAGGGTAAAGCTAGCGGGCGGGACCTGGGTATGATGTTAGCAGGTGCGTACAATCAGGAGTATAAAGGCAGTCCGGATTTAGCTGAGGTGCAGCGTGGACTGAGACATATGATGAGGGCACAGCTTGGAGAGGAAGACGCTAAAGCAGCCATCACCTCTATGAAACGCGGTATGGCTATGTTCGTTGAGACAATGCAGCGCGGCCCGACAGTTGCGGATGAATATGGAAAGGGCCGACCTGGAATGGAAGCACGTACAGCACAAAATATCTATGAAACCCTTTTGGGCCAAGGCATGGATAAGGATGACGCTAGCCGTGTTGTTGGCAGTATCTACGGTGACAAGATTGGGTTCCGCAAGCATTTCGAGCTTGCGGGACATCTGTCTCGCATGACTGCAAGTATTACCGGTACTGAAGGACCTTTTGGTTCTACGCCTGGAAAGCTTATGTCCTATACGGACATGCAGGCTAGAACTATTGCTGAACCAATGTCTGAGATACTTCGTGGGCAGGCTGGCGGATTACGGCTGGATCTTTCTGGTGCAGACTCGACGTTGAGATCTGTTGTGAAAGAGGTATTTGGCCAAACGGACATACATCTTCCAGGACAGGAGATGATGGCTATTGCTAGAGGAACTGGCATCAAGCAGTCTGCTGGTCAGAGTCTGGCTATCGAAAGCGAATATGGGCAGCTTGTAAATAGTCTGTCAAGTCGTCTTACGGGTGCTGGTGGTCAAACTCGCGCAGAGATATCTGCGTCATTACGAGAATGGAAGGACAATGCGTTAAAGCTGTTTGCGGGCGTACATACTTCGCTTGCCAGAGGTAAGCTGCGTGGTAGTACCACTGGTACTGCTGCTCTTTACGACCTGACTTACGGTCACGGTTTGAAGCAAAATGAATTCGATGCGTTAAAGAAACTGTATGTTCGAACTCAAGGGCAGTTTGCGGGTATTAACGCAGAGGGATTTATTAGTGCTCTTGCCGATCGTCAAGGTATGGATACTGCTGATGAACTTTCTTGGAAGGCCAGAACGTTTTTTACCGGTATGGAGTCAGGTACCTCACAGTTCAAAGGCGTTATGACTCTTGGTGGACGTGATCCGATGATGAGTGGATCTAATGTATTCCTTCAGCAAATGGGCCGAGATATTCACGAGGTCTCGCATTATGGGAACGAGGATGTGTTCTTCCGCAAGATGGCTGAAACTGATGCTGGTAAGCAGATGTTAAATCGTTTCCAGCGCAATACCGGCATCGCTGCTCGCCACTTTGGAGATATAGCTGGTGCTCGCAAGAGTGCCCAGATTGAATTCTTCGATGACTTCATGAAGAATCTTAGCTCTTTTACCGGAGGCCAGGGCGGGGCTGTTATCAGCACCCCAACAATGCATGCTCGAATTGGTGGCAAGACTGTTGACATAGGTGTTAGCTCGGGGGCATATCTTGACCGTGATGGTGATGCCGTAAAGATGATTATGCTTAAGAGGCGTGATAGTGCTGCGTTAATGAGTTTAGCAAAAGATAAAAATCTTGGTTTTCGATCTATTGTTAGTGAACTTGGCAACCAGATTGATGTGGGCGTTAGTAATATCGCGGGGAGACTTGGAAGTCCACCTGTAGGTGTTGATGCCGTTATGGAAGATGCGCTGAAGGAGATGGGGCTTAGTCAGCTTACTGGTAAAATTGATGTGCGGCTTCGTGGATTACATACTGCTTTGCTAGACTATAGTGACGATCCTGGAACTACTCAGCGAGGGCGAGCAATGCTCGCTGCGCTGCAGGAAAAGTTCGTACTCAAGACGAAGAGGCTTCCAAGGTACACTCCGGTTGCGACCATGCTGGGTAATGCTGTAGATCGGCTAATGACTTCTGGTGATATTGGTGATCTGCGTATGGTTTTACAAGACTATGCTTTTGCTGGTACTGAGTTTGCTGGTGGTCAAGAGATTGGTTCTGCTGGCTATGCATTGGCGGAAAATGCTCGTAACGCTGATGTCTTAGAGGCACTTAATGTCACAAGGCAAGGTTTCACTCTGGAAGGTGCGCTTAATGAGTTTCAGCGTGTTGCAAATTACGCTGTGGCAAACCAAACTAATTACGGTGGAACTGCTGGGAATTGGCTTTCCCGTCTGAAGAATGAAGCTGGTGCTGCAAGGGCGATGTCGGACTTACAGGCTGGACGCGATATGCATAGTGCTGCCTTAAGAGAATACCTTGGGGATACTGTTGAATCTAAAATCAGTACGGTGGGTAGCGCAATATCCCAGGTTCGCTCGTCTATAGGGCGCATGAATGCTAAGATGATGGCACCGGTTGGTGCTGGCTTGATGGCTTCCGTGGCACTGATGGGTGCCATGGGTGACGAAGGCTATTCCCCAACCCCGATGGTTATGCCTGGCGAATCGGTTAATGCTAGAGTGACAGAAGCTATTGCGCGTGGTAATCTATTTAGTAGTCAAAGAACAGTGCATCAGCAACAAATGCAGCGTGCAGTGAACACTCCTATGTCGGGTGGAACAACCTATATGCAGGCGCCCAACGCATACCAGATTCGTGGTGAAACCAATCAGGGACAGGCGCTTGATCAACTTGGAGCGTTCATGCATCGAGCTACCGGCGGACGTGTTGGCGGTAGTATTTTTGTGAATGATAGTCGTCGACATATTACCAGTGCTTATTCTGATAGGCTTATGGGTGAGTACTAACAGTTAGAAAGGCGGTTCAATGTCCGAGTTGCGAAATATCTTAGGCGAGATCAAAAACAAGCAGGTATTTCAGATCAATGACATCAATCTGAAGATCCCACCTTCGAATATTACTATTCAGCAAGAAGACCTGGTGTATCAGGCTAAGGCGCTGCGCACATCTACTACTACCAAGACCCCTAGTGGGCATGGGCATTGTAGTGCACAGGTACTTGCCGTGGTAAAGTACAGTCAAATTTTAGACCTGCATCGGCTTGCTGTTCAGGTGCGAAATAGCCCATTTGTTTTTATTGAAAACAGGTTGTTACGAGAAACTATTGTGCCAGACTGGCCTCTCACACAAAGCATGGCCTTTACGGTTACTGGTATGTCGCTGGCGCCTATGCCGGGCGCAAGCGACACGTTTGTTACACAGATAGACCTACAGTGGTTTAACTACAGCCCCTTTATACACAACTTTTTCTATCGTCGTGACTGGGTTACCGAATGGCTAGAGAATGAAGACCCAAAGAAAGAATCTTCGAGAATGCGTAAGACTATTGGTTGGGATATCGATCCTGTTACTTACGAACGTAGGCCGCGCCCAGTTGTGGTTACTGAGGATACTGGCGGAAGTCACAGAGAGTACGATGTCATAAAACGCGAGTACTCTAGTAAAAAGATTCGTACGCTTAGCGAAATGGAGCTACTCCATCCTGGCGAATTCTTCGACTTGCTACCTATGCCAGATCGTATGGAAGCGGCAATGCCTGTTACCGATCCGCGCAACAGCATGATTTTCGTTCGCTATAGCAATTACCTTCAACGTGATGCGCTGTTAATGAACTTTGGTATTGATGTGGAAGCAGACCTGGAAGCTGCTGGCATCGCAGGGTTCTTCTTTGCTATGAGTGTTGAGCCCGGTGTTGGCGAAATCGTATACCCGCTACACGGTGTACCCTATGATTCGATTGCGCACCAGGCGTGGCAGCGACTATATAGTTCCTGGACTAGGCAAGTTAATCAACATAATGGCGGTGTTGAGATGGCTTTTTGTATTTACAAAGAGCTGCGTATGCCAGAGAAGTGGAGCGCAGTTGTTCATTCAGCTTATGGTAACTCTGCAAGCAAACACCAAGCAGCACTTGGTCTCGCTGGAAAAGAAGACTGGTTTTTGAAGCTGAAAGATGTTAGCAAGAATAAATTCCAGCAACAGGGTGGTGATCAGGTTGTTGGTAAACAGCCAGGACGGATACGCATCCGTCCCGGCATAAGTTTTACCAATGGGGCAACACATGTTCCAGTAGGCCCTAGCAGTGGAACGCCATCTGTTCAGCATGCACTAGCCAGTATTACCAGTGAGGTGAAATGGCGAACTGCAGCAAAGGTAGGCACCCTCTACGGCACTAAGTCTTCTACCGGAAGGCCACACTATGGTACTGATTTCGGTGGCCAGGTAGGCGACCCCGTGTATGCTGTTCGCTCTGGCATTGTTAAAGTTCGACGAGAGACACCGCACATCTTAAAGTATGCGGATATGCGTGCTAGCGGAGACAGGAAGTTTAAGGTTTTTGATCTGAACAATGATGCGCATCTAGATATCCTAGTAGACATCATGTACCAGCATTCAAATCCGCCTGCCATGTCAGATCGAGATCAGGAACGTCTTTATGCTAAGCAGCACGTTGATAACTTTTTAGGATCTGATTTTGCTTATACGTGTTCGCCTGCTCGCGCTAGTCATGGGGTTTACGTTTGGCGAGAATTTAGTGGTGGTGGCATCATCGTTGAGGTTCATCACGAAGACGGGAGCATTAGTGCGTATATGCACTTGTCAAGGGTATTGGCTACTCATGGAGAAAGGATTACCGACGAACAAGTTCGTGCTGGTTATGTTCTGGCTGAGATGGGTGCTACCGGACCGTATAGCGATAACTTTTTAACGAATCAATTTGATAGTGGTAAAACCGAGATTTCCGGTAGAGCTTTTTATGATTCGGTAAATCTAAGTGGCGATCCCACAGACGCATCAGCGTATCAGCTTGGCAGCCATCTACATTTTGAATACTGGGAGCCGGTGGAACTGGCGTCCGAACGTAATCCAAAGTATGGCTATACTGATGGGGTACCGCTAGTACAAAGAACCAGTTACCGTACTCAGTATGTGCCTATCCAATTTAGGGTTACGCTAGAGCGTGCTTCTCCAGACAGTCCATCTCTTGCTGGCTCTGTCCAAATGCCTGGCTCGGAAAAATCGCCTCTGTCTGATAACGCTGATCTGACTGAAGCTGAGGTGCTTACTATTGGTGATCAGATTGATGGCTTATTGCAAGACGGTTGGCAGTATTATGTTGATGACTCTCACATTCGTAATGTCTGGTATAAGGTTATCCCTCTTGATGTCTCTCGTGGGAATCCCGACATTCAAAGCATACATAACTATCTGAAATTCAGAAGTGACACTATCGTCCTGACTAACATGGGCGGCGGGGTTCGCCATGTGGTCGCAAACATTCCTGTACTTGGTCAGGAATATCCTACTCAGCAACACCTGGGTAGTGTTGAACCCTACTATACGTTTGAGTTTCATTCTCTTGACGACTCGCTAAATCTTGATGGGCTTAGTGCAAACGCTCAGCTCCTTATGGGTATGCGCAGTGTGCTTCAACACAATGCGCGTAAGTTTCGTCCTGTTGTTGATGGCTGGTGTTTAGCAAACAATACGTTTATTACCAGATTTTTTGGAAGCTATAGAGAGGGCGATGTACGAACTCTGGAAACACAGACGCCTGAAGGTACTGAAGTTGAAGCCTGGTCGTTAAGACGCAGGTTAATTTGTACCCGTGCTGTAAGTAATACGGTAGAGGGCAGTCCTGGTCTCAGTACACATGTACTAGAGATGTCTGAGACCAATCCATATACGGTGCAGGGCCTTACCGCCTCGGCCCCGCCCCTTGCAGATATTGAAGAGCGTTTTGAAGACATACTTAACGCCCTGTATCGACTTGAGTACGATCAGAAATATCAAGATCTTGTAGAGCAGTTATTGCTTGCAGAGATTGCTGGTGCAAACCTCACAAATTACGATGATCCTAGTTTCGGCCAGGCGCAAATATATAGTCCTAATCGTGGTCAAGGCCTGCCTGGGAATATCGGCTTTGCACGAGGAGCTGCAGGCGGTGATTTTGTTGCAGATGACAAGGATGATAGCAACCACCTGTACGTCAGAGATCCTAGCGGCGCGTACCAGACTCAGTTTGAGCATGCTGGGGAGTCGGCCACACGAGTAAGTGTTGATCAATTTGGAGTTATTAGTAGTGACCCTGTTGGTGAGTACATTATCCTTGATGCTGGACTTGTAAACGATTGGGAGCGCACAGGGCAAATACCGTCCAGTACCACATCACAAGCTATCAAGCCTGGGTTTGAAGATATTCGTGGGCGTACTTATAATACTGCAATTACAATTACTGATGGTTATATCACTTACGATCTGTCGTCACTTGTATCAGGTAGCGTAGAAGACCAGCTTGCTGCTGAGGTTCCATGGTCTACCGTTGTAGATTACAAGAATCTTATTCAGAGCGTGCTTGATGCTGCTGAAGCAAGTATTTTTGAACACGAAAGTGAATTTGTTAGCGGCCGACAAGAAGGCCGCGGCATAACCCCGAGTCAGTATGCTGACGGTGTGTACAACCTACCATCAGAACCACAAGCTTGGCGTCAGCTTACGTACGTTCTTAAGCGCTTTGCACAAGTGTATCCGCCATATCTTCAAGATAGTGGCAACAACGGCTTAAACTATTTGATGCATGGAGATGATAACGCTGATCTTAACTGGCCAGAATTCTCTACCGATTTGCCAACTCGCAAGCTCCACGAGCTTGATTCCGCGTTTGCAAATACTTACGGTACAAATATAACTGGAGCACTTTTAGGGGCTGGAGCTGCTGTGGGATCTGTGGTTCCGGGACTTGGATGGATTGTACGATTGGGCCTGGCTACCGGTAGTGCTGGCGCAAATGAAGTAGATAGTGTTCGGAATCCGATAACGCGTAAGATCAATATTGGACTTTACCTCCCTGTGGATGCGCTAGAGGATATTCTTACGCTAGGTAGCGGCGGTGTGTTCGATGGTACTTACGAGCAGATTTTACAGGATTTTGTTCATGAACGATTCAGAGTCGCGGGAGTGCAGACATCTGCGCTGCGACTCAACTCTCCGGCCCTAACATTTTCTGACCCTGTGATAGGCGAGTTTGCTACAACGTGGGTAAAGCCATTCTTTGGCGTTCTTGATAGTGAAGAAAACGCATTAGCTAGTTATTCTAGCAGGTTGTTTGATGCAGTAAACAGTTCTGGCATGGTTGGCCTCGGATGGGCTGATGGAGTTCCGTCACTGATGCTGCCAGCAACTGAAGGCGAAGTAGAAAGAATTGGGCAGTATAAGCATATAGACCTCAAGACTCCAATTAAGCCCTGGGTATGGAAGGTGGATCAAGCTGAAGAAGAACACAAGCTTGATTACTTCAAAGATCTGCTTGCGCGAATCGCCACTATGGCTGCCCAGGACCCTGGAGTTATGCGTGCTTTGGGCATGGAATACCAGGCGAGGACTATCGCTAGTCCCAGACTGAAGGGTACGCCTGCATATCCTGATATCGTTTTGCCCTACCATCCGTACTATGGAACGCTGGAGCGCGTTAGCCCTGATTTCTACATGTGGAACATGTATCAGGATGGGCGTCTGTTTGACAAAAGCATTCAAGAAGATATTGAGCGTACGTTAAATCATGTTGTAGCTAACTCCTATCAGGGGATGCGTAAGCTACAGAGCGAAACGGGTTTAGTTACCCCTGGCGAAGGCAATGTTGACCTGGAGAATCATCCCGATAGTTTTGTTGGCTTCCAACCAGAAGGCCATGATGGAGGCGACCAGCCCTCGCAAGCTTTTGGTCCAAGCTCTACTGCATTCTATGAAACTGATGATGATCAAACTAATATCGAAAACTTCTGGAGCGGGCAGTCTGGACTTGCGGAAGCAAAAGCTGGCAATGGCGAGGAGGATTCGACCATTGTAGTTAGCTCCGTAACAGTTGGAAACCTAAGTAGTAAGCGCAGCAAGGGTGTCAGGATGGCGCGCGGAGAAAATTACTTTGGTGGTGGAGCTGGTGTTCAGTATGCGTCACGTGTTGATGAGGATAAGTACACTCGACTTAAAGAAATTTGGGATGGCTTCGAAAACCAGAGTATGTTTGGCCATCGCGCTGGCTTTTTAGGTCAGCAAGAGGGCCTTGATACCGACAGGTTGGACAATACTAACTTAGCTAATCCAAGTCACTATAAGCACACGTATACGCTACCTGATCTTCAGCAAATGGCTAAACAGGCAGGTAAGGACTTGCGTGGACAAAAGATGATGATGCGCCGCGCGTATCCCACTTTCAAGCTTTATTTTATTGAAGAAGATGAGTTTGAAACCAGGCTGTTAAACTTCGATGACTTTCATAGTTACAATGGTGTCGTAAGCTTTACTGTAGTCCAGGACCGTAAAGAAGCTGCAGACCATGCTGTTATCACTGTGCAGAATATTAGTGGAACTCTCGATGGAACTAAACGTAATGTGGTAACCGATCTAGATTATTTTGCTGACGACACAACGCTTGGGCGTCAGCGATCTGGTGACGATCCATCAGTTGCTGGGTCTAGTGCTGATCAGCCATTTGGCGCAATAGTATTGCGGCCCGGAATGAATGTGCAACTGCGTGCTGGCTACAGTAACAACCCTGAAGAATTAGAAGTTCTGATTAGCGGACGTGTTGTAGACGTAACTTGGAACAAGCAATCTGACCAAGCCGAATTGCTTGTTCAGAGTTTTGGTGTTGAGCTAGTACAAGACATCAAGGGAACAGCACTAAATCAAGCGGATGGTGAGCCATTCTATACGACGCATGAGCTTCTTGGTACGATGATGCTAGAACCTGAGCTAATGCATTTTGGCAGATGGGAATTCGGTCAGCGTGCTCAATACGGCGAGAACAATGACCACACGCTTGACTTTCATGATTACAGTAGCGATAGCTTTTTAAGTAAGTTTAGTTGGAGTACTTGGGCTATAGGCACCATGCTTGATCATCCGATTCTTACTATGTTCTTGGCGGCTGCTGGTACTGCCGCCGCCGCTCGTGTTGGTGGTGGAACATGGGGTGTTCGACATCTGCTTACCTGGGCAACCAGAGGAAATGGAGCTATGGCTCGGGTACTTACCAAGGCTGGAGTGACTCCAGCGCTGGGTGCTGCGTTTTGGCGCAATGCTCTTACCAAGTCAGCTGTTGCTCGCGGAGCTACAGCTGGTCAGGTAAATGGTGCAACTAAAATCAGCTTTGATATTGTTGAGGACGTACTTGCGAATAATGCAAACCTCGCACAGATTCTGTCGTCGGTGAAGCATGCTGGTGGAGCAGCGCTAGAAAAAGAAGCAAGTCATGCTGTGCGAACAGCTGTGACAAAAGCCTCAAAAGTAAGCGGTACAGCTATTGACGAACTTGCAGAAGCCCTAGCCTCTGGTACTGCTAGTGCTCGTACAGCGATACTTCGCGGCCAATGGTTCCTGGATCCAGTTCTCACCAATCAACCCAGTATCATATCTGCTGTGGGCGCCAGGCCGTTTGTCAAAGGTCCTTGGCGTGCGCTTACTCATACTCCCAAATGGATTGCAGGTGCTGCTGGCGTAGGTGCCACGCTAGATCTAATGCAGAACTTTATTCTGGATCCGATACTAGAAGGTACTATTGGTCGAGCAGAAAAATTCTGGAAGCTTACGAAGAGCAGAGTTATGCTTGCCCCTCAGGATGACAACCTGTTTATTCCTCATCCAAAAGACTACATGGTGATTCCCGATTCTAGTTGGCTGCAAACGGCCAAAGACGTTGGTGACTGGCTATTGCACGCCACTGCTTCCTCGTTACTCTTCCTAGAAGAAGAAGATACTGCTACGTTAGCGCGTTATCTACATGGTGATTTGATGGACAAGCGCATCACCCCTGATGCAGCGCAGTACAGGCCGTTCAATAGCACTATCTGGGATATCTTCCACGAGATGAGTTTGCGCCATCCTGGCTGGGTGTATGGGGCCAGGCCATATGGTAAGGACTTTAGATATACGATGTTCTTTGGAGTGCCAAGTCAACGCTATTGGGCTAAGCCTGGGAACAATGAATTTGTAGATCGTGTAAATCGACTTCATGATTATCTTAGTAGTGGTAACGGTATATCCAAGTTGGAATATCAACGACTTTATGGCGACTTGTATAACGGTGAAAACCTGGATGACTACGATGATCGATTACTAGTTCAGGCTATTGAATACGTCTATCGTCAGCGCACCATCTTGTCGACAACTGATGCTCTTGATTTTGTAGAGACAGAAGTTGATGCCAACGGCAACTTGACAAGTGTGCCACCTGGAGGAGTGAGGACAGAAATCAATCCCGGAAGCGGACAGCCTCAAAGTGTTGATGGCCCTGGTAATCCCATCAGTATCAATTTGGATTTTGGTGTTACTGTGCACAGGCCCGGACCAGATGATCCTGATGTCAGGAAGAAATACGAGGAGCTTCAGCAACATAGTTACAGTGCAGCAGCGCTAGAAGAGTACTTGCTGGGTGTTGAAACTCGCTTCCAACCATTTCGGCGCTACCACAGTGTTCACAGTGATCGTGATATCGTGTGGAACGGCATCATGGGAACCGAGAATGCCAGTTACAATGCTGTTGATGTCACGTATTATCCAGAACACAGTGATACAGATGTTAAGAACCCGATAGGTACGGCTTTCTTTAAGGCGCACGGGCGCATACCCGAGTACAAATTACGTGTTCGCCCTATGCAAAATTACGTTAATTGTCGTGGTTACCAAATGGCAATGCGATATGCTATGGGTCAGATCCTACATGATGTGCGCGAAGCCTACCGAGGTGAACTTATTATCCTGGGTAACACTCGTATCCGTCCGTGGGACATCTGTATCATGACAGATAGCTATAATGACATGGCTGGGCCATTTGAAGTCGAACGTGTCGTACATACCTTTAGTCACGAAACTGGGTTTATCACTGAACTTAAGCCTGCTGGTGTTGTTTTTGCTAATGAGATTAGTGGGTATCCGATGCTTACGGCAATGAAGATGATGACTTTTGCTATCAGAGATCTTGAGGATACGTACACTGGACTTCAGCACGGTACATTGGATTTAATGCGAAGAGTATTCAAGGCGCAGGTAGAGGGCAAAGTTGAAATTACTGCTGGCTGGGACCTCAACATCCGCCAGCCCGCTTTCGACCCCTTTGGTCGCAATTTCGAACAGAACATAGAGAACATTACCGCTGAAGCACTACGAAATTACAAATCTATTTATGGGGAAAATGGTGAGCGGCTAGTCCAGGGTGTTGAAAACCGGGACCAGCCCAACTTGGAATCTTTGGATGCACTAATAGATGATGTCTATGGTGCAGTAATTGCTGTAGGTGGGCTTGCAGCACTTGGTGTTGGCGCCGCTGCCTTCAAGGGCACCGGCGTACTACTCAAAGCCGGCACTGTGTCTCCGCTGCTAAAGAGTGATTTCCTAACTCAAGTTACTGCTGGTGTAGCAGGCGGTGGACTGGTGCTCGGCGGGGGTGCCGGTGTCTCGGCCAGTGTTCTTGGACAAATGAGCCCCGTTGCCATGATGTGGCTTTTGGGTAGTCCACTGTTGATGTTAAACTGTTTACGTGGAGATAGTGTTATCTTCGTACCACTTATTAAAAGCGGTGAGCCGATTGTACCAAGCTTTAGCTATCGTGATCCGGCAGCAGTTTGGAGTGATTTCAAAGGTGAGCTCAACCGTTATATTGATGATTACGTTAGTGGTACCCGCAATGTAATTGACCTTTGGCGCTTGTATGGTACCAGTGCATGGCGCGAACTACCAGATCTAAATATGTTGAGTCCATTCGCCTCACCCTTTGGCGATGCAGTCAATGGTGAACCGATTACGACAACGGAGGGGTGATGGGAGTAGTAGCTAACAACAGTATGCAGCGCCGGCAACAGCAGCTTGAGCTTCAGACGCTCGGCACGCGATCTAACGTAGAGGCGAATCGTATTGGTCGTATTGTCACGGTGTTTGATAGCGGATATTTTGCTAATGGTGGCGAATGGAATACCGGGGCCTTGGCTATCTATGTTCAAGAGGCTAAGCGCCGGAATCGGAGCGGGGAAGGAAAGGCGGGTATCATGATTGTAGAGGTCGATGTGCCCAATAGGCATCAGGAGAAGCCTCTGTATTGCGTACTGGAAGGTTTTAGCGGTACTGGTGGACTCAATGGAAATGGCGCCTATCTTCAAGGTAAACTTGTGACTGTGACATATAACGGTCATGCTGGATACAGCACTCATTGTTACCTTACTGCTCCGGCTGCCGAACAGCTAGACCCTGCAGAGAGTAATAGTATTGCCAGTATCGGAGGTATTATCTAATGGCCGATCGCCCACAAAAAAGTCTAAAGCTTGACTATTGGAATGAATCTGATGATGATGCTGTTGCCCATGTTACAGTTTTAGGTGGTGAAGATGCTGAGGTTCGGATAGGCACGGGCGATACTTTTATTGGGATTACTGAGGACGCATTAAGCTTCAGCGGAGGATTCCCCAGTAAATTCAATATACAGGGCCTTAGCGGTAGTATGAACTATGGAGGCATGTTATCGGATAATCCTTTTCCAACTGCTCTTCTTCCTTCTACTACCTACACTCCTTTTCCTAGCCAATCTATATCCCCTCCCTTTCTGTCGATCATTCCCGAGATAGCTAAGCTTGGTAGTATCGCCAGTGCATTCATGGTGTAACAATGAGTAGGTTTAACCGATCTGTAGACTTGATGTTCTCTGGCGCTGGTGACTTTGCTATAGACAGCCAGCGTAGTGACCTTGCTGACTCCAAAGATATTGCTATGAGAGACCTTTTGCAAAGAATGAATACCCAGATCACCAGTCCTGGTGGCAGCTGGCTTCTTCAACCGCTTGTCGGTGCCGGTCTTGATCGCTTCCTTGGCATGCCTAATAACGCTAGAACAGGCCAGCTAGTACGCCAGGCGATTATGGGCAGCCTGGTTGGAAGTGGACTGCTTAGGGCAGACGAGGTTAAGGTTGAAGTATTCCCTTTGAGTGAACATGTTCTCGCCGCCTTAATTGAGGCTGTTCCCAATGGCTCGTCAACAAGAGTTAGACTTAGTTACACTGTTAATCTTCAAGACTCCACAATTGTGCCGAGGAACTTCTAATGGCTATTACTCCAGAACGAAAAAATGCAGCTGTGGTTGCACGAGACATGCGAACGCGTGTTCAGGCTAGTACTGGCTTAACCAGTATGAGCAGTGACAGTAAGACACGAGTACTGCTAGATCTCACTGCCGAGCAGGTTATTGAAAGCCGAAGCAGGATGCTAGAGGCATTGTATAGTCGCCAGATCTCTACTGCTTCTGGTGTCCACCTGGATGCTATAGGTGTAGACTTGGGGGTGGCACGACTTCCAGAAGTTAGGTGTCAGGCTTTGGATTCAGAAAGAAGTTTTGGCTTCTATGTTGCCTCAGGCATAATGGGAGACATCAATGGAGGACTGAGTTTCCCCATCGCTGCCGGCACTACCGTTTGGAGTAATCCGAACCAGAACGAGTTTGGTTCTCGTATCGAATACCGGGTGGTAAACACCGTTACTGTGCAGCCTGGAGATACACTGGTTTATGTCACTGTAGAAGCTGTTGCTGTAGGTAGTGGGTCCCGCGTAGGTAGCGGAGTATTGGTAAATCATAACGTATCCAACATAGTTAGCCCATCACAGCTACTATGTACAAACTTCTATCCTGTCATCAATGGTCGAAACATAGAGACTCACGAAGCCTATCGCTTTCGTCTCTCTGCCAATTACGATCGGCTTATCAGTAGCAACGAAGGTAAGATTCGTCTTGAATCGATACGAGTTCCTGGGGTAATTGATGTACGTGTTCTCTCTGGATATTATGGAGTAGGTACTGTTGCAGTTGCTGTGCTTGGGGCTGATTATACTAGTAGCCCAAGGCTTATTGAGGGGGTGCAGGCTAAACTTAATGCCACTAAGGGTCCCTCGTCGATTGCTCAGGCTATTCCTGCAACTGCTGTTTACCTTGATGTGGACTTACAGGTAGAGGTTGGTCGGCCGGTGTCGGTGGTAGAGCAACGACAAATAGAAGTTATCATACGCCGTGCCATCTTTGGTTACTTACGATCACTTGCCATAGGCAGTTCGGTTAGCCTTTCTATAATGGCTCGGGCAATTAGAGATGCTGGACTAACTAATATTCGATTTAGAAATACTGGTACCGATGTATCGTTTTTTAAACGCATTTACATTCGCAGAGGGTCAAGCCCTGCTACTGCTGATGATAGAGAGACCTTGATTAGTAATAACTATAGCCTGGGTGATATTGAATACCCTGACCTGGGTGAGCTAACGATTAGTATCGTTTGAGGTACTTATGGGCTTTTTAACACAACGTCTTGCCAATCGACTCCGCAAGGATATGAAGATTAGGCGCGACCCCAGTGCGCTAGGCCAACGACTACTTTCTGGTCTTGGTGAAATTGCTGATGATATTCAAATAAGCAACAAGTGGCTTAGCGAGGAATGGTACTTGCTGGCGAGGCGCCTTGGTACGCCTCGCCTGTGGTCTGTTGTATTGGATGAAGATGACTTGTATCCCGTATCAGTTGACGATGGTGGGCACGTACGTCGAGCAGTACCAACTTTGGTTGAGGGTACCGATGGGCTTGGCACTCATACCTTAGCGTACGTTGATACTATTGAGGAACTTACTAATGGTGTGCCAGATGTACTTATTTCCGAGGGTACAGAAACTTATACCAGTCGACTAATTTATGAGAATGGCAATATAAATAGTGGCCATCCTACAGAGCGACTGCTTGTTGCTGTTACTGGCTCTACTGACTATTACCCGCGAGCCCGACGAGGTAATGAAACTCGTAGCGGTGTTCACGCGGTTTACATTTGGGGTAAGGATGAAAACAGTTTGGATGTAATGGAGCGGGTCGACGTCCCGCTGGATGGATATTATCTTACGCAGAATTGGTTTTCTGCCGTAACCAAGGTTGATTACGAAGGCTTTGACGGTACGCTAGAGATTACGCTACCTGATATTCCTGGCTGGCGTGTGGACCCGTTTAGAACGTTGGTGCTTCCTAATCGCGAAGGCCAATTGTTATTGACGCTTGATGTGGATGGTGGAGAAAGCCATCTGGGTATGAAGCTTGATATCCTTAAGTCTGGAGAGGAATTCCTTCAGGGCTCTACACAACCGATTGATAATCAAGATGGTCTTGGCTGGTTGCTTTTACGAGACAGTGGAGGTTCGGGTATTACTGCTGTAGATATGGATATCGATCCAGAAACCGCACGCTTGTGGGTCTTAAGCGATGATGGTTATGTACATATTTACGACCATGACCTTCCCGAGTTTGGTACTCCGTCTGAACAGATAGAAACTGTTGATAGCTACGTAGAGCTTCATGCCGAAACCAATTACGAGCGCCTGGATGCAGATAGTCCAATGTGGACTTATTTTGCTAGACTTCGCCATCCGGTATTAAAGCTTATTATCAAGCGTGTTGCTCCCGACGGGACGACAGAGTACCTTGACGAAGACCGGGTTTGGCAGCCAACCAGTCAGGATATCGTTGGCAAAACCCAACCGAATAATATCTTTGATAGCTTACCCCACTTTAAGTTTTCGAATACATACGATCAGACTGGGCAATGGGATTTCTACTGTACTTGTTATACTGAATTTGATACTACTGTGTACCATACTGCCGTATATGTTTACGAACTAATTGCTCTTGCAAGTTTTGATAGCGGTGTAGCTGTGCCTACTGGATGTTATTTTGGTCAAGCGGGTTATTTTTCTGTTGTGGATGCAGCGCAAATCAGTTACTTTTCGTCAGGTCACCGCAAGTACTATGCGGATTTCACAAACGGAGAACTGGTATTGGCCAGCGAGTTTACAAGTGTTGAGGTGACACCATGAGTACTTATACACCGGTTGCTTTTAGTGTGCCTACTGGCTTGGACGAACAAGGTTTACGACTTGGTCTTTATAGGCTGGATGGTGAGTCGCTTACTTCCTTTCGACGTCGGCTGTTGTTGGAGACCAGACAGCCTTCAAGCCCTACCGAGTCAGGCTTTCTTCATTCGATAAGCAGAAAGGTTGGTGCCTTCGATGAGCTAGTAGGTAGAATTGCCATTGCTTCGGGGGCAACACCGTCCGATCCACGGGCGGCGATTACACCTGGTCGACTTATCATCTGGGACGATTATGAGAACGACTCAATCGAAGTTGAGGTTGAACTTTCAAAGAGAGCTGTCGCTGGTTACTACCTTGATGAACTTGTTACAGCCGTAGATGCTTCTACCAATTTCGAATGGGAATGGGTTGCTAGTAGCAGTGACTACGAATACGCTTATTCTAAAAAGCTGGTGGTTTCTGATAATGTGCGCATTAGCCGCTACCGCGGGCTTCCTGATAATTTCGTGTTTGAGATGGGCGAGCTACGTACTGGTGTCCCACGAAAGGTATGGACTACCAATCCTGTGGTTTTCAGTAACCAGGTCGCGGACGCAACATTGATTGCTGCCAATGGGGACTTCGCTTTAGAGTATGATGAAAATCATCGCATTGTCATAACAACAGCTGTGCCAATGAAAGGCACAGCGTTGGATATCCAGTGGACAAGTTGGCCTTGGGACGTGCGCCTTGCCACCGTACATGCTTGGTCTTACAATGATGATGATGCAGACCGGCTAGTGAAGGATGATGCTTTCGGCGATGATTCTCTGAATTCTGAAGTACCATCTCACTTTAATGCTGTCGGTTCTGAGATTGCACAAGCTGTACTTAAGGCAGCTCCGATCGAGTGGGGTGATTAATGGCATCTACGCCTGGGACAATTTCTCTATATGTGGAGAACGAGGTAATCCATACTACGGAAGTAAAAACCTTGTTTGGCGTCTGGGGCGATCAAAGCGGTTGGCTGTGGGATAGACGCATAGTAAGTCTTGAGGGCTATGGCCCAACAGAATGGACTACATCTTTTGGTGCCGAGGAGTATACGCTACTTGAAGGATCTAGACTTAGTGACTGGGATTCTGGAGTGGTTAGCGCTATAGAGCTGCAGGAAATAAAAAGCTGGAGCTTCAACGACCTTGTACATTGGACCCCCTTGTACTCCACCGGAACATTTGCTGTACATTGGGACAGTCGACTGCTGTATAGTGATCATTCTAAAAGCGAGCTTGCAGAAGATATTACTATCGGGGGATTTCATTATCTGGACTTAGATGATAATGCCAGGTGGGATACCGTGAGTGCGCGTATGTTTACACGCGATAGCTCTGCTAGAAAGCTAACGTTCAGGAAGTGGAACTTTGTTGAAGAATTTACTGCCCCGATGGGGGTAAGTACTCGGCCTGCGTTTACCGTTACTGCTAGTGATCGCCACTGGGAATACAGAATCGATGATGTGAATAATCGAATCGAGTTCAATCAATCTCCGCTTCTTGCTGTGGGCAAATACATTACCCCGCTTGACGAGAATGAGATTCGTGCCAATTGGGAATCTGGTGGTAACGGTGATGACGATGGTAAGTTTATCTTCCTTAAACATTTCCCCGTACTCCAGGGTGATGTTAAAGTGGTCTCCATTGACCCGGGTGGAGTTGTTACCGAGCTAACACAGGTGGATCGACTGTGGGATAGTCTTGCTGCTGATACAGATTTTGCTGTTGATCGTGACCAGGGTGTTATCCAGCTTGGTGGTTATGAAGCGCCAACGCTGGTATTGGCGGATGATATTGACGATACGGTAACAGAAGTTCCTGTACTGATGGGAGAAGACGATTTTGCTACTTGGCCTGACGGCGGAATCTTTGAAATTGGTACTGAGAAGATTAAGTATCGTGGTAAAGGGTACAGAAAATTTCTGAATTGTGAACGAGGCCACCTTGCGACTGCAGCTGCTGCCCATACTCAATACGATGAGATCGCTCATCTTAGTACTGGAGCTGCTGTTGATCCTGCTGATGAAGTTTGGATCACCTATGTAGCCACCCCCAGAGTAGAGTATGAAATAAGTGGTCATGCTGTACGGACAGCTAACGGTAGTTGGCTAAACGTTCATCCTCTTTCTGCTATAGAGCCCCGGCGAATTGTACAGATTGATAGTGTTGATCAAAATATTGCTTCTATTGTGTTGGAAGCCGATGCTCCGCTTGTGGGCGGCTCCCTGTATGGGCCTATTTATTATGGCACACATGTTGTCCGCCTAACGGCTACCGCATACAATACTTTGGGCCAACCTGTTGATGATGTTGACATCACGATTGAGATTGTTAATGGTCCAGGACTGGTGGGTGGTGGCCCTACCTTTACTGATACAAGTAATCTCCAGGGACAGATCTATACGTTGTTTAGTACCTCGGGCAGCCTAGACGGTATTGAAATGGAGGCAATCCCAACCCATATTGGTCCTGATACTGAATTTGCTGTAGCGGATCTTAAGGGTATCCCTGATGCTGACAGCTTATGGATTTACCAGGTTGTAAAGAATGATCCTATCGCTGGTACCGTAGGCATAGAGGTTAATGCTGCCAATCCACCTACCGGTGGCTGGTCAGCTCCCGGTGCACTTTATAATGAGCTGAGTCAATTCTTAATAAGAATGCAACATACTGATCAATTTGGTCGACCGCCCAAGATGTCAATTGAAAATTATGACTTATCTGTTGATGACATGAGTCAAATTATTGTACGTGATAGCGGCGGTACGATCCGCCGCTACAATATCTTGTGGGCAGTGCGTACACAGGATGCGCTTGGTGCTCAGGCCATGAGGTTTGGCGTAGATAATGCTACCGACCCTGGCCTTGATGGCAGTGAGATCATATGGATTTTGGGACCTAAGGACTTGGAATATGTTGATGGGCTTGGTACGCGCGTAATTTTGTACAAATGGTACGATGCTGGAGAATACGAGCATCCTGTTACCGGCGTGGCTGCTAGTGTACCAGCCCCAGTTGCAGCACCGATTCATCCTGACGTGGTTGCGGCCAACTTAGTTACTGTTAGTGGTTACAACTTCCCTGTGGGTAGCAAGAGCGACCCGCGAGAAAACGTAGCAGGCTATGTGCTGATTGGCCCTGGTCGAACAGAGTTAAGAGCTACCGCGGTTGATCCATATAGTGGTACACTGATTGAGTCAAACCATATATTCTTAAGCTTAGAATTACCACCACAGCTTGTTGGTGTTGACAGTACGGGCGTCCTACCCATTCCCTCTGGTTGGAGACTGCCAACCGCAAGCTATAATCTTGGAGCCGGCATGGGCGGCGCTAACTTCTTGACGATTAATCCGGCAGCTGCCTCTATTAATCGCTTCACTCTTACTGGAGTAGTCTGATGGCTGATAAGCTTCCGCAGACAGTTGTTGTCTTGCCTACATTTGTTGATGGGGAAATCCCTCCTGCTGCGAAACTAACTGTGTTGGCAGCTCAAACACGTGCTGCTAATCGCAAGTTGGAAAAGGCTGTAGGTGATCATCTCGGTCAAAGTAAGCCATATTGGCCTACACCTAGTAACGAAGACTTGAGCCGCGGCCCCGAGGCTGCTGGTACGGGATCAGTGCTAATTGGCACGGTTGATACCTTACCGCTTGATATAGCTTCGCTGTCTCGGCTTATTGGTCCGTCTAGCCTTCTAAACCCACACCACTTTGCCGGAGATGGCACAGTACGTGAAATCGTGGAGAGTGTTACTGACGTAAATGAATATCGTAACGTACATCACTTTAAGTACAAGCCGACAAATAACACCATAACCATTGTTGAAAGTACCCCTGGAGTCTATACAAGTTCTGTGGCTAGTATCGATTTGGTACTAGCTGATGGAGACTATTTCTACGACTGGGCTAACAGTGCCATCTGGAGTTATGCTGCTATAGGAGACCACGACTACGATGGCACTCCTGATGGGGGCTGGACTTGTACTTTTAAGTACGAAGTTGACCCCAATGAGTTTGCAGGGGCAGGCAGTCAGCAGAACAGCACCTTTAACACAATACCTGACATTGCCCAGCTTGAAGCTGCGGGATCAGCCCTTGTTGATGTTGTGGGTGCTGTTGCTGGTTACCAGCGCTTCCAACTTCCTCTCTGTACTCACCAGGCGATGCCTGATAGAGACGGTGGCGGAATAACAGTTCTTGATGAAAGCTACGTTAACCTAACTGACAACAACATACGCCTAGAGGTACCTAGAGTACTACAGGACAACATGGGGGCTGGAGAACAGATTCCGGAAGGGTTCATGGTTATCAAGAACTACACTACCGGACAGGCTTATACCGAGGCTGAAATTCTGTATGTTGATGCTACACATGTGGATGTTGGAAATGTTGATCTTAGTGCTGAGATCGCGGCTGGAGACTTACTCTATTTGGTTACCGTGGGCGCTAGCCTAACAGAAGCTGTTTATTCACTAAGATCTGCGGTGCGTTATCCTGGCCGCCGCGTTTACGGCGGCGAGCCCGTACGAGTAGAAGATATTGCTGGACTCATTGGGGGTTATGGATACTATCCTACATCTGATACTGGTTGGCATAATCCTACACCTCAGTACTTACATCGTGATGGTTATAATGCTTCAGAAGGTCAGCACAACGATTATAATGTTATGCGTGGGGACTTTGTACTAGGAAGTGCTGCTGCTGGTGTTGCGCCTGGCGAATACTACACTACGGGCGAAGATAGCGTGAAGCTAATTTATGCTCATGCTAGTAATGCTGAATCTTTTTGGGATGATAGTGTTTACGGTCAAGATGCGGGTGTTACCGGAGCGGTAGTGCATGATGGGAGACATGTGTATGAGGACGAAGTTATGTTCGCGGGTGGTGCCGCCATGCAAGCGAATACTACTCGCGACATCTGGATTCCAGCTACTGCCTTTACTTGGTTTCCGGCAAATACGCCAGCATCAGCAACTGCGCTTTTGACCAATGTTCATCCTTATATTGCTGTCAGTTCAATTGGTACTGGTATTTGGGATGGGTATTTAGACCTTCGGCCTTATATCTTTGATGCGTTAGGTATTGATCATACTACGTTGAAGGCTGCTGGTGATGATGATCATGGTGCACTTATTCAGGATGTTTATTTTTACTACCATATTGATGACGACACTAGCGGTACTGCAAAAATTACAGCAGAAGGCTTCCATGACGATCTTTCGACATTGCCGACATCAGGAGCAGCTGCATATTCAGGCAGTATCTCCTCGTTCTCCTATTCGAAGATAAATTCGGATCATGCTGCTACCTATCCTACTGATGAGTGGTACTTAATATCTGAGGTTGCTATTGGCGCAGAGATTAATGCAGGGCATTCTTACACCCTTCATGTTGAACTTACGAATGATCCGGGTAGCGAGCCATCCCCAGAATTCTATGGCGTCAGAGTATTTGTTAATGAACGTAATATTGCCAAGAGTACATAATGCCAGTTCTTCAGCTTCATGTTAGCGGAAGCGGAACGCTAGAGCTACCGGTTGTGAATCATGTTCATAGCCGAATGGAGAAGTTCATTTATGCTGACAATGTCAGTGCTCACAGTGTTGCCCTGGACTACATTGAGTCCAGGGAGATTACACCGGCGAACAACTTGCGCTTAAACAACAAGACTAGCATTGTGCCTCGCAATGCCCCACAGTTAGCTGAAGAGCGTGTAGATTATGATACATTTTACGGCCTTACGTACGTCACGCACTCGTGGGAAATACTTGCTACCAGTATCACAACTGTTGATGAACAGGGGCAGTTAAAGCCCCTGTTCTGGAAACACGTACTGCCGGAAAACACAGTGGAAGCCTCTATAGAGGAAGTTCAACGAGGAAACAGGAATCAGGTTGATAGCGGCTACAAGCTTGATTTGGATACCAATCATATCTTCACTAACTATAAAAATTTCTTTGATGCAGACACTGGTGCATACAGGCTATTTTACGTGGTTTCTACAGATGATGTTGGCAACACAACCCACGAGCTACTCAACCCCATACCCGCCTGTGCAGAAGCTGGTTGGCAAGATATAGATATATCAACGGGAAATCTATATACTACCTACCCTCTATATACTCGTGCCCGCGGTGTTAATTCAAACACATTTACATTTAACGTCGCAAGCCAATGGTATGTGCGCGCGTTAAGCCGCGCACTTATACAACCACGTGTACCAATGGCACTTGATGCTAATAGCAACTGGTTCATGCGTATCACCAATGGTGATTTCTTTGCGACAACTAATGGTGCGTTACGCCAGTATGTGATTCCCGAATATTGGCGACAGCCATTCAGCCCTACGGCACCATATATTTTTGGCTCGTATGAACAACTAGAGTACGTTAACGAAAACATCTTAAAGTTCCCAAGGGAAAGTACAGCCGTTTTGCTAGGCCAACCTCTCACTATCTTTATTCGAGACTACGATGGGAATCTGCTAAAGGTATTGACTACCGATGCTAGCCTTCACGGATTACGTTATGGTCAAGACAATGTGTTTTATGAGTCAGATAAAATACTAGCAGTTGATAATGTTGGCGGATTTGTCAGCCTTGGCATCAAGTTACTGCCCAGCTGGGACTTTGTTGCAACCTACTATTATGAAGCTGATGATTATGAGTACACGGGTATTAACCTAAACCCTGTATACAATTCTCAAATCAGGAATCGTGTAGTTGTGATTTACTGTAAGCCTGATCTCACCAACGTAATTTCTGATACTAGTGTTTATCACATCGTTGTTGATGACGATGGTACTATAGTTGATGCCAATGAGCCTGGACTAGCACTTTGGATTGGGGGTAGTCCTAACCCGGCGACCGTGGTTGGTACTTCTTACGGAGATTTCCTTGATGACTATGCGGTAGGCGGGGCAAATGCAAATGCCTATATGCTAATTGTTGAAGCTGCGATAGATACAAAGGGCGACCTCAGGGACACCTTGGTTTATGATGTTAGGCAACGTGGCGCCTGGCCAACGGATGACAATGCTGTAAAAGCTAACCCTAGGCTATTGCAATCTGCTATGATGGATAACGAGCAGGGCACCATCATTCCACGAGATAATGTCGTTGTAATTGAACTGCCATACTCCCTGCAAGAAGACTACGGTGGACTCCTTACTAAGGAGCAAGCTGAGGATTATGCCGTTAGGCACCTTGACGCCTCCAAGTTGGCAGTAACCAGGTGGGTTGGCCCAGCAACTGATGTTACTGCAAGTCATACTGACGTTGGCGAGATTACTATAACCTGGGACTGGGATGGACCAGGAACGTACAAGGTTTATCGCCGTACGAACCCTACTGATGTATGGGTTGAAATTGATTCGGCCGCCCAAGCGGTTCTTCCCGCTGGGCGCACTATGCAGTATGTGGATACGGGTTTAACAATTGGTGTTTACCATTATGAAGTGCGAGTAGTTGTGGACGGAGTAGAATACCCAGCTTCCTATTCGCTTGCAATAGAGGCGCAAACATGAGTTCACTAGATTTACTTTTTGAAATTACTGCTGTTACGATTTATGACCCCTTGCTTGTAGACGGGACACCTACTACTATCAGAGTAACTAATACTGGAGCTGATGCCCTTACTGGTCTTGGTATGTATATGACACCTGCTACTTCGTTGGGAGATATGGATGCACCTGGAACCGAACTGCCTGACACAGATTGGCAAGACTTGATGACCTGGGGTGATATTTCTGACGGTGCACCTGATGAAGGTATCACTGTCGTGCTGCCTCAGAATAGTGGTCCCGATGTAAGCTACAGGCTAGACAGCAGTCAGGGTTATAGTCGAAACACTCGGGTACCGTTTCAAGATTTGGCAGCGGGCGAGTTTGCTGATTTTACTGTTGAATTTAATGGCACTGGAGCAACTCGTAGGCTGTATGTAGATCTGGTACTGGAGAACTAATGCCATTTGAGTTAAAAACGCCAACTGCACGTTCACGAGCACAAGACACGGCGCTGCGTCGGCGTGTACAAGATGAGCCCTCTCGTCAATTCACTGGTCGTGAAATTGATCAGCGATTAAATGCTCAGGCTCGTCGACCTGTGTTTTTAACTGAACCGGTTACTGCCCCTGGCGCAGTAATAGAAAGTCATAGTTGGCGCGAGTTCCTGAAGGACTCGCGCATGTACGCATCTCTGCTTGCGGAGGAAACCGATATTATCGAAACGGAAATCAGACAGGCGGCCAAGACTTTCTTTTCTACACTAGACGATTTGCAAAGAGAGGTTTATGGTCTTGATGCGCTGATCAACGAAGACGAAGTTCGAGGATATACTGGGTTCAACAACATACACTTCAATAAGTGGATAAGGTCTCAGGACCAGCCATTGGATTATGATGGTGGTGGGTGGCTAGTAGATTTCAAAACCAAGTCCACGTTTCTTCCTAGTAACATCGCGGAGGTTATACCTGGCGTTGGGTTGGGTTTGCCAGTCCGAGCCCTAAGCAAAAGTCTGGTACAGAATATCAGCTTACTAAAAGAAGAGACCGAATACGGTGATACTCGGTCGCCCATTGTATCGGGCAACCCTATGGATTTGCTTGATCCAACACGTGTATTCAGACACATTGTTGTTCGTCGCGAATTTGATAATACGAGTCGTAGTTATCAGCAAGAGTCTTCGACAATGGCTCTCCTAATTGAACTGAGCGGTCGCCAGCTTATTAACTATCTAAGCGTACGACCTCTTGGACATAGTCCAGTAGAAATACAATCTCTATCTTACTATGATGAAGATGGTACTGAGCAATCGCTGCCATTTGATCCTGGTCGCCCGGGACTTTTTACTACTCTACTGTTCGAGCCAGTTCGTACTCGGTTTATCAAGTTGAAATTTGTACAGCATTCGCCTGTTGCAAAAACCCAAGTTTATTCTGAAGATCCTAGAATTAGGGAGATTAATACTATACTTCGCGGACAAGGTTTTTCTCAGTTGTTGTCTGAGAATCCAGAAACTGTTCAGGGCCGAGTATACGACTTTTCTCTGCAAGAAGTCGAGGTTGGTTTACGAGAGTACACGAGCTTAGGTATATATCGTAGTGGTAAGATTGATATTAAATCACCTGTGGGAATTGAATTACATAGTAATGTTAGTGCTGTGACTATTGATGGTGCGACAGTAGGTGAATCTGATCAACCCATGCCCGAGGGTTCTACGAACCCAGAAATGTATTTGGGAATAGACATGCAGCTAGCTGGAGTCAGTGTTATCGACGCTTTAGTTCCGGTTCCCCATCATAGTACGCAAGAAAACGAGCGCATCGCCCTCATCGGCCAGGATGGGTATTTACGATTTATTCCTGACGTGTCTGATCCGGCAAAGCCGAGTTTTGTACTTTATATGAATGACACGACACTGTTTGTAGGAACTGACTATCACATTAGTCTTGATGGTGGGTCTACTTGGTTAACCAGCTGGGCAACAGCCAGTACCGTATTGGCTGCTAGAGAGCCGTTCCTTCTTGCTGGAGAAGCTATGGTGCGTATTTTGGATTTAGATAGAAGTGCATTCTATCATGCAAGGTATACGCCTTTTGCACAACAGTCTGTTATTGCTGGTGGAGCCATTACCTTGATGGGCGGAAGGCTGTCTGTTTCTTCAGCCTTCTTGGGAACAGTGGGTACAATACAGGTTGTTACTGTAATTCGTTCAGTATCTCATAACCCATATCTTACACCCGTAGTTGATTCTTATTTACTCAAGGTTCGTGAAGATGTCACTTAATAGCGCATTATCCCAAAGCCATATTTTAGACTTGGCTGTTGTCAAGGACGAGCTAGAGCCTTACCTTCAGCAACGTCGACTTGCGTCAACACAGGAACGGGTGGACTCACTTGAAGGCGCTGCAGTTTCTTTCCTTGAGCAGCTTATAGACTACGACTTTCGTCTTATAAACTTATACAAGGGCGCACAACTCTACCGTGAAGAACTTGATGAGTTCTACAGTATGTATTCAGCGATGTTGCGTAGCAACCTACGGCGCTCTGCGATACTGGAGAGTCAGTTTATTAAGTACTTTAACAGTCAGCAGATTGCACTTCATCACCTTATTGGTCAAATAAGACGCGTGCGTCAAAAGCGCGCGTCGTTAGCATTGTGGTCTACAACTGATTACAAGTATGTGTTAGCCGATCACTTTCTAAATCTTGATTTTGTCGACACCAGTTTCACGGCACTTAGTTCTTTGGAAGTACATACTGCAGAGGGTCTTTTAACCCTGCCGGTTAGCGGAACAGACTCTGTTGCTGTTGCTCGGATTACAATTGGTTCAGATAGCAACGGGAACAGTGGTAATAGCAATGAGGTGGTCACTACGAATAACGGTCGGCCCGGCTTTGCTGTGAATGGTGATCCAAATAACTGGTTTGAATACGAGCGTCTCGATTCTGGACCACTACAACTTAGTCTACAGCTTGAGTTGCGCCAAGAAGAGATTGTTAATCAGGTGACTTTGCAATCAGTTAATTTCGGTAACAGTCAGGCATTTGAGGTCGAAGACATTTTGTTTGCTGTTGGTAGTGAAACGCAATCAATCTTGGACCTGGCGGGCCCTACGTTTGATGCTGATCGTTATGCAGTCAAATCTATTGGTAATGATACGGCGTGGCAGATTACTTTTATTCCGGTTAAGACACGGTCCATTACGCTAAAATTGCGTCAGAATAGTTCTTATCCAATTGAGGTAGTAAATACTAATCGAGGCACTACTATTAGAAACCGCTGGGCGATAGGGCTTCGATCTGTGGGAGTAAATAGAGTTAGGTATGAACGTGTTGGTGGTATCAATAGTTTAATTCACCAATTGCCTTCTGGCTTGTATGCCGGACTACCTTTTCTACAAATTTGGCCTAGCAACATAGACCTTTACGATATCTCTTTAGAAACAAGTATAGACGGAGGAGAGTCGTGGGCTGAGCCAGAAAATGTTGATGAAGGTGTTGGTGGTACTATCTTGCTAAACGGAGCTGCGGTAAATTTTGTTTGGAGACTCAGTATGGAGCGTAATGATTCTGCGCTTGCTAATGCGGTGTCCTTTACCCCACTAGATGATATTGCTCCTAAGACTGAGAATTTGCTGCGCATTGCCTCACCTAATATTAGCCCTGTTAGTTTTAGACTTCCAACCTCACCTTTGGAAGGTCAGGTATGGGCATTCCAACCACGGGTGTTGCGACGTGGCGATCGTCGAAAGCGGCTTTCTATCGGTAAGGCTAGAGGAACAGCAAGATCTTACTCTCTGCCATTTGACTTTGTTCAATCTGGTATTCAGCCAGATGTACTTGGTGTGTATCTTGATGGACTTGAGCTAGCGCGTACTGATAGTGTAGTCGCCGTCGGAGAGTATGCTTTTAGTAGCGACTTTTCTGAAATTCAAATTGCTGACGACTACCTGGATGGTGATCTGGAAGTGGTGTTGCAGCCAGAGCTAATGCACTTCACTCAGGGCTCTGATGGGTACTACCATGTTATGGAATTGCCTTTCGATAGTGATAAAACAAATATCGTCGTGAAGTACTTGCCAAGAAATGCACAGCGCCATTCACTTGTTCTTCCGCGAGATCAAAAAACGTACAAGTTGCCTCATGCAAATGTAATAGAGGGTAGCGTCAACGTCTTTAGTAAGAACGGTGCAACATGGACTGTTACTGGTTCTCCGGCGGCACTTCCTACCACTAGCATATATGTGGATTATAAGAATGGCTTTATCGAGCTTGGTGCTTTGATTCCAGATGACACTGTAGTCTTTTCATACAGTCATGTAAATCATGTTCAAGTAAGTGATGCTGACTATGACGTAGTGTTTGATGGCGCACGTCCTTCTGGCGTGCGCATTAACCCCATTGCCTTCGAGGCGGTTAATGTTCAAGAAACGATTAGCGACAGCCCGCAGGACAGATACGATTTTGTATCCAACGCCTGGGCCGCGCGAACACCTCTTGAAACTCCAGGCGGCGATACACCGGTTAAGACACTAACGCATAAGCGAGTTATCGTAGGGTCTTTTATTCCCGGTACTAGCTTTTTGGTCGGCGGCGCAACTCCTATTGAAGTAGAGTATATCGATGGTCGGTCAGAGTTTTTAGGGCTGGTTCGAGTGGATGATGAGGAAACTATTGAACTAACTGATCTAAGCGGGGTGGTGACATTTAATCTATCTGCTGGAGCACTATGGGATAGTGACCTGGACCCTGCCTTTGGGGACCCAAATATTTTTGATCCTGCTTTGAGGCAAGTTGATGCTGTTGATGTAAATACGGATGGCGAGTGGCACATTAGTGCTGCCGGACTTGTTACTGTATACGTAGGGCATGTAGCTAATACGCTACCAGCTGGAATCACAATTCAGTACTATTATGTGGATCCAGACTTTGTTCCAGAAGACAAGTTTAGTGTCGACTACCGAGAAGGAGTGGTGTACTCGTACACAGATATGCTTTCGACCGGTACTTGTAGTTACAAAGCCAGTCGTTATATTGTAGAATATGATATCGGGCAACCGCTTGAATCCAGCTATTCACGAGTGAATAATAGTGTGGAATTAAATGTAGAAAACATGCTTGATATCAACAGGAAGATTAAGATTGTATGGCCTGTGCCTGTTGTTGATGCCAAGTTGCGTGAACTTGCTCCGTTTTTCAGCCCCCTAATTGAGGTATTCGGTGTGAGGTTTAACTAATGATTAGCGATATTTATCAGGCTGCACTTCGTCGTCGAGCGATTCAGAACTTCATCAAAACAAATGCCAGGGCTCCTAATGAGGCCGAGGCGCGCGAAGCCACGGCCTCTATTCTTGAACAGTATCCTACAGTAGATACTGTAGGCTTTTCTGGGATAGATATAGAGCGTCCTCAGTGGCAAGAAGAATCTAGTGTTGATGTCGAGGGAACTAATCGACAAGCGTTGTTTGACGATGCAGTTGTGGTTAACACCAGACTGAATGAACTTGAGGTTTTGCTTGAAGATTCATTTCGTGGATTTTATGCGACTGTTGCTCGGTTAGACGCGATCTTGCGTAATCAAGAAGCTCGTGTTGACAAGCTGTTACTGCTTAACAGTAATGTGGATGTGTTTGCATATGGTGTAGAAGAGACTTTCGATCTTGCTGACAAGATTGACTGGACACAAACTACAGCGAGTGTAGAAAGCGGCTATGTACTTCTTGGACGTAATGGACTTACGGTTCTTGACCTAGACCGTGCTCGCATTGGCGTGAGTGCTGTAAGTGACAGCACGATAGTTTCGTATGGCGCCAGTACAGGATCTGATGCACTGAAACAGGATGATGGAAACCTTTATGAATTTATGGTTTACACTACAGATCAACTAGGGCGTACGACCTGTATAATAGATATCGATCTTGATGGACCTAACTACGTTCAACAACTTGAAGTTACTGGGCTGGTAATTGAGGCGAACAAGCATGCGTATGCTACGCTGGCCTACAGTCTTGATGGTAGTGCCTACACGTTACTAGAGCCGGTAGAGCGAGCTCTACGGCCAGAAACCGTATTTGATATTGGCTTAGCAGGTGTTCGTAAACTACAACTACGTGTTGCCAAAGGCGCAGCAGATATCAAGACTGGTGACAACTTTGTTACTATATTTAGTTTTGATAGTCTCAAGGTCTATACTGATGATTACTCTACCGCTCTAGAGAGTCAGATTGTCTGCGGGCCGTACTCTATTCAAGATTGCGAAGGCAGAGATATCTACTATACTAAGGCGACGTTAAGCTGTTGTACTGTTGAGCCTGAGAAAACAGCTATTAGCTGGTTCTTGAGTGCTGATGGTTCCGATCCCGATACTGCTTTATGGATACCTATAGACCCCTCAAGGCTTGCATTGACGACATTTAATGCTGGAGACAGTAGTGCCAGTCAAGCTGTTGACTATGTTGATCCAGCTGCTGATGCAAGGGTGTTGAAGGACCAGATTTCCATACTTAGAAATTTACGCTTTAAAGACGAGGCGGTACTTAACTCATATATCAATGCAGCATACGTGGATAAGATTCCCACACGGACTATGGTTGTTAAACGAAATGTTGTTGACGGTGTAACAGCTAGCAGCTACCAGACGCCTCCAGGGTGGCTATTTGACAACGTTAGTCAACGATACAGTACAACACTGTATGTGGCCGATTCAGAGGGCAGATGGATTGATTTTGGGCCTAATGGAGTGTACGTAGAAGGTCAGCAACTGACTGGCAAAGTATACTTTACTTCCGGGTACACTAAAGTTAGTACCGACGACAGTAACTGGGAACTTATAGACGAAACCATTGTAGATGTAGAGAGTTTAAAGCTTGCGGACCCCCTCTACCCGTACAACCACAAGTACCTGATAGAAGGCTATCCTTACACGAATGGCTTTCGTGGCGCCAGGGTGTACAATGGTGTTACAGAATATTTTGGTTTGCTTTTAAAGTATCTTCCACTGGAGGAATTTGGTCGCCTGCAGACTGATGACTCTCGGTATTATTCTAGTTTTACACTAGAAACTGCGCTAGGTGGAGACCTGTACTTAAAAGTGAAGGTTAAGAAGACAGATTCTTCTTGGACTTCAGAATATATTTCAGCTGATTGGACTGTGCAGGGTGGCCCCACCAATCAGATTTGGGCTAAGGCGATACTCAGTACAGAGAGTACTGCGCGCACGCCAATTATCGAAGACTTTAACATCCGGGTGATTTAATGCCTCTAAGCACTCAACTTGAATCTGTAGTCCAGCGTACTGGTGCTATTTCTGGGCAGCTTGCTAGCGCGTCACAAAGAGCTGCATTTCTAACAGCCAGTCGTCGTGATTTAGCCAATGTGATATCACAGTTAAATACTGTATATTACGTGTTGGCCAATACACTTATTAGTGAGGCTGGACTTGACGCCCTAGACAAAGGCTTGTCTGGTAATGTGATTAAAAGTAATGTCGATGCATCGGCCGTAAGTGCCAGCATATATTGGAACACCATTAAAACGCGACCAAATACATTAAAAGAATCGCTGGACATTGTTGTTTCTGAACTTTCTCGACTAGAGAATGCGATAGTAACAGTTACTAGTGCTACTGTAGGATCTGCTGATAATGATATCCTGCTATGGTCGTCAGGCGCGTGGACTACAGGCCCACGCGACACATGGAATGCCGTAGGTGATACTGAAATTAATCTGGTTGATGATCAAGCAGATGCATTTGTAGTACAGGAAGGATCTAACGTTTACGTTAAGATTGTTACTACTGATGCTGGTGAACAGGTTCTTTTTGGTAATGCAACTACCAATCCTGATTTTCTTTTTCAGGGCGGGGGTGAGGTTCTAATAGCCACTGGTAATTTCCAGCTGGGCAATGATGTTACGCAGTCTTTTGGAGACTCGGATGAGTTTTCCCAAGAATACAATTCCGGCGGTGGAACATTCAATTGTTATGCTACGGCTCAGCCTGATATTGAGTACAGGATGCAGCCTACCACACCAGCGGCTAGTGAATCAGGGCATTACTTTACTGCCGATCTTGGTGATGTAAACTTCTGTGGGATATTGAATGTATCTGTAGGTAGTGGCACCGCTGCGCTTACCGGTACAAATACTGTGGCTGGCATGACTGTCAGTATGTTTGCTCACGCTTCTGACGCTGCTGGTACTGCACGAGCTGGTTATAGTGTCACTCCATTGCTGGGCACTGCTGGCAGCGCTAACTATACTGCTTGGTATATGCCGTCACCAGCACAGTTTGGCAGTCCACCTACAGATTGGACTTTCGCATTTGGATCAGGAAATGATCGTGCTTCTTTCTGGGGCGATATGGCCGACGGCCAACTGCAATGGATTGGAGCTTCTGATATCTGGTTGTTCGACAATACGAATGTTGTCGGGAAGACCTGTTTTGATCTAGGTACAGACACCAATGCTACCGAGTTCGCAGTAAGAAATAATAGCGGAGACAACCTACTGCTTGTGGAAGGTAATGGTGGTATCACGCTGGGTGGTGGGCTGTTTAGTTCTATACAAAAACCCACAGTCGCTACTGACATTACGATTGATTTAACTGCAGGCAATTACGTTCATTTCACATCTGATACTGATTATGGTGCAGCTAATAAAGCTACTGCCGCTATGGATATACTAGTTACTGACCCAGGTAAATTTGCTGTTGCTCACTTGGTTTTTGAAGGAGATAGCACTCCTACTGATCCTACTTGGGATGGGGCTATGACTATAACCTGGGGCTCTGCTGGGGCACCAAGTATTCCTACTGCTGATGGAGACTTTTTGCTAGTTACATTAGAGCGATGGGGAACGAACAAGTGGATTGGAACGTCTGCGACGGTCGAGGCATAAGATGAGAAAACAATTACTATACTGGCTAACCCCTGTTTTTAAGGGCCCTACGATGCAATTTCCCGGAATGAATCTTACATGTCCTGGTATACGAGACGAAAACGGTCTGACGACTGTGGCAGAGGCTCTTCCTCCGGGCACAAAGGTGCTTGGTTACCTTGATGGTGAGGCCGTAGTAGCTACCCTGGATAACGATGGGGTTCCCGACAGTTGGCAATCTATTACCAAGGCTGAGGCCACCAAAAAGATTGGGGGATAACAGATGTCGCTAGAATGGGCCTGGGGCTGGGAGATTGATGCTGATGATGCTGATTATGATAACTGGGTTGTCATACCTGGGATTTTCGGCCTACAAACAGATTGGGCTGCGTCTGCGCAGCCTGGTGGTGGTGTTGGCGGGGGCTCTAGATCTTTAGTGCTAGGTAGGGCTGCTGATATTGAAACCCCAGAGGTAATAAGTGACACCACTATGTCCGTGGGCTTTTGGTTTCAGGTACTTGCTGGTGATGAGTTTCGAGCTAATGCTGGTTCTCTTATGGCTATCCGTGATGCAAGCGGCCAGGCACTTGCATCTATCAAGCCGTCGGTTCCAGGCACATCATCTGCTATGGAGCTAACTGTATATAAGTCAGGTGTAGACTATGAGCTTATTGGTACTAGCTCTACTAGCTTGTCTGTTGGAACCTGGTACTGGATTGCAGTTAAGTTTGATGCTACCGGTGCAGTAGATGCCACCTTGTATATAGATGGTGTTGAGGAAGTACAGGGGCAGGCTAGTGGCGGCGGGCCTTATACCGCCGCCAAGTTGTTCTTTAATGGTGTAGTTGATGGAGGAGATGCGTGTCTTGTAGACTCTGTTGTTGTGTACAATAGCCTATCTGACGCTGTAGAGACTGAACATTTCATCCAGGGCCTCAGGCCTAATGCTGATGCAGAAGAAGGTAACTTTAATCCTTCTACTGGTCCAAATAGCTATGGCGTGGTTAATGATGGTTCGTCTAGTGACTATACAGAGTCTACTTCTGGTCCAGACGAAATTCGTTTTGGACTTGAAAGTCGAGTAGATATTGATGCTGGGTGGGACCCACCAACTGTTGTTGGTCTTCATGGTATAGCTATGTGCCGCGGCGATACTGGTGATGGCAATGCGCTAATTCGCCACAGCGCGAGTACTGAAAGCGGAGATAATTTTTCGCTATCAACTAGTCCGGTCATGGCGAGCGTGACTGCTAATCAAAATCCATCTACGTCGTCGCCATGGACTTCAGATGATATCGATACTGCAGTAGGTGGTTATGCTGCATCTAGCTTTGCCAATACTCAACTTGACGGACTGGTAGTTGAGGTAGTATGGAATGAGCTAGTTGTCGCGTCAAGCATGACAGCTGATTTCGTAATTAGACGAGCGTCTATTTAGGCGCAGGAGGACTTATGGCTGTTACAGATTTACAGTACCAGGCGGCACTTGCACGAATTGCAGCACTCGAACAGGCTGTAAGTAATATTTTTCAGGCAATACCGGCGTTAGTGACCAACAATCAGCTTAATCAGCTACGTATGTTGGATGATGCAACGCAAGAAGACTTGGTATCGCGCGTTGAAGGCTTAGAGAGTCAGTTGGACTTAATCGTCAATGACCCCACATAGAAAAAGGGCCCGGTAACCGGGCCCTTTCTATGAAAGCTATCTGATTGCGTATTCGCCTTTACCGCGTACGACAAAGTCTAGATGCGGTTGCCAATCTTCTGACGCTTGTAGAGATTCAGCAGTTATTTCGGTATCAGTTGGCTCTGTAACATACAGGCCATCTGGGCGTGCTTCGATATTAAGTATTACTTTTTCTAGTAGTACATCTGCGATCTTTTCTGCAAGCCATCTTTTTCCGCCGAGTGCTACCATGTCCCAAGCTCGCATTTGAGCCGGAGAGTCAGGAAACTCCATTGCTCTGTAGGTACGTGTTTTGCGTTCTACATCGCCTGTGACTAGACCAAACTTGACTCGGTCAAACCATCGAACGCCGCGTAGCCAATTGTAAATTGCCTGCTTGAGTACCCGACCATCGAGTTGTTGGAGCAGGTCTTGGCCGCCTGGAACTATGAGGCGTCGTGGCGCATCTGCTTTTTGAATCATTGCTTTCACAAGCGCTTGTTGATTGGTTACTCCGGATGCAAGCGCATCTGCTTTAGTCTGTCCCATAGGCTGCCTTCCTCTCGTTGGATAGTTGTAGATGGGATACGGGTATTGGCACTTAGTTCATAAGCTGAGCTGATGCCTCTTAGGTGAAGCATTACCAAATATTCTTCCCAGTTACTCCAGCCTGCGTTCTTAATTAGAAGCCAGTCCGGATAGGTGTCTTTATATACTAACTCTTGAAATGTAGACGCAGGTGACGGTATGTCAACCCTATGTCGGAAGAACCGTGTGATTCGCCATGAAAGCCTACGGCGAAAATCATAAGAGATTAGGTACTCTAGTCTTTCGGCTTTCTTTGGATAGTATTTGAGGTAACGCAGCTGAGCATAGATGATCGATTCAAATACCGATTGAAGCTCTTTGTTGTTTATCATTGCCTCTACCCAGATAGGTAGGTCGTCAACAGGATCTATTTTTCTGATTTCCAGTAGCTGTGCAAACGTAATATATCCAAGGTCTTTCTGTGAGCCAGGAGTTGTTAGCATGTGCGTCCAGTGGTCAAAGTAAGGCTGCAGTAATTTTGCCAAGAATCCAACATCTCTATCTTGGTTTTCAAAACAGCGTATCCACTCTTGAGCAAACACATCGCTGTTTACGTTTAACTGCATTGCTCTTGTATCGACGGAAAGCTGCTTGTACATGGTACTACCTTATGACTCCTTAAGCTCCCTTTGAGCTAACCAGGCTATAAACATATTTTGCCAATCTTCTAAATACATGGTTACCAATGCCGGTTGACGATCGTCTTTAGTAATTACTATCGGGACCGCTGTGCCACAATCGTTTGTAGCCTGTGCCATAGCTGGTTTAATTGGGCTTCGCTTGTGTCGCTTGCATTCAATGTGAATGACACCATCAAGTCTATCACACTGGACGTCGGCTCCTTCAGTAGCAGCACTACGGGTTTGACCCAATCCTCGCTTGAATTCATAGCTGTCATCTGTAATCTCACTAAGATGGTTAGCCATGTCACGTTCAAATTGGGCGCCCTTTGTGCGGGCGCCCTTACCTCTACTAGCCATTAGATTTCCTTAAACGTGTGAACGATACGATCGACAAGTCCAAACCTGAGTGCCTCTTCTGCACCAAACTCAAGACATGTTGTGTTATTCCAGTTGGCTCTCCACTCTTTCTTTGAAATGGTGGAGCGCTTACGAATGACATCATCACCTAATTTCATATTCATCATATAGGTTTCGTAGAAGTATGTTACTAATTCAGGACTGGTAACACCCCCTTCTTGAGAGGGGGTGTGATGCATAAAGCGTGTGTGTGGGAAGGTCACGCGTTCAGTAGCTGCTTGAAGTAGTACTAACGCAGTAGACATTACCTGGCCGAAACAAATGATTTTCGTGGGGCTTTCAAGCCCCTTGATCGCATCGTACAGGGCGAATCCTGCCTCAACATCTCCACCCAGACTGTATAGCCAGATGTTAATTGGTGTGTCGTTGTCTACTACTGAGTCTATAAGTAGTATCTCCTGTATGATCGATAAGGCGTTTTCGGGATAGATAGTACGCCCTTCTGCTTGACCGATATGAATACATATACTGCTGTCCAATTCTTCGTTACTCATGAAATACAATTTCCTTTAAGCGCTCTTCGCTTAACTTGTTATAACTCTTGTAAGAGATTTCTATATACTGATACCCTGCTGCCTCAGCAGCCTCTCGCTTTGCGCGGTCTCGTTGCTGGCCGGCTTTGAAAGCACGTTCGGCTTTACCCGCGCCTACGTTACCACGATTTGTCAGCCTATAGTGTTGTATGCCATGAAGCTCTATGACCAGATTCAGTTCTGGTATGTACCAGTCAAATCTGTGACTGTTATTATGGTAATCACATATTTCTGCTACGGGTACTTCCTGATAGGCTTTAAATCTTGCCCACCATCCAGCACATAGAATATCTCTTACTTGTTCGTGAAATTTACTCTGATTAGAAATTTGCGTGAATTGATCACGCCATCTACTTTTAATTGCCATACCCCACCTGATCGTTCCACCAATAACCTACTTTCAACTCGGTATTAGTGTCTCTGGTAAGTAGGCCAGCGGCCTCGGCAAAAGCTGTTATGTCTTCAAACTCATTTGCATCTTGAATTTGGACCAGCTCTATATTTACCCGGTGGCGAACGATTTTCTCTATGTATACTCGACCTGCATAGCCTTTAGACAATGCGTGTTTGGGTCCGGGGTTACAGTGAAAAACAATGTATTCGTCTAGGCCACGCTTTATCGTGGCCCAATGTTCCCAGCCTGGATAATCTGGTGATAGTTGTTGGTGTATGTCGTTGACGATAACAAAATTGGTTCCCCAGGACTGACTCATGTTTTCCTCGCGGTGCATTTGTTTCTGTATTGGCAGCTAGTTGCTCTGCATGGCATCGTCGGCCAGTGTAGACCAGCTTCCAGACCAGCCACAATAGATTTGGTTCGGTCTTTAGCTCGGACATCTAGCTCATTGGTATCAAGTTGGCTGTAATTCAAATGGTTTACATCGTCTTGATATCCAAGCAGATGTAGTCGGACTTGAGCACGCTTGTGCTGCCGACTTACAAGCCCCTGCATAGTTGACAACAACACTGGCGCGATAGGATCGTTCTCTCGATCGTGCCTACTTGCGTAGGGTGTAAAATGAAGTACATGTAATGTCTGATTTTGCTGTGTTCTTAGTACGCCGCTTATGCGCGGTTCAACAGGTGTGTCGTTAACTATAACTCGCCAAGGCAGTCCAGCAGCCACTGGATAGTACCTGTCGGGCTCAAACAATTCAAAGAAGTCGTTAAGCCATAGTATGACTTTATGATACCAGGCTTGTACTCGTCCATCTAAGTTGTTGTGTGCGAGACCCGTAACCTGTAGTGCTCTTAGCGTATGCTTTTCAAACTTATTGACTTGCAGTCGTTCAGTCCTTAGGGTTTCGGCGAACATAGATTCTAGCGCAGCCTGGCATATCTGCTCAATTGGACTTAGGTTATGTTGGCCGCCAAAATAATGGTATTCGGAACAGTAGCTGTATGCGCGCAGGTCTTCTGCTGCTAATACCTTCCCGGCTGTAGCAGGCGGCATGCTGCCTCCATTGCTTCTTGATCAATCATTAGTCCGTACTCATAAGTGAATTTTCCCCAGGGTTTAACTTCGTAAAGTGCTGCTTGCATCTCTAGATTTTTGAGCGAAACCTTGGCTAGGTCATGTTCTTCTGAGAGAAGTGGTCTGTTTGCAAATAGCACGGCGTGCGCCATTATGTTGTTCCATATTTTTCGCTGTATGTTCATTTCTTACTCGTGCTATATAGGTGATTGCCAGCTGGACCAGCTACTATGCTTTGCCTTGTAGCCACCTATTAGCTTCTTCATGATGAGGCCACATTGACCACACTGTTGTTGCTTTGCTACCTCTGACCTAACAAGTCGCTCTTCTGTTTTTTCGAAGTTTTCACATTCTTTGTTTTCACATACGTAGTCAAACAATTTTCTACTCATAACTTAGCTCCAAGTGTTATCGCGGCGCTAAATTCGCCGCGATGACTGATGTTTATGCCGGCGCCAATCCACAGGTTGTCAATTACAGGGATTGGATCAGCTATATTATAATGGATAGCATCGATGCCGATTATAAATGTTTGCGCACTGCCACTTACGCGGGGACTTAGTAAGTCAACTGACTTGTGGGGGTGCAGCCAATGAAATGTCAGACTACCCATCAACTCTGGTTTTTCACCCAGTATGGCTGTGGCACCCAATGATATCTGAGGCTTAAGAATCTGGAGTGGCTCGGGCGGCACAACAAGTGATCTTGTTTGCTGTATGATTCTTATTCTGTTTTCGGGTTCGGCTGAAGAGACTACGTGTACGTCCACGCTTGCTTTTTGTTCTGTGACGACTAGTGAAGTCTCAAAATCCAGTTGGTGCGTAGTGTATGTGTAGGCCACTTGATCGCCTTGCTGGCTCGACTGTAGCTCTGCAACCACAAGCCCTTCTTCGGTAGCGAAGACATGGGGACGTGCAGGTTCTGTCACGTGTACCGTAACTACTTCTGGTTCTGGTGCTGTTAGGGTGCCTGTGCTTCGTATGATTGCCTGGAGGTCTTGGACTTTGGTTCCCATGGTTGCTAGCTGGTCAACCAGTTGTGCGTTATCTACCAGTGCTCGTTCGAGTGCAGTGGCTGCGTCTACTTTTTCATTTCGTACTACAGTAAGGTCTTCTTGAACAACACCAAGTTCCTGAATTAGATTGTCGGTAACAGCTTGAGCGGCAGCTAATTCTGCCTGAGCCTGACAGTCTTTAAGTCCGAAACCAGCTCCGAGTGCCAGTAAGACCAGTAGTGTTGTAATCAGATAGTGTATCTGCTTGGGCATCTTAGCCTCTTGGGCGGCTTATTTCTTCCATAGGTTTTGTTTCCCTTTGGTATCAGCCTTGACTTCAGTTGGTTTGTTTATACTCAGGCGATTGACCTCATACCCTCGCTCTTCTGCTTCTGCCAAGGTCATGACCCTGTATGGTTCTTGGCCATACCCGGTTCGACCACTTGGATCAAATTCAATAAGGCCGCGCTGGGTTAACGCACTGATAACTCTCTGTGGTCCGCTATTGGTGCTGTGTATGCCTGAATCAAAGTAATAGAATTGGTTGTCGGTGCGACACCAGATGCCTTTGATAGGCTGTTTGTTTTTATTGTGCATGTAACCTCCATAAAGTTTAGTTTGAATTTACTCACTTGGTTGAGAATGTAAAGGTAGCTTCTAGTTGGGCATGTAGTTCTTGCGATATATAAAGGTGATCGTGATCACGAATAACTTGTGCTTCTTCCAAATACTTACTTGTGTGTATGCTGAGCTTAAACGGATGAGCTTGCATTATCTCATTGAGGATATAGAGTTCTGCCTCTTCCATTGTTCCGTTGTAAACTTTGACATTGTCGTAGCTAAGAGTATTCATGAACTAATTTCTGGCAGCCACAGGTCACATATTAATGCAATATCTATAGCCGATTCGCATTGGTCAAGAGCAACACGGGCAGAATGTGTGCTTTTGGTTGCTTCTGGTCGCCACCATCCAGATGGGCCGCCTGCCATACGAAACCATATGGATGATTCGGCACAACCTATCTTACGATCTGGAGGACTGGTTGTAGCGCTTGAATGTACTTCTACGGCTATACCAGAAGTAAGCGTTTTCGAATACATCATAATTTTTCTACTTGTGCTGCTTCCAGCGCAAGAACTAGGGCTTCTACGCGGGATGCGGCTGAGAAAACATGTGGGTAGTCTCCATGCTGATTACAAATTACTACATCCCAGGGTTCTTGCTTTACTAGCGGCGGGCTAACCTTAATATATGCTGCACCCACGGCTACCCAAGCCCTCCACACTAGATGTTCTAGGCAGCCAAGACAGCCAGGGTCATCAAAGTTTGGAATTGGATTGTCAATCGCTATATCCTCAATTCCAGGCAAACCTATGTATAGTTTTCCATCACTGAATACTTCTCCTGCCCAACCGCTTACTATCCGATAGCCATCTACCGTATACATTCCTGGTATCCATTCCCAGCCGTTGGCAGCTAGTGCGCGAAGGGCTAGTTGTTGTTTATCCATTGTTCCTCTAGTCGGGCCATTCGATAACCCATAGTTTGTTGCAGTGGTTGCATCGGTAGTAGTCACAGCAGCCTTCGTTACAACCACCATCTGCCTTGGCTCTAATCGCCTTGGTTTTACCTGTTTGGTAGTTAGCTACCACATGCCCACACTTAGGGTCTTTGGCATCAGGATGATATGGTTCGCCCTCTGGGGGCGACCATGGTTCTGCTGTTTTCTTGGTTTTACGTTTAGCCAACCTGTATTACCCCAACCCATTCTTGTTCGTTACTCATTTGTTGCTTCCTTGATTAGATTTCTGTATTCTACTGGACGGCCTTCGGCTTTAGCTCGTGCGATTCCGTAATCCATCCCCTTGGAAATCCCGTGGTCGACATATACAACTGTAGCTGCGGCTTCGACGCCCCAGGCTAATCTGGCTTCGATACCCAAAGTACGTTCTTCAGGATCAAGATCATCAAGAACGCCTGGTTGAGTAAATAGTAAGTGGCTGGCAATAGGTGCATCACCGTGATTAAGCACGGCATCCCTTAGGCATGCACGTGCGTACGTAACATTTCTTTCTACATCTCCCGCGTAGGGAGACTCTAATATTACTTTACGTAGTTTCATGTGACTTTCTTCCAGAATTCTAGTCGTTCTCGTTTGTTTGTCAGGCCATGTGATTCAAGAAATTCTATACGCTGTTGGGCAGGTAGCTCTGTTATGAGTACGGGAGCTTGGTCTGTCAAACAAACATGTGGATCGGGAGTATCCCAAACCCCAAGAGCCCCGCTGATTAATACTCGAATGACCGAAGCTTCTTGAGCTGAGAAGCTAACGGCGTTAAGCCTGTAGTCCTCGAAAGCCCCGGCAGCTGCTGGCACCCAATCTTGAACAATGTTCCAAATAGCCTCAGCGTAAACCTGAATTTCATGCTGTGCGTGACTGTGCTTCCTAAGCGACAGAAAGTGGAATAGATTATGTAGGTTCTGAACCCAGTACCATTCAGTGTAGATATTCACTGGCAATACGGAGCGCGCTATCTCGCGCGCGACACCCTGTTCAATGAATTTCTCGTATAGTGCATAAGCCCGATTACAGAAGTCATCGATTTCATCAATGGCAATTTGTGCCATTGGGACAGGCAGGCTTTCAGCCGAGCCTTGCTTGTTTGATGTAGATTGATATTGAATACGATCTAGATCAGGGACATAGAACTCATCAGGCAAAACCGAGTATCTACCTGACATTTCATTTAAACTGGCAGTTCTGTGCAGTGTGTTATCCTGGAGGCTCTTTATCCTCCAGTTCTACGTTTTCTATTCAAAGTTATAGACGTAGTTCAGACTATATCATCATCAAATACGAATGTATGTGGAGTGCTGTAATCGAACAGAGGCTCTTGCATAATGTCGCTGATATTAGGATAGCCAGATGTAATTACTGGTATACTGAAATTTGATGCTCCGCGCTCGTGGTGATTCATATCGTCAGAGACGACGTTTTCACTAGTCGTTGAACCTTCCGAGGGCTCGCGCCCAGGGCTTGGCTGCTGATTGCCCTCTTCAGGGTTTTCCAGCAATTCACGGGGTTTATTGTCCGCCATTTTAACGGACCCACTGACGAGCAGTGAGGATCGGCATCTTAGCATGTATCTTGATTACGCAGCCTTCAAACGGGCTGGTGTGTCGGTGACGCATCAAGTACCTGATTAGCCCCCGGTCATCAGATACGGCCTTGGTTCCTGCTCCGTAGCTAACGCGAGCCATCTGTACGATGGCGGCGTCATCACCCATAAGATCTACGAGGCGTACCATACCTTTATCTAGTACTGGTTGTGGGCTACCCCACTTTTCAATTAGTTGTTGTTTATTCATTATTCATCCGTAACTGTGATTTGCATCTGGACGCAGTTCGATATCCATTCTGCTTCCCATGAAAAGTATTTGACTGTATGAAGTGGGTATTTAGCCCGGAGTACTTTGATTATATCTGTTTTAGATATTCTTGCGTCTGCTTCTCCAATCAAAGTTTTGTGCACGCCACCCATATCCAAGATAAGGCACGTGTATTGTCTTGTTCTTAGCTTTCTTTTTTCATTTTGCGATCCAATAGTATTTTGTATTGTGTTGGTCGCTGGCCTGTTTTAGCCTGCTGTTTAGGACCGTGTATGTCCAACCAAAATTAGGCATTCGACTTTTCGCTTTTTTCAACTTCAGCGTATTGATATTCAGTACATTGAAAATCAAGATCAGAATACGCACAAAAATGTTTTTGAAGATATTCTTGAGCCTCGCAGTCAACAGTTTCGAATATGAATGTATGCTCCCCAGAATAGCGAACATCATCATTCATATATTGGTCTATAAAATCATTAATGTACTCTAGATCTTCATCCTCGATATTCACTGTTGTTTTATAAACGCATTCCTGTGGCACCATGCGTCTAATTACCGCTTTTATTTCAATTGTTTTCATTTTGTTCCTTTGGTTCGCCCACCCATGTATAGGTTCCGTTAACAGCATCATGTTGAACAATGTGTCCCGTAATAAACCATTTGCCGGTATTGATTTTTAAAATGAAGTCAGAGAAATGGCTTGGAAGGTTACCATATAGAGTACCAGTCGCTGCCTTTTTGCCGGTGCATAATACTGTCCGTTCGTTGGGAGGCAAGTGGCGCTCCATGACGTAGATGGGCTGTTTTTCTACCTGTACCGAGAGGTTTGTTGGAAGAACTCGTATGAGTTTATCTTTATCGAAGACCTCACACTCATAATATGTAAGCCTCCATAAGTGTTTGGAATTAGGCATTGGTTTCTATCCTTTCAATAACTCTATCTAAAAGTTCGCTATCAAGATTCCGACAAGCATCGATTCGGGCTTGAAATGCCTTTACTTCCGGAAGCGTATAAAGGGCATCGTATAGAGTCTCTTCAATACGTCTGTCGGATATTGTACTTAGCCAGAATGAGGTGGAGGGACTGCAGGGGGCAAAAGATATTAAATCCATAGTGACGGACCAATCTTCTCCCCAAGTGAGTTCGATTTGGTACTCGACACCATTGTGCCGCCCTGTAAAGACTTCACCTGTTATTAGGCTATGAACTTCTTGTTCAGTTTCTTCAATAGTATATGTTTGCCAGCTTTCAATGGTTGCCCCCACGGGGATATAAGATTGGAGAGTTTCATCATCCCACTCTAAATCATAGTCGGGCACCTCTACAACAACAGAGTGTATATAATCAATACGTACTTTCATTTTAGTTCTGCTTTATCAATCTTTTTCTGAATGGTTTTTAACGTTTTCTTTGCTTTCTGCACTTCAGCATACTTAGTAGGCGCCGCTTTTCTAAAAGCTTGAGTTGCGGATTTGTAATCTGCTTTTGCTTTAGCTAGCTTTTCAATTAAAAGGATTTCTTTTTCAGTCATTAGCACAACGTTATGCCAGCGATATATTCCTGTAGAATACAGCTTCAATCTCGTCCCCGGTTTTAATTTAGGGATTCTCTTTTTAACAGTGTTGCTGAGAGGTAGGTCTAAAAGTTCTTGTTCTGTCCAGTATGGTTTTTTACCGTGTATTCGCCATTCGGGAGCGGTCCAATATGGACCAGAACAAATATTCCTCCTGCTGTCTAATATTTTAAACATTCTTTTAGTGTTAAGATCAATCATCGTGTATGCCTACAATGGGCTCGTGCCTGTATTCGGTTTTCTGGATCACCTGGACCCCAGTAGCTAATATCAAGTAATCCGTATTCTGGATGTGGGAATCGATCTCGTCGTTCTACTGCTGTTATCTGACCGTTTTTCATACGGTACTGATTGGACCATACTCGCCTTACCGTCAGGCCGAGGAAGTTGGGCTCTAGGTTATTAATATAGATGTTAAGAGCAACTATGATCTCTTCAGGATCAAGCTGGGCGTCTACCCATTCTTCACGTTTATGATAGTGGGCTGAGCTATTGTGTCGCGGCGGTGCTTTTCGCCAACTCATTATTTACTCCCTGTTAGGCATGGTGTGTACCAGCCTATTTCTTTCAGTATTTGTGGGTGGCCGAAATAGGCCATGCCAGCCAGTACCTGTAGTGACTGTGCAGCGAGCCTACGAGGCTGCATCTGGGGCTTCAACCAGGTATTGAGTACCTGAGTTCGTTCTCTGGGCGGCAGGGCGGTAAAGGCCCTGCCACGGCTTACCAGGGTACCGTCTTCTAATGCAGATAACATGGTACGCAGCGCCAGTTGCTGTAGCGGACCTAGCTCCGAAGCCAGGTTGTCTACGTTTTCGGCCACCTGGGCGGTTATTCCGTCTAGTGAGAATACCCCGGGTGGGAAGAGCGTAATGGCCACAGCCTGCAGTACCACTATCTCGGGTGGAGCGAACACCTGCCAGTTTGACTGTATTTTGATTGTTGCCAGGGTTGTGGTTGCTGCCACTACCGTGGTGGCAGCACCTAGCTTAAGTGCCTGGCGCCTTGTTGTGCTAATCATGTAGCTCAAGCACGGCGACACCGAGTGCCACCAGCTTAATCAGGGCTTCTATTTGATCTTGGCCATTGCTTTGGATATACCTTGATAGGTATTTAAACATGTAGCTGGCCCATTCTTCTGTAGTGTGCTGGATGTCGTGTTCTCGCCCACCCCACTTGTTATCCTGGTAACGTCTTTCAGCTTGAATGATGTCTAGAATTTCTTGCTGATTCATTGCTTCCTTCTATATTTCGTATGGTGTGATTCCGGCAGCACAAACTAGTGCTTTCCTTACGGTGTTGAACACTTCGGTTGTGTATGCGTCATTAATTTCGTCTGGCTCAAGTATGTACGTACATTCTATTTCTGGTAGCGTTTCTGTCGGCTTGGCTAAGGAGGTGCGCAGGCGAACAGCATGTCTCCAGGCTCTGATATCAACTACCAACTGGTAGTCATTAACCCTGATGTTAGATAGCTCGTGACAAAGGGCCAGCACGGTATCTAGTTGTTCTTGAGAAAGGACATCTTTAATATCGGATTCAATGTTAATCAACAGTCCACCCTTCGGGGCCTTCTCGCTGAAACTTTTTGTCTAGGCGTAGGACTAGACGTTGTATGCTATTTGCATTATCGCTGTCAAGGCTCATGGCTGCTAATGCTTCTTGGGAAAGCCTAACGGTTGCAGTCTGATATGTGTCTGTATCTGGGTTTATACAGGTGACTTTGAAAGTATGTCGACTATCTGATGTGGCGCCTATCCAGTCCTGGGCTTCCCCTGGAAAAAACTGTACGTAGTAGTCGTGACGACTAAGTCGTTCAATAAGTTGTATCGGTGTCATATTCGTTCCGCTCGGTCTTCTGATTAATGATAGTCAAAACGTAGAGTGCTTTAGTGCTCATCGGCTTCTACAATGGTGGCGCAGGTACAATCATAAAAAGCTGCGGTACCTTCGGTTACCCCGTAGTCGTCAATCCATGTTTGTAACTCACCTTGACCTTGATAGTCTGCAAAGTCTTTAACTGCTTGCTCAGGTGTTGGTTCTGTATCCCCGTATGTGGCTGCGTATAGGTCGCCACTTTCTGTTTTGATAATCGCTACGTACATTATTGTTCTCCAAAAGCGTAGGGTTTACCCTGTGCCAGGGCTAGTATTTTTCGCGATGGCAGCCTCTTGTGAGCAAAGCTGACATCAAATCTTGATTCGTCGCAACCCAGGACTGGTGGCGCAACTCCTTCGGGAGCATTAAGTTTGTCTGTGATTTTGCCTGTAATTACGTGCAGGCCATAGCCCGTTGCGCTAGCGAAATGATCTATATCTGTTTCGTTTGATACTGGGTAATGACTTTCCAAAATGATAAGAGCGCGTTGGCTTGCTTGAGCCTGCAGTACGTATTTATTGTGTTCACTAACGTATATGAGTAATTCAAATTCCATAGTTTCGTACTGTGTCTGCATCAAGTAATTCGTTGTTTTCTAAGTATTCAATCATTTCGATTCCAAGGCATATGCGGCATCGAATCTGCTTTTGTGTTCTGTACCAATTGGTGTATTGGGGGTCGCAAAATAATATGGCTTTGCCTCGATCGCCTTCTAAGACTATTGCTTTTATCTCCGTAATGTTTCGCCGGTGTAATTCCTGAAGGTTTTCAGCATTACAGTTTATAACTCTCATGACACCCAGGCTTTCTTTACTGTCTGAGACGGTGCAACAATTACCTTTGGCTGTCATAGGGTAATTTGCAATACTGTATCCAACCGAAGTCATAGACAGCACGCGAGTTGAGATTAATGCTTCTTTTAGTTTTTTGATGGCCATTAGTGCTCCTCGAATACCACATGTTGTTTGCGCCCACCAGCTGGCTTAAAGCAGTAGCTGCATTTAGCACACGTGATACTTTTGTTTTTAAGATTGGGGCATTTGACGAATGAAGGTGCGGCGGCACTCCAGTCTTTCATTACATCTGCTTTCCGCATCCACGCTGGTGGTTGCTCCTTGGCTGTGACAATCTCTTGATCTATGCTGGCCCACAGTTCCACATTAGGTAGCTCGGCAAGCTCTTTTAGTGCGGATACAAACTCTGGTAGGCGCCAACTGCGTGTATAAGCCCAGAAGGGTAACTGGGGATTAGCTTTAGCTATTGCTATCCATTTGTTAACGTAATCTACGCTATAGAAGTCACCACTTGGATGAATGCGAACTGCCGTTATTGACCTGCTGCGTTTTATCTGACCGTTAACATCGTCTACGAAACTTGTTGATAAGCTTGCTTGGTGATTTAGTGCGTGACTATTTGCTACGGCAGGCATTCTGAAAAATCCACTGGTTGCATAACAAATGCCTTCGCATAGCTTGGTACGTCCTGGGCAAGTGGTAATGGCGGGCAGGCTAAAACCTGCCACGCCACGACCTAACTTTGTGTTTGTACCTGTTTGAAGTAACTTAACAGGCATCCGGAACGTCTAGCCTTTCTAGACATGCTAGTACAAGTTCGCCACACCATATTGCGTCGTCTAGTGACCTATGTGCTACACCTTTGTCAATTTTGATATCTGGACATAGTGCTGATAACGTTCTGGCATTACGCCAGTTTTTGTAGTGGACTAGGTGGATGTCGTCTCGGGCTTGGATTGCGGATCGGTGGAGGCTTGTTAGCACTACTTCGTCCATGCTGCCGTATGTCCAGACTATAGCGTCTTTGCCCAAGAACGTTTTTAGCCCCATGATGGCTTCAATAGTATCTGCGTCTCCCTGCAGCTCTGTCTGCGCTTCTTTGCTTTGCTGCAGCCACCAGCTTATTGTATGAGGGCATAAGGTTCTGTTCCAGAGCAGGGGCTGCTCTTGCCATTTCAGTCTTGCGTGATAGGTCCGTGAGGGATTGTCAATGTCTACGGCGCCAATTGCAGTTACAACTGCTGTCGGCGCGGTATCAAGTGTTTCTATATCCAGTGTGTATCTTGTCATTGCAAATCTCCTTCAAGATAAACTTTATAGGTAGAAACTAGATCATCAACAGTCATGGCGCCTACAATTGAGAATACAGTAAGTTCACCAAATGGAATCTCTAGATTTTGTCCATATTCATTTGCTAGTTTTAAGACGTATTCTGCTTTTGGGGTTTTGATCCAGTCACCTGGAGTTAAGGCGTCAGTCATTAAGTGTAGGTCTAATTCTACGAGCCATTTGCCAGACCAATTATATTTAATAGATTTGACCCCTCCAACTTCTATATCGTTCATAAACACACGTGTATCGAGATCACTAAACCAAGCGTATGTTGCAGTGGCGGTAGCATGAATAGCTTTTGGATGGTTTTCTGGGGTAGCAGCTAATGCTGCTTTAATTAGCTTGTTGTCAGTTTTTTCTTGTAATTCTATTGGTTTTGTCATCTTTTTTCTCGTTGTTTGTCAATAGTTTTTATTCTTTTTCGAATCAGGTCTGCATGCTGCCTGCATACGTCTGCTCGTACGTGAAATAACGTACCGTAGCCAAGTTTTGTGTCGTCGAGCTTGTCGCCATTCTTTTTATGTGATTTTGCTTGTCGATCAAATTCTTCAGCTAACGCTATTAGCTCATCGTGCATTAGTCTTCCCAATCTGCTTCGATAACCATTTCACCGCTAGCAGTTTTACTGTATCTGACACTGCCGTTAGCAAGTCCATCTCTCATCTTAATGCTTTCATCTCGGGCTATAGCTGTATCGTATTGAGACAGCGATACCGTGTCTGGATCAAGGTCAAGCATAAGCTTTTCTTTAAACTTGCTAATCTTGTTTTTGCTAACGACTAGCATTAGTCGAGGCATTGCGGGTCCACCAGCTTGCTTGTGATAAACAATTTCTGCAGCGTCTTTCCTGTCATGCAGGTCATTGTATACATGGATAATCATATTGGGACGATAAGTAAGCGCCCTGGCATCAGCCAGGTCATCATCAATAGGCAGGCGTAGTTTAGTGGTGTCTTGGGGACTGTTCTTTCTGTATTCTGCTGTTGCGAACATACAGCATCTGTATTTCCCAACTAGTGTTTTCTGATAATTACTGATTCTGGTCATCCTTGTATTCTGGTCTAGCTGGAGGAAGTCCATGTAATTATGAGTGTTATCACATATGACCAGCAGTTTCTTTTTAGGATAACGCTGTCTGATATAGCGCATCTGTTTTTCGAGCACTGACAGGGTATTACCATCTTCACTATCGACCAGAATGAGTCGCTCTGTTTGAATTAGTTCTCTAAACTTAGCGTCTGCGCGCGCGTACAGCTCCCACTCAGTGGGATCAGCACTGTTAGCCCAGGGGTTGGCCATCTTACCAATACCCACAGGCTGGTCAGCTGTAGTACGGATATGCTCAGCGATGTTGGATTTTAGCCTGGGTTCAACCTGGCTATAGCTATCATCAGTGAAATGCATGATAATTACAGCGTTCTCATCAGTAATTGCTATGTCTAACCCAAGTGCGATTGCTGTAGCTGTCTTACCGCTGTTAGCTCTGCCGCCAAAGTAGATTAGGACGCCATCTACCCAGGTCATACCCCCAGACATAGCTTGGCTAAACATTGTAAACCTACTCATGAGGAACCCCATGCCCAGGCCATGCTCTGCGTCATATTGCTTTTGCTCTTGGAGCGCATCATATCGGCTCAACTGATAGTTTACACCAATGGTATCGCGTTTATATTCGCTTTCGATATGAGAGACCTTGTGTTCCATTTCGGCAATTAGTGCCTGAATGTTATCTGGATCGTCAAGGACTTCGCGGCCAAACTTTTCTGCTGCGGCACCGAGTCGCCCACGACGTTCTTCAAACTTACCATCTCGTAGGTTATTTACATCGGTAGAGATGCTGATGAAACTGAAGCCGGTAAGCTCGGTTAGTGTGTTGATCAGTAGCTCTCGCCTGACTGCTGATGGTTCGGCTGCTACAACTGGAATTAATTCGGCGCACAAGTCAGTCGCATTTAAGTCTTCGCCTAGCTTGCTGACAAGCCATTCGAAGCCACCTTGTTTCCGTAGCGCCCTAAAGGCTTCTCCATCATGATTTTCTAAGAACTCTCCTGGATCTTTTTCATCGGTTTCGGGAGGTAATACAACCCAGCAACTGACACCGGGCGTGGTTTTGATTTCATCTCGCAGGGTACGCATAATACCTTGCTCGCCAGCCTTGTCCCAGTCCATACAGAAGAACACCTGCCTGATGCCAAGCATCTTGAGTAGGCTTAGGTGATCGGCCGTGAAGGCAGTCCCGCATGTAGCCACAGCATTAGTAATTCCATGTGTGTGCAGGGCGGCAACATCGCCCTGCCCTTCTACAACATATAGGCCATCTTTTTTAGCAGAAGCTAATGCAATATCTATTCCCAGCAGTGTCTTCCGCTTTTGATAAATAGCTGTCTCAGGAGTACCAATGTACTTGGGTACGCGTTGTCCTTCTGGTCGGTTTAGGTTTTTGCTGCTGAACCCTATTGGTCGGCCTCGGTAGTCGTTGATAACGAATGTAACTTTGTCTTCGTCAAAATACCTAGCATCATGAGCAAAATAAGGGCTTGTCTGCAACTGCTCTTGACCCCAACCTTTAGCTAGCAATTCACTTTTCAGTATTTCAATAGCTACTGATCCGATTGTAAGGTATTGGGACGACCAACCCCTGCTTTCACAGTAGGTGCTTGCATCCTTGTAATTGGTTTCAATTACTGCCGCGATGTCGGCAGCCATCTTATATTGACGGGCTCGCTCGCGATCTGCATGGGTTGGTTCGCCCAGCCTAACCTCTACTTCTAGTTTTTCTGCTAGGAATGGCAGGGTTTGGGTGATCCATTCTGGGCCAGATCCTGGCAGGCCATCCAGTTGGGCGCAGGCACTAAAAATATCATGCGAGGCTCCGCAGCTAAAACAATGTACTGTCTGATTTCCATTTTTTGGATTGTAGTACATGCTAGGATCGTGATCATCATGCACAAAGCAGTGGAATCGCTTATTCGTTGCCTCGTCACCTATTTTTTGCACTAGGTAGTCTTGCAGCCTGGGTTTTAGCGCCTGAACGAGTTCTTCTACATTGGTGATAAACATGCTATCGAAGCTCCAATGTAATTACTTGATTCGCGAGCGACCAGTAGAATTCCCCTGTGAAAAACATACGAGCCTGAACCAACGCTACCTGACCACCTGCTAAGCCGGTTCTGACGGCTTGAGTTATGTCTAGCGGCACTCGGGCGTCTTGTAGTTCTGGCCACGGGCTGCTTTCGATCTGTGCTACACCGTGTTCATCTAGATAAACGGTTCCCGACCATTGCTCTACGTTAATGACTAAACCATGGTATGTCTGCGTTGGGTCACCGCGATTAGTTTTTGGGTGATGGTTGAATACACATGCACCACTCTCGTGATGACGAGTCGAACCCATGGCTGGAATACGGTAATTGTTTTTAATCATTTGTTCAGCATATAGTTTTGACTTAGGTATTCTATAACTCGCAGCATGTTCATCCCACCTTGTTTTTGTGTAGTAAAGCAGGCGGTATTGACTTGTTTTTGGGTTTTCTGCAAAGAATAGCTGGTATGGACGCTTACCCATTTATTACTCCGTGTGGTGTTGCTTCTTCTAAACCTGCTTGAGTTACCCTGCAGGCGACTACTGTGTTTGGACCGAAGTCTTTTAGAGATGAAACTCCCGAATAAGAAATCGCCGAGCGTAAGGCGGCGCGGTGACGCGCCAATGTTGTTTCAACTGTATCTCCTTCCCAAATTAGTGTAGTGGAGACGCCTTCGGGGGCGTCTACACGTTTACCATTATCTGTTTGGAAATCTGCTGATGCATGCCCCCGGTAGCGCTTAATCATTTGATACTGGTTGCGACCAGGTCGAAATGATCCACCACTTAGGTCAAGTTGTTTTTGTACGTGTTGCCATCCAGGAGACTCCTTACACTTGCTAAATACGCTGCCCATCATGACTGCATCTGCGCCAGCTGCAAGCAACTTGGCGACATCATCGGTATCTCTTATGCCGCCGTCTGCGATAATGATAGTGTTCTTGCGCTTAGAGTAAGTACTGTCAGGATGTATTCTGTTTAAAGCAGCATGGATGTCTCTAACGGTGCTCCACTGAGGTATACCGAAACCGGTAACCTTTCGGGTAATACACATACTGCCTGGCCCAACGCCAACTCGTAAGTGAGTACAGCCTTTGTTAACACAATGTATGGCTGCCTGCGAAGTAGCTATGCTGCCTGACATTAAGCCGCCGAGTGGGTTCACCATTTTGAGATATTCATATGCCTCGTCGGCAACCAGCCCATGGCCTACAGCAATATCAACTGCAAAATTCCAGCCGTTGGGATTTAGATTCTCTTTATCAAGTTTTAGGTCAACCAGCTTCCCCATCATGTCTTTTAGCTGATCTATCTGGCCAGGCACAGCAATCCAGAAATTAGGGTGCGATGCGAAATCTCTCACTGCGCATTCCCATTCGCTGTCGGGCTGTTCTTGACCAGCCGTAGGTACGACAGGCAATCCTCTTGAGAGGACGGCCATTTCTCCAGCTGCCAGCAGCGCTTCGCACATCTCGTATCCACTAACTCTGTCCATAGGTGCACTGTAAATGTAAGGATGCAGTTTAACATCCTCGCTTCTACTTCTTACAATGCTGTATCCAGGTACCAGCTGTATGTCGTCACATGTCAGTGCTAATGGCAACTCTTCTGTATGGGTGAACATCTTTCTTTCTCCGTTATTATTGTCCAGGTGCTTCCTGAGAATGTCTCTTCTGAGACATATTTTTCTTTGATGCTTATTATTCCTAATGATGGAGCTATCGCAGTCAGATGCTCCGTCATTATTTCTAGTGCTGACTCAAGCTGGATGTATGGCCCAAGCTTATGTTGACTTGTCAAGGTCATTACGTTAACCCAGAAAAACGTGTCCATCACATGCTCACTTTTCTTGGATCTCTGTCAGGCGTGTAGCAGGTGTTAGACCACTTACAGTATTTGCACTGCCAGTCTCCCTTGTCAGGCGGGAGCAACTCTTTCTTTTTGGCAACTTTACGCAGGTGACGCATGGTTGTAGCTCTTTTGCTTTCGGAATCCGAATCCCAGTTATCCATTCTGGTAAGTAGTGCTTTAGACAAGTCGATGTTATGGTCGCGCGCCTGACTCATTAGTTCTTCGTCAGACAGTTCGGGAATGGTTTCTACCCAGTTGTTAAAGTCCATGCGCTGTAGGTACTTTTCCATTTTAGTTGTATCAGTCTTATTAAGCTGATCGCGCATAAAGGCATCAACCAGTTCCTCATCGGAGTACTTGGCGTTAAAATCTCTTTCTGGAATAACGCCGGTATCAATACATTGCTGTATGTACTTATAGCACTCCAGGATGCTATTAATGGTAATCTTGGTACGTTGCCATTCACCTTCGTATGGTGCGAGCCATTTCCATTCGCCCCAATAGGTTGTATAGTTGTTTTCATCAGTCTCTTTGACTGTTCGAACTAGGAACTCTCCATATCGCCCAGTGTCTCTGCTTCCGTACACCAGTCGACTGTCTTCGTATGCTGAGTCCTCACTGGCTTTCCACCAATGATATAGCAGAATCTGCATGATGTTACTGTCTTTTGGAGTACCCATACGACCTTGGTTGCGATCGTACTGGCTACCGAGAACAAAGTCTGAACCAAAACCGTAAACACTTTTACTTTCTACAATAGAATACAAGTGGGTGCGGGGATTGATTACCTCTATGTCTATACTTCCACTTACATTATGACTTTTAATATAGATACGAACTTGATCGTCTACATACACGTTACTTTTCTGAGCTTCTTGAATTAGATACTCTTCGTAAAGATTGCCTTGTGCCCAAATCCAGCGCATGTAGCGATCTACTTCTGTTTGTTCTCGCTGTAGCTGCTCAACCAGGTGCTTCCAATGGTTATACTTATCATAGAATTTATAGCTGGCGACGAGCAGCCTGAAAAAGGCTGCTCGTCTACATTTGCCAACAACTTTCGTATGTCCATCATCGGTGATGATAATAGCAGTGGCCTCGCTAGGCCACTGTGTTGGATGCTTTTCCTCTCCCCGTCTGGGGCGGGCCATGTGATCGGTTACGTGGTCGATGAATGCCCATTCTGCCATATGGCCTCCTGGCCTTGCTCATATTGTTTAGCTTTTTCTATAGCTCTGTTTATATCCCAGACAATTACGTCTGCACGTTCTGGAAAGACGCGATCAACTTCCTTGGTTTCTAAATTCATAGAAACTACCAATCGCCATCCAATTAAAGACAGTATGCGATTGGCAGCCCAGAGCATACCTGCTTGTTGAAAAGCAGCCCAGGCTTCTTGATCTTCATTAAGCATTGTCAGTCAAGGATGTTGTGTCTGACAGATCAATGGGTTCATCCCCAACACCTTCGCTTACAATCCGTTCACCCTGTGCGTGGGCTGCAAATCGGGCGTCAAGATCTTCGTACTTTTGTTTGGCAAAAGCCGGGAAGGCTTCCATATTCATGTTGATGCCTTGCTCTTCGCACTGCTTGGCAATCCATTCAGTGAAGATGCCAAGGTGAATAATCTGGTTAAACTGTGCATTTACTCGCTCAGCGAGCACTCGGATAGCCGCCTCAACTTGTGCGGCTGGTGGGGCTTGGACTGGACGTCCTGTAGCATCTAGTAGTTGACTCATTCTTTACTCTCTCTTATGCTGCTGCATCCTTTTTTGGAGGCAAGCATTCGCCCAGGTATATCGGGCCGCTCTTGTTGAAATCAGTATTGCCATCTGTGTCCTGATACAGGATACAGAAGCCATTCTGATAATGTTTTGTACTTGCATTGGTAGGCTTGAAGAAGTAACGAAGCAAGCCTGCAAGGCAGCCTTGTTCAATATACATCTTGCCATTCTCAATGCCTTTATAAATTTTGTGAGTGTGTCCGCAGACGAATGTGTCTACTTCGTGATCTTCATAACGTCTGCCGATTTTCGGACCTATTCTTGTCACTGTGTGACCAGGCTTTTCACTGCCCATTGTGCTTGGATGAAAGATGATGGCTTTGCCAATCTTGACATACCAGCTTTCGACGGGGTCAAAGTACACGTTACTAAAGTCAAGCTTCTTGACTACCATGCCGGTTCGATCTAGGACTTCGCCATTGGCGAGCCTGCTTAGCAGGTTAGGTCGTAGTATTTCAGAGGCTGCTCGATCTATGCCTTGCCTTGCAAGATATCTTGCTGGCCTAGCGTCATGATTACCTTCAACGAGATGAACCTGGCTGAACTTTTTAGACAGTATTTCGACAAAGTGTAGTGCGGCATTGTATTCATCAATTGCTGCGATAGAACGATCTTTGCCAAAGGTACTGAAGATGTATCCTTCGATGATATCTCCATTTAGTACACAGATATCTGCATCTGCATGGGCCTTCACAATTTCCATTAGGAAATCAGTTCGAGCCAGAGGGAAATGTATGTCGGACATGATTAATATTTTTCGTAGCGATGTTCCCTCGGGGATTACGCCACGTCGACGAACCTGTTGATTGTCTTGATGCTTATCAACTAGACTGGCTAGCTTTTGCCAATTGACATCGATTGCAGGAGGCGGCAGGTTTACCACGTTCTCCTTTGTCCAGTTTTCTCTTTCACACTTACGACGTACTGCGTCGTCACTACGCTCACAGGGAAATCCCGGCAAGCCCATCTTGTAACGACGGTTAATTTGTTCAGAAATTTCTACAAATGTGTTAGTTGGAAGTAGCGTCCGTAGAAGAAGTTCTTCTTCGGCTCGCCAGCGATGTACACTCATTTATTCTCCTTGATGAATAGATATTTCATCTACCAGAATCTTGGTTAGCGGGTTGGTCTGTTCGACGCGCCCTCTGATACACACAAGATTGTTTTCGGCAGGGAACACTCCATTCAATTTTAGTCTTAGATACACTTGCGGGAAGATTACCCCTTCGCAAAGGGATGTTCCATCACCAAATTGGATGAAAGCCATCTGGTCTCCCCGTCGAGTCATAATCTCTTTAACTGTTAGCACGACGCCTGCGACTTCAGAATAATCACCCTCAAGTACACTGGCAATTGGTTGGGTATTAGAGAATACCACTCTTGCTGGGTGCTGTCCAAGGTAGCATCCGATCATATCGGCTTGCTGCATTAATTCTGATACGCTGATAACGACTTGCTTGTAACGACGCAACGACGGTTCTTCTGGCTTTGATTTTAATTTGAGTTCTGGTTTCTTACGCAACCATACGCTTTCTTTATACTCTGTTATATCTTCGGGTGAAAGGAGATCTTCGATGGTGAGGTTTTCTCCTGTAGCTAAATTACATTCATCTATTGTACCATAAACATGGCGTGCATGACGCAATCTAGCGTCGCGCTCTTTCCAGCGCGTCGCCCATTCGGGAGCAGGTAAACCATTCTTTTTAGCTTCCTTAAGGATCGCCTTGGCTTCCTTTACCCGTGTTTCTATTTCTTGCTTTCTAGCTTCTTTTTGCTTGTTTTCTTCTGTTCTTACCCCAGAATCTATTAGACGCTGAGCATATTCTGATAGCAAGGTACCGTAGTCATAGAGTGCTTGTGCGTTGTCAAGCAGATCTTGTCGTCGATATCCCATGCGGTCAAAGGCACCGGACTTAACTAGCGACTTAAATGTGCCTGCATTTACTTTACGTTTATCTACCCTGACCAGGAAGTCCATGATGTTTTGAAAGCGACCGTGTTTACGGGCGCGCAATATACTTACTGCAGCCTTAGCACCTATGCCCTTGATAGCATTAAGGCCAAAGAAGACCTCATTGTTTTCGGTAGTGAAACCAACACCACTGCCCTGTACGTCGGGGCTGTGAATTCGTACACCCATTTCCTTTGCTTCCATAATATATTCTGGTGCCTTTTGGGCCCAAAGTTTAGGCTGCATAGTCTTACTTCTGATTGTCATCAGTGCACAAAAGAATTCTTGTGGGTAGTTGGCTTTGAAATAAGCACAGAGGTAGGTGATAACACTGTATGCAACCGAGTGGCTTTTGTTAACGTTTATACCCCGACTTTCGTCGTATTTGTAGGGACTAGACTATACCATTATCCACACGGGATACCTGTTGGTAGTCGTTGGGGGCTTGCCTATACGGCCTATCCCTGCTGATTGCCCAATCCTTAACAGTTTCAGCACAGCGACGACCTTTCGATCGCCGCCTCCTCGTTAAGGCTCTAAGGGGGTTCCAGCATATTCCAGGTTATTCGACGGCAGTTGCCTGCCGAAGGGACCTGAGCTGTTTGAATTTTTTGTATTTTCTTTCTAGATAGGGTCCTGGCTCAGAGTAAAGCCAAGTTCCAAATTTCAATATAGATGTTATAGATGCAAATCGAACATACTTCATGTTGTCAGTCTTAGAGTCTTGAATTTGATACTTGATTCCCATACTGGTCAGGAGCCTAGTAAACTTATCAATGTCTGATTTTTGAAGAACGATATAGCAACTGGCCTTAAGGTAGGGGCCATATTGTTTGCCATTTAGAGTTTGCATTCTTTGACTGATGTGAATACATCCATCACCGTCAAAAATGCCACGCCAATAACTTGGCTCGTATGTAGTTTCTACAATTCGCTTTGAATGAGTAGCAACTCCATGCGCAGCTAAATCTTGACACATTGCTTTTCTTGAAATAGTAAGTCTACCCATTTGGCTACTATTTATGTAGCCGCCAGACTGCCTCGGAAGTGCAATTTGACCGGTGAAGCCTACATCATCTTTCAATGTGCGCAAATGTTCTTTATCTTTGATTTGGCAGACTGTAATCCATGGCGCTTTTGTAGCGACATATCCATCTGCATACAGAAAGCCCAACCAGTAGGCTTTCGTAGGTGAATCTATATTTTGAAAATACCTATCATCTAATTTGTGTCTCATGTTATCTCCTTTTTTGCGCACAAGGAGTTTAACAATCGACTACAGCTGTGTCAATCCGTAGTTTGCGAATCCTAATAAGTTTTTCCACCAGGTTTCGGCAATGTGTTTATCCATGCCTCGCTCGATGCAGCCACTAAGGAAGTGGGCTTCTGCTTTTTCGAGGACTTCCATCTTCTTCTTGCCCATTGCCCGCCTAATGTCATCTGCTTCTCGTAAGGTAAACCCTGCTAGCTCAGATACAAATTTCATTACCTGCTCTTGATAAACAAGAGTCCAGTAAGTGTCTTTTAGTATCTCTGCGATGGGAGCTGGCATGCCTTCTGGGGCGGTGCCAGCAATTTTGTTGGCGATATAGCTTTCATGGAAGTTAGCTTCTAGGGGACCGGGACGGTTTAGGGCGCTGATATCGCTTAGCTCTTCAATTGATACTGGCTTGATGCGTAAAATTAGGTCCTTGGCAGACCCACTGGTTTCCATTTGGAAAATACCTGCTAGCAAACCGCTGTGTAGTAGCGCATACGCGGCCTTGTCTCCGTCTGGTATCTCCCAGGGCTTGTAATCTTTATCATAATTTTGCTTAACAAGTCGACAGCATTCTTTCAGGATATCGAGGTTATTAATAGCCAGGAAGTCAAACTTAATGAGGCCGAGCGACTCGACCTCTTTCATATCAAACTGAGTAATACGTTCGCTTTTACTGTTCTTCCACATCGGCACCTGTTCATAGATGGGGAAGTGACTTATGACCACTCCCGCTGCATGAATACCAAAGTTTGCAATCATGCCTTCCAGGTGACTTGTGAATTCAAGCCACTCGCTGTGCTTGGTGTCAGTTTTTAAACTGGGGTGCGGCGCCCAGATTTGTCGTTGTTTTCCATCTTCATCTTCTTCAAACTTGCCTTCGATGATTTGCTGTAGAGTGGCTTCTTTGTTGTATATGGGTGGCGGGACTTGATCTAAGATCTCTCCCATATGAAGGTAATGAGATTTCTTTTGTGCAGCAGCATTAGCTTTCTCAGCTGCAGTTGCAGTTTTCCCGGCAGGTGCAGGTTCAGTTATCTTAAAGAATCTGCGTGTGAGACTTTTCGGTTTGAAAGTTCCGTGCGTAATTATGTTTGCGACATGGTCACGCCCCCACGCCTCCGTTACCATTTGTACAGCTTGTTCTCGACCAAGTGACTCAAAGTCAATGTCAATCCTTGCATTCAATTTGATTCGTTAATTCAAATTCGTTCTCTTACGAACTGCTGCATGTTGCCATGCAGAGTAGACTATATCATCACCCCTGTAGGGTGCTCTGCGCTTCGGATCACTTGACCCTACTCCCTGCCAAGGGATAGTCGTTGCACGTTCCTTCCGACAGAAGGCTTCGCTCAGGGTTACCTCAGTAAGGCTTCCCCTGAATTCACAGAGTTATTCGATTGCTATTGTTAGCAAAAGGGACTGTGCGACAGCCCATCTTTCTTTTTTACGCTCTAGAGAAATTGTGGATTCACGATATAGGTGATCCATTAGCCTTAATACATCTTTGCCACTTTTTTCTAAAACAAAAATTGTTTTATGCTGATGTATAAAGCTGTGATTCAATTGTAATTCTGTTGCTACCGTTTGCAAAAAGCCATAGTTTCCGCATATCTTCATTGTGAAGCCGGATGCAGACTTTTTAGATTTTGCCCAACATCCATCTCCGTCAAAATATCCACGAATAAAATGACGCCTTAAGGCTGCTGATAGCTTTGGGAATTTTAGAGTGAAAGTTTTTCTTTCGACTATTTCTAATTTTGTTAAAGCTTGGCACAGCAAGGGAGATGTAATTATTAAGCGACAGTAAGGCTTTTTGCCATACCCTGTTGGAGGATACGTTTTAATTGGATGTGTAGCAGATAATGCATTTCTCAACTTTTCTAGATGAGATCTGTCTTTTTCTGCCAAGGCACAGCCTAGTACTTTGCCTGTTTGATATCCGTCTGCAGCTAGAAAGCCTAACCAGTAGGCTTTCTCTTCGCAATTGATGTTGTCAAAGTATTGTTCATTACAATTATATTTTAGTGATTTTTCTCTATGTGATCTAATGGGTACATTGTTGTTTCGAAGTGCTTTGTATACAAAATAATTTGTAATACCAAGTTGTTTCGATATATATGTAGCTCCATGGCCTCGTAAGTAAAGATTGATGATCTGGTCTGAATTTATATTTCCTCCCTGTGGTTACAGGGATTTTAATACAGATTAATTCAGAATGCAATCCGGCGGTGAGCCATCTATTGTATCTGCTCTTGCTTTTATAAAGTCAAAATCATTTGATAGTCCTGTAGCAAATAAGATACAGCTGTTGTGCGGATTGGGAAGGGACATTCCTGCAGCTAGCCCGTCAAGAACCAGTTGCAGATCGGCTTGCGCGGCCATGTCTTCTTCAAATGATAGAAAATCAGGATCTAGTTGTTCGATGCGCGCATCTATGTATTCTGATCTGATTTTTGAGACTAGATCAACTGTCATATGTGCTCCGTCTGGTTGTGTTGTGATAGAAGAGTTAATCATGTAGACTAGGGTAGGAAACCACGTCAAGGAGGAGAGATGGCGACGTATACACCTGTAGATCCGTCTACACCATCAGCTGAGAGAACCACTGTGATTACAGCGGTAGCAGCTGGTGATCAGATTAATATTGTTGAAATCCTCGGGCGTCGGGCCCGAGGACTTATAGTTGTTGCTGATGCTAACACCGATGTAGTCGATTACCGACTAAACAATCGCCGCATGCTTCGCAAGCGCATTCTCAAGAACTACGAACCGAATCTGGCAGTGCAAGCTTGGGGTGGTCATGGTGATGAATACACCCAGGTTGAATACTGGGATCACAGTGATAAATTTCCAGTGTTCAGCAGCACCGGCAGTAGCTTTCAACTTCAATCAGAATTGCAAATCAGTAGTATTGAAATCGATGATCTCACTGGCCCAGCAACTGTTGAAATTGTAGTTTGGTAACCTATGACTGGCCCAATTGTACTTCATCCAGTATATCAAAGTACCCCTAGCACAGAATGGTTTAACATCCCTGTCACCAAGGACAATACTTTGGCACCTGTGCCTGGAACACTTGATGCTGACGCTTCAAGTCGTCATGGACGCATAGGTATTCCAATTGACTGTAGTATCGTTGCTATACATTTCCATTACGATCATCCTGCTGGCACTGGCCAATATGATTTAGAAATATATCGTATTCGCAGTGGGGTCCCATTGCTTATCGCGACAGTTTCTGATGACGGTAGTAGCGGAGACTTTGGTGTTACGAATTTTGTTTTTGAGGATGAAGGTTACCGCGACGTAGAAGCCTGGGACTACTTAATGCTTCAGTCTACTTCCGTTATGACTGGCGGGGGAGCCAAAAATGCTGTTGGATTTGTTGACATTCATTTCGGTGTGGTCAACTTATACCCCATCTAATGCTTATCGCACTGACAGTGGCTAGCGCATTCACCATTGGGTAGTGGCTTCAGTGTCTCAATCTGCCTTATCATATTCCGATCTAGTAGTACTGGTGTCGCGGCTCGGCCTTCGTTAAGGAATCGTTCGAACACAAGACCGTATTTGATTGGATCTACCTGGGTGATTCCAAGCGCATAGGCTAGCAAGCTGCCCGCAGCGCTGCCTCGTCCCGGACCAGTCCATATCCCTTGATCTTGAGCGTCCTTCATGAACTCGGAGACAATAAGAAGGTAATGGTAGAAGCCCATTCGCTTAACGATCTTTAATTCGTGGTTAATTCGTTCGCGATATGCTTGTGGCGGCACTCCACCCATCTTTTCCATAAGCATTTGCTTGCTAATGTTATCTAGGGCTTCCCACGGAGGAAGCCCTTCTGGGAGATGCTGATAGGTTGGATATCTATTTAGTCGATCGGCAAAGTAACTGTCGCTATCTACCATCTGTGATACGTGCCAGGTGTTCTTGATAGCTTCGTATGGAATGCCTTGACGCTGCGCCCGCTCCCACATCCATTGTTGACTAGCAACATGAACATCAATTGGTCCAAAACTAAAACGCGTTTTGCCAGTATGGCCTTCGGTTTTCCTTTCTGGATCCCAAGGCGGGTCTGACATTTTTGCATTGGTACTCATGCACAATGTCTGCTCATGAAGTTGCTTGTGATGTTCATGAGTGTAATGACAGTCATTAGTTAGTATCAAGGGCAAGTTGTGCTCACTAGCAATTTTAATCAATGCTTGATTAACAGTTTGCTGGTTAGCATCTTCGTGTAGCTGAACTTCAATAAGGAAGTCTTCGAAGATGCTATTGTGATGTAATATCAGTGCTTCAGCCTCTTTCGTTCGACCATCGAGGATAAGTCTGCTTGCACGACTGCCAAGGCAAGCGCTTGTTGCGATTATTCCTTCGGCGCATTCAGCTAGCAGTGCGTCGTCGGCTCGGGGTTTGTAGTACATACCTTCTGTGTAGGCTTTTGTGCTGATTTTGAACAGGTTTTTGAGGCCCCGATTGTTCTTCGCAAGAAGTACAAGATGATAGTAGTTATTACCATCTTCGTCTTTCCCCCTAACTGATTTATCATTGACTGTGTAGTAGGCTTCCATGCCCAAGATAGGCTGGATGCCTTGCTTACGACAGCTTTTTGTGAAGGCGTAGGTGCCTGCTACATTTCCGTGATCGGTGATAGCACAGGCACGCTGACCAAGGCTTTCTATGTGGGCCGGGAGGGTGTCAACTCGGTTGATTCCGTCAAGTGTGGAGTATTCTGTGTGCGTGTGGAGGTGAACGAGATCATGTGCGTTCATTATTTTCCTCATCGGCAACAGACTGCATAAACATTGCTCGCCCTTCCTTGTGCCACCAGTCGTCAAAAGCTAGGGCGTCATCGTCGGTATTAAATGATAGTAGTATCTGATGTTCTGGAACGCTTGTTGTCGCAGTTCGTTCAATTATTGGTGTTTCCATTTATTTTCCTATATTTTGGCAATGCAGTCGCATCCGCCGCTGCTGTCTAGCGGATGAGCCGACCTGCTTATCCTTGCCCGGCGAGGACTGAAGGATTGGCTTTCAGTATAACGAAAGAACCAACTATTGTTTGTTTCTGAATCAAAGACTGCGATACGCAATTGTCTTTTTTCGCCACAGACGACAACATGGTCCCCGATGTTTACTTCCCGGCCCAGTATGTCTAGTAATTCACTCATAATGCCCACCAGTAGGAATTGTTTTATTTTCTATCTTAGTTATTCTCATCTCTTGCCTTTGGTCCTGGTTCTAGAGTTTTGCCTGTGCCATCGCAGGCACCACAGGGCGGACTGCCATTGTGATCGTAGTAGCCACTGCCACTACAGGCAGTGCATGTTTGCAGTGTCCATCCGTATACGTATTTGTAATAGTACTCAGTACGTTCGGCTTTACGGGTTTTCCATGATGTCAAATGCGACCTCCACTCCGCCCCAATTATCTACGCCGGCTTGCTCAAGAGCAGATAGCCACTCATCACGAGCTAGCAGTCTATCGTATTCTTTTCTTGATATTTGAACTGCTTCTTCAGTGCTATCAGCTGGCTTTCCACAAGTACCTTGCCCGCAACAGCTATACAATGCATCTGGATCGCAGTTACAACTCATACTATCTCCAATATCCATTGTTGCTCCAGAGGGTAGTCGGAGTATCGATAACAAATATTCGGTTGCACCAGCCGCTGTCATTTCTGTGTTTGCGGGTTTTGAGTTTAACTCCGTCAACGGTTACGACGCCCCACTTTACTTCTGTTATCCGGCCATGTTTAATTGTTCCTTCGCCGGCGGAATAATACATGTTGGCCAGGCTCAAGTTCGATACCACGCAGGTCTTTTAGCACCTTACCTGTTTGGGTTTCCCATTGGCGCTTGCTTAACATCGTTTGTATTCCTCTAGCGCGGCTTGTGCCTTGACATAGATTTTACCTTCGCTTGTTACCGATTGCTTGTTGTCTGAAATATATACGCCGACTGTATCTTTATAGAATATTGAGCCGGGCCAGGCTCCTGACATATGCGGGACCAGTAGCCTGTTGTTTTCCAGCTCAACTCCATGTTTGTCAGCATGGGTTTGCCAACTTGCTTTTCGTACTTGCTGTACCGCAAGTGCTAAAGTATGCATTGCCAATTCGTTGTTTTCAAAAACGAGGCAGTTGATTTCAACTGTTGCGTAGCCGTCGGTTACTACGATAGCTTCTTGCTGCTGGGTGATTTGCATACCTGACAGCTTGGCTGCTAGTTCCAGTGCTGATTTCATATTCGTATCACCGGCCAAACCACTTCTGTTGGTGTGTGCTTGATCGCGTGTCGAAAAGCTAGCATGCGATCAGATTTTAAGACGAGGCTTTTGTCGCTTAGTTCTTCGATAGCGCATTCAGCAAGGTTAAACCTGCCATAGTATTTGCCACCGTATCCGTAGATTACACGGTTTCCAACCTGTAGTTCGTTTTCGTATTTGTCTAGATGTGTCATTCGCCTCCTAGGTCGTCGGGGTCTCTCCACCCCAAGAATATCGGTAGTCGTGGGCGATCCTTAGCGCCCACTGCCATGTACTTGTACTTTGCTAGCTGTCCTGCGTATCGGTCTTGGTTTGCCCATATTTCCTGGCGTTGAGCATGGCTAAACCCACTCCCGCACCCAAACTCCACGCCGTCACTACGACGGAGAACAAGCTTGCCAAGCATATTTGCAGGGCGAAGTCCTTCTTTACTTGTGCTTCTTTCAGTACGGCCAAGCGCATTCTTTTTAGCTTCGTTTTCATTATGCATCATCTCCACGAATCCAATTACAGTTGCTTCGTCGTCTTCAAAGGGCTTGTACTTAAGCATGTATGCTTGATTTAGTGTTGCGCGTCCGTGCTTATACGGTCCGTCGCCACTACGGATAATAGCTCCTTCGTACCCCTGCTGTAGATAGCTCTCGTACAGGGCCTGTAGCTGCTCTGGTGAGTCCACGGCCTCGGGGACAAGGAATCGTACCCTTGGGTTGTCTAAGTCCAGTACGATAGCCTCAGCGTCCACACAGCGCGCCAGGTAACGGTCTTGAGGATGCATGAAGTAATCGAATACCAGAAATTCAAAGTCTGGCTCACCGCTTTCGCGCCTGATATCTCCACTCAGCTCGTTGAACGTTCTGTTTTTTACAACTAGTTCGCCATCGAGTCCATCTGGCAACCTAATTTGTTCCATTAGCGTTTCGACCACAAACTTGTTTTTATGTGGCTTGAGACTACGAGCTAGCAGTTTGCCATCCCTAACCAGGGCACGGACACCATCTATTTTTGGTGTTACGTACACTGGGTAGGCTAGTGAGCTAATGTCTGGCGGCTTTGTTGCCGCCAGCATGGGCTTAAATCGCTTAGGCATTACGTGCTGTTAGTGCCTGGACTGCCTTTTGGCGCCGTGCTATAGCATCAGCCATTTCCATGTCTGCGTCCTCAAACTCTTCTTCGATTTCTCTTATTGACCAGCCATCGAAATCATCATTCCAAGTGTCATCGAATTCGTATGAATCTAAATCACAAGGCGCAGATGCTGTTTGGTCGCTATCCCACTTGTTCTCAGGTAGTGGGCTGACGTAGTCCGCTACCACCGTGTATTCGCTACAGCGTAGTTTCTGATGATTGCAATCATGTGGCACAGATACTACATTCGCTGGGTCTACTCGAACTATAACTGTTCTTGACCCAAAGCCAGTAGCGTAGTTAAGGCTACCAACGTGGAATCCGTAGCTGCAGCCTCTGGCAGGATCGTCATCAACCTGATTGCGTGGGACAGAATGTGCTTGTCCTGGCTTGTTGTCGAAATGACCTGTATGGCAATCTGTGTAGTTGTCACGCAGACCCTTATACCCGTAGAAATAACCTTCGTCGTCGATAGGCATGTTGCCATGCTCAAGGAACTTGTATAGCTGCTTAACGCTGTTGCCGCTAGGATTGTTATTTAGGCGTTCGAAGAAGTTTAGTAACGGCTGGAAGGGCCGACCTTCCTGCCAGAACCCTATAATTCTAGCCTCTAGAACCGGTGGTAGTTTCTGACCGTTGTGTAGAACGTGCTCTTCTGTGATTGTGAAGCCGTCTTTAGCCCACTTCTTCATGCTGGTTTTTACATCCATGAGGGCAATAGCTGTATCCCAATCACGGCTTGTAATTGCTTCCAGTACCAGTTGGTACTGAGGTGTAGTTGATGTTACCTGTAGCGGTCTATTTTCGTAGATCACCGTAATAACTTGGCTTGTAATGATGTGTGGATAGCTCATGATTCTTCCTTTTGTGATTTATTGTATGCGTCTACTATCTTAACGTACTGAGCGCATTCTTCAATGAGACTTTCGTTAGCGCTATATGCTTGCCAGAAACCTGTCTGGCTCAGCATAGGATATTTGTTTTGTATCAAATTCATTTCCTTTCCTGGGTCGACAGTTGGCCTTACGGTGCTGTCAATATCTTGAGTAAGTTCTTGGAGTAATGCTTTATTACTTTCAAGTTTGGCAAGCAGCTTGACGGCATCTGCTATTCGGTTTACGAAGCTGACTACGTCGCTATTCGGATCAAGTTTGGCAACCAGTTGAGCAACTGCTGGCTTCTCGCACATTTCGTAGAGTCTTTTAGCCTTTCTGCTACTTAGTGCAGCGTAGTCTCTAGCTTCTTGGGTTAGGTTTAGTTTTGTAAGGGCTTTAGCTCTTTCAACCTTGTACCATTCATCCCACAGCTGCCAGCCGGGACCGACTTTGTCGTGGTGCTTTCGCTTGACCCCTATGATTGCCGGAGGTACCCAACCCGATCCGTTTAGTATCTTCAGTGCCTGTATTTGATTTCGAATAGTCCTTAAGTTTATCTGCTCGTACTGTTTGTTTTCGGGCACATAGGAATATAAGCCAACGTAGACACCTTTTCCGTCTTTAAGATCTGCTGTGGAGGGGTTCCAGTTTGAGCTTTTCGGATGAGCTGTGGGTGAAAAACCGTTCTTAAGCTCAAAAACCTTTTCTTTTGCTTTACTTGCGACTACTACGGACCTGCCTACGGTGTTCAGCTTTGCATCATAAGGTAGTGTGCTCAGAAAGTAGGTAGGTATGCCTGTTAGCCCATGGGCCTTTAGCCACGTGTTGAGATCTGATATCTGTACATTATTTTTATCATTGGGCACGTACACAAGACAATGACCCTTTCTGTTTTGCAAGATGCGCTGAAGGTAAGCTGACTTGGTGTCGGCTATATAAAGTACTGTTGTTGGCGAGACTTCAATTCGACCTTGATCATATGAGCCAGTTGGAAATCTCTCATAACGAGATGGTAGTTGTTTTACCTCGCCGTGGGTGCAGGCGCCTGATTGTCTCCAGGTGGTGGTGGTCAGGGGAAAACCGTGCCAAGCAGAGTACTTATTTACAAGTGATTGAATGAAATTATGCGACTTACGACGAGCCCAATTATCGGGGGCGGATTGCTGTGCTATCTCTACGAACTGCCAGTAAAGTTTTCTGGCTTCCCAATATGAGGTGGCCGTGGCAAATCTTGCTTGTATTTCTTCCTTCAGCATTTTGTTAATGGCCTGAAGGCGCTGCCGTATGCTGCCAACAGTGTGATCTGTATATTCTAGATCCTCTCGGCTTGCGCCAATACTTAGTTCGCCAATTGGAAATCTAATTTCTAGAGGTGTATTTAACAACGCTGTTTCTTCAGCGGAAAGATTTGGAATTCTATCTGATCGTATTGGATAGCCGATACTTCCCATTACAGCAACAGGTGTGTTCTGGTCGCTATCAAAATGAGTCTTAATTCGCCACCAGCCACGCTGCATAGTGTATTCTGGATTGCGTAGCTCGATATTTATCTCTGGCTGTGGTTCGAAATAGTAATAGCACTTATGAGCCTTTTGTTCGAACTGCTGGACGTCGTCGGCATTAGCTGGGATGGCGACTTCAACTCCTGTCTCGTCGGCTGAACAATCTGCTTCAAACAGCTTTGTCATCCTTCCTTCGTTGGAAGGATCGATAAAGGCGTTAAAGATCATCTTCTTGCCGCCGTGCCAGCTGGTTACCGTAAACTGCTGGCTGTAGGCGAATGCACTTTTACAACCTAGCCCGAGTTGCCCGATAGCATTATTGCTTTGCCGTTTAGTACTACGTCCGTACTGGGTATAGATACTGTAAACATCTTTCTCGCTTAGCCCAGCACCATAATCCCTCACTGCGAATTGCAGATTGAATCTGGTTGGTAACCTGATCAGGACTGGTCTGTCGCCCTGGCCGCTCTCCATATGAGCGTCCAGGGCATTAGTTCCGTATTCGCGGAGAATAGCCATGATTTTATCAGAGTACAGCTTGTCTCGCAGGATGGCCATGATATGAGACTGGTCGCCGACGCTGATACCGAACTGGTTGCCGGATTGTTCGCCCTGCACTTCTGCTGTGATTTGCTTTTCTTGAAGTCGCATTCTTTCTCCTATATTGGTAGTAGGTCTTTCATTTGTTTTTTTATTGTACGACGTATGATTTCTAAAATTGTGGGGCCGGTAGCCTGGGGAACCCAATCGAGTTCATGGGCAACTGCTTGTTGAACAGCTAGGGCTACCTGGTCGACCCACTTATTTTCTAGTTCTTGGAGGTCAGCTAGCTGTTGCTGCTTCCACAGAGCCATCTGTTTCTTCCTCGATTATATCACTTTCGGGTGCTAGACTGCCAGGCGTAAATGCGTCTGGATACAAGGCTAGAACTTCTTGATCTGATAGTGCTCCGTCTATTTTTCCAGCTCGTAGAATGGCGTTTTTAAGCCGTACTCGTACCGGCTCATAGGTATCGATCAATTCAATACCAGCTGCCTTGCCTTTGCCTACATCTGGATGAATTGGTTCGGGTTCTGAATCTGGACCACCCCACCAGGCTTTAGTTTGCCCGCCGCTGTGACGGATAATGCTCCATGATGTTCCTAAGCTATTGATTTCATAGGTTTCGCTATAGCCGACACCGGGTATTACCGCGACTTCACAGTCTGGCCAATCGATATCAGAACTCATCTTGGTTTTAACGCCCCGTAAGCGCATTACGCTAGCACCTGTTATGTCTTTGGAGTCTTGACGAGACAGCATTTCGATACGAAAACTAGCATAGAACTTAAGTGCGTTGCCACCTGGTGTTGTCTTAGGAGAGCCAAACATGACACCCGGGTTCATTCGCAATTGGTTAATGAACAAATAAGTAGTACCTGTTGTGGGAGCAATCCTAGTAAGCTTTCTTAACGCAAAGCTCATATCCTTGCTGATACCGCCAACATCACTTTCTCCGACAGTACGACGTAGTTGGCGTTCGTTTAGTCCTGCGTCTACGCTATCAAAGAGAACGTAATCGATAGTACCGGTTTTACCCAGGGCGATACACATTTCTAATGCTATCTCAACATTAGGTGGGCGCTTCCAAATGATTTGATCGAAATCGACACCAAGCGCTTCCATCCATTGTCGTTCTAAACTGTGCTCTAAGTCAATTAACAGGTCTCGCTTGTTAGTGATCCCTTGTTCTTTACGCCAGCGTTGTCTGGCTGCCAAGCATAGTAGGCAGAAGGTGGTCTTCATGCTTTTCTCGAAGCCAAAGACTTCTATGATGCGACCGGTCGGAATGCCGCCACGCCGAGTCCAGATGTCGACCTTAAGGCTTCCTGTGGTAAATGGGACGATGTTTCCGTAGTCGTCCCCACTCATATCAATGCCGAAGGCTTTAGTTAGCCCTGCAAGAGCAGCGTCAAGCTCGGGGATTGCCGTGGGATTTTCTAACTGTATTTTTGCCATGTATTCCTTCTTGTAGCTTAGCTGCAGTTGTTACAGTTCTAAGCAATTTGTTCCATTGTACTTCAGGCGATGCCTTGTGATGCGCATGAAGTATTTCTATTTCTGCATCTGTTACTGCAGAATGATCGTTCCACTCTTTAACTTTATGTTCATATCGAGCGTGACCGTAGTACTTCATTTCCACTAAAAGAGCACGGCGGTCATAATAGCACACTAGTGTTTGTGGATACTGTGCTGGGTCAAGACCTATGAATTCCATGATGCGCTCTTCCCACGGAGGCTCTATCTGATATTTGTATTCAGGTAACTGTTCCTTGATTCCATGGATGAGATCTTGAACAAGTGCTTCTTGTGCATCATGCCAGGCGCCATATCCTGCAGCTATTGGATTATTAGATGCTTGCAGTATTAGTTCAGCAACCAAGTTGCTGTGTGTCACCAGGCGACAGTCGAGGCCGCCATTGTATCTACGTATACCGCACATGCTGCGCTCTATGTCTTTTAACGTAAAGCGGCTGCGCCATGGGAAGCGCAGCCATATAGGATTACCATCTATTGTATGATAATCAGGTTTGATTACTTTGCTTGTCATCTGTTTCTTCTTTTTTCTTTGTTCTGGTGCGTCGTCTTTTTACCGGAGCAGGTTTGGCCGCTGTCTCAGCGGCCTCAGCACGTGCCACAGCTTCCAAAAGCTTGTTTTGAATTTCTTCTTTCTCTGCAATTAAAGCGTTAACTGTATCTGTGTTATCAACAGTAGCCTCGGCAAGAGCCTTGACGATCGTTGCAGCGGCGGCATTTATATGTCGGCGCTTGCTGCTGTCAGTGTGTATCAAGATGAAATTTAAGGCCTCTGAGGCGTTCTTAAACATGGTAACTCCTATTTCTGTTGTGAAATATACGGATCGTATACAGTGTCTTTCATCCTATCATCATTCCAGTAGCCTTGTAGTTGTGCTTCCAGTATGAATAGTGCGTTACATGCTAGATGTGCAGCGTGCAGCATGTCCGAGTCGGGATCTATGTCCTTTCCTCGTTCTAGCGCATTGAGGTGTCGTTTTAAACTACCTATGTATCGCTTTAGGCTGCTGCCCTCTGTTCTACGCCAGTTATCGTCACTGTATTTTTGTGCACCGTGAGTTAGGATTTTAGCAACATCATATATTGCGCGGGCTGGAAGTAATTCCATTCGGATTTTATTTTGATCCCATTTGACGTTCCCAGCTTCAATATCTTGGTTGTATGCTGGCCTTTGATTTTCTTGTTTATCCATTTTGTTTTTCCTCTGGCCAATACCTGATTCCCTTTCCGGGAGTAAAGACTGCAAAGTAAACTCGGCCAGCTACAATTGCGTCTCTGATTCTACGTTGGCCTGTAGTAAGTTGCCCCTTACCTGTCTTTGTATCTATAAATATGATACGACCAACCTCATCTTTTTCTCGACGGCGTACTGCATCATAATGCTCATAGTAGATAAAGTCGACAGGGTCACCCATGTGCCTGTAGTCTTTTGGATTTAGTTCGGTAAGCAAGGGTGTAAAGTTCTCGCCTAGACTGCCGAGGTCGGCACTGGTTGCTCGTTTCTTAGCGTCAGTACGTATAGCCTTAGCTTCATTTTTCGTCCACGAAAGCATTTGCACTTTGACTTCTGCGGCAACCCGAGCATCTGCTTGCTGATTTATGTTTTTTATCTGTTCTGCCAGTGTATTGTTACGAGTAACTTCTTCTTTGATTGTGTTTTTTAATTTTGTATAGTTATCGTGTAGGTATTTGTAGTCTTTATGTGACTTTTGGAGAAGATAGATAAAAACTGCTAGTACTGCTACAATTAAGATGATAAGGAGATTTTCCATGCCTACCATTTTGGTAATTGGTTATTTTAATGTCTTGCATGCTGGACACGTACAACATCTCAAAGCACTTGCTGCGATGGGCGATGTGTTCGTTGCCATTTACAATGATGTTAAGAACGCTGAACGTTTTGGCGTCGAAGCTGTTACTTTAACGGATAGAGTAGAGTGTTTGCGGGCGTGCAAGTACGTTTCCGACATCACGATTATGGGAGACGGCGTATCGATAGCTAGCAGGGTGCAAGCAGATAGGTTTGGCGGGCATGAGACCCAGGATATACTTGCAGATGATTTGAATTTGCCTGGGATGATTCTGCCTGTGGAACCCGTTAGTCGTATTCCTAAACATAAAGAAGCTATGCGGCCAGCAGCGTGGCTGGCCTTTTAGTCTCCGTTAAAACAGTTGTTTACGCGTAGGGTTTCATACCATTCGTCTGTTAGTTGCATTCTGGCTTTCTTCGAGATACGTATCTCGGTATGGTAAGCAATAATTTCTGCTACTGCTTGACAAAATGCCTGCTCGATATCATCTACGCCTATCCCTAAAATCGTTATGTGCTGTAAGTCGTAATCAACACAGTATCCTGGATCATCATGTTGGTAAAGGGTTTCTACGGAGTAGACGTAGCTGCAGACAGTAATGTTTTTCGGAATATCTATGGTTTTCAATTTGTATTCGCTCCAGTAGTCTTTCGCAGCACGTCTAGTTTCTGCCCTGAAGTGTTCTATGTCAACGTTTTCTCTATCAGTTGCAGCTTTAGCTAGGTCTTCTAAGGACATAGGTTTGTCCCACTCATTAGATAGGGCGGCAGCTAAATAGTCGTTGTCGAATATACAAGATATAGCTGATACCCATGCTATAGCGAGGTGTCTTTTCCGTCGTCGCTTTGGATGCATGAGTTTAATATAATCGTCTCTTGCTTGAGAGAGGATCATACGATGTAGCAGTCTATAATCTTGTATGTCTTCCATTACTCTTCTTCGTTCTCAGAGTTAAGACATCTTTCTAGAAATTCTTCTGCGAGTTCTTCTAGATCTGATACTCCCAGTAGGATTTCGAAAAAGTCTCTTCCTTCTGGGAGTTCCTGTAGGATCGCAAAGTTTTCTACCAGAGCATCAGCATCATCAGCCAACAGGTCAAAATTTGAATTGATGCGTTCACCTAATTCTTCTACGAATTGTTGGCTTAGCGCCTTATTTTCTTTCAGCTCGCTTAATAGCTTTTCCATTATTAAGTTTTTCCTTTGTTAAGTTCTCTTTTGATAAGGCTAATACGACGCCGACTAACAAACCTGTAATTGCTGCTCCGAAAGCAGCTACGATAGATTTACTAACGCTGGATAGCCCTAGCCACGCTATGAAGCTTGCACTGAGATCAGTGAATAGTGGGTGACGTTTTAACCAATTCTGAGCCCATTCTGGAAGCTCAAAGAAAAGGATTAGCATTCCTGCAAAAGTAATACACGCTAAGGCCATGCCTGTCAACATTAATCTTTTCCTTGGCGTTAGTCTATCTGTACGGCATCGAGGTATTTGAGTTCCATATTGGCACTCATACCAATGGTTTCCAACATTTTTCTTGCTTCGATGAGGGCATCACGTCTGTCGCGCCAAAACTCTTTGAGGATTTTGGCGCTTAGTCTGTGAGTTAGAACATTGTTAAGTTGATTGTCGGCAATTCTACCGATTACTGTTGCGGCTGGCCTTTTCGCTTTTCTTGTTGCATAGTTCTCGACTATCTTGCTAACTATTTCATTTTTCTTGCTGTCTGAACCACTAGTTAGTGCTGCGTGTGTCGCATTAGCCATTGAGTAAAAGTAAATCGCCTTTTGTAGTTTGCGCGCTAGTAAGGCGCTCACTTCACGGTAGACTTCTGGTGTCATATGACCTGGAATTTCCACAGCACAATCTGCCATCCACTCAAGTAGCGTTTTATCTTGAAAGACAAACTCGTTCATGACACGGTCATGAACGAGTGAGTGGAATTGGCTATTTTCCAACAGGCTATTGATTAACTCATCTGCAGTCGGTTGGACTATAGTGTCTTCAGAAGCTTGTGCTTCGTCTGACATTTTATCTCCGGTTGTTACCAGCCAGCTGGGCGGGTAGCATCAACAGTAGGTCGAGCGCCTGTGCTGTCGGGTGCCTGGGTTTGGGCCCCAGCAGCAGCACTTTGACCAGTACCAGCAAGAGCTTCTCCGTAAGCAGCTAAGATTACGTTGTTGATCTGATCTTGGACAGGACCGCTAAAGCTTCCTTCTGGACGATCTTCTAGGACACGAGTGGTCTTAGGGTAGATGGTCTTGCCATCCTTTTGGTAAGGCTTGCCTTGAGGCCAACCTACGAACAGACCCTTGTCGCCCTGTACGATAGTAAAACCTTCAATAGCCACCCGGGCTGGTCCTACGTTGATAAAAAGTGTTGCAAAGCCACGGGTTTTGCTAGTACCAGGGTTCTGCCATATATTTACGGATGCACTAAACTGACTCATCAGTTTCTCCTTTGTTTTGTAATTCTTTTTCATGAATGCGGATTGCTACTTGCAGAGCCGCATTATCTAACGCTTTGTCGATGAGCCCGATTAGACCATGGGTAGCTATTTCACCAGCAACACGCTTACTAGCTTGATGTGCTAGTGGATGTGCTGCTGCTTTTGCTATCCAAAGTGGAATCTTCATCGGGATACTCCAAAGTCACTTTGTTGTTTTCTAGGAATTGCTTGTAGAAGTACCCTGTCAGGATACCTAGGTGGAGAATATCTGAAATTCTCATCCTGGGTAGGGCTTGATTTACTTCTAGGTATTCGGTAACTGAGGTTGTCAGTACGTCTATATCGCGCTTGCGAGCCCTAGCTATCTTTTCTGATAGCTGGCGCACCAATTGCGCACCGGTGATTTGTATATCACCGGCCTTTGTACTAACACGCCATTTCAATCCAGGCCTACTAGAGTTCCTGCAAGTCCAGAAAGAACTCGCATGATGACTGTATGCTCGCCATCTGATAGTGGGACCATAATCTGTCGGCGAGCTGCACCTTTGCCTTCGGCAATTACAAGCTTCCATGTATAGGCGTAATTGCCTACCCCTGGTTCTAGCTGTAAGGTCTTTGGTGTTCCATCATGATTGTGGAACACTCGTGCACTTGATTCTCCACCGCCTCTGAGCCTGTTAACCTTTCGGCCGTTTTCTAGTTCAGTTGTGGTTTCAATCAATTGACAGATGTCGGCGAAACTGATTGCGAAACTAATTTTAGAACCGGCGCCCCAGTCCCAACTTGGATTACGTTTATCACCATTACCTGGTGCTACTTCAAGGAGTACTGCTCCTTCTTTGTCAAGGATTTGTCGCTGGTCGCCAGCTTTGGTGGTAATCGTCTTCCACCTGGGCGGCAGCAGTTTAAACTGCGCAGCGCCTTGACTTTTGTAGAACTTCATTAATCCTGATTTACTCATTTATTTTCTCTCTTACTCTTTGCTCAAGCTAGCTAGCACGTCAATGCCAAGCATGGCACAACTGTTTGCCAACGTTGAGCCTTTATTCTTTATATCTTCACTTACTATGTTAAAGACAGTTAGTTTACTCACCTCTTGGTGAGAAGGGCTATCCATAAAGTCTAGCCCTTCTAAAATAAACACATTTGCCAGTACTTCAAGACTATCATACAGAGATAGCTTATTCAAGATTTCTCTGATTTCTCCTACCTTTTGGTTTAGGCAGGCGGTGGCGTCGCTATGAATTTCTTTGTTGATTTTTCTTGTGTTACCCATTCATTTACCTCTGCTACCAGTGCTGTAATCGGGCTACGGTATTGATTCTTTAACTGGACGGCGCTCGCGATATCAGATTCTTGAAATGGAATTGAATAGACAAGCTTGTATAAGCCTGTCTCTTCAGCAGATAGCGGGATGTCGATTTGTTTTAGGTCGCCAAGGATGATCATCTTAGTATTCTCACCCATACGGCTAATGATTGTGTTTAGCTCATGCCATGTCATGTTTTGAGCTTCGTCAAGAATGAACGTCGCGTTTTCAAAAGTGCAACCACGAGCTAGTTCCACTGGTTGGAACTCTATATCTCCTTTTGATACCATTCTATCTATATAAGATTTGTCTGTACCAAATACCTTGTCTAATACTATTTTGTAGCTTGCAAGGTAGGGGTCATACTTTTCTTCGATTGTTCCTGGTACGGGTCCAAATGCTTGACCTGTACCTACGATGGCAGTGGGTTTTGAAAGAAGAATACGCCGACCGGAATTAATCCAGTCGTGCGCTGCGGTGGCCATTGCCAATGTAGTTTTGCCAGTACCGGCCGACCCGATAGCGACGTTAATAAGAATATTATCGTCAGTTAGGCAATCTACGAGTGCCGATTGAGCACTATCTCGTGGCTTAAACCCGCTGATATTCATTTGCCTGTCTGGCTTAACACGTTGCCATTTAAAACAACCAAGATAGCGTGCAAGCACTGCGTGCTTGCTGTTAATAGCATCTTGAAATAAAACATAACTGTTGACTGGTGGATTGCATATTGTTAGGTTTACAACCTTCTGGCTGTAAATAAGATCTATGACATTACCGGCAACAGGAACTGTTTGAATTGCAAGCATGGATTACTCCTCCTGTGAGCTAGCTTGTTTCTATCTTACATCAGAAGTAAAAACGCGTGGTGTTTTTGTAACTAGATAGCGCTTGCAATAGTTATGCTTATTGAATTATAGACCGGACCCCTTGGAGGGTCCGGTCTTTTGTGCTACGCGTTGCCCTTGGAGGGTTCCAGCGCGGCCACGGTGTCTGTACAAGACACTTGGGTAGAAGTCAGCTCTCCGGCGGGAATGCGGCGGCCGTTAAGGCAGATGCCACGATTGCCTAGGGAGTACTGCTCCTGAATGTCTGCAAGGGTAGTACCCTCTGGGACAGTCTTAAGGTCTTCGAAGCCGCCGGGGAAGACGGTCAGTCGGAATGTAACCATGTTTTTCTCTCGTTTTTTCTTGTTGGGTTGAGCTCAACCGCTTAAGCGATTGTCATTGTAGTCAATTTAGGAGACATTTCCGTTATTTGATGACGGGGGCTGGTCCATTCATGACTGTTCACGCGAGACACATACATCTCGCATAGTTGGTGTATTACAAATGATGCACACTGCATTACATTTGTAGGGCAGATCTTTAAGTTGCAGGGCCCTTCTGGTACTTCATCGTCAGATAGAAGTCCTGCCATAAAATTAGTTACACTGTCTGGGTCGAAGTTATCCACTATACATGCTTCCCAGCTACTAAAGGTAAGCCGAGTTTCAAATACGTGGTCTACTGTCAAGTTGTTTGCAACAGCCTGCATGATAGCTTTTCGACTATGCATACTGTCTGTAGTCAAGATGACTGGTCCTACTTCTTCTAGCTTAGAATTCTCGGTAAAGAATTCATTATGAATTGTTACGTCAGCTGCGGGGTTAAATCGCAGGATTACGTCACGCAGCGCCTCTACCTTTGGCATTCCTACATGGTATGCGTCGTATCGCTGATTTGCCAGGTTATGAGGCTCGACGATATCAGCGTCCCACAGGTCTAGCTTGTGTGCGCCCATACGAGCGATGCCATCTGCAACATACGAACCGGTAGCGCCGCATCCTATAATGTGGATACGGCCATCAATTGACGTCGGGCCAATACGCCCTGCATGACGTCCAAAATTAGGTAGTGACGGAGTATTGTTCTGTTGAATACTGTTGGATTGTAATCCAGTCATTCCATGCCTCGTGTGCACTTAGTAGATTGTTGACGTGTTTAGCTTCTTTTGTATCTAGAATTCTATTTGTAATAGCTACAGCCTGAGCAAGAAAGTGGGTGTGTGTCCACCAACCATTTTCTAGCTGTTGAAGAAGCTTTGTGATTTCTTCTTGGATATCTAGATTGTTTGGGATGCCGGCTTTGATTTCAGCGCTAGCGGTATCCCAGCCACTGTCGTCTACCTTAAGACAATTTCGAACTAACCAATAAGCTTCCGGCTTATCACCATACTGCTCAGCAAGTGCGGTAGCTGCTGATTCCAAGGCGTTCCAGTTTTGCTGTTGGCTGTTAATATCTTTTCCGATTTTAACTAGTTCTTGTCGTTCTTTCCAAGGTAGAAACTTTGTTTCGTTATATAGATTTGAATATCGAGGGTATTCGACACCGCTAATTTTTAGCGCGCCTAGCTTATATGCACTTAGTAACCAATCTGGCGTAGTGTAAGAATTGCTCTTAGTAACCACCTGGTAACTTGATGGTCTTGACGGCCAAGACCAAGATTGCTGTGTGATTTTTGTTTTAAGACTTGCATCAATGTAGGTTTTGTCTATTGCCCTTACGTATGTTGTAAAGGGAACATTACTCCACATAATATCTAGCTCAGGATCATAGACTTTTGTGAAGAGTTCATCTCTTTGATTCCAGATAAGCATAACCACAGGCTGGTTGGGATTATGATTGGAATCAATTTGATTTTTTATCATCTTTTTGTAAGTACTGTCGTCTGTACCACTGGGAGTAACGCCCATCTTGACATGACTATGGCACCAACAAGTTAGCTTGCCATTAAATTCGTTGAATTTTTCAAGTTCAGCCTTGTAAGCCTCTACATCTTCTTGAAAGTCAACGGTGATAAATCGATCACGGACTTCCTCTAGAGTTTTTTGTTGGTCTTCAACCGTAGTATCACATTCGCCACCATGTACTGTCTGCCATGGGATAATCAGATCTTCCAATTCATAGTATATGTGATTAGGTCTATCAGGGAGTGTTTTCTTGGTCACTGTGTGGTACCACTGAACCTCCTTGGTTTTAACTCCACGGACCAGGTATTTAACCTGGTCCATGAGGTCTGGATCCATTATCAGCACCGGCTGCTTATTAGCGACTGGTGATTCTATCCTAAGTGTTCCTTGCACTTTCATACGCTTGTTTCCTCTTGAGAGGGGTGGCTACTAGGTTCGGGCTGGATTGTAGACCAAGTACCTAAATCAGTATCTAAGTTTGCTTCTAACAGAATACTTGTAATGACTTGTTCGTGCGTCCTACCATGCATTGGAATCCATCTGCTGAATACGTGTTTATCGAAATTATGACCAGCTGCTACCTGTAGCAGTGCCCACTGAAGGTCGGAATTAGAAGCAAAACGCATGTTTCTTGCGTGTATAGCGCAATCCGACTTTATAATCGTGGCAGCATCTAGCTGATCAACAAATGCTTGATGGATATCGGCATTAAAATCATAGGAATAATTTTCTGCATAGGGAAACCAATTATAGGTTTGTCCCCATTCGTCTTGAGCTGCTGCTGCATACAGGTAGGTCAAGCATCCAGTTGTAGCCAAGCGGATTTTTCCGTTTTTCATTGCTGAAAGTAAACTTGGGGCTAGCTCTCCAAGGCATGGATTTTCTATCCACCTTCCTATGATATTTGAAGCTTGGCAAACCTCTCTGACTCCATGATGGGGATGAATCTTTGCATATGGATACTCGTTATGACTCCACCACTTGTAGCCGATAACACCATTGGGGTCGTACATTCTATACTGAAATGTTAAAGGTATATCTAAGTCTGGATCAAAGGTGATGGAGCACTCGAATGGACCGCAAATTCGATCTTCGTCAACTTTGTTGCCCAGATTGTTTACCACTGACATTGGTTTTGGCTCTATGGTAATGAAACGAAGAGATGCTATGCTATGCTCTTCCTGAAGCAGGTCAGAAATAGAAATTTTCGAGGGTTCGATAACGTCACCACGTCCGTCATTGAAGACTAAGTGTGTAATTCTTATACCCCATGCTTCTAGATACTCAATTAGTTGTGTCCCATCAGCTTCAAGAGCTTCTGTCGAGGCAACAAGTTGTTCATGTAGCCCAATTGAGGCTTCCGTTAGACTTTGATAGACGGTCTTGGCTTTAATTTGATTTTCTAACGCTTGAGGTAGCATGGATTCTTGCTGTGCCAGCCTGGCTTTAGTAGCTTGAAGTCTCTTTTGATAGGCTTTCATATTGTTGAGCAAATTTTCTATTACTAAATTTTCAGCTTCGGCTGCTTGCTCAAGCTGGGCTAGTGCTAGTTCAGCTTTTTCTTTTTTTAATCGTGCTGCTATTTTACGTTTTTGTATCCGAAATATCTGAAGACCTTCAGCTGTGAAGCATGCATTATCTACCTTTTGTAGGTTGATAAAATTATCTGCAGCTAGTGGATTAACTAGACCTGGTATAGTATCGGGCGGTGGGCGGTGATCTTCTGACACGTATATGGCATTCCAAGCTTGAGTTGCCGAAGCTACAGATACAGATCTTCTGATACTAGCGTCGAGTGTATTTAAGTCCACGATATCTGCTAAACAGTCCGCGTGTATTTTCTCAAGCACAGATTTGACAAATGCACGGGCCGATGCGGTCCAATCTGAATAATCACGCCCTGTAATTACATGGGGGATAACTAAGGTCGCCTCGGTGTTTTTGGTCCAACGCACCACCTGATGTTTTCCTAAAATAATGCTATTGCCACATAACAGTTGGCTTATTGTACGTTTTTCGTGTCGTAGTATCGGTATGCCTGTTTGCAGGCTTTGGATTGTAAGCACATCGTATTGTGTCGCCCTATCCTGAAAAAGGTTTTTGGACAACCTTTGTCGCTTCCAAAACATTGCTGGTGCTGCTTGCTCAATGTTTGTACGCGTACGCATAGTCATCGAAGGAAGTTGAAATGGTATTGGAGATATCTGACTTAGTATCCTGGGATGAGGTCGCCATGGCCTGTTCGACCAGAAAAGGTTCTCGCCACCATGGTTATACAATTTGAGCGGCTGGGACGTTTCGAATACCTCTGTTGTAGAAGACCAAAATCGATTGTAATTCTGGTTCTCTCGTACTTCTGCCAAATCAGAAGTATTCGTTACAGTTCCATTCCATGGCGTTGATGAACCATATTGAACATTGTTAGGAAACCAATTTGCTATATGAGTGTCGTTTGTAAAAGCCGAGTAGAAGCCTGTTACTTCAGAAACAGGTATTGATGTCATGTGAGATCCTTATTATCACGTATGTACCTACTGCTGGAGCGACTCTGTCTAACAGCAGCGTAGGGAATTCGACTACTTTAAGTAGTTCGTCTGGTAAGAAGAGCAAGCCAATCTGTGCTTGAATATCATTTGATTCAGCAACTAAAGATTGAATATCTTCGGATGTTGAAGCCATCTTATGTGCTGATGCTTCTAGGCTGGCAATAAGCCTGGTTGTTAGTGCGGCGTCACCGGATGATGGTGACGCCAACTTAGTTTTTATATGATGATAGAGCTTATTGATGTCGGGCGTACGTGGTCCATGTCGATCACGGATTGTTAACGATACTAGTCCGTAAGCATAGGATGTGTCGGGATCTGCATAGATATCTATTTCGGCCAACTGTCTTAGTTGATGAGGACTTAGTGTTAAGGAGGTGTTTGACACACGACCTCTAAACGCTCTTGCTTTCGTCTTTTGTAGTAGTCGACTTTTTTGATTTTTTGCGTCCATTATCTATCCTGGGTAGGGCTAATGACCAACACACAGGACATCTGAAATCATCACTGTCGCCAGCCCAGCCACAGATGTTTTTATTTGTACAAGCCAACTGCATGCAGGCCTCCAAAAGAGAAAGGGCCCCCTATGGGGGCCCTAAGTTTATCCGTGAGGATCTACTGTTGGCTTAGTAAAGTAGCCAATTTGTACGCTTTTTGCGCCACGATTTTTCATCATGGTGCGTTCATCGCGAGCCATACTGCGACTGTTGCGTAAAACTGTTTCTCCAGTGGTGGTATTCCGAGCATACCAAACTCGTTTTGGCATCTCGTTGAAAATTAGTGCGTTCATTCTTCCTCATCTAAACCCAACTATAGGCTGGGTGTTTCTGTTTGGTGCGGCAATGATGTCTTCGACATCAATTACTACGTGTTTTTCTTTATGGACATCTAGTCTAACTGCTGCTTTCCTGAGGATCTTGCCAGTACGGCGTTCTATCTGTCTAAGGTGTTCCTCTTGAGCAATGATATCCATTGCGTCTGGAGTAATTGTGACCTCCTGGGCGGTCATATTGTAGTTAGCTAATGTTTTGGGACAGATATAGTTTTCTAGAATATACCTGCGCTCTTCGTAGGTATATTTTCTAAACTCTAGAAACTCCATCCTGTCAAGTAGAGCATCATGGATTAGGCTTTCGTCGTTAGCCGTGCAGATGAACATTGCTTTCGACAAGTCAATTGGCAATTCAACGAATCGATCAACGAATTCATTGTTTTGCTCTGGGTCTAGTAGTTCTAGTAAGGCGCTACCAGGATCGCCTTGGAACCTATTTATTTTATCTACCTCATCAAGAAGAATGAGGGGATCCATAGTCTTTTCTTTTCTGATTCCATCTATGATTCTGCCGGCTTTAGCTCCGACGTAGGTACGACGATGTCCTCGTAGCTCAGCTTCATCTTTCATACCACCCAAGGCGATACGAATTAGCTTTCTGCCGGTTGCTCGTGCAATTGACTTTGCTATACTGGTTTTACCAGTACCTGGTGGGCCGGTGAAACATAGTACTGTTCCGGAACTTCCTCCACATCTGGCCTCGATGACCATGTGCTCTAATACATGGTCTTTTATGCCGTCGAGTCCATGATGAGTTTCATCTAATTTTTGTCTTATGGTTGTAAGATTAGCTTGTTCGGCACTATGTTCTGCCCAAGGGATACTTAACACCGTATCAAGATAATGCGAGATTACGTGTTTATCACTACTTGTGTCAGGTAGTGCTTCCCATCTTTTAATGTCATCTCTTATTTTTGCTTCATGTTCATCTGGCATAGCGCTTGTTGCTATTCGTGCACGCCAATTTTCTCTTGGAATAATTGGCTTCGAAGACCTTTTTTTACGTGTGGTTTTCTTTGTTTTAATTTCGCTTCGACGTTGTTCCAGGTATGCTGATATAGCGTTTTGGACCATGTCCCATTGCTTTGCGTAATCCATTTCTAACAGATAGACTAAGCGTTTTTCACTGTCTGGCTTCATAAAGTAATGAGCCAACAGATGCATTCTGGAACTGGTATTGCGTTTGCGCTTAAGCATTTCGATGACTTGCCTGTCAAAAGTTTTTGCTCTATTGATGATTAGCGCTACATGTGATTCAACATCGGCTTCTAGCTTTTCTTCATCTGTAGAAAACTCTTCTAGCACTGGCTGGACATCAGCTTCAACACCAATATCAGTGTCGTAAAAGCTTAGTATGTGAACACGTTCTTGACCCACCAGGGTGATGATCTGATCTGTGTCACTATCTTCTTTTCTTTCCACTACACAGATTATGCCCGTATGGGCTTTTAAGTCTGTGAGCGACTGGGCGCTTTCCATTAGCGCCCAGTTGTTTCCCTGATTATACCCAACGACTACAACCTTTTGTAGGCCAGGTCCTTGTGGACCAATGCCGGCTGCGGCGCTTCTAAAGCGATTCGCCATGCCGAGTGGGATGTCTATGTATACTTCTCCACCTGGCAGGGGAATCTGATCCGCATCCGATAAAACGTATACTGGAAACTGCATCGATCCCCTCCAAATAGTGAAGGCAGCCTTAGCTGCCTATTGTTATTTTAGTAGAAACTCCTCGGATATGTCTACCTCTGAAAAGTAAACGACAGGTGGTGTTTCTGTAAATTTGATTTCGTTTGTCTCTGCTTCTAGTTGAAGCTGTTGTTGCACGAGTTTTTGTGCTTCTAGCTCGCTGTCTGCGATTACCTTTATGGCTTTAACCGCATATAGCTTTTTGATAACTGTTGCCTTTAGGGTATATCTTTGAGACAATTACCCTCCTTGTAGCTTCTTTGTTAATTGGCTAAAAAGCTCCTGCATTTGCGCATCTTGGTTTGCGAGCTTAATATCTTTGCTTTTAATTTCGTTTTCTTTTGCTTCCAGTAGTGCTTCCAGTAAGGCTGTTTTTTCTGCCAGTGGATGGGAAAGCCATTTGTTGTAGACGGCTTTACTATATGCTTGACTAATCAGATGGACTAGTGCCCAGCTAGATACGCAGACGCCAACTATAGCCATAGCTGATAAAATATCAATCACTTTTAACCCCTTCTACTTCTGCTTTTGCTAGTTGACGTTTTAGTCGAGCTTGTTGTTTTTTTAGGGCGGTGTTTGCTACGAGTGCCTTTTCCAAGGCCGCCGCTTGTTTTTGTATAGTAATCTCTGCTGCGGCAAGAACGTCTTTAATTCGATTGAGCTTATTTTTCAATTCGTAATTTCGTTGACGAGCTTTCTTCAACAGAATTTCTAGCTTATTAATAGGGCGAACCATCCTTCCTCCAAACAATTACTGTACCAGTATCGCTGCAAAGCAAGAGTGGTGTAAAGCCTTTTACGCTTCTAATTCTTCTGTCTATCTTGTTTTCCACATTTAGTTCTTTCAAATACTTTGTTGGTACCTGATGTGGTGTTTCGCCAGGATAATAGAAATCGTAGTGCCCGATGGTATTTAGATACACGGTAGTAATTTCATTCATGGATTACCTCTGGGTATGGCGCGGGCTTTGCACCGCGCAGCAGCTAAATCGTTTACCAAGTCTATCCTCTTAGTCTTGTTTCTAAGGACGTATGCGGGATGCCAGGTGCAGGTTACTGGATATTGCTTATATCTGAAAGTGTAACCACGTAAGCTGCCTTTGGGAAGCTTTTGGTTTTGATGTAAATGAAGAGCTTCTGCAGGGACACGACTGACACATATGATGTGTTTGGGACGAACTAAGGCTAGTTCTTGCTGCAAGTGGTTTCCACAAGCAATGATTTCTGTGGACGTAGGATTTCTATTGGAAGGCGGGCGATGTTTCACCACGTTAGTTATATAGAGTTCGTCCATGGTGTATCCTGTTTCGCGTAGTAGTTGCTGAAGCAACTGTCCGCTTTTACCGACAAAGGGTTTGCCAGTTTCTTCCTCTTTAGCTCTAGGTGCTTCACCTAAGATCAGTACCTCGGGTGCTAACGAACCAAGGCCCCGGACAACACAGCCGGGGCCTTTATGTAGCTCGCAGTCAGTACAGTTTTCAAGGTTCCTGTATAGGTTGTTCATAACTGGGTGCGATTGGGTTGGGGGATGTGTAGGCATGGTCTTCTGGTTCTCCATATGTTCTTCGCGGGGCCCCCTTGTAATCCAAGGCTAGCTCACTACCAACTACTGACAATGCTACCGGCACCCATATTTCAGGCGGAATATAGGCTAGGACCAGTAGCGTGGTTGAGGTGATGAACACCATAAATTTTTTGCTTACTAGTGTTTCAACTACTTTAATCCATGCACGGTATAGTACACGTCCAGGTTTAGCCAGGTTTTTCATATCGCCTCCTGGCTATTAGAATAGTCTAAAAGTAACGCCCGGTCAACTGACCGGGCGAACAGGCTGTGCTTGCTTTAGACATATCGCTAACGGGTTGTCTTCGTCTGGATGAGAATGGAGACAATGCCAGGTTTTTATAGCTGCTGTCAGTTGCTGTGGGCTTTCGGCCGCTAGTTCTTCTAGCAATCCGATGGCTATAGATAGTCTTTCTTGCTGTGTCAACTCTTTAACGAGCGTCTCCAAATAAGAGATTGTTTGCTCGTTCATAAACAATGGCCTCATCGAACTTCTTGGCATACTTCGGCTACATAAGGCTGTTCTGATTGTTTAGGCTTAGTTAGCCATACAATTTTTTCAGGAATGCATTCCATAGATTGATGCGGATGGCCGTGATCGTCTGTCCAGCTGTAGTTTTTCCAGTAACCTTCTAGGTAGATAACTGATCCTTCTTCTAGGTGGTCAGCTTGTAGTTCTGCTTCTCGACCCCAGATAGTGATTGGAAAATGGTCTGTAATAGTTTGTGTCCCAGCGGGCCCAGCAAATGTTCGATCGCAGGCCAGCTTGAAGTTACATACGCTTTTACCTCGACCGGTAGTACGTAGTTCCACTGGTGTAGCCACCCTACCCGTAACGATCCATTTTTGTGTAGTTCTTGTACTCATGTGTTTCCTTAACCGTCAACAGCTTCAATTTCTACGAATTCCCAGCTGTTCCCTAGTTGTTCAAGAGTTATTAGCCATGCTTTATTGGCTACAATATAGTAGTCGTCTCTGATACTGGCGTTAACAAACATTGTCCTTACTAACGAATCATCTGCCTTTTTAACATCATGGTCTCCAGGTCCATAACAGCCATAGGCTTCATGTACGTGACCAAAGATATGTACTGCGGGATTGACTCGCTCAACATATTGTCTTAGGTCTTTGCATCCCACAAATGGCCATCGCCCGGCGCCAAACCTGGCGCCCAGCTTATCTCCTACTCTGTAGGGCGGACCATGGGTAACGAGTACATCAATTGGAGATAGCGTATGCATATACGCCATCTGTTCCCAAATGGCTTCACGATTGTTAGGACTATAATAGTAATACCAGGGTTTGCCTACAGGTGGAGTGACTGGAGATCCAAAGAACCTACAGTTTTCAATTGTAAGTTCTTCGTTAATAAGTACGTGAATATTATCGTGTGCGGAGGTAAGTATAGACCTAGCAGTTCGGTTTCCATCTGAACCATCGAATGCCCGATCGTGATTGCCCGGCATGTAGATAACATGTTTGTATCTGGCCGCAACCTTGTCTAGCCAGTGGCTAAATCTTATTAACTCGTCTGTTGTACCAGCAGTGCATGAATCACCAGCATGTATGAATACATCAGCCTCTGGCAGCTTATCTAGAGGATAGAGATAGTTGTGAGTATCAGAGATAGCTATTATTTTTAGAGTTTTCATTTGTTAAGTACTTGGTAGCTCATTTGTCGCTGGTGTTAATGGTAGCAGCTACCTGTTACCGTATTTTTGCCCTGTTGCTTGAAGGACAAACTATAGACTCTGCAGCAACTCAAGCTGCTAATGAGCTGTATCCGTTTGTTTCTGGTACAGGAGCACCACCTGAGTGGTTACCCTAGGTTATTGGCGCCCCTTCGGGGGCGCCGTTTTACTAAAGTATTTGAAGATGTTGGTTGTTAGGCTCAATCATCGTGGTCGCACGTATGGCCCAATGCTTGCTGATAAAAAAGTTATCTATATGTTGTTGAGCTTCTGTAGCTGTATCGAATACTAGTACAGCGCCTGACATACCCCAGTCTTTGCCTGAATATGTGTTAATTATCATGTATTTGGTAACAACTTGAGGGCTTATCAGATTGGGCATACCATGTTTATCCATTCCGTTGCAGCGTAGTTTATGATCAGGTCGTTACGATCATAGTGGATCTCAATAAATTTTCCTTGTATCTCTATGAGGAAATATTGACTATTTTCATCAGAACAATCGTAGAATGATGCACCGTAGTCACATTCAACAGCTTGGAGTTCACATCCTTCTGGGATTATGGGCTTGCAAGCTACAAGTGTTAGTAGCAACATTAGTTTTTTCATGGGTACCTCCATGTACTATTGTTGCATAGTAGTGGGTGGAGCGACCAGTGGGACTTAAACCCACGACCTTCTGCATGGCAAGCAGACGCTCTATCAACTGAGCTATGGCCGCGTTATCAAGCGGGTTTTCGACCTTGCCATTCTTGCAAATAGAATTTAAAAATACTTCCTGGTATCGAATCGGCCAGGCGACTTAACGCGCTGGCCCATAGTACACATACAATCAATATGTATTTCATACTACTAGCGTTCCGGGTGAGCATTTAGGACATGGGCAGCTAATTGCTAACGGTATGGGGGTATTGGGCGGAAGCCCGCGGCGCATTACCTCTTTGCGTCTAGTGACTTCGGCTATACAGGTTTGGTCAGCTGTTTTGTTTTCCCAGTTTTTTACGTACTGGTTCCACTCGTTGTCTTTATCCATTGGTTCTCCAGGGTGGGTAACTGGATTCGAACCAGCGATCACTGGACCACAACCAGTTGCTTTAGGCCTGACTAAGCTATACTCACCGTATGTGTAGAGAGTAGCTCTCTACTTATTCGCTTGCCTGGCTTTCTTCGACCATCGATCTCCGGTCTGCCTCGGAAAACGAGAGGTTGACTTCGGCACCACGCCCTCCACAGTGTCAGCGCCACCGTACCGAAGACGAGTACCAGTCCGCCGCTCCACATCCAGTGATGCGG
>Ga0208299_1000076_pt1 | contig 94787 bp, 85 predicted proteins | sample 15_taG_FD_184089 | JGI IMG/M metagenome (GOLD analysis project Ga0208299, IMG submission 184089) | Marine viral communities from the Subarctic Pacific Ocean - 15_ETSP_OMZ_AT15312 metaG (SPAdes) (version 2) | ecosystem: Environmental > Aquatic > Marine > Oceanic | place: Pacific Ocean | collected... | reverse complement strand
CATTCCATTTAAAACCATAAGGAGCGATTCCTTCCGGGTCCACATCCATTCCGATATGAACGTCCGAGAACATTAATCTATCCACATAGGTTGTAGGAACCGGATCCATTCTATAAAGATTAGGCATCTTGATTTTCTCAACATTTTCCTTAACTATTTTCTCTATAAAATCTACATCTAAAATCTCCTTAATGTCTCTGTCAACATGACAAGCTACATTGTATGTCGGAGTTCCTTGGTAATCTACCCTCTTATATGAAGTAACATGATTGATGTTAATTGAATACTCCTCGCAGTATTCCTCCAAGGTCATTACTTTACCCGTTTTATGATTCCAAGCGTTAAGTGTAACACCTTCGTTTCCACTCGGGTAGTCCGAGGTAGAAGTATCTGTGGTAGTTCCAAAATTGTAGTCTTTTACTTCTTTTGGTTTAAAATCCCTGATCTGGGAGAGTTGTTCTGTGGTAATTGTGTACTTAGGATTTCGGTTTCCTTTTTCTTTTCCTTTCCAATCTAATCCTAACGTTTCTGTTTCTTCTTTTTTTAACCTAATTCTAATCTTTGTCATAACTCATTAACGGGGAGTCTTCATACTTTGATTATTAGTTTTCTTATAAACACTAATATTTGTGTTCTATATGCCCAAATATTCAAAAGCAGAGAGACTCCCAAAATATACCAAATATATTTCGGGATGTATCTCTTATAAATAATTTCCTTTTCACGCTCCTTTACAATCTCTTTATTGTCATTTATCTTAATGGCATCAATCGAGACCGATTCTTTCTGAACGATATCTACTTTAACAATTCCTATCGTGTCCTTGATTGCTGAGACCTTAACTGTTGTATTCCCCAATTTTACAACTTGATTTATCTCTTTACACGGAATGATAGTGGTTGTTTTCCCACCCGTGAATACTGTCTCTTTAGTATGCTTTATCTCTGTATTATCAATATACTTATCCTTGTATATGTACTCTTTTTTGGATTTGCATCCCAGAAAAAAAAGCAATAAAAAAATAATTAGGTATTTCATGTTTAGGTTATTAAAGGAAAATACGGTTTCCCGTAGGATTGCTCAAATGTAATCAAAATATGATTACAAATTGTTTTTATTGCAATCGCATAATAATAATAATAATAAATTCATTTAGTAATTATCTTGGAAATTTATTTAAATGTGTTTCTAAAATTAGTAGATATTTATCTTTTACAACTTGGGGAAATAAAACATTTGGTATAACATTTTGTAACTCTGAGTAAACGTGCTGAGGACTATTTCTGTCTAAGTAAATAGTAACCTGATCCAATAAGTTAATCAAAGTGTCTGTATCACTTTTAGACAGACTACCTGCATCTGATTCAAATTGTAATTCTACTTCACGACAAAACTCCTTATCTAATCTTTTATATTCTCTTATGCCATTAAAAACGTCTGTAAAAATAGGTAGACTGTAAGCAGCTTTAAATTCGTTTTCACTTAGCTGAAACACATAATCTCCTGTTGGAATTACTGTACCATTTTTCTTAATTAAAGAATAAGTATGTCCGTTTAAGGTTGCGTCTTTTCTATAAGTCGAGGGATTGTTTATATCCCCCGAACTTATATTTTTGACTATGAATAAATTTTTCATTTTATTATTTTAAATATTTACAAAATCATTTTCATTACCACCTACTAAAGCACCACTAACAACACCCTTTAAACCTACTATGTTAGGGAAAGTATCAGCACCAAATGGCAAATAGTCTAACAAATCAGAGTAATAACTTAAACTCGATGGTGTCGTGTTGTTTCTATACTCATTAACTTGTGCACTTGTTAATTGTGAATTGTTGCCTTTCATTATAAAAGAATCTTTAATTCCTCCGTACCAATCACCACCAACAATACCAGCTTCACCTATGATTAAATCTCCTACTGGGTCATTATTAGAAATATTCCCATTAAAAGTTAAATAAGCCCTTCTTGCACCGTTTAAATAGTATTCAAGTTTAGTGCCTGAACAAATGAAAACAATATCACTATCAAATGTAGGTGCATACCATGTATTAGCTTGACCTATTGAAAGACCATCACAATAAACGTAAAGTCCCCAATTTGTACCACCTTTTACAAGTGTAATCTCATTTTTACCTCTTTTAAATAGTACTGTTTTAGATGCGTTGTTTACACCTGAAACATTTTTAATTTTCATGGAAACTGCCCATTTTTTAGTAAAGTCCAAAATATCAGAATCTACGCTTGGAAAGTTTAAGTAGTTGTTTGTTCCATCTAACTTAATGTACTGACCTGGCAAATCTGTAAATGGTGTTCCTATTGCACCAGCTACTGCTCTTTGGTAGTAATTACTCTCTAATCCGTTTTCTAAAGTACCCTCAACAACTTGCTTTAATCCTAAGACGTTTGGATAAGGTCTTTCCCCTAATGGTATAAAGTCATGTATAGAAGGGTAAAAACTTAATGTTGTTACGTCTTGTTTGCTAAAATACTCAACAGTTTCATCATGACCTAAAACAGCTTGAGAACCTTCCATAATCATAAGATTATTTACACCTCCATACCAATTAGAACCCATGACCCCGCCGTTTCCAACTTGCAAATCACCTGTTGGATTGTTGTTTAATACGGTTGTTGCATTAATGCTCATGCTTGCACGTTGCCAACCATCTAAATAATAAACTATTCTACTTCCATTACAAGTTATAAATATTTTACTACCCGATTGTGGTGCGTGCCATGTATTAGCCTGTGCAATAGACTGACCATTACAAAAAACATAAATACCCCAATTTGTACCACCCTTTCTTAAAGTTATTTCGTTATCACCTCTTTTGAATAAAGTCGTGTAACTACTGTCATTAACAGTACTAACATCTTCAACTTCATAACCTAAAGACCAACTTTCAGTAAAATCTAAAACCTTAGCATCTACATTAGTTAAATTGATATAGTCATTTACTCCATCTAAATCAATGTAATGTGTGTTTGAATAAGACAATACAAGTTCTTCTTCTTGTGTTATTCCCGAAACACTTGCTTCAATCGTAGTGTCGTACCAATCCGTACCGTTATATTCCCATATTGTTAAAGTATCAACCCTTATAGCGTATTGATAAATTAAAGGACTTGTAAGTGCTAACATCTCAGCTTCATCCATTACGTAGCCTCTAAAAAACCTACCTAATTCAACAGCATTTAAAAAAGTTGTTAAAGCATTTACATCTTGAGAAACATTTAACAAACTCTGACTTACAGAATTGTAGCTTTGTGTTAATGCAGTTGTATCTGTATGGTGTGTACATATAAAGTTGTGATTTTTCCCATCATTGATGTAACCTAATGATTCAGCAGTAAAACTATAAGTTCCAGCAGAATAATTTGTTGAAGTATTTAATGCACTTAAAAAGATTTCCTCATCATCTCCTTGAGGTCCATCAGAGCTAAACGAATCATAATCCATTTCTATACGTGGCAAGTCAGGATATACACTAGGGTTTTCTCCCCAATAAATAACAACCTTTTGATTTACATAATTATCAAAAGCATTGTAAGTCAAATAAGTTATCCTTGACCTGTACCAAGAAAAATCTTGACCATCATTTTTACGCTTAGTGTATATGTTAAAATAACAAACACCAGTAGCATAAACTGTTATAATAGCGTAACCACCTTTAAGAGTTGTTGTTGTTTCTGATGAGGTTCTTGTTGCATTACTTAGGTAATACCAATTTATTTTATTTGTTGGGTCTGCACTGTTTGTGAAATGCAAGCCATCTATTCCGTTAGGGTCAGCAGTTCCTTTTCCTGAATTTGCATGAACAGTTGCATCCTCACTTGATATTATGTAAGGTGTTGAAATACTCTCCAAATCTTCTTGATAACCAAACAAAGTCGCTAATCCTGACATTAGGACTGATGTGTTTGCTGCGATAGCATCCTCACTGGCTTTTAATTTAGCACCTATTTCTGATATTGAGTTATACCCATCAACACCGTAAAGTGTTCTGTCATTTAACTCTTGTGTTAGTTCATCTGCCTCTGCGTTAGTGTAAGGTACTCCTAACCATTCTCTTATGTTTTTCTGTATCATGATTTATTTTTTTATTTTTTTTAAATATCACCTTTGTTAATTATTTACACAAGCGTAACACCACCTTGATTTGTTGCAGTATATCCATTAACTTCACTTGTCCAAGTTGATGCAGTTTTCTGACCAGCAAAACGAGCAACTAACCCTGTTGCAGTATCGCTCAAATCAATTTGCAAATCATCTATTTCTGATTGACTTAACGCTTTGTTATAAAACTGAACTTCTTCTTGTTCACCTACAAAGACCATCGATGATGAAGAGCGACCTATTGCAGCAGTTCTACCATCAGCAGAGCCAGTCCAGTCGGGGTCATTGCTTGAAAGCATTTCAACTCCATCTTGGTAGACTTTCATAAATGTTCCATCATAAGTAGCTATGTATATATGCTCATTATCATCGAATGAACTACCAGATACATTAGAATTATTCAATCTCCATCTAAACGTATCAGTACTTGTTACGCCAAAACGTAGATTAACACCACTGGTACTTTGCCCAATGAATGAAGCGTTCACTCCTGATGCAGTTATCTTTCCTTTTATAACCCATGATTGAGCGACAACGTCATTAAGCATATCATTTTGGTCTAATTCAAACCACGAGTTTGCAGTGCCATCGAATACATATTTAGTTGCTGATGGTGCAGTACCACCAGTGTAGAAGCCTGATTCATAGAAGTTCGATTCATAAAATTCACCATTAGTAGCAGCTGGTACATCTTCATACTCTACTTGAGTTATTACCTCATCGTTAGTTTCCAATGTGCCATAATAAGGAGCCTGGGCGAAGTTACTTGGTACCGAGCTCATGGTAACATCTCCAGTAAAAGAAGATGAATCTGAGGAGGTCCAGACCTTCCCAGCAGTAGCTGGTAACCATTCTGTATCCCCTACAAATCTAGTATGAGTTATAACAGAGGCCCCGGAAGCAATCTTTACTTCATATGCAATTGGACTAGGATCCCCTTGTGTAGTGTTTACTTTAACTTCCCATACAATATCGAAGGGTAAGTACCTGGATATACTAGCTTCATAGTTCATTATGATGAACTGACCTGCAGTAACTAATTTAGTTCCGTCCGGTAAATATCCAACTAGAGAAGCAACGTCTGCTCTACTCCAGGTTTCTGTAGATATTACAGGGGTTGGGTATGCTCTGTACGACATCATATCTCCAGGAGATTGACCGACTGAGTCCCCAAGGTATCCATATAACATATCTTGAAATACGTAGCTTCCACACTGCTTTAAATCCATAATTAAGCCATCGAAGTTCTCTTGATCTTCAGCTTCTACAACACCATTATTAATAGTCCATGTAGAATTTAATGCTTGATTGATAGAACCATTGGCCCAATTAGGGTTAAACCCACCTAATGCTACTGGTGCACCGTCTACACCTGTATCATTAATAGGACATCTATTATTATTATGTAGATCATTCCATGCTGTATTTTCACTATTATCTACCATTTAATTTGCTATTGCGATGCCTGTTATAATAAGTGCTGCAACCCCTACGGTTACTGCTCCTATTTTAAGTATAGTCATCCTGTGTTTAACTTTTAATTCCCTATTAATATCTATGTGTAATTTAGAAATATCTTGTTGTAAGAACTGCTGATCTTTAGCACTCTTGTACTGTCCCTCTATAAAGTTCACCTCTACTTTGTATAAAGTATTAACTTCTACTAACCGATCAATATACTCCTTAGTTTTAGGTCCAACTTTTTCCCCGGAATTTTCGAAAGCTACTTTGGCTATTTTTACTTCCTTTTCAGCCTTAATTTTTAAAGGCCTAATGGAGTCTTTTTTCTTCGTAAAAATCACCTCTTGTTTTTGCTTCACTTTAATCTCTGATTCTAAGGTACTTATGCTGTCAATATTTGTCTGAATTTTCCCCACTGTAGAATCCTGCTTATTATCTATAAATAAAAAAGCAATTATACAAGCTACTGCAAGTAAGGTGGCCCACTTATATAAGTTATGTGATATCGTCATTTATTATTAATTTAAACCCTTGTGGTGCAGAGATCATTAAACCCTCTAAGGCTTTTCTTGATTCAGCTACATCTGTAAGGCCGTCTTTATTTATATCTTTAAAATACATACCTGGTAATAAACACCCGACTGTTTGTGTATTGTAATTTCCTATATGAATAAGTATTAAGGATCTACCATCTACTCCGAGAACATGAAAATGCTTACCGAACTTTTGACTAGTTCTAGGGACTACCTTATACCTACCCGCAGGAATTCTGCTTATTCTTCTTTGGTTATTTTTATCCGGTAATTCTAACATTACTACATCACATACGGTTTCTAATCCGTCGTATAACGTAAGATGCCCGAGCGTTTGCTCAGGCGATTCTTTGATCCGATTTAATACCGCAACCATTATTTATCTACTTTACTTGTCCTAAGTTCTTTAATATCTGTTTTGATTTCATGTATGTCATCTTTCAAAGCCTCATCTTTATCATCTTGACGAGAACTAAAAGCATGAATTGCATGCATCACTGTATCATGATTAGATTTAATCTCCTCATGTGTGACATGCCTATATCCTAAATGTTCTTCCACTAAAGTTTTCTCTCTCGGGGATGTAAATATTCTGGTTTCAATATCCTTCTGACCCTCTCCTAATTTTTTTTGAGCTGCTCCAAAAGATTTGACTTGCTTTACAGCCCAGGCTATAAATCCTGCTATACTGACTATAAAGCCCATTGATACGTACTCTAACACACTACTCATTTTAAGTTTATTTTATGAGTTACTTAACTGGCCTCAATCTCTCCAGAAGTGTCACACCAAGTAGAGAGGCTCCTACTATGAATGTGCCGAATATCACTTCCTTTATTCCTATGTTAAAAGGTAATCCAATCTGGACCCCAAAGGCTTCTAATACGATCGAAGCCCAAGCCATGGCTAAACCATGATTAAGATATCTCATCCCCATTAAACGTTTTGAGCTATCTTTATTATCAATGTCCTTCTTGTAATCTGTCTTTTCCATTGTTATATTTAATCAGGCCCATCGGAAGTGTAAGTCTCTGCGTATGCTTGATTACTTTTTAAACTATACTACGGACAAACCTGAAAAAGTTTCTTTTGTTGTTCTATACAAAGATAGGATAATTTAAGATACTAACCCGGGTTACTTCCGAAAATTTTATGCGTCGGTTATGCTGTAGTTACACCACCTTGATTTGTTAATACATAACCTCCTAATTCACTTGTCCATGTTGTTGATGTTTTCTGTCCAGCAAAGTTAGCTATTAATCCAGATGCTGTATCTGTTAGGTCAATATTCAAGGCTGCAATTTCTCCAACACTTAATCTTTTGTTATAAAATTGAACATCAGATATTTCTCCTACTAATCTTCCAGGTAATCCTCCTCCAATAGCAGAAGCTCCAATTGCCAGTGCTCTACCAGCAGTTCTTGCTGTAAAGTCAGGATCATTGTGATTCTTTATTAAAGTGTTATCTTCATAGAAACCAATATTAGTTCCGTCATAATAAAAGAATACATTGCGCCATTGTCCATCCATAGATATATTACCATTTGTAAAAGTACTTGATCCTGTATCAACAACAGCTCCATCTGACCTATTATCATTAGCATCAATTTCCATCTTAAGTGAATTAGCTCTATTGTTACAACCAAGTATTCCTTGTTGCACATCTGATCCTGTAATCTTAATTCTAATCACAAATGTTTGATTAACAACTCCATCAAGCATTGTTGGCGTAGAAGCTTCATCAGCAAAATAAGATGTAGTGTTCCCGTCAAATACATAAGATGTAATTGAAGGTCCGGTCTCTCCTTGTAGAGTTGCTAATCTATGATAAAAACTAAGTAAACTCATATTATAAAGCTATAAAGAAATACTGTACATTAGTTCCATCTAATGTCTGTACTACCATGTGCATATCTGTTCCTGTAACCCAATCAGCTCCTGCTGTTTTAGTTGCTCCTGTTACTGTAGGTTCGGATGTTGTATTTATTCTACACACTGCCCATCCCATAGCAGTCAAACCACTTGTTGTATATGTTAGCCCTGAGTTTGCAGAACCCATATTATAAGGCCTTCCTATTGTATCTGATAAGACAAGTGCTACACCTGTACTTTCTGTAGGTGTATTAACTTTACCACTTATGTCTTGATCCCCTGTGTTAGTGCCACTTAAATTCGAACCAGTAACTTCTCCGTCCGCGTGAATATATCGAGAAGTATAAATTCCCTTACTAGCGTCACTTGTTCCTAACTCTAAATCCAACGTACTTCCGTTTTTTGTACTTATCCACTTCCCATCCCCAATTAAAAAATCCGAGTTAAAATAAGTTTGTACAGCCTCAAAGTCCAAGTTTCCAAGAGTACCTCCAATATAAGCGGAAATTTTTCGACCTCTAAAATGTAACTCGTTCGTTCCATCTCCTATATTAACCTCTCCGTCAAGGCTTTTAAACCCCGTAATGGTTTGCGTTCCGTCGAGAGTTACATAATTAGCAAGACTTTGATCACCTGTGTTAGTGCCTGAAGTATTACCTATTACAGTCTTCTCAGCATCTGTAACATAGTTATCATTAGCTCCTAATACTGGTGCGTATGTTGTTGCAGCTGTACCTGGAGTTAAGTAATCTGTATCTGCAACAAGTGGAACTTGGTAATTAGTACCAGCTACAAAATTAGCAGCCCTATAATCGTTTGCATATGTTGAATTAGCTGCATTGTTATCAGAGTTATCTGTACCTACAGGGTCGAAGTCTACGCCTGATTGAGGTAAATCTTGATCACCTGTATTAGTGCCACTAGTATTAGCAAGTCTAGTAAAGTCACCAGGTAATAAAAGACCGGCATTAGTTCCATTAGCAGCTGGTAAAGTGGCATCTGTCCCATCACTTGATACCACCACTCCTTGAGTAGCGCTGCCTGTGTATGATAAATTTGTTGGTACGTTTGAAGATACATCTCCAACATATAAGAAGTCACCATCAGTTACGGCCGTATCAAATTGAGATTTAGTTCCAGTAAGTCCTACGATAGAAGTTTGATCTCCTGTGTTTGTTCCAGAAACTAAATCTAATGCAGCTGCGTTACTGTGAGTATGTTTAGCGGATGTGTTTGATTCTATCTCAGTATACTTCCCACTACTTAACAAACCTGCATCAGATCCAGTAGCTTCTGGAAGTGTTACGTCATTAACTGCTCCATCACTTGTGATAGATACTTGAGTAGAACTGATCGTTCCTAACGATAGTTGTGTAGATACGTTACTTACAAGACCTGAATACAAGGAGTTGACAGCATTATCACCTGTATTAGAGCCTGATAGATTAGAGCCTGCAATAACCCCTGTTGTAGTCAAGTCCCTATTACCTAAATCTACATTTGTAGTTGCACCGGTATAAGGTACTAAACCTGATAAATCTACTCCACCTGCTTCTACCCACTTTAATCCTGTAGGTTCTGTTAAATCGACAGAAAGAACCTGGCCATCAGCACCTACGGGTAATCTATCTTTAACTGTACTGAAAGTATATAAATCACCTTTAGTTGTTACTACATCTGAAAAACTTCCAGAAGAACTTGACCCTTCTAGAATTACATTTGGTGCTACTAATTCCCTAGCCCATACTACTTGATTATCTACATCTGTAATATCTGCAGGTGCATGCTCATGCGCGGGTATAGGTCCGGCTGGGTGTGTATGAGTGGTTAGTGCATATTTTGCAAACTCATTAACTAAATCGGTTTGGCTAGTTAATGTACCTATAATACTACCCCAAGATATAGAGGCTGCATCCGAGGTTTTTACAGCCCAGGTATCATTGCTTAATTTATAAACATAATCTTTTTCTTCATCTAATACTCTAGTTACCATCTGATCAAACTTCACAGGTATACCTGCTAAACTTGCTTGTGTAGCAACTTGCATTCTAGTGTCAATTGGCCCCGGTGCCAAGACTTCGAAGTTCATGTTTATTTCTTTAGCCATCTCTCTTTGTTTTTACAAATATACCAACAATATCCCTATTAACAATGGTATCAATTTAATTAATAAATGCTTGAGTCCAAACTTCTTATGGAGTTTAGCCATCTGTTTATCTATCCAAGAACTCTCTCCATAGAAGATCCAAGTTCCCCAATTAATCTTTGCAAATATAGCATCAAATAATATCCATCTAAATCCACATGCAAATATAACTGCTCCTACCATAGCATAAAAGTCTGGATAAAATACCCCAGATGCTGCTATGTATATGACTACATCAACCAATGCGCTTCTAGCATGATTGATTACACGTCCTTCTACATTCTTTGCTCTAAAGTCCCACCATAGTTTAAAACCTAGTAATAAACTTATGACTACTATAAAGAAAATCATACGTAGATTATCCAATAACTTAATGCGGCCAATGCTACTAATCCAGCGATCAATCCAATCAATCTCCAGAAGTTCTTGTCGTGATAAAATTTCATTCCTTTGTACATAATATATCTATTTTAATTGTTATCTATTTAAGTGAACTCAATCCAAACTTCAGGACTAAATGGTCCGTAGTCACCATAAGAATTCTTTGCTCTAATTTTATAGTAGTACCTAGGTATTGCTCCTCCCGGATTATTAGGTGTATCTACTGTACTTGTTCCAGGAGGTGCTCCTGTTATTTTTCTATACGAAACACTTGTCGTATATGATTCTCTTCTCCATATATCATACTCTACTATTGGATAAGTACTAGCTGGCGCAGTCCATGTTAAAGATACTGCCACATTAACTTGTAACCAACTAGTTGTAAAGTTAACCGGAGCTGCTGGAGGATCAGGAGGTAGAGGACATGTTACTATATCCCATACGTTTTCTATATAGTTCTCTCCTGGATCATTAGCTTCAACTAACCCTGTTGGATTATTGGGGTCTGGTAATCCTGTAGTAGGATCTACCATAACCTGCATCCTAGTTAAACATTGTTTATATCCTGTGTTTGCCATAATTTACCAATTGTCGTTGTTATTTATTGTAAATTGTAATGGTGCTGGTATCTGATGAGCTGGATAATCTGTTGCTGAGAGTATCGTAATTCTAATCTGTATAGATCCTACATTACTTGGATTCTCAAACCAGGTAAAAAATGCATATCTATAATAGTACCCTCCACCAATGCTGGCTTCTAATGTTTGACCTAGATTAGTTGGTGTTACAGTATAAGGCATATTTCCGCTAACTGTACTATCAGTTATTTCTAAGATACCTGTACTACCTGTAACCTGTGATCCCCAATCTCCTGATTCAGATAGGTATTCAATTTTTAAAAATATTTCCGCACCTTGAGATCCTTCTATTCTAACCTCACCTCCATATCCTTTATATGTCAAAGCTTCAGTCCATGTCCAAGATAGATCATAGGGGTTAGGTGGAATATAAACATAACTTTCACAATTCAAGTCGAGCCATTCAGTATTAAATGTATTACCTGCACTTGAACTTATTAATCTCACTCTACCAATAGACTCTCCATAATAATCCTCTTGTCCTGAGTTTTGGTAACTATGTACATTAGCAAACTTGAAAGTTCCTGATGTGTGTGCTTGGGTTGAAAATTGATACACCTGTGGTAAGCTCGGATTATCTTCTCCATCTACTAGCTCAGTAATATTTAAGTTACTATCAAATTTATTATACCTCCATTGGTTTTCTCTTGCAGTAGACCCTCCGGATAGAACCTCTACCTGGAAAGTTAATGTATCTCCCGCAACTACATTCGATACCATTAGATCAACAGTACCTGCATAATCTCCATAATCAGTTGTATATACTGTATAGTTCTCTGGTGTCACATCTCCTATAGGACATTTTACTGTCATATCCCATACGGTGTTATTTAACGGCCCATCCACTATTAATTGTACATGTTCATTTTGAATTAAAGATGCATCTATTGTACCTACCCTACCATGATCATTGAGAGGGTGAACTCCTGTTTCAGGAGCTACTATAGTAGTAGTACTTAATCTAGTTAATAATGCTGGATCCACCCCTTGGTCTATCATATTAGGATACCAATCAACATCCCCTAAGTATTGTGAGTCATATAGAAGACTGGCTCCACTTTTTATTTGAACCCTATCTGGAATATTTTTGGGATTAAATTCGAAATCAAATGTACCTTGATTAACCGATCCCATATCTATATCAAACATTTGAAGAATTCCTTGGTTACCTTCTATATTTGTATCAGAACAAGTTATAGGAATATACCCTACTGTAGTTGCTGATACCGTATTACTATAGGTACTCCAAGCGCCTGTATTTGTTTGGAATCTAACTCTAATATCATAATTCTCTCCAGAGGATAATGATCCTGCAGTGTATTCATAAATAGTATTAGGCTCTGTTCCATGTACTGACCAAGAACTAGATGATGATAATTTAATTTCTATGCTATATGATACCAATGCTTGATCTGATATAACATCTACTGGACCGGTCCACAGCACAGATATAGAATCATCTGAAGAACTGACGAAAGATAAGGTGCCCATTAGATTACTTCCTGTAGGACCTCCCCCACCATCTAAAATACACTCCCAGGTTTCTGCAACCCAAGCAGTTCCTAATGCGATAAAAGCCCAATAAGGAGGGTGTTGCTTAGGAAAAAATCCAGATAATGGAGGTGTACCTGATAACCATACATACTCAATTGCTTCCGCAGCTGTGATGTGCTGGTTAGTATCTGGTATAGGTTTCTTAGCTGTAAAGCCTTGGTTATCCACCATATCTTGCAGCTCCTGATAAGTTACTAAATGATCACTAGCGTAAGGCATATTATTTGTTTTCTAATTCAATTATTCTAGCCTCTAGTTCTTGTATAGCCTTAGCTTGTAAGAACACAAGTTGGTTAATTGATATTGATTTTCTATCCTCAGAGGATATCTCTGTAGGAACATCTTCAGATATTGCACCAATGTTATTCATTGCTCCACCATCTTTAAAGTCATATGTAACTACATTGATATTTCTAACAACATCTAGACCTGACCCCATGTAAGTTGTGATATTCTCTTTCTTTTCTCTAGAGGACGTAGCAAAACTCTGAACACATGTAAAGTATCCTGTAGACTTCTCGAATTCAAACTTAGCTTGTGCTCCGTCATAAAAATTTAAAGAAGCAGCTGATTCAAAATTAAAATCTACTCTTGTTTTACTTGAATTATACCCTATTGTTGATGGACCTAAACTAATAAGTTTATCATTGTTTAATGTAAGATGTCCTGTTTGTGCTACATTACCACTCTGATCTATACTAAATACAGCAGCAGTACCTAAGTTTTGTATTTCAAGACTATTTCTTTTTAGTTTCCAAATAGTATCTGTTCCGTCTGAAGATATAGTTGATTCTGCACCACTGGTACCAAATCTAAGTAGCTTATCATCATTCATAGTAATATCACCATTCATAATAATACCACCTGTTTGAGTATCTGCTACATCTCCTCTTAAGTATCTTGCATCATTATAATCTCTATTACCAACATCATCCCCAGAAGTAGGATCAGTAACTATTTCTAAACCTCCGCTGAATTTACCATTACCAGTTACATCTAACATCTCAGTAGGAACTGAAATAGTATCTGCTGTTCCTGTACCTAACTTTAATCCTCCTGTACATATACCTATATGAGTGAAGTTTGTTCCACTAGGTCCTGTTATTAAAGCAGATCCAGCTTCCATTTGTAATAAGGTAGAAGCTACATCAGTAGACCAACCTGCATACTTTTTAAAAGAAAGAACTAATGAACTTGAAGTTCCATCATAAAATCTGTAATCAACTCCTGATGATTTAAAATATCTATTCTTAAGATATGTTCCATCATACGTAAAATTAGAGGACCCTTGAATTGTATCTGTACCAGAACCATACGCAACTTGATTAAGTGCTATAGTTCCTTCAATAGTTCCACCACCTCCTACGTTAGCATCTACATAGGCTTTCGTAGCTAAGTGTAATGCTGCTGTAGGTGTAACACCTGTAACAACCTTAGTGAAAGTCTTAGTCCCTGTTATAGATTGTGTGGTATCAGTAGTTACATAATTTGATATCCCAGTTATATACCCCCTTCCATTAGTTAACTGATTGTTATTAGTTATATAGTTTGCATTAGTTGCTCCTGTATACCCAAGGTTAGCTAATGTCATTGTTCTCTTAGTTGCATTTGTCACATGTCCGAGAGAGTTTGATGTGAATACATCTATTACCTCTGCACCGGAAGTATTAATACTTCTTGCTGTGTATGCTGGATGGGTGTACTGAACCGCAATAACACTATCATCTACATATTGTTTAGTTGATAAATGTAAAGGAAGTGAAGGAGCCGCACCTGTTATTACTTGTGTAAATGTATTAGCTCCTGTAAACGTTTGTGAGTTAGCGAGATAAGCATCACCACCACCTCCTCCGGCCACTTGAATCCATGCAGCATCTCTACGTCCGTAAGTAGAACCATCTTCAGGTGCTTCTGGAATAGTTCCACCAGCTATAGAATCTGTATATGCTTTTGTAGCTAAATGAGCTGGTAGTGTGGGAGTTACCCCAGACACTACTAAAGAAAATGTTTTGGCTCCAGTTATTGTTTGTGTCCCATTTAATGTTACGTAGTTACTTAAATCCGCTGCTTCCGGTACAATAGCCCAAGCACCATCCTTTCTACCATAAGTGCCTCCATCACTAGGAGAATCCATTAAGTACCTACCATCATTATATCCTCTATCCCCAATACCTGTATCGTCAGTAGGGTCCAGACCTTGATAAGATAATTGTGTAGATAGTGTAGTTATTGTAACTCCTGGATTTCCAGTAATAGAAAAACCTTGATTGCCTGCTCCCATCAGAGCTCTTGGCACACCTAGTCCATCAAGGATATTAACTGTAATACCTTCATTAACACCTGTGTTACCAAAAAATGTTGCAGTGTTTTTAAACTCATTCGATCCTGTAAATATATTATCATTAGCTAGGTAAACATCACCGCCGCCACTACCTCCAGTAGCATCTTTCCAAGCTACACCGGATGCTTGTGTACTATCAGCTGTAAGAACTTGATCATTAGTTCCTACTCCAATTCTAGCATCAGTTGTAGAAAACCCCCAAAGATCTCCTTTAGTTGTAAGTGGACTCGTAATACCTTCACCACCATCCCCAGGAGCATCTGTTATTTTATAAATTGTAGTAGCATTAGTTGGCCCTGCATCATATTGTGCTTGGGTCAAATATACTATGTTACCTATTCTTGCAGATCCTGTAGGTTCTCCTACTGGTGTAGAATATGCTGCATTATCTGCAGCTATTGTACCTACTACATTAAGTAATGTACCATTAAAAGTTAATCCGGATGATCCTACTATTGTATCTGCTGTAGTATCTCCTATAGCTACTTGATCATTTGCGATAGAACCTCCGATACCTGTAAGTGGTGCATCAATCCATTTAAGTCCTGTACCTTCATTAGCATCTGCAGATAATATCTGACCGGCTGATCCCACAGGTAATCTTGTGTTAGCTGAGCTGTATACCCATACATCTCCTTTAGTTGTTAATGGACTTTCTGTTCCACCACCTCCACCGTTATCAACTGCGTCAGTGATGTGATATATTGTTGTTGCATTTATTGGACCTGCATCGTACTGCGCTTGGGTTAAGTATATCTCATTGTCATACACCCCAGCACCTGCAGGTTCTCCTGTGATATGTGAACCTACTGCTTTACTCCAATTATTATCTTTTCTACCATATGTTGTTCCATCTGAAGGATCCCCTGATATACCATCATCACCGGGAACACCTTGCTCTCCTTGGATACCTTGTTCACCCTGAATACCTTGTTCTCCTTGAGCACCTTGAGGACCTATATCCCCTTGAATACCTTGAATACCTTGTGAGCCCGTTGCACCTGTAGCCCCTGTTGCTCCATCAGCCCCTTGTGGACCATCCGCACCAGTTGCTCCATCTTCACCTGGTATACCTTGTTCCCCTTGGGGACCTGACTGAGGTACTACCCAAGATCTAACACCCGCAGCTGTAGAAGATAATACATACCCATCTACACCGGGATTACCGAGAACTCCCTCAGCTCTGAGTAGAATATCTACCCAAGCATTATCTTCTCTACCATATGTTACACCATCGGCCGGCGCATCTGGGATACCCCCGCCTTCAGGTTGTTGATTACTTGGAACTGATCCCAGTAATATAAAGTTTGCTCCATCAAATGTATGTGTATTGTATACGGGACCTGTAATTTGTCCTCCGGTTTTATCGAACTTAAGATTTAAGGCATTAACTAAATCAGTCTGAAGATTTATATCTCCTGTGATACTGCCCCACTGTGCGGTTAACTCTGGAGTTTCTGCACCACCTGGGATCCATTCTTTCCACCCATCTGAGTAATATCTGTATTCTTTATTATCAGCTATAACAAATACTTTCAACCCTATAAATATTACAGGAATTGTTGAAAGATCACCATACACGTCTTTAACTAATCTAATATCTACCGGTTCGGGCGCTAATATGTGCAACCCATGATTAAGTTCTTTTGCCATTATTTACTAAGTTGTATGTCGCGATTAAGAGGAGATCGATATCTCCATCTGTATATTGTATACGTAACTCCGTTGACTGTTATAGTCCCTTGTTTTTCAATAAAACTGATAGAACTTATCCAGTCTGTATTCGATGTATCTGTACCCCATTTGAGGTAATCAGATCCTGATTGTGTTGTTGGTACGGCTATCCAACCTAATTCTCCATTAGTGGTATCTGCTGTAAATGTAACGGATACATCAGTCTCAGTTAATTGAGAAGTACCTGCTAATACATCTGACTCTGTAACAACTATAGGTGTATCATCACCTTGCGCTTTCTTACCATAATAAGAATTGTATAGACCTTTTATTTCTTTAGTTGCGCTGTCTATATTATTACCTGCTAATGTCCAGGTGATAGTTTTAAAAGTATTTAAAGTATATACAATAGGGGCTGGAGGAATATATTCACCAATATCAACCGGCGTAACATTACCCATAATACCCTCTGAGTCAAATAATAATAAACCTTGCGGATCTCCGGTATGGTCCCAAGAGAACCTTGTGATTGAAACACTATCTCCTACTACAACATAATCTACATGTTCATCAAATGTGAAATTAGATACTGTAGGTGTACCGGATAAAATTTTATCTATGATAATTTCTAACGGAGTACCTACCACAAAAGTCTCACCTTCATTAACACCGCCGTGCTGCTCTGCCGATACGATTTCATTTTCAACTGCAGCTCTCTCTATAAGATCAGCTAAAGCCTCATCTCTGGCTATACTTTCTTCTTCTATTCTATCCCTTTCATCCTGATTAGCTACATCTTGTTGCTGATCCCTTGTTATAGCTGCATTATCAACTATAGCAAGCTCTCCTCTGGTAGCCCAATCTCCTTCACTTCCTCCTACATATGTAGGTAGAAATGATAATTCTCTATAAGCATAAACAGTTAATCGAGCTCTAAGTGTATAGAAATCGACTACTAGTAATCTCTCCTCTTCAGTCCATGGACTCACCGTGCTTTGTAAACCCTGTATAGCATACTGTAATTCTACAGATATCTGATAATCTTCCTGATCAACATCACCACGACTTGCTTGTTCCGAAAGAGAAGCGCCTAGCTCTGCTATCTTCTGTTGAGCTCTACTAACAAATAAAGCTTCTACTGTAGATAAAGTTCCTTCGTAATACATATTAAGATATTTGATCAGTTAAAATAATATTGTTTAGGTTATATACTATATCGTAGAACTGCGTATAAGCTTCTAGAGCCCAATTATATTCCGCAGCCATGATTAAGGATACTATATAATCCATGTCAGTTCTTTTGTAAAATAATCTATTTTGCTTTGCACCTTTGGCTAGCTCTTGCTTAACCTCTACAACATACTCTAAATTTCTAAGACTACGTAAGATATAAGCATGTGTAAGACTTGGTACCTCCAGTGTTGCAGAAGTAAGAACTGCCTTATCTAAAACATCAACTAACTCTACTTTAGCCCAGGATGTACCTGCAGCTGTATATTGTTGAAGTTCAGCTAATGAAGTATCATATTGAACATCTTGATCAGCTGGCGAATGACTACCTCCTTTTATATAATAGGCATATGCATTGAAAGTCAATCTCCCATCCGTAGGTGTGGCTGCTGTCCATTCTTCTACAGTTACTGGATCATAAGAAGATATACCAACAGCCTCAGAAGTTTCTGTAGACAACCTGTATATCCCGTTTATCAATACTGCATGTTCATTACGTGGGTCAGCTTCACTTGCCCATACTGTAGTATCCTCTATAATTAATGATTCACCATCTGCTGAAATGGATTTAGCTTGAATTGTAAGTGCCATAGTTATATAATTTTATTCAAAGGTACAAATTATATCTCGTAAAAGATTCCTTTTTCTTCAATACCCTCCTTGTTAAATATTGTATTTAAATTTTTATAAATAGGAGTCAAAGCTTCAACTCTTCTTCCTAGTTTAGATTGTCCTTTTCTCCAACCACTCTCATAAACCTCTGTAGGATTGAATGCCTGTACCAGAAGTTTATAAGAACCTTCGAGTATTGAGGTAGACGCAGCAGGTGTTTGCATTAATCTAAGTGCTTCACCTATACTAGAATATGCTGCAAGTTCCGTGAATAATCTGTTCACTTCATAGTTCATGAAAGCAAAGGTTCCCCTGGCTGCCATATCTCCAAAACTATCTCCGTCGTATTCTTCTTCTACCATCTTACCTGCGTGAGCCATTAAAGCTCCTGCTATAGATAAAGCTGTTAATGCAGCTATTTCCATTACAGCTCTACGTACATTAGCTCTCTCATGTTCAGTTAGGTTGGCCCAGTTTTCTTTAACTAGAGACAATTGTAATTTAGATATTGCTTTAGCTTGAGCTCCTAGAACTCTAGCTCCTGTTCTGTAGAATCCTTCCACATCTTGTTCTAATGAATCATAGTATTGTTTCTTACCATATCTTCTAACAATACCTTCATAAGCCCAATCACGATACTTAAGTAGTAATGCTGTTCTAGCATCTCTCTTCATTAAGTTAGCTGTTTGTTTATTATAGTTACCGTGTAACTTTCTAATAATAGCCTGTGCTCTGTTGGTTACTCTATTCTGTTCAGCTCTATCGAACTTAGCTAACTCACCATCTTTACCTTTAACGTATACATCCTGAATAACTAATGATCCATTCTTTACAGAGTGTGCACTAAGTAAAGTACCGGCTTCTGTTCCATCTTTATTGAACGTCTTAGTGTTATTGAATACAGCTAATGCAGCTCTAGTTTGCATAAAGTGTTCGCCGGCATTTTGTAAGAAGAAAGCTAAATCCCATTTAATCAATCTTCTAGCAGCTGTACCTTCAGTTCCTTTGATAGTACCTTTAGCCTGGAAGTCTTGCATAGTATCATAGTGCTCTATGATATTACCTAGTAAACTCTTAGGTGTTCTCTCTGCGAAATCACTAAGAACTCCAGACAAATGTTGAGCATAGAACTTCGATCCCGCACGGTAATCTTTAGTATTAAAATACTCACCACCCATAGATTCCATAACGTTATTATACTCGCCGTTACCTACATTGGCCGCTGATGCTAGTACGTTCATACTCATCTGAACCCAACTAGTTCCGCTATTTAATTTACGTAGCACTTTAGCTGTATCGATCGTATGTTTACCTATTTTAAATGTACCTTTATATGCTTCTGTTTGACCGTATACTTGAGCTTCTAAGAATGACTCTAGAGCTTTGTATGAATTCGATTCTGGACCACCAATTGTTTCTGGTAATGCTTTACCATCAGCTCCTCTAATCTTTCTCATTATTCTTTTACCTCCTGAATCAACCAAGGTGTATGTACGTTGATTAGAACCTACCACAGCTTTGGCCGCATCTAAGGTATCTATAACAGCATCCATTTGAGCATAATTAGTTCCCATTGCGTGGAATGATTGTAAGCTATATGCTAAATCTTTACTAACAAACTCAGCATTCTTTTCAGTAGCTTTAAATGTTGCATATGTATCAGCTTGTTCATCAGCTGCTATATCAGTTAACCCACCTTCAATCAACTCTTTGTATTTGTCCTTATAAAAAGATTCGTAATCAACTGAGTCATACTTGTTAGTATAATATACCGGAACCTTAGCCTGGTATACCCCATTAGTTACCTCACCTTTTTCTAAATCCTGGTTAGACTTAAGGAAAGATTTTTTACTATCATCCGCTAATTGTTTATATCTATCTTTTAAATTCTGTCCTTGTATTCTTTCTCTACCTGCCTTAAGAACTATAGGGAGTGATCCTTCTAGTTTAGCGCCGGTCATTGCTGTTAACTCTTGCATTGTATCTGAGTACAATACTAAGAAATCATATAAGGCTGGTTTACTAGTTCTTACTTTCTCTAATTGAGCAAATCTAGAGTCCGTGGCTTCCATGTTAGGGTTGAGGTATTTTAAACTACCGTCCTTCCCTTTATAGATAATGTCACCATACATCTTCTCTGCATTATTAGTCCCAGATTCTTTTTCTAAAGCTATCTGAGCTACCTCTAATCTTTTATTAAATTCTATACTAGCAACACGTACATCATTCTGTACATTTTTAACTGCTTTGGCTGTAGCTGATAATACCCTATCATGAGAATCTCCCAGGTACTCTAGGGCCATTTCAGTTTTCTTAGTATCCCTTGGTGCATGATCTAACCAATCTCTGATACTCTTCTTACTCCAAGATGAATCTTGTGAATGAAATGCTTCAACTAAATGTTTCTTAGCTACTTCCATATATACATTTTCAATAGCTAACATATCTCCCATTACACTGGAAATAGAACCAAAGAGATCCTCAGAGAATATCTCCGAAGCTTCTAATGTACCTAACAATTGATTTTGTAAATCTCCTACAATTCTATAAGATTGAGCATCTTTATGAATACCCGCTAACTTACGTATGTCGGTTCCGCTTTTTGCACTATTTAAAGCTCTCTCTTTAAGTCTGGCTAAGTACTTAGAAGAACTTGCTAATACTTTAGGAATACCTGTAGCTAAGTCCTCAGTCTTCAAAGTTTCTAATAAGCTTTCTACTTGTTTAATTGCAAGTATGGCTGTTCCTTTTCTCAAACCTTTAAGTTGTTTTAACTTAGTCTCAAGAGTATCTATCAATACAGGAGCTACATCAAGAACTTTTTTATAAATAGCTGCTCCTTCTTCTAGATTTATATTTGCAAAGTCTGTATCAAAATGCCAAGCTTCATCAGATATAGCTGAGAACAAAGGTTCTCCTCTGGCATCTAATTTAGACTTATCAAACCCAGGTGCTTCCCAATCACCAAATTCTCTTTTAAACTCTTCAGTTCTTGTATAGAAATATTGATCTATTGCGTTAGCAGGGTTGTTGCTTACGTTTAATAATTCTTTGAAAAGGAAAGATGACTCACCATCTTTAGCTTTTATTGTTATGTTACATGTAGCCATGGATTAACATTCTTTTATTTTCTGGATTAATTTTCTAAAGAACGGTTCGTAAGGTAGAGTTTCTACCATTTGACCGTCCATTTTTCTTTTCCAAGTTTCTTGGAAAGTAATGTCTTGACCTCTATTAATTCGTTTATCTACAAACTTTTTAATGGTTGGTACTTGTTTACCAATGAAATCTCTAAACGTCTGGGTATCTTCTTTACCGGATAGTTCTATAAGTTTTCTTTGTACTTTAGTTACAGCTTTAGCTGCTTGGTCTGCATTAGTTATATCCTCTGCCATAAGAGAGGAGATAACTTCACTGATCACCATCAGCTCTGCTTGTAGTAATTGTATATTACCTTTCTGTTGAGATGTAGCTTTAAGCTTAGCTCCTTCAGCGTTGAATTGGGCCATACTACCATCAGAGTGATACATTGATTCACCATCATGATACTCTTTAACTAAACCTTTGAGACCTCTTTGACCTATTCTGTCATAACTTAAGTTCTCTTTTGACCATTTATGCAATTGCTTATTATCTTTAGATATATATTTGAAAACATATGTAGGAGCTTTTTCAAATTCACCAAATGAAGTTAAATCTTTCTTCACTGGAATTTTTAATCTATCTGCATTATTTTGAACATACATATCTAAGAACTTCCCAGTATGAAATGCAGAAGCATTATCATATTGATCTCCCATATTTCTAAATGTCTCTACACTATTTGTGTAAGCAACATGAGCTGATGGAGGAAGTAAGTGCATAAAGCTTGAGAATGATTTAGAATAACCACTAACAGCTAATGCATACTTAGTTAATTGCTTAGCAAGAGTTGCTTCAGCAGTATTATCAGAAGCCATTAAATCTTCGAAGAATACCATAACTTCTTGTTGTCCTTCAGGAGTCATACCTACAGATAAATTATTGTTGATCGTGATATATTCATGACCACCTTCTGCAACTATGTCTAAACCTTTAGTGAACTTATTCTCCAATTCACCCTCTTTAAGATTACCTCTATATGACCTTAGAAGGTTAGAAGGAGATAATGCACTTGATGGATCTGTTAACGAAGCTAATTCAGAACTAGTCATATTAGCTATGTCAGTAGAACTATCTTTGAATGCAACAGGGTTCTGTAATAAGAAAGTATCGAACTCATTGAATACATGTGTCAAACCGTTTTCATCAAATATGTTTAATGATCTAGCAAGTTTAACTATATCGGCTCCAACTACAGAAGCAGCTACTGAAATCTTTCTATTCACTATTAATGGATCGATGATAACACCTTTTTCAAAGGCACCTATCTGAGAGGTTTCATATAAATCCGGATCTACTTTAAATAAAGAATCAGCATCTTTAATTTCTTGAGTTAATCCTATCTCAGCTAGTGGACCCACACCATTCAATGTCATTGTATTTAAATAAGTTCCAGGTACACTTGCAATATCTACAGCTTTAGATACTAAACCGTGAGACGTAGAAGGAGTTCCTTTAGAATCAAAGTTCAAAGATGTTTGGAACTTAGATAATTTATCCCCAATTTTCTTTAACTCGTCAAATACAACTAAAGCTTCTTTTCTAGCTTCTACTGATTGATCTACTCTATTGTTCTCAGCATTCTCTAAAGAGTAATCAGCAAGCTTAACTTTAGGAAGCTTACCTCTAATTGCATATCTCTTTTTAACATTTGCAACAGCAGTTTCATAAGCTATCCTAGGAGATGAATGTCTAGTGTGTTTTTGATATTCACTAGCTAAATCTCTGATGATAGGATCATTAACTACAGTGGCTGCATATTTTAAACCATGTCCTGCAGATACTAACAACATAACAACTGATGCTGTAAATGCGTCAATATTTAATTTACCTAATAGAGGATCTCTTGCATTATCCAATGCAGCATTTTGTATCTCACCTATCTCATCAGATATTCTAGTTCCATCAGAATTTAAGATAGAACCTAACTCTAAGGTTTTACCTGCTATCTTAATATCGCCTACAGATTCAACACCTAATTGTTCTGCTATCGCATGTGCAACAGATGCTACAGATGAAATAGAAATCATTTCCTTACCTGCTTTGTTATTAGATCTAAATGTTTCTTGTAATGCTAATGATGCCCAGTTACCGTTGAATACATCATCACCCATATTAAACTCTTCTACAAGTTTACTGAGGACAATAGTATCGTTTGGCGTCATTAATTCACTTACATGATTTGTAGAACTTAAAACAGCTTTATGATACTCTTGAATATAAGCTTTCAATTGTCTGTCACTGTTCTCTCCTAATTCACCATACTCGTTAAAGTCTGGCATAACTCTTTTGATTTGTCCTTCACTAACATTGAAATCAGTTGTTTCAATATAAACCTTATCAATATCAAAATCCGATCCGGCTTGGTCAACTATTTCAGATGGCACTTGGATAGTCGCCCCAGACTCTTCTGGAAGGAAACCAATTATCGTACCCGATAACATTGAGTTCTTTGCTTGTGTAGGAATTCTGTATAGAACTATGTCTGCTACTTCTCCTAATTTAGATGCATCCCAATTACCTTTATCATCTTTTAAAGTTTTAGCTAACTTATCATAAGCTTTCTTTGCTTCTTTTTTGTTTAAGAAACTTTCATATGCTTTAACCTTATTTTGTTTCTGTGCTTCAGATAATCCAGATTCTTTAAGATGATTTCTATACCCAGTCAAAGCTTCACCAATGGCCGCTTTATTAACTCTACCTTTAGCAATCTCTTTAAGTTTGTTCTTGAAGAACTTAGGGCTAACTCTAACTTGTGCCGGTAATGTTTTAAACTCACCTGATACATCTTCTCCCGCTCTAATTCTCCTGGAAACCTCCATAGAATCAAGTTGACTCAATTCTTTGTTACTTCCTTTTTTAGAAAATCTAACAAATTTTAAATCACTATCTGTAGAGAACTCCCCCTTATTGGCCACCATACCTAAACTAGATACCTGTACTGCAGAGTGTCCTGCTAATTTAATTCTACCTGCTCCTTTTTTATAAGCAGAGTTAATTAAACTATCTGTTTTAAATTTAATCGTAGGATAATTTAAAGGTAAAGTAAGTTCACCATCTTTAACTGTTAATGCTTCTAAGAAGTAATCTAAGTTTACAAAACCACTAGCTTCAGCACTATCTAGGATACTAGAAACAAGTTCAGCTGTATTAAGTTCTCCTTTATGATACCCTTTATTTGGATCAAGATTAATCAATTCAGCTTCCCCTACTTTAGATAAAGGTTTTACTGGAATACCATCAAGTAGATTCATTCTACTAGTTCTAGTTTCCCCTTGTTTATACATAACCTCAATTGGAATAATAGCCGTTTCCTTAGCTTTAATCCCATGAGTATTATTAAGCAATATTCTATACATGCTTAACTGTTTTCTATGCTTCTCTCTGTTCGAGTCTCCATAAACAGTAGTATCATATTTAGAAACAGTTGGGTCTGCGGCATAAGATTCTGTAAGTTGATTACCTCTCATAGTCTTCATATCGTAGATTCTCACCTCACCATCTTTATCATATGTGATTAAATCCACGGTACCAGCAACACCTATCTCGTCATTATATAAAACTATATCATTAGCCATCACCACCTCACCTCTCTTATCCATGAATGCTTTCACTTCCTTGAGTTGGTTAACATAACCTTTAACTATATGTGAGTCTGCAACATCATATTCCTTTGCACTTTTTAAGTTCCCATCAAAGAAATCCCTAGTTAATACATCCAATTTATTACCGATGTTAACTGCAGATTTTAAGACATCATTCATCTTAGTCTCCTTGGTAGATATAAACTCTGTAACTCTTTGGTAACGTTTTCCTGTTTTAGTATTCACATACCCACTACCATCATCTTCAAGTTTAATAAACTTTGTGTTCTTTTGAACTTTCTCAAGAGTAGCCTTAGCTTTCTCCATGGTCATAGGCTCAGCAACTTTCGGTGCAGAATCCCCATTGAGGAATCTTTTATTTAACCTGGTCGCAGCATTACCTACTATTTTAGTAATAGCATCATTGTATGATCCTATACTAGCTCCTTCACTAACAGTCTCACCAAACACGGACAGTTTACCTGCAGGAGTTTGATTAGATGTTATAAGTTTTCTCATCTGAGAACCGAAGTTATCTTCAGTTTTATCTTTAGTTGGAGAATCCTGTGGGAACCTGTATGATTCATTGTATATTACTGTAGCTTCTGTTCCAGCTAGAGTTTCTAATGTTGCAAAATTAGATCCACCAACTTTTACAGCAGAACCCATTACAACTTCATCAGCTCTACCACTTCTAAGTTCTTGTGATATCTTAGCCATACCTGGGTACTTGAGTGATCCATCTGCTTTAGTTTGTTCAAAGAATGCAGGGAATACTGGGAGTGTAGAATACTTTAAGTTAAAAGGTCTCACACCTGTTTCATCTGCATGTAATCTAAAATAGAATCCTTTGTATACTTCTAGAACAGCTTCTGTTGATGGCATAGGTTTTTTAGGATCCCATCTGCTCATCTCATCAATATACTCTAACATAGCTATAGAGTGTTTACCTCTACTTAAAGCAAGGTCACCATATCGATCTAAGCTAACAAAACCAGCACCATCGGCTACTTCTGTTTGTAAGAAAGCCTTACCAGCTTTTTCTCCTAACAGTTCTTTATATACTTCGGCCATCTCAGACTTCATCTCAGCTTCCTGAAGTATTTTAATTTTAGCTGTTGGTCCTATACCTGTAGCATCACCTACTGTTACTTTTTCACCTGGAGTAAAGGCTAATCCCATCCTCTTGTTCATATCTACTTTTCCTTTAAAGAAAGCAGGGTCACCTGCGTAGAATAATGTTTGTTCGTATGTGTAAATAAAATTATTCACCAAGAACTCGTTAAGCGCTTTATTGGTGATCTTCCCCTTTGAGTGCGCGTTATCACTTACAATTGCATCATTAGTTAATTTATATGATCTAACTCCACCAGATACGTCGAGCTCTATAACTCCCTTCTTAGCCATGTATGCAATGTCGCTTTGTATTGCAGCATAAAGATGTTGTTCTGCTGTCACAGCTAGCCTGGTGGCCAACTGATCGATGTTAGACATGTTCACATCCTCCGCTTTAAATATCTCATTTAAACCTTCAAATAAATTAAACATCTGAGAGTTTTTATTATGATTTTTATAGCCGGAATCTTTAGTGTTTAATACTCTTTGTAGTTCACCTTTGACTTGATTGAAAACCCACTCTTTAATATCAGGTGATATTACTGTACCACTCTGATCAAATATCTTTTCATCTTGAGAAATCTTAGGTAAAACTAAAGCACTAATATTTCCTCTATCCGCTTGTGTTGGCCCATATGCATGGAATGAATCTTTACCTTGGAAGTAACTATTCAGTTTAAGATTGATCGCATCATAATTAGATAACTGACCAAAAGCTACACCAGAGTTAGTTACACTTTCATTACTCAATGTAGAGAATGAAGTTACATTTAATCCTTCTGGATTACTAAATAAAGTATTTAATATTTTAGTGTTCTCATACATAGGATCATTTAAGAACTGATTAGCATACTTTGTATCCCTGTTCAATCTTAACCATATATCTTGAGCTTCTGACCCTTTATTTAAAGGGTGTGTAGTTTTACCTGCTGAGTTTTTAAAGGCTCCTGCAGTTACATCTGTTTCATATTTTGTAGAATGTTCAGCTAAGAGATTTAAGTATTTAGTCTCAGCCATTGTTTCACCTACATTTTTAAATATATCCTTTCCTTGTAAGGCCGGCTTGGCTACAAGGTTAAGCATGTTCACAAGAACAGCTCCCGCACTTTGATTTTTAAATGCTGGTGGTTGTGATTTTGTATTGAATGTATCTACGATATCCTTTAAGATAGCTGGAGTAACATTATGAAAACCTGCAGCTCTCATATAAGCAGCTGTAGATTTTAATGCTAAACTGTTACCTTGTCTAAGCTTTCTATTTAAATCAGCTCGATTGGTATAAGAATTTAATTTATTTATATTTCTAGTCTGATCAGTTTGAGCTATATCAGAAGTTTGTTGTTTCCATCTATTTTTAAGATTGTTTCTTGTATTGTATGCATTAGCTGCAGTGATCATTACACCACCACCAATCTTTTCTACAACAGAGTGCATGTTATAATCTTGCTTAGCGAATGTACTAAACAATTGAGCAGTAATAGGTTTATATTCTATCGTTTTATTATTAACTTTAATCTGCTTAGGTTGTTCATTCATTAAGTCAGAATAGATAGGCATAAGATGAGGTTTGAGACCTACAGCTTGTTCTAATCTTTCCAACATTTCACTAGGATTTTGAACACCTGCAAGAACTGTAAACATATCTGAGATAGCTTCTCCTGCTTCAATTGGCCTTGGAGTTCCTAATAAACTTAATTCTGATTCTCCTTTATCATTTACTTTTTCTTTTCCTCTGATATAAGTTTTAACTTCTTCAGAAATAGATCTCATTGCAGAACTTTCAAGAGTTTCCATATCATAGATTCTCTCATAAGAAACACGAACAACATCAGAGTCAACTGTACCATTTTCAGCTTCTAACCCTTGTTCTAAAAGATCAGTTACTGACTCATCTCTAACTCTGATTAGTACACCTCTCTCAGCTAGTTTTCTAGTAAGAGGGCCTCTAGGTTCGAGATACTGAGGCATATTAAGAATAATAGTTTTGTAAATCTCCTGCACATCTCTAGGAGCTTTGAACATCATCCGCTTTAAATTATTTCTAACGTTTGCAACAGCTGCAGATAAAGCCACTAGATCACCGTCTAGTTTAGCTAAGTCAAATCCCGCTAATTTAGATGGGTCCTTAATACTTAATGTATTTGCAAATTCACTAACTAACATAGAACTCATCAACTCCATTGAGTCAATTTGTTCTTGGTAAGAATTAAATTCAGCTAACTTAAACTTAGGTCCATCAACTTGTGCTACAGGTTCCCCGTTTTTATCTTTACCATATATCTTAGCATTACCTTCAGCTTCAGACATGATATCTATATACTTGGTTAACGCTATTGATTCCGGGTATTTGGCAGTTAGACTTTTATATAATAATGAATCCTTACCATTCTCTGCAGATACTTTTTCTATTTTACAAGCCATGTTAGCAAACTATTTTAATTCTTTTGTTGTTCATAAGATTCCGTAAAGTTACTGATTCTTTTTGAGATAGCGAATTTTGAAAGGCATCCATCGTACTAAACTTTCTTACATGATTCTCAATATTAGATAAATAATTGAGACTAGTAGAAGAAGCGTACCCACCTGTGGCGGTCTTTTCAAATATCTGTCTAGTTAGTTCAGGAGTTCTAGTTCCATTAAACCAATCCAGTAAACCTTGGAAGAACCGTTTAACCTTACCTACTATTGAAGTATCCTGATGATTTACCACATACTCGGCAAACATATCAGCTAACCTCTCTTCTAACTCTAAGTTCCATTTTTGATAACCCATCTCCTCAGCAATTGCTTGCTTTTCGAATGGACGTAATTGAAGATCTGCTACACCATGAAATACTTCATGATAAGCTGTACCTTTTCTAGCACCTTCAACTAAAGTTACAACACCTTGGTGATAAGCCCCAATTGCTTTGGTACCATATTTATTTACCATTGCTACAACATTCTCTACAACTTTAAACGGAACTTGTGGTAGCATAGCTTTAGCCGCTACTACCTCCGCGTGGAAGTCTGCTTTACTTAATGTAACAGCATCCCCAGATTTGAACTTAGGTCCTTCCATAATTTCTTCTAATGTAGATGGCAGTGGTTGTTCCATACCTTCAAATAAATCCATAGCTTGTTTTAACTCAAACTGTTGATTATCTGTTAACTGAGTAACTTGTTCTGCTAAGGCAGGACTTAATCCTTTTGATTTAAATACATCAGCAACTGAATCTGCTTTAGGTGTAGTTTCTATAGTTATCTTTTTACCAGGCGCTTCAGCAGGTGCTGTCTTAGTTTCTACAGAAGGAGCTACTTCAGCTGGAGTTACAACTCCGTCGGTAGCTTCTAGAGCTTCCATTGCTTCCATAGTTTTTAAAACATTCTGCATAGCTGTAGTAACCGCTTTGAATGATCCACCAAGTTCTCCAGCACTAAACGGAGATGTAATAGATTTTGTAGATCCCATCTCAGGTAACCCTGTGTTAAGCATTGAGATAGGAGCATAATTCAGTTTAGTTGTAACACCTCTTTTGTTTACCTTAGCTACTTGTAAAGTAGGATAAGCTTTTGTCATATCAGTGTTAGCTTTGATATTTTTATAGATCTCATTTAGAGCTATGAAGTTCTCAGATTGATTAGCTAGAACCTCATTGCCGTGTTTAGCTCCTAAGTCAGCAGCTTTTCTTTTTAGATCTAATAATTCAGCTTCAGTGAATATTATATTATCTTCCAATAACTTATGGAAGTTTGTAGCTTCATCCCTAGTCAACCCAAGCTTCTCTCCATTGGCTTTCTTTTGAGCAGCTAGTTCATTACCTTTTGCAGATATTCCACCATAGGTAGCCATAACTGTAGCAACTCTATCATGAGCATCTGTAATAGTTAAACTGGTGCTTCCAGTAGTCCACTTTTTAGTACTAACTGCAGGAGTAGCTGTAACTTTAGGTCCATCATTAACAGTTTCATTAGAAGGAACAGCTGAGTGTTTAAGATACTTAGCTTCCAATCTAGTTACAGTTGCTTTAGTGGTTTTATATCCAGTATCTGCTGGATCCATCTTAGCAAGTTTTCTTTGAGCTTTAAATAATTCAGTGTACTTACTATCTAAAGTAACAACATCAGCGGCCCAAACTTTCTTAGTATCACCTTTGTAGTTCTTCATGAAGTAATAACCATTCTTCACAGTTTTGGTAATAGTACCTTTCCCGTGTTTCTTAGAATAAACTTGAGCTCCTCTTTTGAAAGTATGGTTCTCTAATTGAATTTCTTTTTCACTCATGCTTTGATTAGCCTTTGTGAATAAAGCTTGTTTGTTATTTTTAATATCTACAGTTAAGTTTGTAAGAAATGAATGAACCTTAGCGGCCATTACTGCATTCTCCCCTTTGAAACCAGCGGCCTCAGCATATTTTAAACTGTCTTGATATTCAGTTACCTCAACTTCTTTATTGATAAAGTCTTTAAATTCTTTATTGACTTTAGGCATGTTAGCTAACCCAAGATCTCCAAGGAATGCTAGTACATGAGATATAGCATCTCCAGCTTCTTCACCCATCAACTGACCAATACTGTCAGCATCTGTAGATTCGAAAGAAGTAAATGTATCTAGTTCTTCGATAGTTGATTTCTTAAATGCTTCGTCTGCAGGTTTAGTTATAGCTTCGATAGAACCTCTGTCATGCTTAGTGAAATGTTTGTCTGCTACTGCAGCTCCTTCAACAGCTATATCCATACCATCTACTTTAATAGTGGCTGAGGATCCAGCAAAAGGTCTTCTGATATTTAAATCAGTAGATAATCCGGATTCATTTAATATATACTCCGCATTAGTTTTGTTTGTAGCAGCATCTCCCGAATCTAGGAATCTGTCATAACTTATTTTATCAAATCGATCTCCTAATGCTAATGTAAATTCAGTAGCAGATTCAGATAGGTTTGTATAGTTTACTTTAGTAGTTCCAGTTCCTTCTTGAATTTGTGGAGTGAACTTTCCATTTTCATCTACATACAATCCAATCTTAAACATGTTAGGATTAACAATTCTAGTTCCGGATTCTGTAGCTTGATAAATGTTTTCACCAGACTGAGTAGTTCCTATAGAGTTCCACTTACGTCCGTCCTTTTTAATTGTTTGATAAATGGTTTCCTCCATCTTCTTAGAGAAATCTCTCCAATGCTCATCAAGCTTAGCTATCTTTTGATTTCTAAATTCTTGAGCTTGTTCATGACTAGATTTATTTGATACAGCTATTGTAGCTCTGAGGTTTGTATCGAACTCAGATTCAGACATACCTTCTAACATATCCTCTGTGATGAATTCTTCTGTTACCTGGGCAACCTCTTTAACTATATCATCAGCTCTAGTTCCTTCTCCTGACATACTATCAAGCTCAGCTAGCTTCTTACCTCTAGTTGCTATAGGAATAATATGACCACCTGGCCCTATGATTAACATGTAAGTATCTCCAGGACTTTTCATAGAACTATATGGAATGCTCAATGAATGTTTAACGCCATCTGCATCTGTATGCTCTATTCTGTTATCTGTAATGATAGTACCATCTTCTGCCATCGTTACAGGTTCTTTCTGAGCATACTCTCCTGGGTTGATAGCAAAGTGAACCTTACCGTTAACTAGATACTTAGAATCCATTTTAGATAGTTCAGCTATACTACTTTGTACAAAAGTACCATCTTCATTTCTAAGTTTAACCAGATTGTTAGAACTACTGTAGTGACCTATAACAGATCCCGCAACTTCACCTTTAAGTAAAGCTTGTGCTATCACTTGATGATTTAAGTTAGAGTGTCTATCTAATCTTGTAAGTTTACTATCTCCTCTATAAACATCAACAAATGTTTGTCCATTAGGTTGCTTATTTAATTTAAAAGTAACTTCATAGGATTCACCTGGGAACAACGGATTGTTCAAAGACTTCAAGTCATACTCCGCAGCCATTTCTGTTTCAACAATTTGTTGACCCTCACCTGGTTGGTTAGCTTCTAACTCAAAATTATTTACACTTAAAGCAATACCATCTGCAGCTTTTTGTCTTCTAGCTTCCTGAGCTAACTCATTGTTTGGTTTAAAAGCTGAGTCAACATCTACGTAAGGGGCAAAAGGTGTGTTACCTTTATGATACCAAGATTTAGTTTTGCTATTATAATGAGCTTGTTTAACCTCTGGTCTGAAGAATGTATTATCTTCTGGAATAAATCTAATCCATCTATCCTCTTTACCTCCAGGTTTCTTACCTTCAGCTGTAACTTCATATACCAATGGCATAGCATAAGATGCTAGGTTAGCATTCTTAGCAGCGCCGGCTTGAGTATCTACTTTAAAATATCTACCATCATTAGATCTCAACATATCCCCCTTACTATAAAGTCTAGATACACCTTGTTGATCTCTAGATGTAAATGTGTTTCCCTCTCTAGGAGTGTTAACACCTTGCACCTCAGCATCCCAAGCTTTAGTTCTAACCGCCTTCTCTTCAGCAGTTTCTTTATTAGCTCTTGCTTTAACAACTGAGAAAGGAGTTAAGCCTGAGTTTTTCTTTTCAGTAGCTGCAGCTTTATCTTCAGCGTCAGCTTTTTTGATATTCTCTTTAGCATTATCATACTGATCCTTCTTCATCTTGAGGGCCTTCTCTTGAGCCTTATCACTTTTTAAATAAGAATACTTATCTAATAACTTCTGACCTAAGTTTGTATACTTAACATCAGATTTGATTGCATCTTTGTATCCGGTTATATCCTCAGCCTTCTCCATGAACTTGTCATAAGCTTTGTCCTGAGTCTTCTCGAGGTTTCTTTGAGCTACTGCTTCTTTAGTTGATAACCCTTCGAATCTATTCTTATCTCTCTTTACTTTTGTAAACCTACCTGTGTCAGTATCGAAGTTAACTTCAACACCTTCTAGTACAGCCATGGCTTGAACCTGTTGCGCAGAGGCTACAAGTTTCTGATTGTTCTCTACTCTCTTCGAGTTCAATGCATCTATCGCTAAATTTGTATAGATTAAATCTGACTTAGTTTCAAACTGACTATATGCATAGTTATAACTTTCAACCTTGTCCAACATCTCTAATGCTCTCTGTCCATTTTCTTTATAGTTAGCATCGTATCCCTCTGGAGTTTCTTTGTGCTTTAATTCATTTTCTATATCTCGTCTTAGGTAATCTATTGTTCCCCATTCATTTGACTTAACTACTTCACGAATCAATCCCATATCTTCTGCAAGAGCAGCTGCTTCAAAGTCACCAGCAATGATGGCTTCGTTTCTAGCTTTGTCGAACTCCATGAAAGCAGTCATATCACCTTTAACTAAATTCTCTACCATAGTAGCGTGATACTTCCGGGAGGCTTGTTGATTGTCAAACGTTTCTTTTTGTTGTTTGTGCTGTTCTCTCATCAAAGGCTTTTGGATAATAGCAAATTGGATAGGCCCACCTACTACACCTAGAGCACCTGCATGCATTGCTCGATTAGATAAAGCTAGTTGAGTCATTCTATCCCAATAACCAGAACCATACTTAGATGCTACGCCGGCTTCTAATGAAGTCTTGTAGATCTGTTCCATTTGAATCATCTCCTGGTAAACGTTTTCTCCGAATGCTGTAGGAGAACCTTTGATAACCATATCTTTTAACTGCGCCATTGCAGTAGGATCCTTTACCAATCCTTTTAGTCTACCACCTCTTTTAAATATACTACCAAATCGTAGGAAAGAAGTAGTGGCCAAAGCCATGTTCAATCCAACTACATTCTTTGCATTTTCATTTGCTATCTTCTGAGCATCTAATTCAGATATCTCACCTGAATCAATCTTACCTCTAATGGCATCCATTGATTGAGTGTATGTATCTGTAGCCATTAACTGACCCATATAGAAGTTAGACATAGCTGAAGATGCTAGAGGACCTGTAAACGCTCTTGTTGATCCTACAGCACCTTGCATAGCCTTAGCTGCTTTGACCCCAGTTAAACCTCGAGCTGCAACATTACCCATGACCTTATCAGTCATAGCCGCTAATTTACCAAATTGTTTTAAAGCACCTAGCTTAGAAACAACGGAAGCTGCCCCTAATCCTGATACACCGAATCCTACGGCGGACGAGATAGCTCCCTCTAATGAACTCCACTTGAATATCTGAGATAGGATACTGTTCTCGTCAGTACCACTCTCGTAAATTTTAAACGTATCAGATTCTCTCAAACTATCTTGAGCATCTCTAAACATGTTAGACCACCAGTTACCTGACATATCTTCAGCATCACTGAACATCTTGGCAGTATTCTTTAGATCTGCTACATAACCTAACTGCTCACCTACGATAAGCCCACCCTGAATTAAACCTCCACCAATAGCTTTGATACCTTTGATAGCTTCATTTTGGTTTCTAGCTCGGGTTGCATTCTTATCTTCGAAAGAAGAAGCATACTTATCTAGCTTCTGATCTCTACTACCCTCTTGAACTGATTGATCAAAGAAGATATCTGCTTGCATTCCTTTAATAGCTTTCTGTTGTGCGGCTGCACTTGTAGGAACAGGTCTAGAACTTCCTGTTCTCTTTGCTGAATCAAACATGGCCTCAAAAGCCGAATCACTTGGAGACGGTTCCGGGTTAATCATCTTTAAATCTTTAGTAGCATCTTGATCTATGGCCATAGTAATATCTTTTATTGTTGAGTATAATCGGTAATATCATTACCAGTCGCATCAGGAGTTGCATGAAGTACATACATCAATTCTCCATTTTGATACAAAGCTACGCCTTTTCCTTGACTTGACGCTCTTGTTTCATAATTTCCAGGTTGAATAATCATACTTCCATCATTACCTATCAAACCCCTACTTAAATTTGCAGTGGATGATCCGGTTGGTGCATGCTTAGCAGTGTTGATTACACTCTTAACATATTCAGGACTACTAAGTGTTCTAACATCTGTAGGTTCTTGGAAGTACTCCTCACCATCTTTACCTAATATATGATAGGTTCCTTTAGGATATGCCCCACCTGATTTAACTACACCTAGAACTTGAGTTACTTTACCGTCCTCAGTTTCTCCTTGTAGGTCCTCAATGTCGACTGCATCAATAAGTTCACCTGCTGAATTGTACCAGGCACCGTGAGTAAGTATCTCACCTTTGTCACTAATGACTTTACCTCGTAAATGTTTAGGTACTACCTCTGTTTCTACGCTAGCTGTGTATGTTTTTTCTAAATGATCCTCTATCCAATCAATAGCATCAGAAGGATTCTTAGGCATATCAGTTTTTGTTTTAGCTTCTATCCATTTAATATCTAATTTACCTTGCTCAGATCCTCTCCAATCATTGAATTCTTTGAAAGTATCTCTTCCTGAAACACTTTGGACTATTGCTTTAAGGCTACTTGCACTACCTCCGGTATAAGAACTACCTCCTCTACTAGGCATAGTTACATTTGTAAGTATCTGACCTACACCTGATCCTTCTCCACCACCTTCTTTTTTAGTAAGAACTTGATGATACTTCTTATTAGCTATAACATTACCTAATGTACTATTATAATATTCACCGAATGTTCCTTGAGATCCTAAAGCTTCCCAGTTCTCTTGCATTGCTTTAAGAATACCTGGGTCAGATTTGACTGCTCCTGTGAGTGCTGTCTGTGCATCCTCAGAACTTAAATACTTTTGTCCTGATTCATCATACTTAGCATTGATTTCATCTACTACATCGCTTAATTTCTTTTGAACATCTGTAATATTACTTGGCATATACCCTCTATACGTACTCCATTGTTGGTTATCCCCCAATGTAGTTTTAAAGTTTTGCATTGCACTGAGCCCTTTATTGTATCCAGCCTCACTAATCTTACCTGCTTGATACAACTTATCTAAGTTTTCTCTGTCTTTAACAGCACCTTTGAAGTTCCTATCGATAGCTCCTAGTTCACCATAAGCTTTTTCTTGCTTAATATCCCTAGTCATTCTATCTATACCTCCTCTGATTCTAGAGTAATCTCCATCAGCAGCTTCTATCATATCATCTAGCTTAGTATCCCACTCGGATATAAGGGCCTGTTGTCTTTCTACATCACCAGCCACAGCTCTAGTACTAAGGAACTCGTCTCTCTGAGCTTCCACTTGAGCTTTGTTTTGTTCATACTGAGCTTGTCTCCTATCTAAAGATTGAGATATATACTGTAATGGTAATGCAGCAAAGGTACTTTGCGGGTTAGCTGCTACTGGTTTGTCAAATAATGATGCCATATCTTATATTGTTTTATCCTAAATCGTCAGTATCAAACGGACGGTTAGATTTAATGTACTTTAATATCATGTTTTGGTTAGCTTCCATCTGAGAATCTTTACGTCTAACCGCTCCGATGTTAGCTATATCTTGCATTCCTTGAGCCATGAAAGAATCAGTAGCAGATTGAGATTGCATATCCATAATATCTGCTTTGTTCTCCATCTGTGTATTGATCTGATCTGCTTGATTGATAGCAGCTACGTTACCTGCAGCAACTTGATCAGCTCTAGAAGCTTCTCTTGTATTAACCTGTGCGTTTCTATCTATCTTATTAGCCCATGCTTGTTCTAAGTTACTTCTATAATTTCCCTGAGAACCTCCAGATAGGTTTCTAGCACTGGCCATTGATTGTCTAAATGCTTTATCTATTTCGTTTCTATCTGCTTGACCTCTATCTTGAAAGGATCTCATCATAGGATTAACATAATTTCTATTAACCTTCTCTGCTTTTTCTGATCCTTTAGCTAAATTGTAAATAGCTGGTGCATATGCTGCAAGGCTTTCGAATGCTCCCCCTAACATACTAGCTCCAGATTTAATTGACTCAGTTGTCTTTCCTATTTGTGCATTAACTACTGCCTGTTCTCCAGTAGAGGTTGTAGCGCCTGCTGGCAATTCAGCACCCGAACCTGTAGTTGGTTCATATCCTGCAATAGTTCCTGCTTTTTTAATGTGAGGAATAACTGACTGTTCTTCATGAGCCGTACGCTCTGGAATAGAGTTTATTCCTAATGCATCCGCAGCATCTCCGGTACTCATACCTGAAGGGATTTCCCAACTATTTTGTGGATTAGTTGGAGCTGGTGTTTCTTCCGCATCTGGAAAAGCTTCATCAAAGGATTTATCTATATTACCCTTCCTCATCTCTCCTTCATAAATATCCGCAATAATATTTGTAGGAACACTTGCAGCATTTATACCCATAGGGCCCCCTGCCAGTATATCCTTCAGAATCTTTAATTTAGTACCGTCATTAACTATATACTTTTTAATAGTGTCACTTAATATACGTCTATTCTCAGACGTTCTAGCTTTATCTGCAGCTAGTCCGTCCTTCTGACTTCTTCTCATTCTACCTAATAAATCTTGGTTGAGTCCATCTTCGTCATAAGGTGTTGAGGCTACCTTTTGCATTCCTTTGATTCTAGCTTTATTTGAATTACCTCCAGCTTCATTAATCTCTGCTAGTATGCTTTTAGATTCTGGACCTTCAGCTTGTTGAATCTCCTCTTCAGAGTACCCAGCTTTTTGCATTGCTTTGATTCTTTCTTTATTGGAATTACCTCCAGCTTCAAAAATACCTTTTACTACATCTTTGGCTTGCTTGACAAATCCTTTTACATCCTGTTTAGTTACCAGAGGTTTATCTTTTTTAATTTGGGCTAACTCTGATTTAGCCTCTGTTAACTTTTCCGGTGTAAAGTTTGCTATAAGATTTAACCTTTTCTGTAAATGCTCTTTACTTTGGTCCGTAGGTCCTTCAAAACCTTTCATAAAATAATCAGCAGCTCCTGCAATAGAGTCCATCTTTTTTAACTTATCTATTTTGAACCTCTTTCCAGTAGCCATGTTTTCCTTTACATTATATATTTCATGCAAGAGGTAATCTAGCTGATGGTCGACGTTTAAAACATCTTTATTATTCTCTTTCATCCAAGAATCATACATGTCTCTTCGATTAGTCCATGGGTTATTAGTCCACATAGCAATACCGCCTCCTTTTGTACCATATATATTCTCTTTATACTCCTCCCAAGCTGTAAAGTTATCTGTCTCCCAAGCTAAATTAGCTATAACTCCAAGAGCAGATTGCTCGCTGAATCCTTCCTTTCTTAATCTACTATAAATTTTATCTTCAATCCCATCTTTAGCTGGGCCTGCTGACCCTGTTTTAATCCCTTTGGTTCCTTCTGCATACTGTTTAGAGTATTGTCTAAAAGGTTCGGATCCTTTTGAATCTTTATACATAATTGTTCTATCTTTATTTTCAGGCAGTTCTGCTATCTTTTTGAGATAGTTCTTTGTGTCTGCTGCATTATATGTACGATTACCTGATGGTGTAATATATCCATCCTGTGTTTTATACATACCTCCGCCTTTAGTAGCAAACCCTTCTGCATCCGCATAGGAATCCCCGTACTTACCTAAGTATGCATTATTTGGATCATACTCATATTTCTTTTTAAGTAGTCTATTCATAACATCTGAACCACCATCTTGTGCCAGCATGTTACCACTTAACCCTCCTTGTGCATTAATATCATCTACATCCTTTTGACCGTATTTCTTTTTGATAGGATCGGTATTATCGAAACCTAATTCAGCCCGTCCAGTAGGAACATCTGTAGGGAGCTGCTGTCTAGCTGATTCAATAGCTGACCATCTTTTATTGTTAACGAGATTAGTGATCCGTCTCCTATCCTTCCCAGGAAATATAATGTCCCCTTCTTCTGCAACAAATTGCTCGCCTCCCATTTCGTGAGGTTTACCTCCTTTAAAGTCTGCAACTTTTCTAAATGTTTTACCAACTTTACGTAATACGATTTCATCTCTTTCTACTTCTATTTGTTTAGTGTTTCCTTTCACATCTAATCCATTTTCAGCCATTTGTTGTTGTTGAGCAAATGCAGCTTCAGGGCGAATAGTAGATACCTGGTTCTCTAACATGAACTGCTGATATCTTGAGTCCTGATCTAACATATCTGGTTGCGCATTTTGATCTAGTATACTTGCAATACCTCCGCCAATACCTCCTGCAACACCTCCTATAAGTTGACCCCAAGGTCCAAACATTCCTCCAGCCTTCGCTCCAGCTGCAGCTCCACCCATAACATTACCAGCTGCGTCTACTTCATGCGTAATATTACCTCTACGATCCATTCTTTCTCCTAGAGGTGTTTTAACATCATCAATCATTTTAGTAGCTTGACCAACCACACCCATAACATTATCAGCTATACCACCAATACCTCCTTCTTGACCTTCTATGAATCCTTTAGTCTTGTCTGTGAAATCTGCAAATTTACCCATTATCTTATATTTTCTTTGACCCCTAACTTAGCACTATGTAAGTATAATGGGCCATCTGTGTTATTTGTTGTTAATTTTAATTCTATAAAGTTACCTCTCATCTTAGGCAACCATAGAGCTGGTGTTACATCACTGTATCTTTGTTTATGGTTACTAACGTCAAAGATACTAATATTTGGATCAATAACAATATCTCTAGGCATATCAATTCTAAAAGAATCAGATACCTTATTTGATAGTTCTTCCAGAATACCAGCCTGTTGGAAAGCTGATGTTTTAGTTGTAAGCTTTATTTTACCTGAATATCTTTCATCATTCCAAACTTCCAACTGATCAAATGTATCAAAAGGTAAGTTGGTTCCAGCCTCAGTAGTCTTTCTTGTAATTAGTTCTATATTACTGAATATTTTAGAAATATCATTTTTCTGATTAGCCACTAATGTTATGCTAGAAGGGTGTAAGTTTCCATAGAACATACCTGTAGGTCCATTACTATGTAAGTGAGTTCCTACTATACCTTCTAAAGCAGACTGAACATTTGAATACATTAGAGGTCCGTGGGTGAAAAACCATCTAGGTTTATATGTATGTCTACTTATAAAGGTTTTATCTGGTAACTTATAAGTATACATATCATCCCCTAATCTAATGTAAGCTCGCTCTCTCAAAGGTTCTGATCCTATTTTAATCACAGAATCATCTAAACTTTGTATATCTACTCGAGCCATATCATCTAAATCAGAAGAGATATGTTCCAAACCTTCCCGCAGCATAAACAACTTACCTTGCCTTTTATCTAAAATAACCCTACCGAATACTGTATTAATAGCGTGAGTCCAGTGAGACGTTCCACCATATCCTCCATCAACTGTAGCTAAAGGCTCCGCCGGTCTATTAAATGCACCACCTGTACCAAGAACTATCTCTCCTGCTGAGGTTGTTTGGGTAGCTAATGTATTATAGAATAACCTCCATTGTACCTGTGCAGTAGAGGCAAACAACTCTTGATTAACATATAGATCAGTCAGTTCTCCGTATTGTAATGGTAAATCATAATAGTTATTAGGTAAGAAGATCTGATACCCATCATTCTTTTCTCCCTGTACAGATCCAACTGAATAAGCTATTCTGTTAACTAATGATTGTTTACGTTCAACATCCTCCGGTGGAGTTATAGCATAGGGTTTAATTGTAGGTTGTGCTGAATATTGATTGTTATATTGCCTTGCATAACCTGGTCTAGTCCACCCCGGAGCCTTCATACTTAGTATACCTAGAGGACTAGACGTACTAGCTAATTGTTTATAAGCTGGGAAAAATGGAACTGATCCACTAACTGAATCAATGTTATCTTCATTGAAAGATGTAGGTTGAATATAATGTCTATAATCATAGTTATTACTAGATTCTATAAACATATTAACAACACCACTAGCAGAAGAAGGATATACGTTTTCTACAAAAGAAACATTACCTCCATCAGGTGGCCAAGAATGATTAGATTCATCATTAATAGTTAATCCATATTTAGAAATAAAGGTATCCCCATTATAAAATTCTACATCTCCAGTGAACCCTTGCCATTCCTGGTAATGTGTAAACATAGATACCATTTGATCTAACGCTCCATATTGTTTGGTGTCTTGTCTAGATAAAGTATGTAACACAAAATCAACCTTAGAAGATAAAGGTAAACTAGGTTTCATATATATTTTTGTATCCCCACTATCATCCCTAGCAGCATAGCAATATGAATTATAATAATGCTGATGATCTCTGTGGTATTGTATATTGACATCATTAACAGTACCCATCCAAACGAATCCATCTGAGCTGGCCATCTTAAGAGATTTAGATCCTTTAAGGATAGTTGTTTCTCTCTGACCTCCTTGTTCAAAATCAGCTAAAGGAACACCAAAAGGAGTTACTTCAACTTTCAATCCATCAAGTTCTGTTTTAGTTTGGTTAATGTATTGTGTATTAGCACCCTCAACATTCTTGAAGAATACTCTCGGCATACCAAAGTTGTTCTGATCATACTTAGCATCTACTAAAATAGTATTGTGAACATTAGCTATATATGGATCTGCAGAGTATATAGAGTGTTGATGTATATGACTTGCATCTCCAGGTTCATATAAGTTATGGATAAGGTCTGGACCAATAAAATTAAAGTCGGACATATCAGGGGTACCTGAAGGTTCATTGGTATAATAAGCTGTACTGTCCCTTATTGATGTATGCCATGTAACATAACCATCTCCAAGCATTGAACATCTTGCATGCGTGTTATCCTTCAGAAACTTAACGTTTGTATGAGGTCTAACTATACCTTGAGCTAACTGTGTTTCATTTCCTTTTCTATTTACTCTACCTATAATGAATCCAGCTATCTGAGTAGCATATTGAGTCTCGGATGCATGTAGTGCTATATCTTCAAATTTAACCCCAAGAACTCTTAGTTTACAATTACTAGTAGTAACATTTCCGGATATTATAGGTTCCTCTACAGCTGTTGGAAACTTATGTAGTCTCAAACCTAATCCTTGTAATCCAGCGTATCTATCATCCGGATACTTCTCTTCTGAGATGTATGTTCCTAAGTTTCCTCCGGTAGCTGATGTGTTGGATGAGTGAGGGGCAGGAATATGGACGGTAGGCCCATGAACGCCAGAAGTAAATACAGGAGTAAAAGTAAAACTATATACTTCATCCCTTCGATAACCTTTGTATAATTCACAAGTAACGGGGTTTTTATAACCTTGATCCATAGAACTGGATGAGGTTTCTATTAAACTATAATTTTCTATATCATCAAAATTCTCAGCAGTACAAGATATATTTTCAGCATATGGTATTTCTTTTATAGTATATTTAGCTGTAATACCTTGGGCTACCCTATTCCAATCTATATCAGGTAGTTCTTGTTCAGCCGGGGATCCTAAAAGTAAGGTTCCGTCTTTTTGAGCTACAAACTCACCTGTAGAGTATTGGATACCTGAAGCTACAAAATCTCCGGTAGTTATATTTTCTGAATCATCTGGGGCACCTCTATAAGTATAGTTAAGAGAGGATGCTCCATTGGTTGTTATTCTATTAGTAACTGTAAAAACAGGGGTATTAGAATCCCCAACATATGTAAGTATACCTAACTGAACATACTTAAAGGATGTATCGATATTAGATATTTGTACTTCAACTGATTTTGAGGTTTGTGTTTGAGGAGGATTACCTACTACGTCTTGTCTAGCTGATTGTAAACTACTTTGTACTACAGGTATTGGATTAGTATTTATACCAAAAGAAGTAGCTGCACCTGAGTCGGTAAGCAATCTAGCGGCTAATTGATAAACTCCTGTGGTTAGTTGTCCTGTAGTTCTTTCACCTACATAGGTTACTTTAGGTAAATCATACTCTAAAAATAGAGAGGTTATCTTATCAAAGTCCGTATCTCCTGCAGGCATCTCTACATCAAGATTGATTCTACGGGCACCTGTAGAGTTAGCAAAATAGATTACCCTTTCTCCTGCCCAGTTCTTTCTCCCCTCTACCTGGGTAGGTCCATTAATTTGTAAAACATTAGTGCCTAATCTGTGAACTAACGCAGACCAAGTACCTTCCCTGGTTAGGGATCCTATCACACTTTTACCAGAAGCTTCTCCAAGTATAATGGTTTCGTCCCCAATAACACATGTTCCCCAAATTTTTATGTTCGAAGGAACTGATGTAAGGCTTGTACCCTCTTCAGATCGTCTACTTGCTCCACTAGTTCTAATATTTTCTGCATCAGAGTAATACCCAGGTGGGGTATTTATAGGTCTAGCATGCGTATATATACCTTTTGAAAAATCTAATTTCATCTTATATCTTGTCTTTTACCATCTCTGTTGATGGAGTTGCGTTTACCTACGCCTGTATAATTCAAACTATGTTGATCCTTGCTTGGATTAAGTCTTCTGAAATCTCTAGCAGTGCCGGCCCAACTATTAAGGGAAGGTGAATTTAAATCAGCTCTAGCGGACCCACAATACCAGTTCCACTTTTTATCTGCTAATTGATAATTGATAGTTTTTATTTCCCCCTGTAGAACTAAGTTACACACTATATACCACATTATAGCTTTTCTAACAACTTCATTATCCGGAACTAGTGGATATCCTCTAACATCTACCGGCATTTTAGTGTAAACTATCTGAACCATTGTACCGTCTACATCATCTACTTGAATAAAACTTCCTGATTTCTTCCAAGGTTTACTAGGTTCATCTACATATTTTATAGCAATACAGTCAATAGGAATCTTAGCTGCGAAGTTATTTACTTCAACATCTAAAATAGCTTCCTCATAAACAGATGATGCTCCAATAAATCGTAAAGCCTCTGCTACATCTTCTACCCAATCCTCTATGTCATATTGCCATTCTCGTAATTTGAATGTACGTATTACCATGTCAAGTACAACTTCTATATTATCGTAGTTCATATTTTTAATAGTTTAGTTCTAATAGCGTTTTTAGCACCAGTGTTATGTTTTCCGGACACTTTTAAAAAGGTTCTATGCCCACCTATTTTTGACATCACTTTGAACAGTTCAGCTTTTAAGTTCCTGGAAGCCTGGAATACCCAACCTTTTGAGTTGAATCTAGTCCCATGTGAGTTCCAGTATAGTCTAGCTGCATAAAAGCCCGAATGACTATTAGACCTTAGAACTCTCTTCTGCTGTCTTTTAGACTCCGGGTAATCTACTACTGCTTTACACTCATTCTTTCGAATGCCTATTTTGGCCAATCTTTCTTGGAGTTGTACGTCTCGGCCTTCCATTAAATACCTTACAACTACATCTCCCCAGGTATCTAGTATTAGTTTATGCGTTTTATAATCTACTGGATCATCTACTCTGCTTTTATAGTGCTTGTAAACATCCTTCAGTAGATACTGATTTCTGTCATACTTTGGCATTATTTTTTACGTTTCCTAGCTGCTTTTTCATCAGCTTCTTCTTTTGCTTTATTAACTGCACCAACAGCGTTATCACCCCATCCAAGATCACCAGACATTGCTATTTGATATACTGTCTTAGCATCTTTTACAGATAAAGGGTAATCCCAATTAAAAGGATCCAATACTTTATATTCCCCTTTTAATTTAATAATTTCAACTGGATTATCAAATATACCCCTCACCCTAACCTTAGAAGAACTCTCAATAGGTATATTGATGATATATATTTTACCCTCTAAGTAAAACCATTTTGGTGATAGTGATGTATATTTTCTACTAAGTGCTGTTCTTATCTGTGAGAAAGATATCCTGGTGAAACTCTCTACTCCATCTTGAGTTCCTACGGTAAAGATACCGGCCCCATTATTATAATTAATTACAGGAGGTATGGACACTACCATCACCTCAGTTTCCCCCACATCCCCGTATATGCGTGAGTCGGCTATTACCGGTTTAACATCAATATGTTGGGACATCAACTCTACATTAATGCGATTATCCATTTTTTGTGCAGCAAGAATTGCTCTAGCTTCATCTAACATAAATAACACATGCTGGTCTGTAGCCTCTGTAATTTGGCTTTTTACAGACGTAAAGTTAGTACGTAGGTTATAAATAAATTCTTTTGCTTTCATAACTGTAAAGGTATAAAAAAAGCCTGACATATAGCCAGGCTTCTTTAATTATTATATTATTGTCCTTCTTAACTAGAAGGAGGAATAACCACAGGGCTAATTCCAGCAGTAGCTAAATTAGTATTGATAGCAGCAATAGTTCCAACTTTAGCAGCAATAATAACTCCAATTGGATTACTTCTTACTCCTTGCATTTCACCTGCAACTAAGTCCTGAGCACTGATAACACCTACATCATAAGTAGATCCGGCATCTGCACTTGATTGGAATTTCTTAGTATCATTCCACATTCTTCGGTCAGAAAAACCTCTTCGCCCTTGAGCTTGTTCTTCCATCCATGCAATCTTAGCAGGAGATCCTTGACCAAGACGTAACGCTACTGTAGTTGCTACAGCATATGTACCTGACTTTTCACCTGTTGGTGCATTAACTTCAAAATTAACTGATTCAGGTCTGTCGATGCTATTATAAGAACTTTCAGATGTAAGGACAATTCCTTCGAAAGTTACAACAGCTGCTGCGCTTGTTACGGCTACAAACTTAAATTCTTGAAGATTAAAGGCTGCAGCAATCTTTGCGGCAAATGTAGTAGTAGTTTCCCCAGATAAAGCACAAGTAACAGATACTGCAGTTTGCTTAATTTGATTAGGAATAATACTATGGTTATCATGGTAAATAGCTTTAAACACTACAGTCTCACCAGCAGTAGGAACAGCACTTACTGTCAAAGTTTGCTTTTTCTTTTGAGCCGCTTGATAAGCGTTAGTGTTATAAGATTCGATTCCAGATTTTGCAATAACAGCAGAGAGAACAGGTTCTCCTAATACAGCTGTACCTAATGCAAACTGAATGTTCTTTGAACCAGCTACAAGGCCATCGCCTGTATCTGCATCTAGAACGATAATTTGCCCTTCCGTTAAATCTTCGGGTTGGACGTCATCTGTTGTATTAGCGTTAGCTAATCCGCTACCAACTAATACTTTTGATACATAATTTCTCATGTTTTTAAATTTTAATTATTAATAAATCACATTTTAGATACAGTCGGTTGGGTTTCTAATCTCCTACTGTCTAAGTTTTCTAGCAACAAAGTTACTGTTTTATTTTCTAACTCCGTCATAAAAGGATAGCTTAATGTACTTTCAGATAGTATTATATCTGGAAATTTAAGATAAGTACTTGCATACTTAGTTACATTAAAGGTATCATCTACATCGAACTTTACCTTACCATCCTCAATTCTATAATCAGGACGATCAGGGTAAGATTTTGTCATTGGGTTGTCTTCCTTATCTGCTTTGTTTGTGCGGCTTTTGTCGTCAGCTGGTCTCCAAGCTTCTTCATCACCTGCAACAACATAGGCATCTATATCTCTATACTTGAGAACAGTTGAAGGATAAGTAAATTCATTGTTCGTTATATCAGCTTCTGGTTCTGTTACAATTAAAGTATTTAGATAACCTCCTATAACCTTTTCATCGATAAGGGCGGAATATCTACCCTTATCGAATTCAAGGACTAAAGTTTTAAGTGCCTCGTTCGCGAATAATAAAACCTCCTCTGGTCTAATATCCTCATAAGCTGAGGTATCTAACCTGTTCAGCTTGGCTTTTATATATGTAATAAACTCAGCTCCTGTCATACTTTTTATTTATAATCAGACTCTAAGGATTCTTTTAATAAATCCAAATCACCTGAAAGTTTAGCTTTCAATATTTTTTCAAGCTTTTTGTTATTAGCTACAGACTTTGCTGCCTCTTCAACATCAATACCTATGATCACCTCTCCGTGATGTATAGCTCCATCTTTAATGGTTAGGATTCCTTTATCCAGAACCTTTGTGATTAAAGATTTATAGACTAAGTTACTATCCTCAACTAATTCTAGGAATGCTGCTGGATCCTCTTCTGCAATCTCATCTAACTTATTATCGATAGAAGCAGGTGATGTAGCATCTGCATTATATCCTTTAATAGATAGAATATTAATTTTAGTTTCTAGATCTAATTCCATAGATACTTTATAAGCTTCTTTCAATGAACGTCTTGCTTTAACTTTAATTGCTGCTTCTTGTTCTTCTGAGAACAATACATATTCAGCTTTGGAGTTAGTCTCTATCTCTTTAAGGCTGTTTGCCACTATTGATTGAGCATACAAGAATAAATATATTAACAAGTCCTGTGGATCTTGTAAATCTAAGGTACGTGTATCAGAGTCTACTCTAACATTGAAAGTTAACCAGAAAACAGACTTAGGTTTTAATGAACCTTCGGTCATATCTAGTTCTCTTTCCATCTCCTTACGAGTACCTATTATGTTTTGTATTTTACCTTTAGCATCCCTATACTGTCTATCTTCAGTTAATCCTGTAGCTGGGAGTCCAGATTTAGATAATCCGGGGCCTATCATAGTGTAAGCCTCATTATACTTTTTCATCTTGATCAAAGCATCAGAAAAAATCTGCTTGAACTGTACTGGTTTAGTCCTATCAACATCTTTTAGAGATTGAATAGGTGTGTTAAATGTTTGTTCCATTTTTAATTGTTTTTTGGTTGTAATTAAATTTTTCCTTTGGTTAAGTGAAGGCCCAATTAAGGACCTCCACAACAACAACCAAAAGACAAGGGAAACGTGTCCCCTTGGACATTAGTTTAATCTCATGATGATTTCACCACAAGAAGTAGGATCTTGGATTTGAATACCAACTTCTGCAAGCATATGTACTTCATATCCATCAACACCATTAGAACGTAAAACGTTCAATGAGTTTGCAACTTCACCGAAAGGAGTAGTAGAACCTGCAACATACCACATGGCGTTTTCAGAGTTTTTCTTCGCTACCTTTCTAATATTAGCTTTACCTTTAACAGTACCGAAATTCAAAATAGTCATTCTGTATGACTCAAGAGGTTTCTTAGATACTGGATGTAAAGTTCTATTTCTCACCTTATCATCATAAGGAGAAAATTCTTTTACTGTAAGAGAAATACCATTAAGGAATTCTACTTTTTTGAAATGTCCTGTTAAAGTCAAGTTACTACCTGAACCGGTAATAAAAGTACCTGAATTTGTAACAGTAATTCCCATATCACTTTGTTTCTTAAGGACAGCCTTATTAAACTCTCTGATACCCATCTTACCTGTAAGGGCTACAAAATTGTAATCTCCACCCCAACGGTCTGCATTATATGATAAATCTAACAAGTATTCATCCAATACATCATAAGTGTATTCAGCTAAGTATAACTTATTAGCAGGAGAAATTTGTTGTCTGATACCAGCACCATGATAAACAGGGCGCTTGTTTTTACCTTGTAATCTCACTTCACCTTTAGAATCTTTATTATAGATTGTATAGATAAATGATCTGTCAATTTCTTTGTACCATTGTGCAAGTGCAGTCCACTCAGCCAATTTAGTCCAAAGTTTTGTAGATTGCCCGTCTTCAGAGAAAAGCTCAATAACCATAACGTCAGTAGCTGCAGATCTTGATACTGCATAATGCTTACGTAAAGTAGTTAATTGATTTTTCAAAGTCATAGGAGCAACGAAATCAGTTCCACCACCTTTGTCAGAGAACTCCTCAACAGTAGAGAAATCTTTAGAGAAACGTGCACCGGCTGCTAATTGACTAGCTGCGATGAATTTTTTAGGATCTGGATCTGTAAGAACTGCAGTGTAGATATAGTCAATACCGTTAGAAACCATATTAGAAACTCTACATTGAGTACCGTCATCAGAAACTAAGTTATCTGAAATCTGGAAAATACCTTCTTCCATTTTAAAACGGAAAGGTTGGCCATTCAAACCAGCACTTGCTGGGTTAGCCAAAGCACCTGAAACAACAATAGCTCTTTCAGTTTGTCCGTGAAGATCCCAAGTATATTCTCGGTTGCTTACGAATCTAGTGTTACCGATACCGCCTGTCAACATTGACAGAACAGTTTCGTTTTGTGTCCCAAAGGCATACGCTAAAACAGAATCCATCTTTTCAGGCTCGGTTAGGTAGGCCTGGGAAAGGTGATCTGATTCAGTCATACCCGCAGGAAGTGCACGTAATTTGTGCAACTGTAATGGTGATACATCTGTTTGAAACATAATATTTAATTTAATTTAATGATTATCTTATTCATCGTCTCCTGCTCCAAAAATAGAGTGGAACTTAATTGGTCCTTTTCTAGCATCTGATTTAGTTTTTACACTTTGAGAAGCATTAGCTCCTTTAACACTTTTGCTAGTATATCTGGACATTTTCTTTTTATTCTTTTTAGAAACTTCACTAGTAACTGCTTTTGTGAAATCCTCCTTGTTGAAATCAAGGAAATCCATAAAGGCAATCCTATTGATTCTATCTGCATTAGATAGATTTTTCTGCATTTGAGTCTTCCCGGTTCTAGGATCTACTTTATAGATATAGTTCTTGAAAGCTTTCTTTCTTTTATCATCTAAAACAAAACCGGCGATTTCACTAGAATCATCGATTAGTTTTTCCATTTCTGCTCTTTCCGCTTTAGCTCTATCATTAGCCTCTTTATCAGCCTTAGCTTTATCTCTGGCTGCAGCTTCTTCTTGAGCTTTCTCTGTTTTTACAAGAACTCCAATACTTCTTCTAGCTTTGGCTTCTAACCTACCAGCTGAAGTAACTTCATCTACTTCATCTTGAGCTTCTTCAGCACTGTATCCTTGCAGTCTCAAATGGGCCATGAGTGCTCCTTGTTGTTGTGCTTCTGTTTCAAGAGTAGCATCTTTCCAACTGGTTGCATTGGTCGTTATTTTAAAAGAACTTGCATCCTCCCCACTCATTACATGAGCATAAAGCTCTTGTACAACAGGAGGAATTTTTTCTATTTCCTTCCTTAGTTTGTTTTGAACCGTTGTGGCTATAGCATCTGCTAACCCTTTGGCTCCTTCATCAAACTCTGCGTCTTCAGGGATATCTAACACCCCTTCGTCATCCAACATGGTAAACGCCTTATCCACATCGTCTTGTGTAAACTTGTATTCGTCTTCTTCATCTCCTTTAGAATCTTCCTCGTCATCACCCTTCTTCTCAGTGGTGTCAACTTTTGGATCTTCAACTGGATCATCCTCTTCTTTAGAATTACCTTTAGGATCGTCTTCTTCTGAATCCGGAGCCTTATCATCAACTTTATCAATAGGCTTTGGATCATCTTCGTCCTGTTTAGGTTCTTCTTTCTTTTCTTCTGGAGGATTTATAGGATCGGATTTCTTTCCAAAACTAATGTCTCCCCACATTTTACTGGCAAATTCACTCATGTCTATATACTTTTGTTGTTGCTACAAATATACTACAAAATTATGACTCATAACAAAAATTATTATGAAAAATATTTAAATAAATATAATGTCTTGATTCATAACTATTTACCCGCAGGTTTAGGTGTAGGTTTATTTGCAACTTGTTGTTTAATTTTTGTTTCTTTCTCCTTAATATCTAGCTCTCTGTTCTTTTCAGCAGCTCTATTTTCTTCTTTTTCCTTATCTAAAGCTAACCTTTCTTCTTTATCAGATACTTCAGATACAGCTCTCATTGAATCGATAGGAGAATCCCCCTGTGGTCCAGGGGCAGCTCCAATATCCATTTTCTTAAGAAGAATATCTTTCTCTATATTATCATCATTCATCTCTTTAGTAAGTGATCTATCAAGTTCTTTTTCTTTTCTGAGCTCCTCTCTCTGAGCAGCATTGTCTTCTTGTTGAGCTTTAGAGGCAGCTTGCTCTCTTTCAGCATTAGATTTCTCAGCAGCATCAAGGGCAGAAATAGTATAACTCATAGAATCATTGTTAATTACATTTGCAACATCTACAAGACTTGCTTTACCTTGCTGTACAGCCATGGTAAGTAATGCATCAACTTTTTCTTTTTTAACTCGATCCTCAAAGGAGTTAGTTACAAAGCAAGCCATTTGAGAAGCATTAAGCTTATCTCCATTGATCTTCAATGTTTCCACTTCCATTTCATCCAGAACTAATTCAAGTTCTCTACCATCAATATAGGCCAACTTGGCTAGTTCTAGAAGCTCTCCAAGAACTGCTTCCTTAACTAAATCATGGAAATAGTACCATGGTTTAGTTACGTTAGTAGATCTTGCGATTGATGTTTGGGCTCCTGTAGCTGTTTCACTAGCTTTGATATCCCCCATCCTCTGTGGGGATACCCCCATGATATCCTCAACTAATGCTTCGATCTTGTTGAGAACTTCCATATATTGACCTACCACTTGACTAAGTGACATATCAATATTTGTAAATTGGTTGAATTGAGATACAGAACTAGGATCTCCTTGGCGACCTTCTTCCTTTGAGTTGATCCAAGCAACCCCTACATTTTCGAAATAATACATCCAAGTATCTACATCCCATCCTTGAGATTTAGGTAACTGAGCCATATCCATTACGAACTTCTTACCTTTAGCTTTGGCAAGTTCTTGTTCTAATCTCCACCAAGTAATGATATACGTGTACTGGTGCGCTTTAACTAAATCTACCATTGAGGTAGAGATCGAGTTAACATTATTATATACATAACCAACATAAGGAAGATTCCCTGTTTGGTTAGATTTTCTTCTAATATTTACAAAGATGTCAGAACCTATTTGAGTACCCTCCCAAATTTCAGTAACCCAACTCCAAGATATCTGTGCCCCGGAAGCTTTAAGTTCATCTGTCATTTTGAAAGTATCATCAACCTCTACAGTTTCCATCTTCCCTGTTCTTGGGTCAGGATACGTGAGTGTTCCTATTTTCTGAAATGATCTCCAACATCCTTTCATAATGTATGCGTGAGTAGAAACTCCATTATGTCTAGAACTTCTTCTTTGTCCTCCATCATTGGAATAGGCAAAACCTTGCTCCATACCTCCCATCATATACGTGTTTCCCGCGTGACCTTCATCAATTTTCTTTACTTGAGCATCTGTTAATACATCTCCATACTCCTGAATACATTCACCAATTGGTAACCAATATTCTTCTTTGACCCAATTACCTTCATGAATGAAAGTTGTATTAGCGCCTTTATCATAATCTATCTGCAAAGGATTAACTACTCTTACTGTTGGGTGCCCTTGGGAAATCCCAGTATAATAAATTTCCTCAGAACTCACAAGAGCGTGAAACCAACCTTGGTTAAATTTCAATGCTAATTGATCATTACGTTTGAGATACTTTAATATTTTATTGTTTGTTTGTTCAGTTGGATCAACATAACTTGAATTGAATTTCTTCATCTCAGCCTGGATATCAGGCATAGAGTTACGTTGTTGTTGGAGTTGTTGCATTTGTTGTTGCATCTCCTGGTATTGTTGCTGATCTTTTAAAGTTGACATAACCTGTTGAAGTTCTGCCATTTGTTGTTCTAAAGCTGTAGCTTGCTCATCTAAATTTAATGTAACTTTAATAGAAGCTTTCATAAGCTCCTTAACCATCTCATTTCTCTTTTGTTTTTTGGCTGATACAGCATCTCCCGTAGCTGCGTATACAAAGAAGTTTAGTGGAGAATTCATCTCTTCACCTCTTAAGGTTTCTAATCTTGAACGTATAATATTATAGTTCTGCATTTTAGTAGGTGTCCCTCCATACTTCCCTATATCAATTCCCATAGGGTTTAGCACATAATCAAAATCGGACTCCTGAAATATTGAATTAACTAAATCATAATTTTCTTCTTTGTTTTCCCTAGAACTTCTTCCTTGGGTATCTACCGAATTAGACATCCCTTTTATAGCCATTAAACACCTAATACCCCATTTAGGAGTTTTCTTCGTAGAATGAATACGTTGGGGAGGCATTGAATTACTCTTGTGTTCGCCAGAGCCTAAACTTCCTGAATTGATTGATACGTCGTAAGCCATCGTTTAAAATATTGAATTATTATTTCGCATATTACCTGCAAAAAGTTTTCTTGTAAAAAAGGGATCCTGTTTAACAACCTCTTCTTTCTTTTCTGCTACTACTGACCTCATCTGTATTAATTGAATGATACCCAACATCAGAGCGATAACTCTATCAAAGTTACCCTCAACGTTGTAAGAAATCAGTTCTTTTAGCAAAGGTATGGATTTTATTGTATGTAATTGCAATTTTCCGTCACCAATTGGAGATAAAAGCCATTCTCTCAAATAAATTTCACACTCATCTTTTATTTGTGTACTCATATGTTGACCGTAAACCCTCGTCGCAGCTGTCTTAGATGTCTCATTTGCTTTGAGAACTCCTGGAGTATAGGCAAGTAATGCAAGTGAATGCATCTTTTTGAAGTGTTCTTTTATTTGTTGTTTTTCATTTTCATATAATATAGGAGCATTACCAAAGTAAGCTGCTAGTCTTCTGGTTTGTTCATAGAAATCTGAAGCTAGTTGAGGTCTTCCTGTATACTCGGCTACTATTCTATCGGCCCCACCGTTAAGGGGTGTACCTCTTTTTATTATAAATGTAGATCCTAATGATACCGAGTTTGGAGCTATATCAAAATCATACGGGTCATTACCTCCTACATACCACCCATATTGACTACCTTCTTCCGGATGCTCCCAAATAACTACAGCTCCTGTATTTTCATCGGAGGCTTTAACCGGATAATCTGTAGGTTTATATGTAGTAGAATCAAACTTAAATTTAGGGGATCCATCTGCATCCAGCACCATCCAACCATGCATACCTTTTATCTCAGGTTCATCTTGCATAGTAAGTAAGTGATCCATGTGTTCTTTCAGATCCACTGTAGGTAGGATACTGTTATTTGCTAACAAGAATACCTCACTATGCGTGGTAGGTCTCTGTACTATTTCATTTTCATATACATCTTTCTTCTTAGCATTTTTCTTCAATATAGCTCTTTTCTTTTCAATATAAGCTGTAGATTTTCTCCAATCAGTATTTCCTAGATCATCTTTAAACTGATTTAATGTCATCCAGGTTGGTACAAAGAATCCTATTTTGTTTTTATATCCCTCAAATTCATCATCAAATGCTAAGCAATCATAAGATTCCGGAGAATAAAAAACATCTTTTACCTGTTCTGTAGCACCACCTATCATATCCCCACCGGTACCTGTCATCCAGATACACCCGGATTTTACGGTACCGTCGGCTGCAGCTTCTTTCATTTGTCCTAGAACTGCAATAAGATTATTCATAAAACCAACCTCATCAATAAGTGAAAAAGAAGGTCTGGTACCATTGGCCGCCGTATGATTACTATTGAAAGATCTATGTTGTATTTTAGATTTAGTACCTACTTTAATCCAAGTACCTCCTATCTTTTTATCGTAACCAGCTATAATAGTACCACCGGATTTCCAATCACCATGATATTCTCTATGGAAAGGGGAAGGATATGTTGTTTTACCAATAGTCACTTTACCTGGTAAGTTCTCCAAGGCTAGCTTCATTTTGGCTATAACATCATTAGAATATTTTGTATCAATTGCACCAACTAAAGATTCCGAAGATAGTGGAACTTTTGCTGCTTTGTACTCGAGGTAATCCTCGTAGTTGTTGGCTCCATCAAATAAGAAGTTATGGTCTAACATAGCAGAACCCCAATAGGATTTACCTCCACCCCTGGATTCCATATCAGCTACATTTGACATCATATTGAAATACATAGGTTTACCTAAGTCTTCCGATTGGTATTCATACAGATACTCCCGAGCAGGTTTATATTTTTTGAAGGTCCCGTCTGCCCTAGTGATAGATGTTTTAACCAGTTTAGGTGCCCCATATTCCATGAGTAAACTTTCGAACTCTTCAGGATTTTTATTTGGATCTACCTCACCCAGTATTCTATGACAAGAATATTTATCATCATTCTCAAACCCCGAGAACCCTCTGGCTTCCTCATATACAAAGGATTTGATCCATTCTAAATCTCTGAGCATCGGTAACCCTTGTCTCTTTGACATGGTACGCGATCCTTTTTCTGTTAGAAGTATATGATGAAAATTAACGAAATAGTAAAGAGGGCCAGAGACGTGTTTGTGAACTCCGTCATGATTAACCCACAAACCCTCAATACATTTCCGTTTTTCTCTTTTCCACCAACGCTTATACTTGATACCTAGCGGGTTCATCACAGGTATCTTCGTAGCTAGTTTTACTAGGTGTGTTGGTATCTTGTTTTTATACAAGATCCACATGTCATCGTGGATAGGTGTAGCCATTAGAAATCAGCGTCTCCGTCTGCTAAACTTTCTTGAGCGCCACCTTTAGCAGTACCAGATCCTTCAGCCGCGCGTAATGCGTCTAGAGCTTTAGTTAATAAATTATCTATTTTATCTGTGTTAACAAACATCTTGTCCAATTGATCCGCTGTCCCTTTAACCAAGAACTTACGACCTTGCTCAGAAGTTTCATAATAGTCCATGGAATAATCTGTTTCCATCATGAACTTAGTTCTTTCTGCAAACTTCCTCTCCATATTACGTAACGAAATCCCAAGAGGAGTATCAATTGTTTCCTCGAAAGCTAACACTAGATCCCTTATGTGCCCGCCTGGTACAAATACCAGTTCAGCACTTTCTGGATCCTCGGCTAATTTACGAAGAAATTTTGAATCCTGAAAGAGGTCTTCTCCTACAACTTCCCATTTATCTAATTCCGGTTGAGCAAAAAATACACTCTTCCTATCATAGCACAAAGACAAAGCCCACATAAATAGTGAACTATTTTGTAATTGGCCTGCCTTTTTATTGTTCCTCCAGAAGTCGCCGAATTGTCGGTGAACTTTATAGTCAGGAAATTCCTCCCAAAAATTTAGCTTTTTATCATAGCTATCTACCGGATGTCGTTGAATGCTCATACAAATAATGTGTTACATAAACAGGCTGGATACCTAAGATATCCATACCTGTTTGAATTTTTACTACCACCATATTAAAGTAATTTATAAGCTATATTTAATAGAACTGCATAATCAGTAGCTATTAACATATGGTGATCCCACTTCATTTTTCTATTTCTATACTTACTGTATTCCTCTGGGATAGGGGAAACTGTTTTAATTTTCCCTACAATATTTTGGATAGCTTCAATTTCAATAAGCTTATCTCCATTCTTATCATGAAGTTTTACCTTATCAGCTAGAACCTTTTCAATCTTAGTCACCTCTTCATAATAAGCTCCTTTCATAGCTTCCATAACCACAGCTCTTTCTTGAAGATGTTCTTTGTTTACATGCTTTAGAGCTTCTTTTACCTTACCCTTCTGAGCTTCCCAAAGTTTCGCCGCATCATCAGAGTCCTTCACATCGGACAGGTCTGAAAGATTGAGAGACTTTAGGAAGGCTGCTTCACTATCTCTAGTGACCGGGTAAGCAGGGGATCCATAATTATTCCAATAATAAACCGCTGAATTTAAACAGTAGTGTAATTCCTTATCCCACTTCTCGTGGTCAACGAACTCTTTATTGAAAGTTTCTAGATCAAGTTCTTTCCCTTTGGTATCTACAATAATTGTTTCTTCTCCTTTTGATGGGTCAGGTCCTGTGAACAGTTTGGGTTTAATGCCGTTTTTCTCACTATCCCAAAACACCAGCCCATGTTGGTCATACATTCTTACAAAGTCTGCTGGTGATAATCCTGTAGGTAAACTTGTAATGTCAAATACTAATTTAGCTTCTTTACTCATAATTTAAAATTCTAGAGGATCATCCTCGTTTATAATTGATTGTTGTTTGTTATTCATAATGGTCTGTGATCTTTGGGCGTAAAGATTCTTCTTGATCGATGTCGGTATCCAATAACCCACTTTCCTCAGATACACTGTCTTCTGTGTTTTGTTCATCATTGTTGTACGCGCCAGGTTCAGTTGGCTCAATACTACTTGCTCTACTTGGTTCAGGGGTAGGTTCAACTTCTTCGACACTTCTCGGAGTATCTTGTCTTTGTTTTTCATACTCTTCTGTTGAGAACCTAAATATAAGTTCATTACATGGGACTAATCCCGGATCTAACATGTATCCAATATCTGTATTTTTAGCTAGGATACCTTTATCCAACAGGGCTGAGAACGTATTGTTCATATGGGCCTGTGATATTTTAAGCTCCTTAGCTATATCTTTTCTGTTTTTGGTAGAGAATAATAAGGTTGATGCGTAAGGTTCTCTTACCCCATCATTTACATACTGAGCGTATCTAGGGATTAAAGCACTTGCGACATCTAATTGATTTTCTGTTAGTCGTATCTTCGCGAGAAATATCCTCAAGTAAGTCTTGAGCAGTTCTCCTGATCCAGCTTGTATAGGGATCACGACTGTCTTGTTTTGTAGGATGTCCATATTTTATCTTTTGTTGTTCTGACAAAGGTAATAAAAATTATTATAATACGAAACAATTTTTGTTATTAAATACAAAAGCGCCCGCTAGGGCGCTCGCAATTTCAAGATATGTTGTTTTTCGTGCCCCATCTGGGACCGAAACTACAACGCTAGAACCTTAGATACAAACCCTCCTTTCTGGTCTTTACTGGTGAATACTCCAAGTTGGCCCGAATGGTATTGATCAACTGACTGCTTGGCTTCCTTTATAAGTTCTATGTGAACCTGTTTTGTGTCGCCTGGAAAGTGCTTACCCCATTTCTTTGTAAAAAGAACTTTGGGTACATATACCTTTTCAGGCTTTTCTTCTTCCTCTTTGTCCTCAATAGCACCCACCTCAGCGGTTGCATCTTTAACGTCCTTCTCAGTTAGCTTATCATCAACTAACTTCTTTTCTCCTTTTTTACTCATAATCTTCGTATTTATGTACTTTTATTTTAATTACTGTTCCATTGTAGTTTTGATCCACTTCGACTACTCCATCGAACATTGGGTAGTGGCATAATGTTGTTACTATTATATCATTCTTGGTCATGTACTTCGCGGTATTTCATTACAGTTGATTTACTAACCCCTAATGTAGCGCTCATATCTCGCACCGACATAGGTGGTAAAGCTAAGAATTTTTTATATTTATTCAAAGACTTTCCTGTAGTAAAATGCCTGTGTGAATTAGCCACGTCTAAAACATGCTCTGTTTCCTCCTTAATATGGACGTTTAATGTTTTGACAGATTTGATTTCTCTACCACTAGAGGCTGTTTCTTCCAGAACCTTAAATTTGGTGATCTTCAATTTAGGGTGACTTTTGTCAATTGCAGCTAAGGTTGCATTATGAATGATTTCCCCAAAGAGGTAACTGTTCCTCATACCTCGTACTTGCAGGCTCATGCTTTTTCTTTCTTTGGCCGGCAACAAACTACCACGTTGAAATAAGATAACCTGATCATACAGTAGTTCTGGGTCTGGTAAGTGTGGTATCATTTCATAAGCTACCGGGTATAAAGTTTCATATGTAATTCCTGCTGCTGGTAAGCACAAGTATCTCACTATAAAAGATACCAACTTACTAATACCAGCCTGGTCTATCCCTTCATTGAAAAACATAAAGTCCCTAAGAACCTCTGCTATGAATGGGTCTTTAATCCCTTTGATTTTACGCGCATAGTACACCTGCATATACGGGATCTTAATTGGTACCTGATCTAGTATTAATACTTTTTCTATTGTACCTGTAGGTGTAGTAACCTCTGCTGCTTCACCCCACGTAGCACCATCTACAATATCCTCGTAGAAAAATCCTGTGCGGAATTCACCTGGTTGATTAGCTCTTATTTGTCCTGCTGCTACTTTCATACTAGTTTACTTCTAGGTGATAATTTTGGCTCTGGATAATACCTAAGCTTTAACTGTATTGGTCTGCCGGGTTGTTCTTCTGCTATAGCATCTGCGTCATCTCTAGCCTTATCTAAAGTGAAGTCTCCTTCGAAGTGAATAGCTCTGTGCCACTTTCCTTTGTATTTGTAGCTTATTGTGTAACTTTCCATATTCTATGCGGGTTTAAAGGTGTACCATTTCAATCGGTAAAAGATATACAGTATAGTATCATTTACGCATTAGATTGGTACACTTGTTTATCATGAGGTAAAGATAACTATAAATCTCTAGTGTACCAAAATTTTTTATATTTTTTTGTACCCTTATCACAATAATATATCCGGGTTATTTTGAGCGGGGACCACATAGTAACACCACCCCCGTGTATCATATCGGCACACTAGGGTGGCTATAAATAAATTAATAATTTAAATAATAATAATCATGTCAGATTTAAAAGAAACAACAATGGTGTTCACGAAAGAACACAAAGCGTTCTTCGAAGGAACTAATAGTGAACAAGGAGGATTAAAGCTATGGGAAACAGTAGCAACTCTCGAAGGATTCCCTGCGGTCATCCGCGAGAATAAGAGTGGTAATGGATTTCATATCATGGTAGAAACACCTAACGGTATGCGCTTAGGTAGAACCATAAGCAATGAATTGTATGAAGAGATTACAGGCGGAGCTTACGCACCTGAAGACGACATTACTGTCGACTTAGCAAAACAGGAACCTGTTGGATTAGATCTTGACGAGGTCAAGGATGCCTACAAGGACAATGATAATGGTATCAAAGCCATTAGCAATTGGAAGCAAGCTGTCAAGAAAAGCGAAGGTCGCTTTAGGGTAACTAACGTTAATGAAGTATAACAATTAGGGTCTTCGGACCCTTTATTGTTTAGGCCAAACAGCCTAGTACGACAGGCCTAACTCATTAGTACGATAAGTGAGATGGAGGAAGGGTGACAGTCACCTCACCCACATATTAGGCATATTAGTGATAGTACGCTAGCACTAGTTTAGCCTCATTTATATTACATAAACAATACATGGTACACTTTGACCATACATAACAGAAGTACATTAATTAACACTAAGAGTAGGTGCGGAATACACCAACCAACTATCTAACTTGTCACATGATGACTTGGAATATACTACTTAGAGTGAATGATACCTTTACGGAGGTTATGGTTAATTAATATTTAATAACAGTAACAGAGTACATAATGTAATGCTTGTAATCCGGTAATGAACCGTAAGCCTAATTGACTAGCACGTAAGTTAGCATTACATTAATACAAGATAAGGTTTAATAGAGCTAGTCCGTCCGATGTTTTAGGTATACAGAGGCTAGCCTACCTTGTCTTATTAATATAACATTAAATCACACACAATGCAACACAAACAATCACACTTGAAACAATGGTTATATGATAACCTAAAAGTATCTGAAGAGTCTGTACAAATGATGAATAGACTACAAATGGACCTAGATATGGAAGATGAGCTTGATGCTCGTAATCATCCAGTAGAAACAACATTTTAAATCATACACAATGGAACAAGATAATATTAAAACCCACTTGGATAAGCTATTACATCAATACTTAGTTAATGAAGTAAAGCCTAAATATTGGAGAACTATAAAGTATAAAGGACATAAGGGCAATGGTAGTCCTTCAGTATTAGTATATTATTCTTACATTAGGCAAGTTAATGGTGTTAAAGAACTAATGCACGATCAAGCCATAGTATCAATATGGGATGCACTTGCATTTGTAAATGATACAGTAAGTGAAAATGCTTTAAGACACTAATCATGTTAGGACCAATAAGATCAACAGGAGGAGGCGAAGCAGCCATATTAGCATGTATCGTAGCATACATGTTTGGACCAATAGCATTAATACCAGTAGCAATATTAGCAGTAATATTCCTGGTATTGATGTACAAGAACAATAAATAACTACACAATGGAAACTACAATAATGCTAATCATAGGAATAACTTTAATGATATCCGGAGTAATAGTTTTAGTTTACCAACACCATAACACTAAACAACTATGAAACTAGATAAATTAAGATCAACGTTCATTTACACTGATGAAGAAGGTGTAACAGGTATCACGGAACTACAAGTATTAAGATCCAACGCTGGATATTATGTTGGTAGAATGTGTGATGAAGGACCATACACAAGAGAGTCAAGATATTTTAATAGTAAAGAGCAAGCAATGAATCATTTATTAAACACACACCCATGAAAAATAACGATAAACTAATTGATCTTATTGGTAAAGATCCAGAACTAGTACATAAATACCAAGAACAAGAAAGTAAATATCAAGAACATACTAATAAGTATCAAGAACTACAAAATAAAAGAGACGAAATACAAGAGTATCAAGATAGAGTAGTAGGCGCTAACATTGGTTGCCTACTGGTTATATTGATAACACTGGCAATATGGTTAGGAGCTATCTACTTATTCATTACAATGTAAATTGCACGTAAGGGTTAGAGTGTTATCGCCCATGAATTAAGATCATACAAACACTCACAACTCTCAGGTAATAGACTCAAGAGCATAGCACCTCATGATATATAGCTCACTGCAGATTGACAACTAAATAACACCTGGAGAACTAATAGCTAGGCCAAGCATATAAAGGCATTCAAATAAGACCATTATGTGGTTCTAAGAGTCCTAGCTAACTCACACAGTATAGTATTACTGTAAAATACTATAAAGCTTGAGTAGGCCTAAATCACTCAATAGTACTCAAATAGGATACCTCGGACTGCTATGTATACGCAGGTATTAAACAATGGTAATCGAGCAGGCAATACCATTATCCAAGTACTACCACAACTGTTTGGCGTGTTGTGGGCTTTACCTTTTAACTCTTCAGCTTGAAGATAAACAAACACAGAGCAGTCCTGCATGAAAGCTGAAGAGTTTTTAAAATATGTAAACCCTAGGCAGTTGCGACTGTTGTGCTCACACATTAACCTAGGTTATCGAATAACACACTGAATTATTAATTAAATTTCAAACAAATGACACCCTTAGCCATTGGAATTGTATTAGCAACACTTCACTATCTATACAGAGAGAGTAAGTTTAACCGTGATATACAAGACCACAAGATTGAACGACAAGTAAAGCGTAAAAATAGACGTACCCAACAGGGTGGGTTTATTAATGACATTTTAAATAAATTAGATTAGAGTATAATTTGTGTGTGTAAACCAGGTCAACATGTAATGTGTTGGCCTTGGTTTTACAAATCACACTAAATAACACAATCATGGTATACACATTAAGATACATCATCGATAGTACAGCTCATCATCACGTAACAATGATCAAAGCTAATTCAACAAAACAAGCAATCAGTATATTAAGGGACAAGGTATGTATGCCTAGTGTTCTCGATGTACACAAAGAAGAGTAATATGATAATACTTGGAGTAATATTAGTAATAATTTTAGTTGGATGGATAGTAGGCACATGTAGTGATGTTCTAGACAACTATAAATAACACACAAATGAGAAAACTTACAGAAGAACTAAACAAAACTACTGCTCCTCAAGATGAGGATGCAGTGGTTGAAATTAAAGCATTATTAGTACCAAATCAAACACCAGAACAAAAAACAAAAGCCTGGGAATATAGTAATCATGATAATTATCCTACACGTAGGTTAACTAGATATGTTGGCTTCTTTATTCATAAAGGTTATGCTGTCACTTGGTCATATAATAATGAAGATGGAGTACTATTTAATGAGGAAACAGTTTCAATAGAACAAATAACACGTTAAACTATGGAGTATTTACTCATACATAAATGGCAAACACCTGCAAATCTTATTATTACGGATGAACAAACATTTAGTTCATTCGAAGATATAACTGAACACATTAGAACTTGGACACCTGAAAAGGCTAACAATACAGTGAGCTGTAAAATATACACAACAAGATTAGCAGAACACTTAACAATTAATAGTATTAACAACATAAGATTAGGATAATGAAAACATTTAAACAATTTATATTTGATCACTTTAGTACAATACTAGGTATTATACTAATTATATCACTAGCATTTGCAGTTTGGAACACTGAAACAACTGATTCATACTCTGGATCAATGAAAGTATTAAGAACTGAAGGATACGTCAAAGTTATTGATGATGGTAATACATTATTATATGCATCTGAGGATGCTAGATTTAGTATTAATGAACTTAAAGCTCTTGCTAAACTATCTGAACAATATTTAATCGTAACAACACTTCAAAAATAATGGACGAACTAAAGAAACTAGCAGCATGGCTCGAAGAGAGTGCTGAAAAGGATTTACATTACGATGCTGATGAAATCTATGATGAAATAACAAATAGAATAGAGGCATTAGAAACACATTCTAAAGTAAATAACACAAGAATATGGGAGCAATAAATATATTTTTAATAACAGTAGTCATATGTTTCGCACTATGGCTACTGAACCGGATTAGATTACACAATAAATATTAAATAATTAAAAAAACACACATGAGACCACGAATGATTAACAAAGAGGACCGTAATATTGCAAAGTATAAAGAAGTATATGGAGCAGGATGGTCAAAGTATTACAATAGATATAGAAAATTAACCATGCCTATGATGGCTATAAATGTATAATTATGAAAAAAGATTATAAAGAATACGCGAAAGACTATGCATTCATAGTTATAATGAACTCAGTATGTATTGGATTACTGATCGGAGCCATAACCCTAGATAGTATGTTAGGGTTAAAGATAGTATTGTATGCAATAGTATGTTTCTTACTAATACCTGCAGCAGTTCTAGGATTAGCTAGATATGCAGTATATATAATTAAACCAATGCATCTAAAAATAGGGTTAGGTAAAGAAAAACCTAAAGGATCTGACTTTGATATTGATAAGAACAGGCCTGTACAAGGCTGTCCATTTGATGAGGATGTTAGTGATACTAGAGTAGATTTGGGTGTATTTAAACCAACTAGGTTCACTCATTTACCAGATAAAAATTTGTATCCTGACGGACATGATTTTGACCTGGATTACGATGCAAGAAGAGAACAAGAATAATAACCTAAAATTAAAGATATGACACCATCAGAAATGAAAAAATTATTAAAGAAAGATTTATTTAATTATGCATCCCAGTTACGCACGGATAGAGATAGATTAGAAGTATATTCCTCTAGTTTAAGGTCCTATAGTGAAGGTTTAGAAAAACAAAACAACGACCTAAGACAAAAAGCATCTCAGAATAAATATTCACTTGATCATCATAAAGCAAAGGTGAAATCTACAACAAATAAACTAGCTGTAGCTGTATTGTATTCAATTTGTATTACATTTATAGCCGGTTACTTATTTATAATTTCATAGTATGAGCATAATCAAGGATACAATCAAGAAAGAACTCATCTTTGATTCATACAGTAATACATTCATCGATGGTTCCGGTAGAGATATTCTTAAGTTGTCCAACTGGTCAGCTATACAAGATAATTACCGGAAGCTCGATGGAGATATTAATTTTCAAGAAGCAGAGAAATATAAAAGAGAGTTTGGAGTAGCAATAGCTAAGACAATTACTGAAGAAATGGGTCATAAATTTACAATTGCTCAAGTAATAAGTATATTACAAGACCAGAATAATTTACACTCATCAATCAGATACTTTAGATCGTTAGACAAATAAAATAATATTGTTAAGGGGTAAATCCAGCCGAAAGCATAATGCGTGAGTAAGCTGGTACCAGTTAAATACAGTATAACAATATCATTGCAATGTAGGATCTACCAGCCATCTTCGGATTGAGCCGTGACGGATCCGATTAAGTATACCACCTCGTCAAAATCAGCAAGTAAGAAGGAATAACGGGTCGCTGCTCATAGATGAACCCTCACAAGTCGAGGTGTATACTTTAATTTAAATAAACACATGGAAATAGTTCATAGAAAAGACAATACTTGGGTATTAAAGCGAGAAGAACTCGGTGAGAAATACCTCCACAAAATGACTGCAATTGTGGATAAATTCAATGCAGCTCAACAAGAAATGACAAAACTATCGATGAATGCCGATGCAGATGGTTTTATTCTGGATCCAGTAAAAGGAACAGTAACCAAAAAACAATAGGTATGAATTATAACAGTTTGGCTATGCACCGTAAAGCGTAGTACAATGTTTAATCTTAACACTTCAATATCACGCTTTATGGTGTATAGGTTGTGTTAGCAAATCGTTTTAAAATGAAAAATATTAGTAAAGAAGATTTTATTTTATGGGATAATATTAATGATGAGCCATTAGAACATCACGATACAGTTTACCATTATACAACAGTAGTAGAAATTATTAATACTGACGGATTCAAACTATCAGAAAGTCAAGAACTTAGATGTGTTGCATCGTTAAGTAAAGGTTGGCAGACAATAATTTCTGAAGCAATAGAGCAGACTAAGTAATGTTTGCTAACGGTTTGTGTATGGCATCGTTTTAATGTGCTATACACTTTGTTGTAAACAGTACGGATTATTAAACATTTTAAAAATAAAATTATGAATTATGATAATAGAACCACCAAAAACAATAGAGATGACAAACGGTGAAAGAGGTTTAGCCTCGTGGTTTATAATTATAGGCATGGCATTAGCCTTTGCTTTATATTGGATTGGCAGATTGCTGATTTATTTATGGAATCACATTGAATGGATTGAATAACCAAAAACAATAGAGATGAAACGAAAATTTAGTACTGAAGTGTATAGAAAAATGGGATGTCCAGATTTAACCAACAAGATGTTCTTTTGGAAACCTGACGGTACTAAAATATGGGGAACCGTTAGCTCTGTAGAATACACAGGCTTTCCTGGGTGTAAAGGCGGAAAATTTGTACGAATAGGGCTTAGTCCATTTAAAAACAACAAAGATGGAAGAAATAAAAATTAAAATACAAAATGACAAGGATCAAGCTGAGAAGATATGCAAAAGTTTAAATATTCATAGCACAGATTATCATTATTGGAATGGTGTTAGGTGCCAAGCAGAGGTAACTTTAAAATACATAGAGGAATTATGACAATAGATTTAATAACTAAAGAACAATATGATCAGTTAGTGCTAATCCAAAAAGGATTCTCGGCATTAACCTTTCAGAATGAAGGGTATCAATATCCAGACAAGAGTAAATGGACAGAAGAAGATATAGAAGCATTTAATACAGCTGAAAATATCATAAGCCCAAACATTGTAGGATTTAGTAAGTTTAATCACTTCAAAACAAGAAAAACTGGGGAAGTTGTAATTAGGTTCCAATATAATTACGGAGCTGATGAAGACAGTGGTACCAGTCATTCATTTACAGGTGTAGGGTATCTAGGATTGGAAGAACTTTATAAAGGATTTAAAGCTAAAACATAATGAAAACAATAAAAATATACTCAGCACAGGATGATACTGGTATGTATCACGAAGGCAATAGATTACAAGGTACATATGCTCATGGAGAACTTGAAACTCAACTCGGGTATGACATATTTTGTTTTAGTGAAAAACTTGATCTATCACCTGGACAATATAGCTTTAAAGTATTTGAAAGACCTGCTACATTATTCTTATGGAGAGGTGATAGATATGCAAAATGGAGAGGATTTCTAATATATGATACTGATAAAGACTATCAGTGGGCAAGAGATAAATATTTAACACAGGATAAATTTTTATGACGTGAAAACAATAACATACCCTAAATCAGCTACATATACCGCAGATGGTACTATGTACACTGTAAGTACACAACTATATCAAATAGGGGTATACTTAGTAATTACACAAGGATCCAAAACCCTTGCACAACATGGTATGACACCAAAGCAAGCTAAGGAGTTCTTTGATAGCTTAAGTGATGCTAAAGATGTAGGCCAGTTAACAGAACTATATATTGGAGAGTCAATCACAGTGCAAGATGTGGGTGGTTTGTGGGAAGAGTTCAAAGAACAATTAGTTGTAGATAGTACCTTCATTACAGATATAATATTAAGTGGTAATAAGGTAGAGAACTTCTCACGTAAAGCTAAACAGGCATTCAAATACTATGGTTTTCAGTTCTATGTGCATTTGAACTATTCAGGAGACTACTACACTGTATCAGAGTATACAAGAGGTATAGCAGTAATCGAGAAGAACATAAACACACCAGAACGAGCAATCAAAGCAGCTCGTAAAGAAATATTGTTTCATGGTAAAGACGAAGTTACCAAAGCAATAGAGAAACACCCAATACTTAACGATTAACAAGTTGGCGCTTGTATTTCAAAGTGGTTTAGGGTTATTTAATTTAATCAAGCGTCAACTTACACTTAAGCACCTCATCATCTTTTAATAACTAAAACTAAATATTAATAGAGTTTCTGAGGGGAAACGAGGTGCTTTTAAAATATATACACATGAAAAATAAAGATTTTTTAGTAAAATGCGTATCTACTACAGATCTCCAAAATGTAAATGCTACTTTCCCTGAATTACAAAGATGTTCAGGAGAAGCTCGTATACACGGTGAGCCTCTTTGGGTAGGACTAGTAGACGGAAGATTCAAGTATCATCTTAATACTGTAGTGAATAAAGAATGGAACTCAGCCTTTAAGAATATAGTGAAATGGACTCAAGTAGACAATTACTTAGAGTACGTTTATAAACCTAAGCTATTATCCGAGGATAACTTCTTAGTTCGTTGTGAGGATGAGGAGGATTACCAGGATTTTGTTAAACTTATGCGAAAGCATGATTGTAGGGTAGCTAAAACTTGGGAGAATGAGATTATAAGCTACCCTAAGTGGTTTGGGTATTATAATGGTAGTCCCTTTTCAAAGGTGCATCCTACAGTAGGATACGGAACAGGGGAGTCCACTACATTATGGAGTAGTATGTGTGAATACGAATCAAGTGTAATGCATGCCAAAAGAGATACAGACTTAGGGTTTACAGACCTAGATGGTAACAGTAATATTGAAATAATAAATAATAATAATAATAATTCTAAATCAAATAAAAATGAAAAAACAATCGTACATCCAAAGACAACAAGCAGTGAAGGACGGATCAGTAGCCTCAAAAGAGATCGATCTACAATCAAATGCGAATCAATTACAATTAAAGGCAGACATAAACGCCAACGAGATTCAATTATTAAAAGAAGAAAGCTGTCTGGAAGACCAGCTGAACTCACCGATCATCAATGGGCCGGCAATTATTGATTGCAAAGCTATGGTTGCTGAGCGTAAACAAGTTATCAAAGACTTGAAAGAACTTAATAAGGAGTTGTTCCCTACTAAATAGTAAGAGATGAACTACACAAAAATGTTGAAGAAAGATCTAATCACCTCGCATAAGGAGGTGGTTAGAAAAAATGCAAAAGCTTTTGAATTAAACGACGAGTTAATTGAAGAGATAGGCAAAAAGAACTTAAGTACACTGAAGCTAGAGGCAGAAATTAAAGCTTTAAACCGTACTATTAGTGCGCAAGTTATGCATATAGCTGAATTAGAAGATACAATTCAATTCCTTAAGGAGTCTAATGATAGTAAAAATGAAAATTTTGCTAGATTAGTTAGAACAGCTCAAGAAGCTCAAGAGGTTGCTTCGAGTGCTCAAGAGGTTGCTTCGAGTGCTGTAGAGTTGTATGAGAATTGTAAAAGTAAACCTTGGTGGAGGAAAATATTTAGCTAATGGATAGAGTAGGAAAGTATAACTTACAAGAGCAATTAGACAGAGACTTGAAAGAGGCTAAGAAAGGGCATAAAACAACAGTAGGCCGTTGGTACCACGTACCAAGACAACGCATGGATGTTTTAGTCAAATCAAATAGTTCTCTTAAGAAAGTATTAACAAATTTATTAGAAAGTAGACACAACAAATCTATTTTTAAACAAAAAAAATAATTAAATAACTATATTATGAATCTAGATTTTTTAAACAACATAGAACTTACACCTGTAGCTAAAGCAGCTCCTGTGAGATCTACAGTATCAAAGAACCCTGAAAGTGCAGATTTAAGACTGTACAAAAATGGAAAAGTATATCCAAGTCAAACTTTAGTAGCTACTGAGAACTTACAGTATGCTAACAAAGGATCTGAAGTTCCGGGCAATGGCCTTGATATCTTCAGTTCTGATGATTGGGGTATGATTGGAGAAATCCCAACCAAATTATTATTTGTAGCATTGGTACCAAAAAGTGCCCCAAAGGTATCCTTATTCGGATCATGTACCTTTAATGAGGATAATACACCCAAATCAGATGTAATGACTCAAGGTGGTGGTAAAGGTGGTAAAGAGTTACTTGCCTTAGTTGAATCTACTTACGGTATTGTAGTTGAAGATTATGTTGACTTAAACTTTGCTGTTGAAAATGTAATAACATCACATAATGGTGTATATCATTTACCTAAAATAATATCAGGTGGAGCACGTAAAGGTGAGATGTCTTATGTAACAAGAAAGAATATCTCTATTTGTCCTTTAGTTCTAGCTGATGATGCTCAAATGAATGCTGAAGCTAAAGCTGAAGAGGTAGGATCTAATGATATAAAAAGAACTGACTTTGAGTATGGAGAAGTTGATGTTGATAAAGCAGACACTGATACAGCAAATGCAATTGAGGTAGTAGCATCGGAAGTTGTAGTACCAACTACACCTAATCCATTTACTACTCCTGATCCTGTACAAGAAGTTAAGGAACCGGTAACATTTGATGAGGCGCCAACAGAAGCACCTGAAACTTTTGCTATTCCAGGTATTCCAACCGATGTAGCACCTGCAGCTGATCCGGGAGACGATTGGGCTAACTCTTTAGGGGCACCTAATGTCTAAAATATTATTCACAGGTCGAACAGACTCCTGCAGCTACGATAGTGTAGCTGTAGGACACGGCCTTGAATGGCTTAAAGGTATCGATATAATTGGACTGGATACTGAGACTAATGTAGTCGATAGTATTCTCCAACGAGACCTTAAAGTCATATCAATAGCCGATGAAGATGGATCTATTGTGTGGGTAATAGAATGGGAAGCATGTTCTCAAGTAGAACAACAAGCTTTACTAAATGTGATTAAAAAGAAGTATTGTATTATACAAAATGTAAGTTTTGATTACCAAGTATTCAAGAAGCAAGGTGTACAACTGGAGAGAGTCTGGGATACCATGTTAGCTGAACAAACTTTGAATAATGGATTAGGACAGGAACAAGGATATAATGGCTTAGCTGCTATTATTGAGCGTCGTTTTGGTCATACCATATCAAAGGAAGAGCAGACAACATTTGGTACCGAAGAACCTTATGACGATGATCAAATCAGGTATGCTGCAGTTGATGTAGTGTTCTCTGGTAAAATCAGGAGAATGCAAATAGCTGAAATGAAAGCTGAAGACAAACGACTTAAACTCGGAAAGCACCGGGGTCTAATGAAGACTATGTGGTGGGAGAATGAGTTCGTTAAAGTTGTAGCTGACATGGAGTATGAAGGAGTACGTATAAATAAAGACAGGTGGTTTGATATTGAAGACACAGTGAGACCTATTTATGAGGCAGAGCTGGAAGAACTTAATAGTATAGCTAGAGCTGAATTTATGGATATCCTGATAGACAATGATTGGATTGGGCTTGAAGATGAAGTTACTAAAAAATTATGGTCATCAACTAAAGAGAAGAAACATATCTTAGGTATGGTGTATTCAGAGGTTTTTGAGAACACATCTAAAGTAGCTTTAAAACAATGGTTAGAGTTAAAGGACCCTGAATTTCCTAGTGAACTTAAGGGTAAGCTCAACGGTAAAGCTTGGAACTCACACTCGTATCCTACAACATTTGACACCCATTTTGCTGTAGCTAAGTTACTTATTGCTCAAAATAAGGATAATAAAGCAACTATTGGTAAATCTTTGGATCAATTTGTCATAGATAATTATATGTACTATTTAACTGATAACGGGTTCTATAGAGCTAAAGATGAAGTTACCATTAACTGGGCCAGTCCTACTCAAAAGCTGAAAATATTTCAAGCAATTGATGCTAGTATTGAATCATCAGGTAAAGACATCATAGCAGAACATATTGATACTCATCCTATATTTCCACACTATTTGAAGTTTGCTGAGGTAGCTCATCAGATTAAATCATTTGGTAAGAGTTTCTACACTAAGCATGTGGAGGTAGATGGTAAGTTCAGGACCAGGTTTAGACAAATACTAGCGACAGGTAGGTTAAGTTCTACTAATCCTAGTTTATTGAATATGCCTAACGCAGATGTATATAGAAGATGTTTCATCGGTGATGAAGGATTTGATTGTATTGGTGCAGATTACAGTGGTGAAGAGCTAGTAGTGACTGCAACATTATCTGATGAACAAGTTTGGTTAGATGCTGTAGCTCAAGGTAAAGATTTGCATAGTATTAATGCTAAGCTGATATTTGGCCAACGTTGGATAGATGCTACATTACCAGATTGCCAGCATGAGATAGATGAAGGACAATGTAAATGCCCTGATCATAAGATATTAAGAGGACAATCTAAAGCAGTATCATTTGGTTCTATTTATGGGATTAGTGCACCTAAACTTGCATTTAATCTTAAGATAGATCAGAGTGAAGCAGCTGATATATTGAAAAACTTCTTCGAGAAGTTACCTAACATACAAGCAATGATGGATCGATTTGGTTCATTTGCTGTTAAGAACGGTTATATCATAGAACCGGTATTTGGTAGAGTACGTTATTTTGATACGTGGAAAATTAACAACCCGAGAGAGCATGCAAGCATCGAGAGGGCTAGTTATAATTCACCTATTCAAAGTTCCGGTAGTTCTATCTTGAAAATAGCTGGAGTATTACTCAGACGTTGGATTATTCAAAACAATCATCAAGATAACATTAAGCTTTTGCTTCCTGTACATGATGAATACTTTGTACAATCTAGGCCGGCGTATACAACTTTAGCTAAAGAGAAATTAGAACACTTCATGGAATTAGCTGGTAAATTAGCAGGATTTCCTTTGCTTAGAGCCGAGGCTGCATCAGGTGACTCATGGGGTAATGTACATTAATTATGAACATAAAAGAAAAATCCGGGAGAGCCTCGGGTAAAATCAATGTAAAAATAGATGGAGAAGTGACGCAATTCATTTCAGTAGAGCAGCTCACACGTTTAACTACCATCCTTTTGGTTGGCCTGAAGGTACAAAATTTCGTACTAATGGACACAACTATGAGATTTTACATGAGGAACCACCAAAAGTAAAAGAGAATGCAAGGACATTATAGAGAACCAAGCGTCATCATTGGAGTAGATTTCGATGGGACGATTACTGAACAGGATGCCTACCCGAATGTAGCTAATCAAAGAGATAATGCTATATATCAGATAAATCGATTATATGATATGGGATACGGTATTGTAATTAATACGCTACGTGAAGGTGTTACATTAGGTAATGCTATCGAGTGGATGAATGAGAACGGATTAAAATATGATTGGGTTAATTGTAATTTCCCACATCTAGTTGAGAAGTTCAAATCAGACGCCCGTAAAATTTCTGCTACTATTTATGTAGATGATAGAAACCTGGGAGGTTTACCTCACTGGGATGATATCTTTACTCAAATAGTAAAAGAACACGGTAGACATATAGAAGATTTGAGACCTAAAATGACTAACGATGGTAAATTTTAAACAAATTGAGAGAGTCAAAGAGATGTCTGAGCAATACGGAAGTGGTTTTGAAAACTATTTAGGTAAAGCTTTAGCTTCTGCTAGTTGGGGAGATCAAGAAAAGATTATGAAAGCATTTCCCGATTTTGTTAAGAAGTTTGATAAATCTTCTCTGCAATTTATGTTAGACGAAGATTGATATGACACTTAGAGACAAAAAGCAGGCTGAAGTAATTCAGCTATATAAGGACAAAAATCCTCATAGATGCACTCTCGTATTATCAACAGGTTTTGGAAAAGGTAAAGTAGCCATTGATTTAATTAAATGGCTTAATCCACCGAATGTCATCATCTTAGTAAACTCAGACGATCTACGTGATACCATGTGGAGAAATGAGTTTACTGAGTGGGGCATGCCGGAGTATTACCAAAATAAAGTAACAATGGTTAATTATCAAACAGCTTACAAGTGGACTGAAACAACTAATGCACAGCATTGGTATTCGGATACATTAGTAATTGCTGATGAGGTGGATTTTGCAGGAGGTACCGAGAAGTTTTCTAGGTTCTTTCATGCATTTCCAACTCATAGAACAATTGGATTAACCGGCTTTATTACCAAAACTAAACAACCTTGGTTTGATGAATTCTTACCAGTGTTAGTTAAATACGATGCAGATGATGCTCAGGGAGATGGAGTACTTAACAAGATGAATTTTGTCTTCATTAAGTATGACTTATCTCGAGATCCTAAAGACATTAAAATTACGTATAAAAAAGGTGGTGTTGAGAAATCATTCACCAATTCACAATGTAATGCATATGATTATAATGAAAAGAAATTTGATAAGTTCAAGACACAAAAAGAACAGCTGAATATTGCTAGCTTGAGTGGTACCATGAACGCGTCAAATTATCAAAAACAAATTAAGCATATAGATTTCCAGGAGAAAATGGCTGTTAAAGCACGATCGGAAATCTTATTACATAACAAAGCTTCAGTAGTTATTGTAAGAAATCTACTCAACTTTATATTATCTGATGAGGATAATAAGGTTGTAGTATTTTCTAAAAGGACAGAACAAAGTACAGCAATTGTAGGTGATGACTATGTATACCACGGCGGTATATCTAAGACTAAAGCTGCAGAGAACTACTTAAAATTCATGTCTGGAAGTTCAAGATTATTAGGAGTTTGTGATAAAATTAATAGAGGAGTTAACATTCCTAACCTAAATGTTGGTATATTTGAATCCTTTTACGGTTCTGATACGAAAGCTACACAGAGGTTTGGTAGGTTAATGCGATTAGAAGCCGATAAAACTGCTACTATTTATATGCTATTACCTTATTACATGCGTAAAGAGAGAGATGGAACCTATACATGTCAGGAGACTGCTCAGGTTGAGTGGGCCCGTAACATGATTAGGAGTACAAATATTAGACCCGACGATACCCAAGTCTGGGACTATAGAACAGTTAAAGAAAACTAAAAATGACAAAAGATGAAATAGTACAATTAATGGAAGACAAGAATATCATTGTCAACATTGGAGGTGGTTTCTTTATAACCGAGAAGTATAAACATCTAGAACAGGAGGAAGTAATTCCAGTTGTCAAAGTAGAGGAGAAAAAGCAAGCTAAGCTAAATATAGAGGAGCTTATGGATCCCACTACAGCCGGCGCTGGTTGGCCTTCTGAAATAATCGATGCCAAAGGTAGAGCTCGAGGACTAGCATTCATGAATATATGTGAAGTTCCTGCGCAATCACCGGATGGAGCATATATGCTACGTGGTATGGATAAAGAATCTATAAATATTATAGGTAACCTAGTTGACTCTGATGATATTATACCAGTAGATTTGATTAATTCTATTAAACATTACTATAAAACTACAGAGAGACCTAAAGCATTCAAGAACTTTGTTAACGAAGGATTGATTGTAGAGGCGTATACTTTGTATCAAACAGGAGGGTTTAAAAATACTAATCAAAGTAAATCTAATGGATCATGGGGTTAAACCAAGGATATAAAGCTGGGTTTCTAACTCAGGTAGATGCAGCACTGAGAGGTGATGTTACATACATTCCTAATCCGTTAGACAGGATAGATGATATCTATAACCTAATGCAATCGCGTTACCATTTAATTGGTGGAGCAACTGGATCTGGTAAGACATCATTTGTTGATTACAGTTATGTATTGGCGCCGTGGAGTGGTTTTGTAAAAGATCACAAAGAGGACTCTGACTTTCATTGGGAAGTAATATACTATTCCTTAGAGAGAAAGAAGATGTTCAAGCATGCTAAGTTTGTAAGTTGGATGTTATACCGAGACCATGGATACCAGTTATCAGCTGATGATCTAATGGGTTGGGGTAAACGGCCTATCAATGAAACAGGATACAATATAATCCGTTCATATGATGAGGAAATTGACGAACTCTTACAATACGTAGACATACATGATGGTAAGCAATCTATTGAGAACATTAAACAAACAGTACATGCCCGTGCTCGAGAGCTTGGAACTTATTTCCACACTAACGACGAAGGCTTGTTAATAGATGATTCACCTTTACTGACTGTAGAGTTCTCCGGACAAATGGAGGATACTAAAACAGGTAAGCGTGAGTACTTAGAGTTTACGTATAAAGAGAAGACATATCGATTATATAAAAATGATCATATGTATTTTCCACATAAACCTAAGACATTTGTGTTTATAGTAATTGATGGTATAGGATTAATAGGTGGAACCAATTTCTCTGAGAACAAATCCAAGCTTGATGAGCTTAGTGTGTTCTTGGCAGAGTCGCGAGACCTGTATGGATTTAGTCCAGTAGTAGTGTCACAATTGAATAGAGGTTTAGGAGACTCAACGCGTCAAAAGATGCACGGAGGAGATTTATCTCCCCAACTAGAGGACTTCCAAGGCTCCAGTCAGATGTCACATGATGCTGATGTAGTAGCTGCTTTGTTTGATCCATTTAGATATAAAGCTTATTCAGCCGAAGGGTTGTATGGTGGTTATCAGATAATGGCTAATCAAACTACAGGTGGTATGATGGCACCTTCCGGATTTAATAGATTCAGGAGTTACCATGTATTGAAGAATACTTTCGGTATCGATGGTAAGTATTTTGGTATGAAGTTTATGGGTGAAGTGAATAACTTTACTACACTACCTCTTCCAGATACACCAGAGTTAATGCAAGTATATGCAGAGATAGCACAAGGAAAATAAAATAATTATAATCAAAATAAATGGCAGAACCAATTTTAATTATGGGTAAATCTGGGACAGGAAAATCAAGCTCCCTTAGAAATTTACCACCGCAAGAGACTATTATAGTTAGTCCTAATGCGAAGTCGTTACCTTTTCCAGGGTATGCGAAGAACTATAAGAGAGGAACAAATCTCTTTATTAATAACCAATTGACAGGAGGCTCAGATGACCCTAATGCACTACCACAAGAGAAAGTAGGTATTAAGCAGTTCATCCGTGCAGTAGCCGAAGGCGTTCCACATGTCAAGTATTTGGTTATTGAAGACTTCACTCATTACTTTTCAGCTCGTATATTCTCTAATCAGTTTATGGGACAGAATTCAGGTAATGCTGCATTCCAGAGATGGAATCAGTTTGGTGCAGATGTATATGACACAATCTTTAAAGACTTACAAAACCTAAGAGAGGATTTGAATGTCATTTTGATTGCTCATACTACAATTAATGATCAAGGATATCACGCATTGAAAACACCTGGTAAATTGTTAGAAAACACTATCAATATACCTAGTTACTTTACGTATATCTTTCATACATTAACGAAAGATACTGAGTCAGGTACGGAGTATGTATTCCAAACCAACAAGAACAGTATATATCATGCTAAATCTCCACTGGGTTGTTTTGATGACATTCATATTCCGAATGATTTGAAACCCGCAATGGATGCAATTAACGAGTATAAAGGAAATTAATTAATTAAATAAATAATAATATATGTTAATACAAGTAGGAATTCACGAAAATTTGAAATTATCAAGTGATACCAAAGTAAACGAGCACGGAACCTTGGAATTGGCTATTGAGTCTATTCAGGATGATTCAGCTCTATTGGCCGCATTCCAATCTAATGCTACTGCTGATGTAATGAAGTCTTCTTTTAGATTTTATCCCCCAAACTTGACAGATTTCAATAACAACCCAAGAACTGCAGCTGATATTGCTGGAGACTTACTACGTATGAAAGATCAGTTCATGACTATAGCTAAGCTATATGCTCCTGAAGCAACTGTAGATTCATACATCGGTGGGACTAAGATGTTCGACGGATTAGGTATTGCACCTGAACAAATGGCTAAAGCTGTAAATGCTTTAACTAATAAAGAATTTTTAGGTAAAGTAGTAACCAATCTTGGTAACAAGTTTGTAGACTTTTTAGCTAAAGCTAATGCGTACAATGGAGGTATAACTTTTAGAATGAAGTTTCTAAGACAATCTAAACTTAAGAATTATGCAGTTATATCGCGTAGTTCTTTCGATACTTGGATTGAACCTATGTCTATCCCTAAAGCAGCAAGTAAGATTGCATTTACCAAGTACGAAATTGACAATGGTAAAAACGATCCTAATCCAGCAGCTGGTGATGAAGCAACAACAACCACAGAAGAAGCCGTAAAAGGTGCTGAGTTGTTTGGTGTTGCAGAAACACCTGCTCCGGTAGAACCTGCAGTGAGCATTACACCGCCTGTTACTGCAGCACCTGTACAACCTACAACTGCACAACCTGATTTGACAGCTCCGGCCCCTGGCCCAGCAGCTGACTTCTTCGGCGCACAAGGATAGGGAGAATAGTTATGAATGAGCCCTTACTTCGGTAGGGGCTTTTAACCCAAATAAACATGGACATATTAAAACAATTTGTAGAAGAAAACCAGCTGACCCAGGCGAATATTCTCAAGTATGTAGATGCTTACTCTATATTCAGTTTTTACATTGGAGAAGAGTTAGAACTAAATACTAAGTATAGTAGCCCACTGCGACAAGGTGATGCAGATCCTAGTTTTTCTATGTTTTACAGTAAATTTAAAGAAGATAAACTCATGTTCAAGGACCAGTCTACTGGTAACTTTGGAGATGTATTTACTTTTGTCGCACAAATGATAGGTGGAGTTGCAGAACCCGCATACCCAAGAGAAACCTTACTTCAGATAAACTCTGATTTTGGTTTAGGATTTGGTGATGCAGACGTAGCAGCTTTCAAACCACATCTTCTTAAGAAGCCGCCGGTTAGAAAGGAACCTATTACAATATCAATTACAACAGATGGTGCAACTAAAAAGGATTACTTAAACTACTGGGATTACCTGGATATCTCTTTTGAGACCAGACAGTACTATAAGTGTAAAAATCCTAAAGCAGTGCACTATATCGGAACAGATCATGTAACTATAGTCCCTAGAACCTTAACGATAAGTTATGAAATTCTAGGTACCTATAAGATATATCATCCATTCGAAGATAAGAAGTTCAAATTCCGAAATAACTATGCAACTGGTTATGTGGAAGGCGCATTGCAACTGCGTTTTGAACAAGACTTTTGTATTATTACTAAATCAATGAAGGAAATCATGTTTTTATATGAACACTTTGGTTGGGAATGCGTAGCAGGACCCTCCGAGAACTCATATATAAGTGATCATTTCATGAAGGAAGTTCTATTCAAAAAGTATAAGAGAGTTTATATATGGTTAGATAATGACGAAGCAGGAATTAATGCACAGAAGCGCTATACAGATTTGTATCCCTGGCTAATTCCGATCGTCTTTGATGAAAATATTAAACAAAAAGATCCGACAGACTTTTACTCAGCGGGTAAACAGTTAGGTCAACAAGCTAGGGTGCTTGAATATATAAAGCAATTAATTAATAATTACGAAAATGGCAGTATTAGAACAAATTAACAACGGAGATGTTGGGATTAAAAAGGAAATAGACGAAGGGGCTATTGACTTAGTCTTCCAGGCTATCCAGGAGGATATGTACTCCTATCCGATTAAAAGTTTCGTAAGAGAAACTATAAGTAATGGCCTTGACGCTGTTACTGAAAGGAATATTGCACTAAAAATTCTTGACGGAGAACCTGAAGAGAATTACTATGAGCAAAGACAGGATGGTAAACTATTGAAAGACTCGGGATTTAATGTTGAGTATTACGATAGAGACTACTTGTCAAGTAGAGACTTTATCGACGTAAAGTATAAAGAAGGGAATAACAGAGACACAATTAGTGTGACTGATAGAGGTGTTGGCCTAGGTGGATCCAGATTAAAAGGATTCTTTAAATTAGGGTTCTCTTCTAAACGTAACATGAAAGATGTTATTGGTAAATTTGGCGCAGGTGCCAAAGCAGGTCTAGCAACAGGTGTAGAGTTTTTCACTATGGAAACTACCTATGAGGGATACCGTACTAAATTCATGATCTATAAGACAGATTATGAACCAGTAACTATGGAGAAGTCTGATGGTAAAGAAGAAAGGTGGACAGTACAAATGGCTAATGGAGAAACTCAAGTAAGGAGTATTTTCTGGGAGCCTACTATAGAGTCTAATGGAGTTACTATTACTCTAGAAGTAAAGAAGCATAATTCTCAAGCTTTTATTAGTGCTGTAAAAGAACAGTTCCTATACTTTAAAGATAGAGTTAGATTTACTTACCCTCAAGGGTATTATGATAAGACAGTTAAAACAGAAATGTTGAATGCTAATCCTTATTATGAATCTGACAATATCATTATACCTGAATCCTCTCCATATTATGCACCACATATTTTAGTGGACGGCATATGTTACGGGAACATCTCTTGGGATGAACTTGAAATGGAAAGAAGACGAGGTGAATTAGCTATTAGAGTTAGGGCTACTGATGTAGATATTACTCAATCTAGAGAGACATTAAAATGGACCTCAAAGACTAAGGATACTATTAAAGAAGCTATCAAAAGAGCGAAAAATGAAGCCAAAGCGCATGTATCTAAGAAAGCCTTAGAAGGTGAGGATGATGATGCAAAGGATTTATTATCGATCAATAACAGGTATGCTAAATTACGTAAATCAAGTGCAGATAAAGTTACTCGTATCTTTTCTGAGTTCTTGGATATGTCAGACATTAAGCCTAAAGCTAAGTTTACAATTGATGACGTAGAAATGAATCATGAATTAACTGATGAGTTATTTGAACTTATCTTTTATAAGCATGATGTTTATACTGTTTCATTAAACGGTAAAAGGATCTCTAAGAACCGTGTAAAGAGCTTTAATAATATAGCTAATTCCATATTAGTTCAGGCTAATACTTCTGCATTAGGTCCAAAGAAAGCACAAAGTATCATGGATAATAATGATATTGAATCTTTCGTATATATCAGACCTAATAATACTAGACTTAGGGATGAGGTCACTTTTAACGATGTAGAATTTAATACATTTAAAGTAGGGGTTTGGACTCATAAATTATTATATACAAGAGCTTTACAGCTTGATACTATGACATTTGAGTTTGTTGAAGATGTTGATGATGAGGATAACCTGGATGGTGCTAGTGTTACCAGTGGTAATGCTTTAGCTAAGTTACGTAGATTGAATAAAGAGGTATTCTATCGTCAGAAATATATTACTGGAATGGATAGCTATGGTGTAGACTCTAGAGAGAATAGTAATTTGACAGTTAAGATTGCTGATATTCGAGAAACATTTGATAAGGAAGATATAGAAACAGTTCTATGTACCTCTAAATATAAAGATCTTGGATTGATAGTTGAAGCAGGTAAATATTATAGTGGTACCCATAAAAAAGTTAACACTAGAGTTATTTATGTTGCTGAACCAATTGTTAAACATTTTGCGCCTTACTGTACATTTATTACAGATTATTTTAATACCTTTAACCCTGAAACAAAAGAAGTTATGTTAGGACAAGAGCTTAGATCCTTGAATACAATGGATCGATTTTATAAGCTACTAAAAGGACGAGGACATTATGCTAATAAAATGCAATTGATGAAAAAGTTATTAGAAAATACTAATGTAGATGACTATAAAGCTCGTTTAGAGGGGCGTAATAGTAATTTAGATGAGGTATTCTCGAAAGCATTGAAATCAGATGTGTCTGAGGAAATTAGAACATACTTGGAAAAATTAGCTGTATTCCAAGATGTAGTAGCGGATGGTAGTCCAGAAGAAATTGCAGCTAAAGCAAAAGAATGCTTTAATACAGAGGACGTTTTAAGTGTAGAAGCCTATGACAAGGAGTTCATAGATACATTGGAAGCGGAACTTAAACGATTCGACAAAATAGAACCGTTGTTAAATCAGCTGGACATTAGCCATTATCAGGGTGTAAATGAAAAAGCAATAGAATTATTAAAAGAATTTATCATATTTAAAAATCAAGAGACATGTTAATTTATCGAAAATTAGAAAACACAATTACAGGATCAGTAGACGGGAAACCTTTTAGCGTTGCCAAAACTGAAGAAACTTTGAAAGCCTTATCAACTTTTAAAGAAGAAGACTCATCAGCAGAAGAAGTTCTTGCTTATGTAGAAGGTAGTAGAGGTACTATCATTGCAGGTACTAATGAGTATCTATCCTACAATCCATCAACTAAGGAGTATTTCCTAGAACTAGGTGATAAAAGATCTAAACATCCAATCATTCCCGCTTTAGTAAAGTATATTGAAGATAGTTATGATATGGATATTGACTTCATGCCAGTATTGAAAGCTTGGGCTAGATTATTATCTAACCCTAGATATAACGAGGTTATGGGTAATTATTTTGATACTTATATTAATGCTAAATTCGTAGATAGGGAGTTGGCAGAGAAAATAGTAGCAGAAGATGGATATACTCAAGAAGCAGCTAAGGAATTAGCTACATTTGATGATATCGCTATCACGGATGAGGGTCTATTGGCTACCTATAAAGTTGCAGAACAAGTAACTTGGGAATATGTAATGGAAGAAGACGAATATGGGAACTGGACAAAAGTTAAGAAAGATTTACCTAAACACGCTCCAGTAGTGGATTCTGTTACAGGTGAAATTCTTGAAGAAGCTAAACTTCCAGAAGCTGATTTTAAAGAAGATATGGTATTTACTCCAGCTATTTGGAGTGGTGGACATAAATTCTTTTCAGGTTCTCAGTTAGGTTATGTTTACAAAGTAGGTGAGATGCAATATCTTCCTGAAGAAGCTCCACGTAACCTAAGCAATAGCTTTGGTGGTGGTGGTTTATATATTGGAGGTCAAAGTTATATTGACTGTTATAGACAGTGTGGTACTCACGTACTTACTTGTTTTGTAAATCCATCTGATATCTTGTCATTCCAGAGTGAAGGATCAGCCATTAGAGTAGATGCATTATTCCCAAATAATATTTTGGATTCTGACATTGAATTAAGAGGTAAATATCATTCTTCTGATTATGGTAAACTTTCTGAAGAGAGACTTAAAGAGTTAATGAAAAAAGCTATCGATAAAAAAGCTGAAGTTATTAGCAAACTTGAGGATGAATTAGAAGACCTTATTGATGATTAATTATGAACTTGCTATCCTTGATCTCGATTCTATTTTGCATATTGTCGCCAATAAGCAATTTAGCGCCGGGAACAGGGATAACATTAAAGCAACAAAGAGTAACGTTCACTCCTTTATAAATCAGGTAAGAAAACAATCTAGAGCTAAAACAACCATAGGATTCTATCAAATAGAAGGCTTTGATAACTTTAGAAATAAAATCTTACCTGAGTATAAAGGCCATAGAAAACGATCAGAAGCTATAGAATGCTGGAAACCTACAATCATAGATGCTTTTATTGAAGCAGGGTTGTATGGTCTCAAGCACGTAGAGTCTGATGATGCATGTGCATTCCTTGCCAGATATGTAGGATACGACAAAGTAGTTGTAGTCTCTGCTGATAAGGATATGGTACAAATACCTTGTACACACTATAACCCATTTAAAGCTCATATGAAAAATGAGGATAGATGGCAAGTGTCTTCACCATATTATGGTGACCTTTGTTTATACAGACAAGTTCTTACTGGAGATCCCACGGATATGCCAGGAGAACTATGTGGTATACAACGAGTAGGTGATAAAACTGCATTGAAAATGTTAGCAAACTGTAAAACCAGACAAGAGATGGTTGAGGTAGTTATGCAAGCATATGGTGATGCCTATGGTTTACGTATAGGTAAAGAACGAGCAATACGAACTTATCAAATGGTTAGATTATTGAATGGTAAAAATGATTCTTATGCGCCTGCAGAGGCTTCAAAAGAACTCCTTACTATCATGAATCAATATGCAAATCACTTGGTTGCACCGGTAGATGATACAGCTTCGTTATTCAAAGAGAGTAGCCCTTCAGCTGCTGATCTATTCGGTTTAAATTAAAAATCATGATTAATATGTCTTTATTTATTCCGAAAGGAGATAATTTATGTACATACTACTTACTCCCATTATTAGGGATCAATAAGAAAACATTCGGGAGACCGTTTAAAACTACATTGGTCTCTAAGGATGGGTTAAAGTTATATGTACATCTCAGAAGAAAGATGCTTACTCCAACGTATCGGCATAATAAATATTATATATCTGAACTAGAATTAAAAGAACAGCTATACGTAATATTTACTATACCGTCGGAGCACATCAAGGACTCTAGGCTATTTGTGAAAGGAAAATATTCACATATGAGTAAAGAGGCAAAACAAAAGATTTATAAAAGTTCTACATTACCATTCAATAAGAAATCCAGGGTGTTTACCTTATCTAGTCCTATATTACAGGCCTTAGATAGAACATCTCAAGTAAGAAACCTGTTACAGGGTTTAATAGGCGACTGGGTTGCTGATGACGCTGAGTTAATTGACGCGCCACATGCTGATTGGTTTATAGAACACAGAATTATAAAAATATAATATGGAAAAATTTAAACCACAGTTGTTACCTAATGAACCAGCAGGTGAAGCACCTGATTGGGAATCTAGGTTACAACCTATAGAAGAATTTATGTTCTCCACCAAACTAGATGGAGCTCGAGTTGAGTTGTTCTCTGGGGAGCCTGCAAGAGGTAGAAGTATGAAAGTACTTAAATCTGTTAAAATTCAAGAGATGGCTACAGAGTTCAACCAACACATGGGTCTCTTTGGAGGTTGTTTTGAAGCTGAGTTTTACTCACCTAATATGACGTTTAGTGAAATCATGCACTTCTTTAAAGTAGAAGACATCGATGACCCTAAGCATTATACTAAGTGGATGAAGCTATTTCAACATCCAACTAAAGAATGGCCATTTCCTGGAAGAACTCCAGAATGGTTATGTACTTGGCACGATGACTTGAAGTTTTATGTATTTGATTATGCAACTGCGGCTAGTAAAGCTGATAGGTATATGATGTACAATGAAGCAATTAGAGATATCCGTCCTACAGATCAGTGGCCGCTTAGTACCGACCCAGAGATAGAAGGAGCTACTGAGGTAGCTGTAGCTGTAAAGCAATTCAAGTTAAATCATATCGATGCATTTTATCAAGCATATGATCAAGCTATTATGGATGGTCATGAAGGACTTGTATGTGTTCATAAGGATACACCTTATAAGAACGGTAGACATACACTGAAATCAGGGACATCATTTAAAGCTAAAGAAAATAAGCTTGAGTTTGATGGTAAAGTTATGTATGCTGAAGAAGGCACTGTAGCTAGACCTGGTGCACCCAAAACTACTAATGAACTTGGTAGATCTGTTACAAGTAAACTCGCAGAGGATCGTATCCCAGGAGGGTTTTGTAAAGGATTTAGAGTTCGAATGGAAGACGGGAGAGAACTTATAGTATCACTAAATGGATGGAGTCATCCTGAAAAGGAAGAACTGCTTAATGATCCTTCAGATTATGTAGGGCAATGGGTGCGGTTCACAGGTATGAAACCAGTAAAAGAGGGTGGTATGCCCAGACATGCCCAAGTAACTAAAGGACAATGTATAAGAGATGAAAAATAGTCGTATATTTGTGCTAGTGTAATTAAAAAATAAATTTATGAAGAAATTAACTAAAAGGTTATCTCCATCGGAGGCTGTGGGGTTAGGTCTCCCAGTGAAACCTGTGGAGTCGTATGACTTAGCGCATAATTCAGGTAATCCACGTTATACTATTACCCCCGAAGAATGGGCTACTGTAGTAAACATGAGAGGAGTTGACAGGACAGGAGTTGAAGTATCATCTGATACTATCACGTCGTCCAATGAGTATTCTAAGAAACCCAAGCATACGTCTGAATCAGATCCTGATGCAAGACAAGTGCTTATGAGTTCTTGGGATTATGAATCTGGGCAGAACTTAGATATTGAAGCTTACTGTACCAAATTTAATTTACCTTACAAACATTTAACTTCTTATAAAGCTGTAACCCACACTGGGAAACCGTTTTATAATACTGTGTTTAAGGAAATCAAGCTTATTATAGGAGAAGATTTAACTGAGGAGTATCTGGAAGAGCTAGTCAAAAGTCATATTGAGTATATACCCATAGCACAGGTTGTACCTACTACGATTAATGAAACTTTCCATGAGGATAACTGGGATAGGGCAACCTATACGGATGTTCATGTTGGAATGGATCCTAATTCTAAAGGCAAAGCTTTGTATCCAGTTGATTGGAGTGATAGTGCTATTTATGCTCGAGCTTTAACTATGGCTAGAAAGATCATTGAGAAACAAACAGGGCCTATATTATATATAGAAGACCTGGGAGATCTCATGGATGGTTTGAATGGTGAGACTGTTCGTAAAGGGCATAAACTACCGCAACTAATGACAAATCAAGAAGCTTTCACATGTGGTGTAAATTTTAAGGTTTGGGTAATTGATGCTTTAGTAGCTCATTATGAGTACATTGCTAGCTACAATGTAACTGATGACAATCATTCAGGTGATTTTGGTTGGATGGTTAATGAAGCCGCTAAAAGAATACTAGAGGTAAAGTATGGAAAGAAGGTATACATCAAGAACATGCGTAAGTTTATGGATTATTATCTCCACGATCATAAGGTATTTGTCTTATGTCATGGTAAAGATGGTGAAGCTTTGAAATTTGGATTTACTCCACACATCAAACCAGCACATATTGAGAAGATTGACCAGTTCTTGAAGTATGAGGAGCTATATAGTAAAGGAGAAATCCAATTCTGTAAAGGTGACTCACATCAATGTTTATTTGATGCAGCTGCTTCTGATGATTTCGATTATAATAACTATCCAGCATTCTCACCTAGTTCTGAGTGGGTTCAAACGAACTTCAAGAAAGGTAGATCCGGTTTTGTATTAGAACATCATACAGTAGGTATCGATGACTTTACCCGACAGGTGGTTTGGTTTGATAAGAAAGGATTAAAAAAGAAATAATAACTAAGCCCTCTTCGGAGGGTTTTTAATTTTATAAGATGACAGCAAAAGAATTAATTTTAGAATTACAGAAAATGCCACCAGAACATGATGTTATTTTCTGGGACGGAGAGGATAACTATGATATACTGGAAGTAGTAGAAGATAGTGTGAATCAATCAGAAGTAATATTAAGTCAATAAAATAACAATATGGAAGACAATGGAACAATCAGAAGCTTCGAAGGAGGGGCGACGAGAGATACCGGACAGAACAAATATACACCGTGGAAGTTTGGTTCAGCTGTCATACGCTGGTTTTATGCACAGTACATGCATGATAATCGTAAACAATCCGATGGTAGTACCCGTGATGGTGCCAACTGGAAGAAAGGTATCCCGATAGATGTGTATTATGATTCTTTAGATAGACATTACCAAGATGTAATGGCTAGAAGAGAGGAATTAATCACAGAAAAAGATCAAATAACTAATTTATGTGCACTTAAGTTCAATGTAGATGGACTTATCCACGAACTAGGTAAAGAGCGTATAGATTCGTATGGAGGAGCTATAATCAAATGGTACGAGGACTAGAGTCATACAACAATTTCAAGATCGGCCAATCATACAGTCAGGAGCAATTCTTTGACTTATGGGCGGCCGATGCTTTGAGAGCAGGCATTATCAAGAAGTGTGATAAACCTGTAGCTATAGTTCTCTCAGATGAAATCTACGAGGAATCTAGGTTTTATAGAACTATCTATAAAGGAACCAAGAGAGAACAAAAAAAGTTAGAAACTAAGAAACATATATTGTACAAGCCTTGTACATATACTGCTGATCGATTTATCATATGGAATACTCAATACAAAGGAGTTCTGTTTGATGATCAAAATGACTTTAAATCTAATAAATGTTACTTTAAAGCTAAGCGCTATACTAAAGGTAATCAAGTGATGTGGATATCTCATATAGATGTCAAGTCACCTTTCAAAGGAATCAATAGATCTGATGTATCCTTTGGTGTTAAACGTAAGTGGATATGGCAGAGGTATAAGATTTATATCAATGAGGTTATAAATTATCCTATAAAATTTAAAAAGAGTCAAGGGCTATATTTATGGCCCAGTACATTTACTCCTTCCAGGTATTTCTGGACCGATGGTTTAACAGCCAAACGTACTATAAGTAAATGGAATACAAAATCAGTAAATGACCTTGTATTAAAATAATAATTAGTAACTTTGTGGATTATGGAGGAACTTTATTATAATATACAAGAGGAGTGTGAGTTGTACGAGGATCCGCTTTTGACATGTGCGGGTGCTCGTATAATTCCTGCTTCATCTTTCCAAGAACTAGCTGTTGAATTAGCTATTAAAGATGGAGTCAAGAAATCTTCTACAGAAATTAAATCTATATTTGATGAACAATCAAAGAGATTTGCTGCTTGTGGCGGTAACCACGCAGAACCTTCAAGACATGCTGTTATTCGTAGAAACGCGAATAATGGTTGGGGATATATAGAAGATTTAATACTCGAAAAATAATGGCAATAAAATTAGGTAGCACTGGAATTAACAGACTTTACTTAGGTTCTACACAGATAAATAGAATTTATTTAGGTAATACTATAGTATTTGGTAGTAGTGGTGTATTGTTCGAAATCACTTCTCATGAGGTTTCTGAGATTACTGATACTTCATTTAAGTTGAGGTGTTATATGACTAAGCAGTGTAAGATTAGTTATTGGGTTAATGGTGTTTTGAATGCTGCTTCTAATGATGATTATAATGCTGGTGAGCCAGAGCCTGGTGTATTTAGGCATACTAGAACTTTAACTGGTGTCCCTAGCGGTATTTTGAATGATGTTGTTGTGCAGATTACTGCACAGGATAATGGAGAGGTTTATACTTACCCAACATTTCAAGTACAGACTACAGGTATTTCTAATGAAATACTGAAGCCAATCATGACTAATTTTAATATCACTAATGCTGATAAAACTTATATTAATTTTGACACCCCGTTAGGTTATCCGGATGGGATTGTTGCAAGTGATTTCAAAGTTCAAGGTAAAACGGTTTCAAGTGTTACTAAAATAAGTGATGTTGGAGGATATTTTACATTGTCAGCTCCTTTAACTTATTGGGATAATATATTAATTAGAAAAGAAGCAAATAATTCAGTAGGTTGTCATGATTTCACATTACAATATATCAACAATACGATCAATGAAGAATCGATAACCGGAACTGAGTGGGATACTACAGATGCTACTGAACTAACAACAGCGATGAGTTCTGCTGTTGCTGGTGATACTATATGGATCAAGGAAGGAACTTATTCAGGTACATTTACTTTATCAAATAGTGGTACAGTAACCAACCCAATTAAAATAATAGGATATAAAACAACTCACGGTGATGGTTCAAGTTATATGCCGACAAGAGCACCAGACTTAAACGCGGATGCAAATGAATTGCCATTGATTAATGGAAAGTTTGTCGCTACAAACGACCAATATGTCATCTTTAAAAACCTTCAAGTAAATGTTCCTAATGGGGCACAGGAAGTTGGTTTTGCTATGAACAGCTATCAAGTTTATGAAAATTGTTATACATGGACAGGAGATTATGGGTTTAGAGCCAACAATAACTCTCACACAAGCATAAGGCTAATAGATTGCTACGCTAAGGATATGACAAATTCAGGAGTTAGATTATATAACAAACACCACTTGATTGACAATTTCTACGCTTGTACAAGTGGGGCAGTATCAATGGATTACTACATATCGTTATACGGAGGTACTGATGGGCATAGTCAATGTGTTAGAAATTCAACAGCCGATAGGAATATAAATGCAACACATACGGGTCATGGTATTGGTTTTAAGGGTTCTGGTGGTATTTTAGAACACAGTTTAGTTGAGAATTGCTCAATTAATAATTGTGGTAATGGTGGTTTTGAGTTCAGACATTCAACAATTAAATATAATATAGGTAGAAATATTACTATTGATTCTGACACAAAAGGAGTAAATAATCGTGCGATAATGTTTCGTGATGGTACTTCATTTAATCGTGTTGAAAATAGTCATGTAAATAACGCTGAGTACTCTGTGCGTTTTCTTGATTCAACTGAGGATGGAGGGCTTAATCAAAATGGAGGTTCTGACAATACTGTGATAAACACAATATTTTCTAACGCTGATACTTCATTTATTAATGTCGATGGAGGTGTGACCTTGCCAAACGAAAGGAATAAATTTATCAACTGTACATTTGACAATGCTCCTGATTTTTATAAGTCAGGAACTACACCAGATTATTTTGATTCATCTAACGAATTTATAAACTGTATTGTAAATGATTGCAATGACAAAATAGGATCCGGACAAGGATCATTCATATTCACAAACAGTTTGTTTTATAATGGGTTTACTGGTGAAGGTACCGGTGCAATAACAGGTATTGATCCACAACTAGATGCATCATATCAACCTCAAGCTACTTTTACTGATATAGATGTAGAGCGTTCTATCGATGCTTTATATGACTATAATAGCAGTGAGCGTACTAATCCTACAACTGTAGGTAGTATTAAACATGATAATGAAGCTATTGAAGTGCCAGTTTCTGGATTAAAGCCTTTGATGACCAATTTTAGGTTTGGTGATTCAAACAAAGATAGAATATACTTTGATACTCCTTTAGGATCTGTTGATGGGATAAGTCACACTGATTTCGTGATTGATAACGTGACAATTAATTCAGTCAATACGACCAGTAATTATTTCACACTGTCAGCAGACTTGACATATTTCTCTCAGATACTTATAAGGAAAGATGGTGGTAATAACGATGTGGTAAATGATTTTCTTGTACAACGTATTACAAACAATATATCAGAACCAACACCTACTGAAACTAAATATGCTTCAATGAGTGGATCCGGTTCTAAGAGTGGTGCCGATGAAGCTAACGCATGGGATATAACACAAATTCAAAATGGGGTATCAGCAGGAACTAAAGTAATGTTACTTAATGGTGCCTATACAAGCTACCTTGAATTAGGAGGTGCTGACGGTTCAGCAACTAAGCCTATATGGATTGAGGGTTATAACAATAACGCTAAGGACGTTCTAAGAACACGTACCTACGGAATGACGTTTGATAGTACTATCATGCCGTTGTTTGATGGTCAAGGCATTAAACTAAATAAAAAAGATTACTACATACTGAAGAACATTCAAATTGAAGGTGCTACTCAAGGGTATGGTATTGAAATAGCGAGAACCTTTGGTTCAAGGATTGAAAACTGTTATATAAAAGGAGGGTCACATAGTATTTACAACTTTGATCCCATACTTGGTTCTAACTCAAAAGTGGTTAGATGTTACACTCAAGACCCTTATCAATCATGTGTGAGGCTAAGAAACGGTAATAACTTGGTAGAAGATACTTGGGCTGTTACAACATTACAAACAGCTAACAATGGAACTGATTATTACATATCAATCAATGGTGGTGAAGTAGGAACTAATAATGCAGTGCTTGATAATTATATCAGAAGATTTCCAACGATGGCACATAATGGTCATGGGGTATCTTTCAAAGCAAATGCAGACGACGAGCCTACATCAGTAATAGAATATTCATTAGCTGAAGGTAATCATATCATTGATAACCGTGGTGGTGTTGAGTTTAGACATTCTCAAACAAGATACTGTGTGGGCCGTAATAATTTAATGGAAGGTATTAATGAATCTGTAAAGGTTATAGGTACTCACTTCAGAGATGGAGCTTCATATAATACATTTGAACGCAACTTAGTGAAGAATGGTAACATGGGAGTAAGATTCCATAATGCTGGTGAAGATGCTTCAGCAGACGGTGCTAAAGGTGGATTTAATAATACTGTTAGAAATAATGTGTTTGACACAATGCTTAACTTTGTTACTGCCGATTCTGGAACGTCATCAAATGATAATGATTTCTATAATAACACACTATTAAATGTTGATGATATTTCAACTGTCACAACTACATTTACAGGAAACATATTTAAAAATAATATCGTTGAAGGTGGATTAACAACAGGTGAAGATGGCACATGGAAGAACACAGTATTTTGGAATAACTCCTTTGCTTCTTACGGAGATACTTATGTAGATGTTAATCCAGATTTAAACGCATCATATGAACCACAAGCAGCATTCGCTTCAATTCAGTTTGGTAAAATAGGAACTGTTCTCGATGATTATAACGGAAATGAACGTGCTGATCTTACAACTGCTGGAAGTGTCAAACATGATGATGAAGTGGTTGAAGTACCAGTAATTCCTGATTTCTATGTGGCATTATCTGGGGATAACTCAGATGGACTAACAGAAGCGACGGCATGGAACAGTCTTGCTTCATTACAATCTGAAATAGGACCAGCTTTAGATAACAGTATAGTCGGTTTCAAAGGTGGTGACGAATTTGAAGGTAATATAAATTTTGAACAAAGAAACGGTATTACATTCACAAGTTACGGAACAGGTCAAGCTACATTAAAAGGTAGTACTGGGATGACAGGATGGACTAATACATCTGGTAATATTTGGGAATGTTCTGACGGGGGTAATACCATTTACAATGTGTATAAAAATAACATACCAGTAAGTAACGCAAGAACTCCAAGCTGGAGTGATGCTACTGGAGAAGATGATCCATTAACTTATCATCATGTTGATTCAGTTCAAAACACAAGCACTCAATTCACAGATGCTGCTTTGATCGGTTCTGGTGATTTAGTTGGTGCAACTGTATGGATGACTATGAACCCTCATACAAGGTCTAAACAAACAATATCAGCATTTAATAATTCAACAGGTCAAGTGACTCTAACGGCTGATATTAACGCAACTTATAATATTGTTGTTGGAGGTGAGTATTGGATTCAAAATGCTTATGATTTATTGACTACTCAAGACGAGTGGTTTTATGATTCAACAGCTAATAAGTTATATATGTACTCAACAAGTTCTCCAACAGGGATAAGTGCTTGTGTCAATAGTGATATTGGATTCTATATGAAGTACTCTACCAACACCTTAGATAATCTAATTATAAGGGATTACGCTAATTATGGCGTTCAGTTCCATTCATCAGCTGGGACATTGAGCAATTGTAATCTTGAGGGCTGTATTGGAAATGCACTTTATAATTTATCAGGTGATGATTCTGTTTACAAGAATAATCATTTCAAGAATAATGTTGGAACAGCAATACAACTCGTAAATGCTGATGATAATTTAGTTGAAGATAATGTTATTGAGAATCAATGGCTGGTTAAAAACTACTTACCAACATCAGGAAGTAGTGGGTCAGGAATATATATGTCTTATCATTCTTTAAGGCCAGTTGTAAGATATAATAAATTATTGAATTGTGGATTCAATGGTATTTACAGTGCAGGTTCTAAAGACTTTGATGTTGATATGAACTACTTAGAAAACTGTGGTCTGTCATTACAAGATGGAGCAGCTATCTATGTTTACAATAAGTTGGGAGATGGTTCAGCAGGAACTGTAACTAATAATATTGTTAAGCATTATGACTACATTGAATCTGACAGAGATTTTCATGGTATCTACAACGATGATGATGCTCATGATATAACTGTTCAAGATAACGTAACTATTGGAGGTAAGTGGGGTGCTTACTCACATAATAACATCAATATGGTTTACTCTGGTAATTCATTCTATTTAAGTGGTGTAGGTTCTGTTTATCTAAAGAATGACACAATAGGTCAAACATACGCTAATATAGAGGTATCACAAAATGATATGTTTAAAAATGATGCCACCCCTAACCTATACATCACAAATAATGATGGTGCTGATTACTCTATGCTGACTTCTGATAATAATAATTATTGGAATATAGGAGATACAGAAGTAGTAAGATTAAATGTTACAGGTGATTCATCTGACAATACATTGGCGCAATGGAGAACTAAATCCTCACAAGATGCTAATTCAACTGATGATAGTGCTGTAACAGTAACAGATCATCAGTGTGTTTATAATAATACTAAGGTTGTGAGTAGTGTAAGTTTAACAGGTACCTGGTATGGTTTAGATGGAACTCCTTATACCAGTTCTATAATATTACAACCATTTACAGGTAAGATATTATATTCTATAACATAGATTTTATACAATATTGCGTCGTCGGGCAGAATCGCTACCTATTTCGAGGACAAAAAGAAACCCGGGCCTAGTGAGTCCGGGTTTCGCATATATTATAATCAAGTGTTCCAAACAGGTGTATCAAGCCTGATTCTGAAGCAAATATACAACCTATTTTTAATATACACAAATAAAAGTTTTTCATAATAAATTTTGTTATGATAATATAAATGTGTATTTTTACATCATATTAGTAACGTAATAATAATTATAATCATGACAAAGAAAAAAGAAACAGTAAAGGCTCCGCAACAACAACCGGCCCCACAACCACAACCACAACCACAACCAAGTAATTTTGAGATCTCTTTAGAGGGAATGAAAGAACTAGGTGAATGCCTAGAACAAGTTAATTTAGGGAAATATGCAAAGATAGCAATTATCACATGCATCAATGAGGTAGCTCTACCTCAGTTTCGGGAAGAAGCCAAAAAAGGATAATTATTATTCTGATTTATTTAATTAGTTGCACCCGAGAATCCCCTACAGAAATGTAGGGGGTTTTTTTTTATCCGCTACATCCTGATCCTTGAGCAAAGCATCCAAAACTAGATGTAATCGAAGCATGATACGTAGTAAGTTCTCCTGCAGCTCCTTTCATTATTTTATTTAACCTTTATAAATTAATTTGATATAAATTTTACCATTATATTATCTTGGAAATTTATTCAAGTATGTTTCTAAGATTAGTAAATACTTGTCTTTTAAAGATTGAGGAAACAGAACTGTTGGTGTAATAGTTTGTAATTCTGAGTAAACGTGCTGAGGACTATTTCTGTCTAAGTAAATAGTAACTTTATCCAATAAGCTAATCAAAGTGTCTGTATCACTTTTAGACAGACTACCTGCATCTGATTCAAATTGTAATTCTACTTCACGACAAAACTCTTTATCTAATCTTTTATACTCTCTTATTCCATTAAAAACGTTTGTAAAAATAGGCAGACTGTAAGCAGCTTTAAATTCATTTTCACTTAGCTGAAACACATAATCTCCTGTTGGAATTACTGTGCCATTTTTTTTAATTAAAGAATAAGTATCTCCGTTTAAACTTGCGTCTTTTCTATAAGTTGATGGATTGTTTGTTTCCCCTGAACTTATATTTTTTACTATGAATAAATTTTTCATTTTATTATTTTAAATATTTACAAAATCATTTTCATTACCACCTACTAAAGCACCACTAACAACACCCTTTAAACCTACTATGTTAGGGAAAGTATCAGCACCAAATG